>Ga0228699_1000399_pt1:0-2500 | contig 33539 bp, 20 predicted proteins | sample McNCre217_Aug_MG_FD_178016 | JGI IMG/M metagenome (GOLD analysis project Ga0228699, IMG submission 178016) | Freshwater microbial communities from McNutts Creek, Athens, Georgia, United States - 2-17_Aug_MG | ecosystem: Environmental > Aquatic > Freshwater > Creek | place: USA: Georgia... | reverse complement strand
CAAATCCTACCAAATCCTGATGAACTCTGAATGGCTTAAAATATACCCGGGAGTGAGGGTTGGGGTGCTAAGGTCCCAATCCGAGAGGGAAAGAACCCAGACCAACAGCTAAGGTCCCAAAATCTTTACTAAGTTGAACTAAGGAAGTCTGATTGCAGTGACAGCCAGGATGTTAGCTTGGAAGCAGCTATTCATTTAAAGAGTGCGTAACAGCTCACTGGTCGAGCGAGGCGGGCATCGATAATAAACGGGCATCAAGTAAAGTACCGAAGCTTTGGATTATATTTATATACTGGTAGGGGAGCATTCTGATCTGCGGAGAAGGTTGAGCGACGAGCTTGGCTGGAGCGTTCAGAAAAGCAAATGTAGGCATGAGTAACGATAATGAGGGCGAGAAACCCTCACGCCGAAAGACTAAGGTTTCCTCAGCTATGCTAATCAACTGAGGGTTAGTCGGGGGCTAAGGGTCTAGCGAAAGCGACAACCTAATGCACAGCAGGTTAATATTCCTGCACTTACTTATTGGGCAAATAGATGACGGAGATTACAGGTTACCAGATACTGACGGAATAGTGTCTTTGAGAGGCGGCAGCAATGCCAAAACGAGTGTAGTGAGTAAACTTCCAAGAAAAGTCTAGGCGTGTATAACTGATAAGTAACCCGTACCGTAAACCGACACAGGTGGTCGAGAAGAATATTCTAAGGCGCTCGAGTGAATCACGGCTAAGGAACTCGGCAAATTAACCCTGTAACTTCGGGATAAAGGGAGCCTCGAGCAATCGAGGCCGCAGAGAAATGGCCCAGGCGACTGTTTAACAAAAACACATGGCTTTGCAAAATCGAAAGATGACGTATAAGGCCTGACACCTGCCCGGTGCTGGAAGGTTAAGGGGGGATGTTAGCCGCAAGGCGAAGCATTGAACTGAAGCCCCAGTAAACGGCGGCCGTAACTATAACGGTCCTAAGGTAGCGAAATTCCTTGTCGGGTAAGTTCCGACCTGCACGAATGGTGTAACGATCTGGGCACTGTCTCAGCCGTGAGCTCGGTGAAATTGTAGTAACGGTGAAGATGCCGTTTACCCGCAACGGGACGGAAAGACCCCATGAACCTTTACTATAGCTTAGCATTGAGTTTTGGTACTGGATGTGTAGGATAGGTGGGAGGCTGTGAGCCGGTGTCGCTAGGCATCGGGGAGCCAACGTTGAAATACCACCCTTCTTGTACTGGAATTCTAATCCCCAAAGGGGAGACATTGCTTGGTGGGTAGTTTGACTGGGGTGGTCGCCTCCAAAAGAGTAACGGAGGCTTTCAAAGGTTCCCTCAGCACGCTTGGTAACCGTGCGTAGAGTGCAATAGCAAAAGGGAGCTTGACTGTGAGACCGACAAGTCGATCAGGTACGAAAGTAGGATATAGTGATCCGGTGGTTTAGTATGGAACAGCCATCGCTCAAAGGATAAAAGGTACTCTGGGGATAACAGGCTGATCTCCCCCAAGAGCTCACATCGACGGGGAGGTTTGGCACCTCGATGTCGGCTCGTCACATCCTGGGGCTGGAGAAGGTCCCAAGGGTTCGGCTGTTCGCCGATTAAAGTGGCACGCGAGCTGGGTTCAGAACGTCGTGAGACAGTTCGGTCCCTATCTGTTGTGGGCGTAGGAATATTGACAGGTTCTGACTTTAGTACGAGAGGACCGAGTTGGACTGACCGCTGGTATATCAGTTGTTCTGCCAAGGGCATAGCTGAGTAGCCACGTCGGGACCAGATAAGCGCTGAAAGCATCTAAGTGCGAAACTGACCTGAAGATGAGTATTCCATGAAGGGCCCGTGTAGACGACACGGTCGATAGGCTACAGATGTAAAGACAGTAATGTCAAAGTCGAGTAGTACTAATTACCCGAAAGCTTACCTTTTATTAATTTACACACTGCTGTTTATTTTATCTCACAATATGGAAAAAGGCTATGACCTTGTAAAAAGTATGGAGCCGATAGGACGGGTGTTCACCTCTTCCCATCTCGAACAGAGAAGTTAAGCCCCGCACCGCTGATGATACTGGGATCAAACCCGGGAAAGTAAGTAAGCTCCAAGTTATTATAGAAAGACCGCCTCGTAAGAGAGCGGTTTTTTTTTGGCCTAAAGTCTCTGTCGCTAGTCATCAGTCACTAGTCGTCAGTGGCCAGTCCGGAAGGAAATAGTCCGGAGGGCCTATCAGTTATCAGTTGTCTGTGGTCAGTCCGGAGGGAATTAGTCCGGAGGATGTACTCATCACCTTTCACTCTTCACTAGTCCAAAGACCGGAGGGGCTATCAGTGGTATGTTGTAAGTAGCTAGTAGTCAGTAGTTAGTCCGGAGGGAAATAGTCCAGAGGGAAATAGTCCGGAGGATGTACTCATCACCTTTCACTCTTCACTAGTCCAAAGACCGGAGGGGCTATCAGTGGTATGTTGTAAGTAGCTAGTAGTCAGTAGTTAGTCCGGAGGGAAATAGTCCAGAGGGAAA
>Ga0228699_1000392_pt1 | contig 34021 bp, 29 predicted proteins | sample McNCre217_Aug_MG_FD_178016 | JGI IMG/M metagenome (GOLD analysis project Ga0228699, IMG submission 178016) | Freshwater microbial communities from McNutts Creek, Athens, Georgia, United States - 2-17_Aug_MG | ecosystem: Environmental > Aquatic > Freshwater > Creek | place: USA: Georgia... | reverse complement strand
CACCGACTACGCCGACAACCTCAAGCGCATCTCGCAGATGATCGCGGCGCTCGACGTGCCGCAGACCACCGACATGGAGAGCATCCCGCTGCAGTACGGCGTGGCGGTCGACATGGCCCCGGTGGTGCAAAAGCTGCTGGATGGCGGCGGCGCGGCCGGTGCGCCCGGCGCCACGGGCGGCGGTGGCGCCACCGTGATGGCCGACTCGCGCACCAACTCGCTGATGGTGCGTGCGCAAAACCCGGCGCGCCTGGCCATGGTGCGCGGCCTGGTGGCCAAGCTCGACCGGCCCGGCACCAATGGCATCGGCGGCAGCGGCATCTATGTGGTCTACCTGAAGAACTCGGATGCAGTGAAGCTGGCCACCATCTTGCGCGCGTCGTTCCCGCAAAGCTCGGCTGGCGGTGGCGCCGTGGGTTCGACCGGCAGCAGCTCCCCCATCACCTCGCCCGGCAATGCCAACGCGGCCATGGCCGGGGGCAGCGGCGCGTCGAGCCAATCGACCTCGCCGGTGCAGGCCTCGGCCGGCCCGTCGACGGGCGGCTTCATCCAGGCCGATCCAGCCACCAACTCGCTGATCATCACCTGCTCGGATGCGCTGTACAAGCAGATGCGCACCGTGATCGACCAGCTGGACCAGCGCCGCGCGCAGATCTACGTCGAGGCCATGATCATCGAGGTCAGCGAAAAGAAAATGGCCGAGGTGGGCTTCCAGTGGGCCGCTGCAGCGGGCAACACCAACGTGGTGGGCTCGGCTTCAGCCTTGCCGTTGTCCACGGGTTCTTCTGCCTCTGTGCCCAGCTTGTTGAGCTTGACCACCAAGTCGAACCTTCTCGGCCTCACGGGCTTCAACGTTGGCGTGTTACACAAGACGTCGGACGGTACGTATAACCTGGGTGCACTGGCCTCTTTCTTGGAGACCAATGCCGACGGCAATTTGCTGTCCAAGCCCAACATGATTGCGCTGGACAACGAAGAAGCCAAGATCGTGGTGGGCCAGAACGTGCCCTTTGTGACCGGCCAGTACACCAATGGCGGCACCAGTACCGGGACAGTGAACCCCTTCACCACGGTGGAGCGCAAAGACGTGGGCCTCACGCTGCGTGTCAAGCCGCAAGTGGGTGAGGGTGGCACTGTGCGCATGACGGTGTTTCAGGAGAACTCCTCGGTGGACAGCTCCAGCTCGTCGGGCCTGATCACCAACAAGAGCTCGATCGAGACCACGGTGGTGGTCGACGACGGAGAGATCATGGTGCTGGGTGGTTTGTTGAGCGACAGTTACAACAACGGCGATGCCAAGGTGCCGCTGCTGGGTGATATCCCTGTGCTGGGCAACCTATTCAAGAGCCGTGCCCGCGAGCGTTCTAAGAAGAACCTGATGGTCTTCCTGCGCCCGGTGGTGATGCGCACGCAGGACGATGCCAACGCGATGACGCTGGATCGCTACCAGTACATGCGCGCGCAGCAAATGGCCACCGTGCCCGAAAAGAGCAAGCCGCTGCGCGCGGTCAATGGGGCCCCGGTGATCGACGAGCTGAAGATGAGCCCGAACATCGCCCCGCAGGCCGTGGACCGCAGCGAGGGCAACCGTGGCGCGACCACACGCCTGGAGCGGGTGCCGCCCGACGAGAAATTCCCGAAGGCCAACACCCCCTTCAGCAAGTGAGGCGGCACCAGCCGAGCTGACCCATGGCCACCCGACACCCCCTGCCGTATGCCTTCGCGAAGGCCAACACGCTGCTGCTCGAAATCGATGACGAGCGCAGCACCCTGTGGGCGCCGCCCGAGGTCTCGCGTGCCGCCCTCTCTGAGGTGATCCGCCAGTACCAGGTGCACGCCATTGAGCAGGAAGAGGCCGTGGCGCTGGGCAACCGCATCGCGGCCGCCTACGCCGCCGGTGAAGGCAGTGCCGCCGCCGTGGTGGGTGAGGTGGAAAACGCCGTCGACCTCTCGCGCATGATGCAAGACCTGCCGGCGGTGGAAGACCTGCTGGAGGCCAGCAACGACGCGCCCATCATCCGCATGCTCAACGCCCTGCTGACGCAGGCCGCGAAGGATGGCGCGTCCGACATCCACATCGAGCCCTACGAGCGCTCGTCGGCCGTGCGCTTCCGCGTGGACGGCACGCTGCGCGAGGTGGTGGCGCCCAACAAGGCGCTGCACGCCGCGCTGATCTCGCGCCTGAAAATCATGGCCGAGCTCGACATCTCTGAGAAGCGCCTGCCGCAAGACGGCCGCATCTCGCTGCGCATCGGCGGCCGCGCGGTGGACGTGCGGGTGTCGACGCTGCCCTCGGCGCATGGCGAGCGCGCCGTGCTGCGGATCCTCGACAAGGGCGATGCCAACAAGTTCACCCTGAAGTCGTTGGGCATGAGCGGCGAGTCGCTGGAGCGCTTCTTGAAGCTGCTGCGCCAGCCCCACGGCATCGTGCTGGTCACCGGCCCCACGGGCTCGGGCAAAACCACCACGCTGTACGCGGGCCTGGGCACCATCGACGCCAGCACCACCAACGTGCTGACGGTGGAAGACCCGGTCGAGTACGAGCTGGCGGGCATCGGCCAGACCCAGGTGAATGCCAAGATCGACCTGACCTTCGCCAAGGCCTTGCGCGCCATCCTGCGGCAAGACCCGGACGTCATCATGATCGGTGAAATCCGCGACTTCGAGACCGCACAGATCGCCGTGCAGGCCTCGCTCACCGGTCACTTGGTGCTGGCCACGCTGCACACCAACGACGCGCCCAGCGCCGTCACCCGCTTGACCGACATGGGCATCGAGCCCTTCCTGCTGTCGAGTTCGCTGTTGGGCGTGCTGGCCCAGCGCCTGGTGCGCAAGCTGTGCCCGCACTGCAAGCGCCAAGACGTGCACGGCCGCTGGCACCCCGTGGGCTGCCCCGAGTGCGGCATGAGCGGCTACAAGGGCCGCACGGGCGTGTACGAGCTGATGGTGGCCGACGACGAGATCCGCAGCCTGATCCACGAGCAGGCGTCTGAGGCCAAGCTGTTCGAGCTGTCTCAGCTCAATGGCATGAAGACCATGCGCGAAGACGGCGACCGCCTGGTGGCCGAGGGCGTCACGTCCCTGGAAGAAGTGCTGCGCGTCACGCGGGAATGAGCTGAAAGACCACGATGCCCGCCTTCCGTTTTGAAGCCCTCGACGCCGCCGGCAAGACCATCAATGGCCTGGTCGACGCCGACAACCCCAAGGCCGCCCGCGCCCAGTTGCGCGGCAATGGCCTGGTGCCGATCAAGGTGGAAGGGGTGGCCCCCGGGGCGCAGGGCGAAGGCCAGGGCCTCAACAAGCAGATCTTCGTCAGCCGTGTGTTCAACGACTCGGCGCTGGCGATCTGGACGCGGCAGCTCTCGGGCCTGGTGGTGGCCGGCCTGCCGCTGGAGCGTGCGCTCACGGCCCTGGCCGAAGAGGCCGAAGACCCCCGCCAGCGCGAGCTGATCTCGCACCTGCGGGCTGAAGTCAACGCCGGCTCGCCGTTTGCCCGGGCCCTCTCGGGCAGCCCGCGCGAGTTCGACGAGGTGTACCGCGGCGTGGTGGCAGCGGGCGAGCAAAGCGGCCAGCTCGGCGGCGTGCTCGACAAGCTGGCCAATGACCTCGAAGAGCAGCAGCTGCTCAAGAGCAAGCTGATCGGCGCCACGCTGTACCCGGCCATCGTGTCGCTGTTCGCGGTGGTGATCGTGGTGGCGCTGCTGGTGTTCGTGGTGCCGCAGGTGGCCCAGGTGTTCACCAGCTCCAAGCGGGCGCTGCCCATGCTCACCCAGTTCATGCTGGGCCTGAGCGCTTTCATGCGCAACTGGGGCTGGCTGCTGTTGCTGGTGCTGACGGCCGGGGGCATTGGCCTGGCGTTTGGCTTGCGCGACGAGAAGTTCCGCCTCAAGTTCGACAGCGCCTGGCTGGAGCTGCCCCTGATCGGGCGCCTCTCGCGGGGCTACAACGCCGCGCGCTTTGCCGGCACGCTGGCCATGCTGGCCGGCTCGGGCGTGCCCATCCTCAAGGCCCTGCAGGCGGCGGCCGAGACGCTGTCCAACCGCGCCATGCGCGCCGACGCCATGGACGCGCTGGTGCAGGTGCGCGAAGGAGCGCCGCTGGCCTCGGCCCTGGCCGCCAAGAAGCGCTTCCCCGGCTTGTTGTCGATGTTCGCCCGCCTGGGCGAGCAGACCGGCCAGCTGCCGCTGATGCTGCAGCGTGCGGCCAACCAGCTCGCCGCCGAGGTGCAGCGCAAGGCCCTGGCGATTGCCACCGTGCTCGAGCCCCTGCTCATCGTGGTGATGGGCCTGATCGTGATGCTCATCGTGATGTCGGTGATGATGCCCATCATGCAGATGAACACCTGGGTGAAGTGACGCCCCATGCGCCAGAGGTGTGCAGAACTGCACACCCTTATCCCGGCTTCTCCCAATGACACCTGGCCGGCCGCTTGCTTGAATGAAGGCATCCAAGCCTGAAGCACGGAGGCGCACATGGGATGCACTGATCTGGTTCCTGTTGGACGCGGCGGCGATCACCCGGGGCGGATCCCGATCGCGCACATGCGGTCGGTCTACAGCCTCGAAGAGGTGGAAAAGCGCCTGGGCAAGCTGCCGCAGCGCGACCACGAAAGCCTGCGTGCCACCTACGAGCGCATGCTCGAAAAAGGCCCTGAGCGCTTCCAGGTCAAGCCCAGCGGCCTGCCGGCCATGGCCCACCTGTACGACGAGCTGCCCAACTTCCACGATGTGCTTGACGACCTCAAACGCCAGCTCGCGCTGTGTGCCGACAGCCGCGACGCGCTGGAGATCACGCCCATGCTGCTGCTGGGGCCGCCCGGTGTCGGCAAGACCCACTTTGCGCGCGAAATCGCCCAGCTGCTGGGCACGGGCCTGGGCTTCGTGTCGATGAGCTCGATGACGGCGGGCTGGGTGCTCTCGGGTGCGTCCAGCCAGTGGAAGGGGGCGCGCCCTGGCAAGGTGTTTGAGACCCTGGTCGATGGCCAGTACGCCAACCCGGTGATGGTGGTCGACGAGATCGACAAGACCGGCGGCGAGCACGCCTACGACCCGCTGGGCTCGCTCTACAGCCTGCTGGAGCACGACACCGCCGAGGCCTTCACCGACGAGTTCGCCGAGGTCAGCGTGGACGCCAGCCAGGTGATCTGGGTGGCCACGGCCAACGATGCGCGCGGCATCCCCGATCCCATCCTCAACCGCATGAACGTCTTCGAGGTGGACATGCCCGACGAGGCGGCCGCGCGCAAGATCGCGCGCCGGCTGTACCAGCGCATCCGCGAGGCCCACGACTGGGGGCGGCGCTTCCAGCCCGAGCCCACCGACGATGCGCTCGATGCGCTGGGCCGGCTGGCCCCGCGCGAGATGCGCCGCGCGCTGATGACGGCCTTTGGCAACGCCAAGCTCGACGGCCGCGACCACATCGCCCCCGATGACCTGCCCGACAGCGGGCCGAAGCGCGCACCGATTGGCTTCGTGCAGTGAGTGGGCGCCGGCCATGGCGGGCGGGGCATCGCGCTTAAGATCCCGCCATGGCTCAAACGCTCGACGGCCGCCTGGTGGTGGCGATCTCTTCCCGCGCGCTCTTCGACTTTGAAGAAGAGAACCAGCTCTTCGAAGGCAGCGACGACCGCGCCTACATGGACCTGCAACTCCAGCGCCTCGATGTGCCCGCCAAGCGCGGCGTGGCCTACTCGCTGGTGCACAAGCTGCTGTCGTTCAACACACCTGAGCGCGCGCGCGTCGAGGTGGTGATCCTCTCGCGCAACGACCCGGCTTCGGGCCTGCGCGTGTTCCGCTCGGTGGCCCACCACGGGCTGGAGATCGAGCGCGGCGTGTTCACGCGCGGCCGCAGCCCCTGGCGCTACCTCAAGCCGCTGCAGGCCCACCTCTTCTTGTCGGCCAACGAGGCCGATGTGCGCCAGGCCCTGCAAGCCGGGGTGCCGGCCGCCCGCGTGCTGCCCCATGCGGCCCGCGCCGGCGACGCCCACCCGCACGAGGTGCGCATCGCCTTCGACGGCGACGCCGTGCTGTTCTCAGACGAGGCCGAACGCATCTACCAGCAAGGCGGGCTCGACGCCTTCCAGCACCACGAGGTCAGCCGTGCGCGCAAGCCCTTGCCCGATGGCCCCTTCAAGCCGCTGCTGCAGGCCCTGCACACGCTGCAGCAATCGGCCGAGCTGCAAGACACGCCCATGCGCATCCGCACCGCGCTGGTGACGGCCCGGGGCGCGCCAGCGCACGAGCGCGCCATCCGCACGCTGATGGACTGGGGCATCGGGGTGGACGAGGCCATGTTCCTGGGCGGGCTGGCCAAGGGCGAGTTCCTGCGCGAGTTCGAGCCCGATTTCTTCTTCGATGACCAGACCGGCCACGTCGAGAACGCCGCGCCCCACGTGCCCTCGGGCCATGTGGCGGCGGGCATCAAGAACGACGTGCCCACCCCACCGCAGGAGGCCGCATGAGCCAGGATGACTTGGGTGACTTTTTCGCCTTGCCCGCTTTCAAGGCCGACGAGGCCCTGGTCAAGCTGCGCCGCGACCTGCGCGAGCTCAAGCTCACCGAGCGCGGCGCAGGCAGCCCTTGGCGCTACGAGCTCAAGGGCCTGGCGGTGGTGGAGCTGGCCCTGGCGGCCGATGCGCCCCAGCTCAGCGTGGCCCTGGCCAAAAAGCCCAGCGCACGGCCCGAGTGGGGGCGCCACACCTTGGCCAGCAGCGCCGAGGTGCGCAAGTGGCTCGATGGCGTGAAGGCCCAGCTCAAGCGCTGGGACGACGAGGACTGATGGGGCGCGGCGAGGGGCGCCTCACGCGTCCACGTCGCGGCGGCTCATCTTGTCGCGGAACCAGTCGCTGATGCGCAGCTCGCGCGGGCCGGGCACCAGCTCGTAGGCCTCGCCGGCCGCGATCGTGCCGGGCTGGCGCACCGAGAGGTAAAAGCCGCAGTAGCCCGACTGCGCCATCATCTTGCTCGCCTGCTTGAAGCCCATCACCGCCTGGAACTTGAAGCAAGGCTGGCGCGGCTCGCTGACCGCCAGCACGCAATCGGGAAAGCGCAGCAGGTCGCCCACGTGCACGTCGGCCTCGTACAGGCCGGTGATCGTCAGGTTCTCGCCCAGCATGCCAAAGGGCATGGCCTCGTTCCAGGGTTGGGCCTCGGCCTGGGCGCGCACGGTCTGCCAAAAGGCGTAGTGCTCATGCGGGTAGGCGTAGACGGCCTTGGCCAGGCCACCGTGCACTTCGGGGTCGGCCTGGTCATCGCCTTGCAGGCCCATGGGGCCCACGGTGATGCGCTGGGCGCGGTCCACATCGCTGACGCTGCGCTTGCGGATCGCGCTCATCACCGTGCGGCCGCCGGCCACGGCCAGGGGCTCGGGCTGGGCCAGGTTGACGGAGAGCAGGCGCGGGGGCAAGAGGCTGGTGGGCATGGCGTCAGGGCATCAGGGCAAGGTGGCCCTTGGAGTGTGCCGCATCTGCGGCAGCCCCTCAGGCTCAGCGCCAGGCCGACACCTGCGTGGCCATGGCCTTGAAGCTCACCACGCAGGGCTGGCCCGGCTCCCACTCTTGGTCTTGGATGGACTTGCGGGTGAGCATCACCCAGAGCTGGGCCTCTTGCGGCTTTTCTTCGCCCGTGGGCTCAAGGGCAGGCGCCAGCGCCACCGCGACCGCGCCGTAGGTGCCATGGTCGCCAGCCAACAGCACCTGGCTGATGCGGCCGCGCAGCAGGTTGCTGGCGGTGGTGTCGAAGGGCATCTCGCGGTGCAGGTTGAGGTCGCGGGCGCGCACCTTCAGCCGCACCCGGTTGCCCACGGCGTGCAGCATGGCCGGCACGGTCACGCGCTGGCCCAACACGTCGACCTCGCTGACCAGCCATTGCAGGTCGTGGCGCTTGACCTCGCCTTCGAGCACGCTGCCGGCATGCTGGCCTTCGAGGAAGGTGGACAAAGACACATCGGAGAGGATGTGTGGGGCCGGGCCGCTGCCGGCCATGCGGCCTTCGTGCAGGATGACGATGTCGTGGGCGAGTCGGATCACCTCGTTCATGCGAGGCGTGACCAACACGACCGGGATGCGCAGGCGCCTTGGGATCTCGGCGAGCAGTTCCAGCAGCCCCTCATGGTCAGCGGTGGGCACCTGTCCCAGCGGGTCATCGAGCAGCAGGGCGTGGGGTTGCGCCACCAGCGCCCGACCCAGCGCCACTTTGAAGCGCTGGGTGGCCTGCAGCTGTGCTGGCCGCTTGTTGAGGATGCTGCCCAGGTCGAGCCACTGCACCACGTGGACGTAGCTGCCGAAGTCGTCTTGGCCTGCGGCGGGCTCCGACGGGCGTCGGGAGGACTCGCCGAAGCGCAGGTTGCCTTTCACGCTGAGGTGTGGAAACAGGTGGGCCTGGGCGTCCAGCCAGCCCAGGCGGCGGGCGTGGATCGGCAGGTTCACTTTCTTCGTCGAGTCGTACAGCACGGCGTTGCCCAAGGCGATGCGCCCGCCCAGCACCGGCGCCAGGCCCGCCAGGCCTTGCAGCAGTGTGCTCTTGCCCGCCCCGCTTCGCCCTGCCAAGGCGCAGATCGTGCCCGGGGCCACGCGGAACTGCGCGCGGATGTCCAGCCCTGGGCGCGCCAGCTTGAGCTCGACCGTGAGCGCCCGGGGCAGTTGGGCCGTCGTGCTCATGCGGCCCCCGTGTGCAGGCTCAGCGGCGCGTGGCGCAGCCAGCGCTGGCGGCTCCACTCGCTGATCACCATGGCCACCAGGGCCACCCCGAGCGACACCAGCGCCAGGCGCAGTGCGGTGCCTTCAGACTGGTGGTTCAGCATCGATTGCACCAGGGCCACCGGCGCGGTGATGTCGCTGCTCTGGGCCGGCTGCAGGCTGGCGGCCAGCACCAGCGTGGCGCCCGATTCACCCCAGGCCACGGCCAGCCCCAGCGCCATCGCCGAGGCCACAGCGGGCCACATCAGCGGCAGCGTGACGGTCAGGAAGCTGCGCCAGGGCGATGCGCCCAGCGTGCGCGCAAGCGGCACCAGCAGCGGGTCGCGCGATTCGAAGGCTGGGCGCAGCACGCGCACCATCAGCGGCAGCGTCATCAGGCTGGCAGCCAACACGGCGCCGCCTGGGAACAAGGTGAGGTGGAAGCCCGTGAGCTCGTGCAGCCAAGCGCCCAGCGCGCCGCGTTGCCCGAGGCTGCTGATGAGGGCGAAGCCGATCACCGCAGGCGGCAGGGCCATGGGCAAGAGGATGACGGCATCCAGCAGCACCTTGCCGGGCCAGTTGCTGCGGGCCATCCAGGCGGCCAGCACGATGGCCAGGGGCGTGGCCACCGCCAGGGTGATCAGGGCCACCTGCAGGCTCAGCCAGAGTGCAGCGGTCTCGGCGTGGCTCATGGGCGTCGGCCTGCTGCGGGGTTGCTGGGGCGGCCCTGCCAGTTGCCGGGCACCTGGCGGAACGCCGCCTGGGCCACGGGCCAGCCCAGCCAGGTCACCAGCAGCTTGCTGCCCGGGTGGCGCGAGCGGAAGGAACAGGCCACCTGAGCCTGCAGCTGCAAGCGCTCATCTTGCAGCCAGATCTTGCGGCGATCGCCGGCTTGCTGCGCCGGACGCGGCACCAGCTCGTAAGCGGGGCTGTTGTCGCGGGCGGGCTTGGGGTGCTTGTCCAACTGCGGGGCGTTGCCGGCCAGCAGCTGGGTCATCAGCCCAGCCATGGGGGAGCCGGCGGGGGGCTGCACCCAGTTGGCCGCACCCGCTTGCGCCGCCAGCAGCACCTGGCGCAGCGCGCGGGCCGGGTCTTTTTCGCCCCGGATGCCAGCGACGTCGTCGGGCGGGCCCAACAGGCTCACCGGGGCGGTGGCGATGGTCTGGCGGTAGTAGATCAGGCCTTGGCGGTCGAGGTCATCGGCCTGCGGCGTGGACAGGAACAGGCCCGCGTCGACCTGGCCCGCTTCCAACTGGCTGAGCACCTCGGCGGTGGCCGCCGCCTGCCACTGGGCCTGCCAGCCCAGGTCGCGGCCCATGGCGGCCTGCCAGCGCTGCGTGAGCCCGTTGCGCACGAACAGCGGGTCCACACCCACCCGGGGGCTGTCGGCGCGCGGCGGCACGTTGCCTGCAGCCGCCGTGCCCGAGACCACCGCCAGCGGGCTGGCGAGGGCCAGGCCCAACATGCGGCGGCGCAGCAGCCCGTCGTCGTCAAGGTTTGCGCAGGGTGAAAGGTCGTGGGCCATCGGGGCAGGGGGGGGCGGCGGACGCTCAGGGATGTCCTGGTTTGCTTTCGGTGGGCGCTGTGTGAGCCTGTGAAGGCAAACCACGCAACCGCCAGTTTGCCCGCAGTCGCCACCGCTTTGCCTCAGGGGCTCGCCCAATGTGTATCTGGATACAAAGCCCGCCGTGGGGCTCGCGCCAGCCCCGGAGTTCCGGTCAAGGTGTGGCACTTGTCACGCCTTGTGCCGCTGGTTGCGGGGTCACAGCCGGGTCCCCCTTGCCGGGGGGGGAACTCAAAGCCCGAGGAGTGGACTAAACTACGCGGTTCTTTCGACGGGTGCCTGCAGGGTGCCGACAAGGTTGTGCTGACGACACGCAGCCTTGTCGAGACCCTGTTTTCAACTTCCGGAGATTTCGTCATGTCCAACGCTGTCCAGGTGAACGCACCTGCATACGTCAAGAACGCCAAGCTGATCGCTTGGGTGGCCGAGATGGCCGCCCTGCTGCAGCCCAAGGACATCTACTGGTGCGATGGCACCACCGAAGAGTACGACCGCCTGTGCGGCAAGCTGGTTGAAGCCGGCTCGTTCAAGAAGCTCAACCCCGAGCTGCGCCCGAACTCATACCTGGCCTGGACCCACCCGTCCGACGTGGCCCGCGTGGAAGACCGCACCTACATCTGCTCCGACCGCAAGGAAGACGCCGGCCCCACCAACAACTGGTGTGACCCCGCCGAGATGCGCGCCAAGCTGCAAACCGGCGAGCAAGCGCTGTTCAAGGGCGCCATGAAGGGCCGCACCCTGTACGTGGTGCCGTTCTCGATGGGCCCCCTGGGTTCGAACATCGCCCACATCGGCGTCGAGCTGTCTGACTCGGCCTACGTGGCCGTGAACATGAAGCTGATGACCCGCATGGGCAAGGGCGTGATCGACGTGCTGGGCACCGACGGCGAGTTCGTGCCGTGCGTGCACACCGTGGGCGCCCCGCTGGAAGCCGGCCAGAAGGATTCGGCCTGGCCTTGCAACCCCGACACCAAGTACATCGTCCACTACCCCGCCACCCGCGAAATCTGGTCGTATGGTTCGGGCTACGGCGGCAACGCCCTGCTGGGCAAGAAGTGCTTCGCCCTGCGCATCGCCTCGACCATGGGCCGTGACCAAGGCTGGCTGGCCGAGCACATGCTGCTGCTGGGCGTGACCAACCCGCAAGGCCAGAAGTACCACGTCGCTGCCGCCTTCCCGTCGGCTTGCGGCAAGACCAACTTCTCCATGCTGATCCCGCCCGAGGGCTACAATGGCTGGAAGGTCACCACCATCGGTGACGACATCGCCTGGATCAAGCCCGGACAAGACGGCAAGCTCTACGCCATCAACCCCGAAGCCGGCTACTTCGGCGTGGCCCCGGGCACCAACACCCTGACCAACTACAACTGCATGGAGTCGCTCAACCGCGACGTCATCTTCACCAACGTCGCGCTGACCGACGATGGCGACGTGTGGTGGGAGTCGATGACCGACGAGGCCCCGGCTCACCTGATCGACTGGCAGGGCAACGACTGGACCCCGGCCATCGCCAAGGAAAAGGGCACCAAGGCTGCCCACCCGAATGCCCGCTTCACCGTGGCCGCCACCAACAACCCGGTGCTGGACCCCGAGTGGGACAACCCCGCTGGCGTGCCCATCGATGCCTTCATCTTCGGCGGCCGCCGCTCGACCACTGTGCCCCTGGTGACCGAAGCCCGCGACTGGACCGAAGGCGTGTACATGGCTGCCACCATGGGCTCTGAGACCACCGCTGCCGCCTTCGGCCAGCAAGGTGTGGTGCGCCGTGACCCCTTCGCCATGCTGCCCTTCATGGGCTACAACATGAGCGACTACTTCCAGCACTGGCTGGACCTGGGCGCCAAGCTGCAGGCCTCGGGCGCCAAGCTGCCCCAGATCTACTGCGTGAACTGGTTCCGCAAGGGCGCTGACGGCAAGTTCGTGTGGCCGGGCTACAGCGAAAACATGCGCGTGCTGGAATGGATGCTGGGCCGCCTGGAAGGCAAGGCCGGTGGTGTGGAAAACGCCTTCGGCGTGAGCCCCACCTATGAAGACATCAACTGGAACGGCCTGAACTTCACCAAGGACCAATTCCAGTCGGTGATCGGCATCGACACCGCCGCCTGGCAGCAAGAGCTCAAGCTGCACGACGAGCTGTTCACCCAGCTGTCGTACAACCTGCCGGCCGCCATGCCCGCCACCAAGGCCAAGCTGGAGCAACGCCTGGCCGCCTGATCCCCGCACGGATCGCCCTGGCACGTGGCCTGAAAGCCTGCGCCCCACAACGGCCCTTCGGGGCCGTTTTGCATGGCCAATCTGCGTTTGCCGTTGAGCGTTGATTGATCCCGCTAGTCGGGAAATGCCCCTGTGGGCGGGGGCGACGGGGTGCGTCACAGTGTGGGCTGCCTTTGAAGCCGCCCGCCATGTCCCTTGCCCCCATCCACCTCAGCATCCTGGCCGACACCCTGGTGCTGAGCGGCCACGATGCCGCTGCCGCCTTGCAGCTGGCGGGCCTGCAGCGCGCCGATCTGGCACCGAGTGCGCCCTGGCTGGGCGAGGACGAGCTGGATCGCTTCATGCTGGCTTGCCTGGCCGTCAGTGGTGACCCGGCCTGGGCCTTCGTGGCCAGCGGCTCCAGCGCGCTCACGCGCTACGGTCCCCATGCTGTGGTGATCGGGCACGCGCCCACGCTGCGCCACGCCCTGCACGACATGCACACCTTTGCGCCGCTGATCCTGGAGCGCGCCGAGATCGACGTGGTGGAGGCGGTGGGCATCGCCACCATGCACGTGCGGCCCCTGGCCACCACGCCCGCTGGGCGGCGCTTTCGCACCGAGTTCCTGATGGCGCTGACGGTGCAGCAGTCGTGGCGGGCCGGTGGGCGCCCGCAAGACCTGATCGACGTGGGCTTTGCCCATGAGCTCCCCAGCGATGCGGCCCACCTGGCGCGCTACCGCGCCACATTTGGCGAGCGGCTGCACTTTGGGCAGGCGGGCAGCTGGGTGCGCTTCCCGGCGGCCTTGCTGGATGCACCCTTGGCGGGCCACGACCTCAGCGTCTACCAGGCCCTGCGTGCCCCGCTGCAGGGCCTGATGGACCAGCGCCTGCGCGACCATGACCCGCTGCACGCCGTGCGCCAGGCGGTGCGCGAGGCCTTGCCGCAGGTGCCCGATGCCCAGGCCATGGCGCGCCAGCTCGGCTGCAGCGAGCGCACCTTGCGTCGCCAACTGCACCAGCGGGGCCACAGCTATGCCGCCTTGGTGCAGCAGTGTCAGCGTGAGCTCGCCGAGCGCCTGCTGCGCGAAGGGCGCCTGCCGCTCAAGCAGATCGCCGACGCGGCGGGCTTCTCATCGAGCAGCTGCTTTCACCGGGCGTTTCGCCGCTGGCATGGACAAACGCCCAGCGACTGGCAGGTCAGCCAGCGCTAGGCGTTGAAGGGGGAGGGGTGCTGGGGCCTGCGCAGCCCCAGGGCGCCGTGGGCTCAGATGATGCCGGCCTGGCCCAGCCACTTGGCGATCACGTCGGCCAGGGTGGTCGAGGGCGACTTCTCGCGGCTTTGCTCGATGGCGCGGATCACCGGCTTCTTGCCCGAGAAGTCGAGCAAGTTGTCGACGAAGGTGCCCACGTCGGTGAGCTTTTGCTCCTTGATGCCGGTGTCGCCGAAGGTGACGATCGTCAGGCAGTGCGAGCCATTGAGCTCGCGGTAGTTGGGCATGAACCAGCCCAGGTTGGGCGAGGCCGGCAGGTTGGCCACCATGTTCTGGATGTCCAGGCGCCAGCGCTTGTTGAGGGCGGCCAAGCGGTCTTCAGGCGTGGCGGCGCCCGAGATGTCGGGGTAGAACTTCTCGTACGAGAAGCCCGAGTAGTTGGTGTCTTCCTGGAACATCGCGTAGCCGATGCGGTCGTTGGGGAAGATCTTGCCCAGGCCACCCGCCAGCGTGCCCAGGTTGTTGGTGTCGCCGGCCGTGGGGTACTTGGTGATCAGCTCGGTGATCAGGCCGTCCGGCTGGTCGAGCCCCCACACCTGGCGGATCTTGTTGTGCAGCGGCACCGAGGGGTACTGCGCCGGATCGCCCGAGCGCGGTGCCCAGAAGAGCGGGCCCGAGTCGGCCAGCAGCGCGGCCTTGGTGGCCTTCACAGCGGTGCGCATGCCGGGGAAATGGGCCGTCGAGCCCGTGCCGCCGGCCGAGAAGCCGGTCATCAGCAGCACCTCGGGCTTGGGCAGGTTGGCGGCCATCCAGTCGGTCACGCCTTTGACGTTCTTGTTGCCGCGGTGGTACCAGGCGATGCTGCCCGTGTCGTCGCTGTAGGTGGTGACCTTGTTGCCGGTGTGCACGTCGCCCGTGCAGTAAGTGACATAGACGATGTTCCAGCTCTGCGTCTGCACGGCGGTCAGCGGGTGCGAGCGCATGGTGAACGGGGTGACCAGGCCGTAGTGGGCTTGCTGGTTCCAGTCCTGCATGTAGTTCTCGGGGATGCCGTTGGGGTTGACGGCCGACAGGCGCACGCCGCCCTTGTTCTCGCAGGTGCCCTTTTCCCAGCAGGCGCCGCCGCCTTCGAACATCACGACCGTCTTGGTGGTGAAGGGGCTGCGGTTGACAAAGAAGCGGTAGGGGCTGCCGTTGCCGCAGCTCGCGCCCGACGCCGCCGGCAGCTCGACCATTTCCCACTTGAGGTAGGCGGCGTGGGCGGCCAGGCCGGACAGCAGGCCCAGACCCAGGGCGGTGGAGCGCAACAGGCTTCGCATCGACATCGGAACTCCAGCAATTGGTATTTGGAGACGAGTGTCGCCCGAGGTGCTCCTGCAGCGGGCTAGGGCCAGCGCGGTGTCCGGCCGCGCCATCCCCTGACCGTGGGGGCGCGAAGTGTCAGGTGGGCGACGGTTGGTGAGCGGATGCCTGAGGGTTGACCCTGGCTGTTCGCGTTGGACGGCGTCACGGCACTGGGGCCAAAACCCGAGCCTCCTAGGGTTGCCATTCACATGTTCATGGGGTTGTCTGGGCTATGGTCAGTTTCACACGCATTTAACTCAGAGAGGATGAACATGTCGTGGGTCAGACAGACGTGGGCCATCGCGGCCTTGCTGCCCGCCTTGGGCTTGGGCGCTGCGCCATCCCACGCGGCGGTGGGCGCGGTCAGCAGTTCGGTGCAGGCCAGCCTGATCAGCTACCGGCTGATCGACCTGGACCTCAACGATGGCGTGACGCCGTCGATCCTGTTTGGCGAAGTCTTCCAGGCCCGCTCGGTCTCAGGCAGCAACCTGGCGGCGGTGTACGACCCCAGTGGGTACCCCGTGTTCGGGCCCCATGGCGGCACCTACCAGGACCATGACCACTACCCGTCGCCCGTGCCCGGTACGGTGGCGGGCAGCTTGAGCACCGCATCGAGCAGCGCCACCAATGGCCTGCAAGGCGTGTGGGGCCTGTCGGTGGCGGCCGCAGGCCAAACCAGTGGCTATGACGCGCGAGGGCTCGACCCCATGCAGGTGTCGCTGTACAGCTCGGGCTACTACAGTGGGCAGGCGGTGGGCCGGTTGGCGTTCTCCCTCTCGGCCAACACGGTGGCCCTGTTCTCGTTCGACGGGGCGGCCTTCACGATGGCGGAGCCGACCTCCCATGGTCAGGGCAATGGCGGTGTGGACCTGGGCGTGTACCTGGGCGACACCTCGTCCACGTGGCGCAGCGGGCAGATGGATGGCCCCGGCAGCTTCAGCGTGCGCTTGGGGGCCTACAACCGCACGGCGGCGGCGCAATCGGGCCACCTGAGCATGACCGCTGATGTGCTGGGCATGGTCTATGGCGCGGCGCCTGTGCCCGAGGTGCAGACCTGGGGGCTGGGCCTGGTGGGGGTGGCGGTGGTGATGGGCGCTCGACGCCGGGTGGCGGTGTGCCCCGCACCCGCAAAAAGCCAAGGACAAGGGGAAGTGCGATGACACGCGTGATGCAAGCGGCCGTGGGTGCCGTGGGCCTGTGTGCGGCGCTGGCGATCTCGCCCGCCTGGTCGATGACCTCGCAGGGGAGCGTGACCTGGCTGGGCGTGGAACTGATCGACCTGGACCCTGACGACGGCGTGGCCCCGGCGATCACCTTCCTGTCGCCAATGCAGTTCGGGCCGATGGTGTCGCTGTCCAACCAGGCTTACAGCTTCACGCCGGAAGGTGACTTCGTCGCGGGGGCGCGCAATGGCTGGGCCTCGGATGGGGTGTGGTCGCCGATCGCTTCGAGCGTGGTGCAGGCCCAGGCCAGCTTGTACAACCTGAGTGGCAGCAGCGCGGGTGCGCAGGCTGGCGACACCCGCTTCACGCTGACGGTGCAAGGCAGCGGCCTGGGCTACGAAGCGCCTGGCTTGAACATGAACCACCCGTGGGCCTATGGCGCGGCGCAATATCAGAGCAGCGTCTCGGGGGCGCTGGCCTTCAGCCTCACGGCCAACACGCTGGCCACCTTTTCGTTTGCGGGCGACAGCACGGTGGCCGGGGCCACGGACCAGGCTCACGGCAGCATGGACCTCATGATGCAGGTCTACACCTATGGCACCGACACAGCGTCCTACCGCCACGAAGTGCTGGGCAGCTTCACGCACCAGCTGACTGTGGGCAACCTGCAGTCGCGCGAGGTGCAGGGCAACCTGCTGGTGTCGGCGCAGACGACGGGTTACTTCACCAACGCGGTGCCTGAGCCTGAGGCGCTGGGGCTGTTGTTGGCTGGGGTGGGTGTGGTGTGGGTACGCTGCGCGACCCGAAGGCGTCACCCCGAATGAAGGTGGGATCCTTGGTGCATTCTCGGGTTGGTGCGCGCCAAATTCTGGCAACATGGCCTCCACTGGGCTCCTGAAGCCCAGCAAGAAAAGTAACCAAGGAGTGACCATGTCTGCATCCGCCCAGCGCGCGTTGCTGGCCTCGCTGTTGAGCGCCAGTTGTTTCATGTCGATGGCCAGCAGCGCCTCTGCTGCCGTCCTCACCCAACCTGATCTGGGGCGGCTCACGCCCGGTAGCTACACCTACACGGTGTCGTCGGATGCCTTCCTGTCGTCGACCTTCTCTCAGGCGGTGCGCTTCACGCTGGGGCAAGACAGCGTGCTGGCCATGAGCTACGCCGGCCTGGGTACGGGTGCCGCGGTGCTGACCTCGGAGCAGTTCAGCCTGACGTCCGGCCAGAACAACTCGACCTTGCTGGCGCGGCTGACGACGTCTGAAGGCGAGACCTTCAGCCTGGGGGCGCTGAGCGCAACGCCTGAGGCAGGCATCTCGCTGCCGTACTACAAGCTCATGTTGTCGGGCTGGCCCACCGGGGCCAGCAGCATCACGCTGAACCTGAACGTGACCGCCGCCGTGCCCGAGCCCGCCACCTGGGGCCTGATGGGCCTGGGCCTGCTGGGCCTGGGTTTGGCGCGGCGCCGCGCGGCTGGGCACCCCGCCATGTGACCTTCTTCACCCCTGGCGCGCCAACAGCGGCGCTAGATTAGGCGCCCAACAGCTGTTGGCGCAAGACGCAAGGGGTGCACATGGACAAGTTTTCCGAGGCCTACCAGAAGGCCAGCGATGTGGTGTCTGGGCAGAAGTTCGAAGCGGCTTGGGACAAGCTCTTCAAGTCGCCCCAGTTCACGCAGCTGCTGGCCGCAGACGGCCCCGAAGAGATGCAGGCCGCTGCCTTGGATGTGCTGCGCAAGGAGCTCAGCAAGGACACCAAGCACGGCCGCATCGTGGCCTCGGTGATGGGCGGGGGCGTGGGCGATGCCATCGTGGCCGCGGCCACGAACAAGACCTCGCCGGGCTCGTTGGCCGACCGTGCGGCCACCATCAAGTTCCTCAAGCACCTGTACCTGGCGGGCAAGCACGGCTCGCAGCAGGTGTGGTGCTACGCCGGCACCAAGTCGTATGGACAGTGGGTGTTTGACGAGGTGCAGGGCACCGAAGGCACCATCAAGTCCAAGGTCTCGCACGAGACCGAGGTGTATGACGCCGGGGCCCGCAAGGGCCTGGCCGAATCGCTGCTGCTGGCCAAGGCCTGGACGCAGCGGGCCATTGTCGAGCTGGGCAACAACTCGGACACCACCAAGCAGATGATCCGCGACTGGTTCACCGGTGCGTCGGGCAGCGCGCAGGATGTCGAGATGGCCCGCACCACCCTGATGGCTGGGCTGCGCAAGATCGAGGCGGTGTGTGCCTCGGGCAAGCTGGTGTTCTCGGATCACCCACCTGACCGCACCAGTGGCGGCTGGAAGGACTGGGCCTTCGTCTACAAGAGCGAAGCCATGAACGTGGTCTACATGCAGGGCGCGGCCGTCAAAGCGGCCAAGCGCGTGAACCTGCAGTGGAAGGCCGCGCTGACCATCATCCACGAGCTCTCGCACCGCGAGGTGCGCACCGACGACAACCGCTACGACTACGATGGGTTGGCGCCGGACACGGTCTTCCCGCCGGCCAAGGCTTTGAACAATGCCGACAGCTGGGCCTACTTCGTGGTCGACCTGGTGGGCATGCTGCCTGCGGGCGACCGCACCGACGTGCTGTACTGAACGGGGGATCGCAACATGAGGTCAGCAGGCAAACGGGTGTCGCCCGTCTCTCGCAAGGGCGTGCGCTATGAAGTGGTGGCTGGTGGCAAGGGCCGCGGCCTGGGACAGAACGGCGGCCTGATCGCGGCCGTGGACGAGGCCTCGGGCGCCGAGCTGTGGGTGCTCAAGGTCTACGAGGTGCACTACGACGGCGACATGGAAGACGACAAGCAGGACGTGCTGATCACGGGCCTGTCGCTCGGCTGGTTTGGCAACCGCCTGACGGTGCGCAACGAGCGTGGGCAATCGTTCGAGGTGGACCTGGACAGCCGGCAGGTGAGCGCCAAATGAGCGTCCACCGGGGCCGTCAACTGCGCAGCCCTCTGAGGCCACCCGTCGGCTGGGCGGCGCTGGCCGCACTGCTGTGCGTGCAGCTGGCGGTGCCGATCCCGGCTGGCGCCGAGACGGCCATGGCAGAGGTGGCTGCAGCGACTGCGGGGGCTTCAGCTGCGGCTGAGCCCGCCGCCCCCGCCGAAGCGGTGAGCAAGAAGCGCGCGGCGCCTGCCCGGGTGAAGCCGGTGGTGCACGACGGGGTGCGCTACAGCGCGGGCCGTGCCGGTCTGTTGCGCGCCACCCGTGTCGACACCGGTGCGTTGCTCTGGGAGCTGGAGGTCTATGGCCTGCAGGGCGATCCCGACCTGGAGACCGACAAGCGCGAGGTGGACATCATCGCCTTGCAGCTGCACGCCAAGCGCCATCACCTGCAGGTGCGCAACGCGCGGGGCCAGCGCTTTTGCGTGGACCTGCGCACCCGACAGGTCCAGCCGCAAGGGTCACCAGGTCAATAGGCCTCGGCCGGCACCCGGCGTTGCAGCACGCCAATGGGCGGCGCCCAGCGTGCGCCCTTGGGCTTCTTGGCCGTGACCAGGGTGATGTCGGCGGGCTCGAACACCTCGACGTTGTGCGTGATCGGGGTGGTGAGCACGTACTGCGCCCGTGTGGAGCGCAGGAAGTGGCCCACCAGCTGGATGTTGCGCACGTCCAGGTGGGCGAAGGGCTCGTCGATGAAGACGAAGCCGCCGGGCGTTTCGTCGTCCTTCATCAGGCCCACCAGCAGGATCAGTGACTTGATGACCTGCTGGCCGCCCGAGGCTTCGCCGTCGTTCAGGCCAATGGTGCCCTTGCCGTCGAAGTTGAAGTGCACGCGCAGCTCGGCCTGGCGCAGGATGGTGTCGTCGCCATCGAGGTGAGGCAGCTCGGCGTTGACTTCCACGCCGGCCAGCTGGCCGAGTTCGATGATGTTCTTGCGGTAGCGGCGCACCGTGGCCTTGAGCACGTCGGTGTAGCGGTCGCGTGCGTTGTCCACGGCGATGCCGGCCGCCGCGTTGCTCGATTTGCGCTGCTGCAGCTCGTCTTCTTGGCGCAGCACGTTGGCGTTCATCAGCGTGAGCTGCTCGATCACCGTGCCATCGGTTTCCCACTGGCCTTCGTTGAGCTCGCGCTCGACGGCTTCAGAGCGCAGGCGGGCCTGCGTGGCGTTGCCGTACTTGGCCTGCATCTCGGCGATGCGCTCGGCGGTGCGCCAGCGCACAGGCATCTGCAGCTTGACCTCGCGGGCCATGACGGCCTGGCCCTTCACGTCGTCGAAGCGCAGCTGCCATTCGCGTTCATGCTGGGCGGTGCGTTGCTCCAGGTGGGCCAGGCGCTCTTGGGCCTGGGCGTAGGCGTGGCGGGCATTGGTGTGGCGCACCACGGCGTGCTTGAGCTGCTGCTCGGCCGCCTGCCAGCGCTCGCCGGCTTCCACGCGGGCCTGCTTGAGCAGCGGCAGTTGGCGGCGGGCTTCGGCGAATTCGGCGTGGCGGTCAGCCAGCTCTTTCGCGGCGGTGAAGCCTTGGGCGGCTTGTTGCGCGTCCTTCAACTGGCGGTCGAAGAAGGCCTGGTCGCGCACCAGACGGGTCATCTCTTCGTCGAGCTGGGCCAGGCGGCGCTCGATGGATTCGCGGCGCGCCGCCACGGCGCTGGCGCCGAACTGGTACTGGCTGGGGTCGACCCACACCGAGCGGCCGCCACGGTTGTCGCGGTGGTAGGCATCAGGCGTGATCCATTCGCCACGCGTTTTCACACCGGCTTCGGTGCTGGCCACGCGCTGGATGTTTTCGAGCTGGCGCAGCAGCCAGTGCGGGGCCGGGGCGCTCACCTTCAACACCGCCAGCAGGCTGTCGGCATCGGGCTTCAGTGGCGCGTCTTCGGCCTCGGCCACGATGTAGTGGCGGAAGCGTTCGCGCTCGGCCAGGGCCATGGCTTGCGCCTCTTGGCCCGGCTTGTCGAGCACCACCACCCAGCGGCTGCCACGCAGCACGCCTTCGGCGGCGGCGCGCCACTTCTCGTCGGTGATCTCGATGATGTCGCTGACCACATGGTGGCGGATGCCGGCTTCATCGAGCGTGCGGCGGAAGCGCTGCACCTCGGGCGGCGGCGGGGCCAGGCGCTGGCCTTGCAGGCCGTTCATGGCGCGCTGGGCCTCGTCGCGCTGGTCTTTGAGGCGCTGCCATTGCGTGGCCAGGTTGTGCTTTTGCTCGCTCAGCTCGTGGATGCGGGTGCTGAGCTTGTCGGCATCGCCTTCGACCACGGCGAGGTTCTGCAGCTCGTCGGCGCGCTTGACCTGCAGCTCGATGGGGCGCTCGGCGTCGCGGGCTTCTTCTTGCAGGCGGCGGGCGGTGCGCACCTGGGCTTCCAGGTCTTCGACCTGGGCGGCGGCGGTGTTTTGCTCGTCGAGCGTGCGCAGCAGCTCGGCCTTGACCTCGCCGTGCTGGCGGCGGTCGGTGGCCGATTGCAGGCGCTGGCGGTGCAGCTCACGCAGCTTGTGGCCCAGTTGCTTGCGGGTCTCGACGTTGCCCAGCACGGGCACGACTTCGGTACCCAGGGTTTCGCGCTCTTCGCACTTCAGCTCCCATTGGCGGAAGCTGTTGACGCGGGTTTCCAACTCGGCGCGTTGGGCCTTGGCGTGCGAGAGCTCGCGCTCGGCAGCCTCGACTTCTTGCAGCAGGCGGCGCTGGTGGTCGCGGGCTTCGTCGTAGCGGTCGAGCACTTCCTGGTCACCGAACACGTCGAAGACCAGGCGCAGCAGCTCGCGCGGGCTGTACTCGCACAGGCGGTCGGTCTGGCCTTGTTCCAGCGCCAGCACCTTGGCGATGGCGCGGGAGAGGCCCGCGCCTTCGAGGCGCTTGCGCCAGTTGTCGATGCCCAGCCATTCGCGCTCACCCGCGCCACCGCGCTCGATCAGCTCTTCGATCGAGACATCGCCTTCCACCATCACATAGCGGCGCGTCCAGTCGCCGCCGTTGCGGTCGATGCGGCAGGCCAGGGTGACGGTGTCGGCGTACAGCAGGCAGCGCGCAAACGGCCGGTTCGACGACTGGCGGGTGCGCGGGCGGTTGTCCACCGTGGCGCGCAGCCAGGCGCTGTCGGCGTTGGCGTGGCGGGCGTAGGTCTTGTAGTTGCGGCCGCCCGAGCAATCGAGCCCCAGCAGGGTGCGCATGGCGTCCAGCAGCGTGGTCTTGCCCGAGCCGTTGGGCCCGGCCACGGTGATGATGGCGCCGTCGAGCGGCAGGGTCAGGCGCTGGCAGTAGTCCCAGTGCAGCAGTTCAAGGCATTGCAGGTGAAACATCGTCAGGCCGGGTCGGTGTCGGGGGGGGCGGCGTCGGCGTCGGTGTCGGCATCCGCGTGGGCGGCCGGGGCGTCGTCGAACACGTGTGTGCGCAAGTCGATCAGCGGCTTGGCATCGTCGATGTCCTCCACCTCTTCCAGCGCCGGCTGGGTGAGCGCCAGCGGCAGGTTGGCCGTGAGGCTGCGGGCCTGGGCCAGCACGTCGCCCAAGGCACCTTGCAGGATGCGCGGGGCCAGGGCGTCGTAGTCGAGCAGCAGATCGAGCAGCGGGCCTTCGGCGATGTCTTCGCCTCGGCGGGTGATGAAGCCGTGGTTCTCCAGCCGGCGCAGGTTGGTGTCCAGCCGGGTTTTCTTGCCGAGCTGCACGCCGAAGTCGGCCAGCAGGGCGCGGTAGCTCACGTGCGGGCTGACGCTGGCCGCCGTGGGGATGGGGCGGTCCTTGCCGAACATGTCGTTCTGGTCGTCGCCCTGCGGCTTGCTGGCGCGGGCCTGCTGGCGCTCGCGCTTGGGCAGGATGATGAGCGACCACAGCACCACCAGCAGCGACACCGCGTCGCGCGGCAGGTCGATGTTGTTGTGGCTGTTGAGGGCCGATTCGCCGAAGACGGCGGTCTCGGCCGGGCGCAGCAGGGCCACGCTGACGTGGTCGGCGTAGAGGTTGTCGATCAGCCGCAGGCCGACTTGCGACAGGCGCTCTTGCGTGGCCTGCCAGAGGTCGGCGTCGATCAGCGCGCGGCGGACCTTGGGGTGTTGTCGCGGCAGCCAGCGGCGGGCCAGCAGTTCGGCGGCGAGCAGGGCGGCGTCGTCCAGGGTGCTCATGGGCTTGTGTGGCTCGTCGTGGGGGCTAGGCGTGAATGAGGTCAGGTGCCGGTGCGGGGCGTGGCCTTCGGCAGCTTCGGCGCTTTTGCGGGCGCCTTCGTGCCTCGGGCGTCGGTCTTGCGGCGGCCCTTGGCTGTTTTGGCGGCAGCCTGGCCCGGCAAGGTCACGCCTTCGGGCGCATCACCGGCTTCGTCGTCTTCGGCGGGCTGGTGGTCGTTGGGCGCGTTGACCAGGGTGTCGGTGGCGCGCAGCGTGGGCACCAGGCCGTCTTCACCGGCAGGCAGGGGCAGCACGTGGCCGTCGGCATCGACCGGGCGCAGCAGGCCTTCGCTGATCAGGGCCACGGTGTCGTCGGTGGTCTCGACCAGGCGGGGCGTGGCCTGCCAGCGCCAGCCGCTGCGGGCCAGGTCGCCGGTCATGCCGTTGAGCGTCTGGGCCTGGGCGTCGCCCAGCAGGGGCATGAGCTGCATGCGGTAGGCGGCCTGCGCGAAGCGGCCACCCAGCACGGCATCGGCCAGCGGGCGCGGGGCGGTGGCGGCCAGGCCGTCTTCGGTGTCTTTCTCTTGCCAGCGGCCGAACATCGAGATCATGTGACCCAGCTCGGGCGGCAGGCTCAGCACGTCCAGCGTGCCGTCGGCAGCCGCAGCGGGCGGGGGCAGGGCTTCGGTGGTGCCGGCGCCGGGGCGGTCGCGTTCGAACTCGGCCTCGGCCACGTCCACCAAATCATGCGGGCTCACGAACACCGGGCGCACCGGCATCGACAGGCATTCGCCCATCAACAGCGACAGATCGGGGTGGCCTTGCAGCCACAGGCGCACGTCAGAGGTGGTCAGGCCGGTGGAGCCGAGCGTGACGCGCTGGCGGTCGGCCTGCTGCAGCGCGCGGGTGAACTGGCTGGCCATGGCCAGCAAGCGGGCCTGTTCTTGGCCGATGGCGCGGGCCTCGCGCTCCAGGCGAGGGTCGACGTGCTCGGCGCGGATCAGCGCGGTCAGCGCCTCGCCGGCGCGGCCCACCAGGTCGAGCGCCCGGTCAAAGCGGGGCTGGGCGGCCCGCAGGCGCGACTCGGAGCCGCTGGCGATCGCATCGGCAAACTCGTCGTGCAGGCGACCCAGCTGGGCGTGCAGGTGCTTGAGCTGGTTGGCGTTCACCAGGCCCAGCTGCTGAGCGCCGGCCACCTGGGCCAGCAGCGCACCCATCTCTTCGTCTTCGGGGCTGAGCGGGGGCGCGGGCTCGCCGTCGTCGGGCCGGGCCACGGGCGTGGCCAGCGGCATGAACAGCGGCACCAGCGTTTGCGCCAGGGTGGAGAGGTGGTAGTCCTGCGCGGTGGCGTCCCACACCAGCAAGGCCAGCTCGCGCAGGCGCTTGAGCACGGCGTCGAGCGGCTCGGGGCGCAGGGTGTGGAACAGGCGCTGGATGTCGTCGCGGCTCAGTCGGGCCTGGGGCAGGGCGGCGAGTTCGAGCAGGCACCACAGGCGCAGCTGCACGCCCGCTTGCGGGCCAGAGAACAAGCCGCGCAGGGCGTCGATCAGCGGCAGGCGCTGGCCCAGGGCCCAGGCCTGGGCCGATTCGTGGGCCAAGCCGGGTTCGCGGAAGCAGCTCTCAAAGCTGGCGACGTCTTGCACATCGGTCGCCATCACCGGAGCGTCGGGGGCTGCGCCCGGGCCTGCCGTAGCCATCGCAGGTGGCGTGGCGGCAGCGGGCAGGGCGTCGGTCCGGGGGGCGGTCATAGGCCCTGCATTGTGCCGGAGGCTGAGGCCCCGCCCGGGTTGGGGCGTGTCCGTGCGGCATCGTTGGCAACCCGGGCTTTGCGGACCCTGGCGCTTGATGAACATCAAGAAAACGCCTTTGTTGTGGGGTTCAGGTGGCCGGGACTTCTGCCGAAATGGCGTTCTGGCATCCGCGCGCGCAGCCCGAGGCGCGCAGGGGCACATGCCAGCGATGTCCGACCCTGTTGCAACAAAGGTATGCGATGACCCAGCCCCGCCACACCGACCAGGCCAAACACGCTGCTGTGCTGGCCGATGTGCCCATTGGCCGCAAGCTGTTCGCCAACGGCCTGGTGCCCCTGCTGATGCTGATGGCCTTCATGGCGTGGCTGCAGTGGCGCCTGCATGCCGTGGGCGACACGGTGGGTCACGAGGTGCGCAGCAGCGTGGCCGAGGCCGTGGCGGCCAAGGAGATGCAGCGCAACGTGGTGCAGGTGCAGCAGTTTTTGTCTGATGTGTCGGCCACCCGGGCGCAAGACGACCTGGGCGACGGCTTCAAGGAGGCCGAACACCAGCGCGAGCTGTTCGTGGCCGGGGTGCAGGCCTTCCGGGCGACCTTGCCGCCGCAGGCCAGCGACAGCCGCCAGCGCCTCGATGAACTGCAGGCCCGCTTTGACCGCTACTACGACACCGGCGTGCGCATGGCCCATGCCTATGTGGACGGTGGCCCCAGCGCCGGCAACAAGCTGATGCCCGAGTTCGACCAAAGCAGCCTGGCCTTGCAGGAGGTGCTGGATGCCTTCGTGAAGGATGAGGTCGAACACGTGGAGGGCGCCATCCACCTGGCCGAAAACAATGCGACCACGGTGCTGTGGGGATCGCTGGGCCTGTGCGCCGCGATGATGCTGTTCGTGGCGGGCAGCAACTACGTGGTGTTCCGCAGCGTGGTGCGCCCCATCGAGGTGGCGGCCGACGTGGCGCAGCGCATCGCCCAGGGCGACCTGAGCCACCGCTTCTTGCCCAAGGGCAGCGACGAGATCGGCCTCATGCTGGGGGCGATGTCGGCGATGCAAGACAACCTGCGCACGCTCATCTTGCGGGTGCGCGACAGCGCCGAGAAGGTGGATGGCACCACCGATGGCATCGCCCGCGCCAATGCCGACCTCAGTGGCCGCACTGAGCAGCAAGCGGCTGCGCTGCAGCACACGGCGGCCTCGATGCGGCTGCTCGATGAGGCCGTTCGCGACAACGTGCGCCAGGCCGATGCCGCGCGGCAAACGGCGGAGCGCGCCTCGGGCGTGGCCTCGTCGGGCGGCGAGGTGGTGCGTCAGGTGGTGCAGACCATGCAGGACATCCGCCAGTCGTCGCGGCAGGTGACCGACATCATCGGCGTGATCGATGGCCTGGCCTTCCAGACCAACCTGCTGGCGCTCAACGCCGCGGTGGAAGCCGCTCGCGCGGGCGAAGGCGGCCGGGGCTTTGCGGTCGTGGCCAACGAGGTGCGCCAGCTGGCGGGCCGCTCGGCGCAGGCCGCGCGCGAGATCAAGAACCTGCTCGACCAGAGCCAGGGCAAGGTTGACGAGGGCGCGGCCCTGGTCAACCAGGCGGGCGACACGATGATCGCCGTCGTCACCGCCATCCACGAGGTGTCATCGGCGGTGATCCAGATCAGCGAGGCCTCGCAGGAGCAGGGCCGGGGCCTGCACCAGGTGTCCGAGGCGGTGGCCCACATCGATGAGGTCACCCATGTGAACGCCGCCTTGGTGGCCGACACCGCCAGCACCGCTGCCGCGCTGGTCAGCGAGGCCCACCGCCTGGTGGATGCGGTGCGGGTGTTCGACCTGGGCGACCGGCCGCAGGCCGTGGCCGCCTGAACTCAGGGCTGAGGCTGGAACACCAGCTTGCTGGTGTCGAAGCCTTGCTGCTTGAGCGTGGCCAGGATGTTGGCCTGGTCGGTCGGGTTGAGCTGCGGCGTGCGCGACAGGATCCACAGGTAGGTGCGGGTGGGCTCGCTGACCACGCTGTAGCGGTAGTCTTCGGGCAGCTGGATCACCCAGTAGGGGCCCCACACCAGCGGGATCCACGCCAGGTAGTTGGGGGCAAAGCGCACCTCCAGCTTCGAGGTGGTGCCGGTGCCCACGGGGATGCCCAGCACCTTGGGCTGGCGCACACGGGCCGTGCCCACGGCCACCGACGGCGTGCCCTCGGAGGTGGTGCAGGTGTTGGTCACCGTCACCGTGTTGTTGGCGTTGAGCACGTAGTTGGCGGTGGTGCCGCTCACGCACTGCTTTTGGAAGCTGTTGGGGTAGAAGCCGATCTGGTACCAGTCGCCCATGTAGCGCGGCAAGTCAACGCTGGGCACGGCCTGCAGGGCGGCCGTCTGCGCATGAACCGGGGCCTGGGCCAGCACGGCGGCGGCCAGGACGAGAGGGGCAGCCCAGCGGGCGGCCAGGCCAAGGTGGCGAGAGGCGTAGGTGGACATGGGTCTTCCTGAGGTGAGGTGGGCGAACGATACGCAGTCGCGTCACGCCTGTGTGCCCACCTTGACGCCTGTCATGCCCTCATTCGCAGATTAAACAGCGTTTGACGCTGCTTTGAGTCGTGTTTGACAGGCGCTGCGCGCCACGCCGAGGCTCAATCGCGCCCCAGGCGCCCCGACTGGAAGTCGGCCACCGCCTGGTAGACCTCTTGGTGGGTGTTCATCACGAAGGGGCCGTACTGGGCGATGGGCTCGCGCAGGGCCTGCCCGGCGATGATGAGCGCGCGGGTGCCGGCCTCGGGTTCCCGCTCGTCGGCCAAGGCGCCGACCAGGCGCACGCCATCGAACTCGACGCTGTTGCGCAAGATGGCCATGCGCTGGGCGGGCAGCAGGGTGGCCGTGGGGTCATCGGGCTGGACCGGGCCCACCTGCATGGCGCCCCGGTACACGTAGACCAGGGCGTTGTGGCCTGGCGGCAGGGCCTGCTCGAACGTGGCGCCCACGGGCAGGTGCACATCCAGGTAGATCGGCAGGGTGGCGTCGCGCTGCACGGCACCCACCACGCCGTGGCTGTGCCCGGCGATCACGGTGACCTCGGCGCCGTCGGCCGTGCGCAGGCGGGGCAGTTCGTGCGCCGCGAAGTCGCGGTACCAGGGCGCGCACATCTTGTCGCGCCCGGGCAGGTTGAGCCACAGCTGGAAGCCTTCCATGCGGCCTTCGCGCTGCTGCGGGATCTCGGAATGGATCACGCCACGGCCGGCGGTCATCCACTGCACGCCACCGGCTTCGAGCAGGCCTTCATGGCCCGCGCTGTCGCGGTGCAGCATGCGGCCGCTGATCATGTAAGTGATGGTCTCGAAGCCGCGGTGGGGGTGATCGGGGAAGCCGGCGATGTAGTCGTCGGGCTGGTCGCTGCCGAAGGCATCGAGCATCAAAAAGGGGTCGAGCCGGCGCTGGAGCGTGTGCGACAACACGCGGGTGAGTTTGACGCCGGCGCCGTCAGAGGTGGCCTCGCCGATCACGACGCGCTCGATGGTGCGCGGTGACTGCAGGGGCGAAGCGGTGGTGAGAGGAGGTACTGCTTCCAAGGACATCCGCCGATCGTAAGCGGGCGGCGGATGTCTTGGCGAGTCCCAGGGTAATGGGATCGGGCTGCCCCTGACAGGGGAGTCACCACCCCCGTTCGGGTTGGGTGCGGGAAAGCGCCATGGATTGGCCCCGTCTTTGCATGTCATCGTCACACGGCCATGACATCATGGCCAGGTCGCCGCACCGGAGGTCCATCATGAAGTTGATCGATGAGATGTTGGCCAAACACCTGCTGACCCCAGACCAGCACAAGCAGATCGGGGCCTGGGTGCAAGGGGCGCGCACGCCCGAGCGCATCCTGGCGATGCCGCCCGAGCTGTGGCGGGCCCTGGAGCTCGCCAGCGTGCTGATGGACTTTGATGCGGGCCGATCGCCGGCCCACTGAGGCCTGATCAGCGCGCAGGCAGGCGCAGCACCATCAGGCTATTGCCGGGGCCGGCGTGCCAGGCGGTGGGGCCGCCGAACGAGCTGTAGCCCGAGTTGAGGAACAGTTGGTCGCCCACGGGCACGGCGCCCACCGAGTCCAGCGTGCCGCCGCTGCCGGCCTTGCCGTCGTTGACGTCGGTGGTGGCGATGGCGCTTTGGTAGCGCCACAGCTCCTCGCCCGTGCTGGCGCGCAAGGCCACGAGCTCACCGCTGAGCGCCGAGGCCAGCAGCACGTCGTTGGTCACGGTGAGCGCGGCCGAGAAGATGGTGTCGACCTCTTGCCCCTTGTAGCCGTGGCGCAGGTGGCGCTCCCACAGCCGCTGGCCGGTTTGCAGATCCAGCGCGTACAGGCCGGGCGTGGCCCCCACCGAGGGTGCCGAGTTGCTGCCCAGCAGCGCCTGGAAGTTCAGCGTGTTGATGCGGGTGAACTTCTGGATGGTCAGGTCGGCCACGGCCACATAGACGCGGCGGGCATCGGCGGCCATGCCCCAGTGGATGCCGCCGAGTGCGCCGCCCACACCCAGCCGGGTCTGCCAGATCAGCTCGCCCGTGGCCGGGTTCAGCGCGTAGACCACGCCGTTCTTGCCGCCGGCCAGCACGCGCCGCTCGCCCGACATCAGCGTGACCATCATGGGCGGGGCGCCGAAGTCGAAGTCGCCACCCGGGGTGAACTTGCAGCCGCCATCGAGGCCTTTGGGCGCCACACAGGCAAAGGTCCAGGCGTCGTTGCGCTCGGCCTGGAACACCCACTTCTCGCGGCCGGTGGCCAGGTCGAGGGCGATGACCGCGTCCTCGTGGGTGCTGGTGGGCGGTGCGAAGTTTTGCCCCGTGCCGATCAGGATGCTCTGGTTGACCTCATCGATCAGTGGGGCGCCCCACAGGCTCATGCCGCTGGCCAGCTTGCCCGACGCATCGGGCGTGGCGGTGTGGTACGTCCACTTGATGGCGCCCGTGTAGGGGTCGAGCGCCTGCAGCAGGCCGTGCGAGCTGCAGCACTTGCTCAGCACGTTGAGGGCGGCGGTCACCACCTCCTTGCTGGCCACAGGCACGTACAGGGTGCCGTTGTGCACCACGGGGGCGCCGGTGACCATGTGGTTGGCGCTGTCGGTGCCCACGAACTGGCGCCACAGCTGCTTGCCGGTGACGGCGTGCACGGCGTACATGTTGCCGAAGAAGTCGCCGGCGAAGACCACGGGCGGGCGGTCGCCCACCGGCGGCAGGTAGGCGATGGCCGACGAGCGCATGTGGTTCTTCAGCGTGCCCAGCAGCGTGCGGTTGACGCCGCTGAAGCGCCAGTGGATGCAGCCGCTGGTGCGGTCGGCTGCCACGAGGTCGCGGCCCTCGGCAAAGAACACCGCCTGGCTGGTGACCACCGGTGCGCCCTTTTTGTCGGTGGCGCCATCGGCCACGTGCGTGTAGGCCAGCTGCAGGGCGGCGATGTTGTCGGCGCGGAGTTGCGAGGCCGGGTTGCGCGTGTTGTTCATGCCCAGGCCAAAGCCCTGGCTGAGCACGGCGGCGGTGGGGTCGATGGGTGCGGTGGGCGCGGTGCAAGTGGCCGCGCGCGCGGCGGGGGCGATGGTCAGGCAGAACAGGCCAGACAGGGCCAGGGACGCAAGGCGGGAACGCAGCATGGGGGCTCCAGGTGTGCGGTGGTCGGGGCGGGGCACTGCTGGGCGCATGGTAGCGAGGCCGCCTGGCGGCAGCTCGGCGGGCCGCGCAGCACGGGGGGCATCCAATGCCAGATGACAGCTGGGGGGCGCTGCGGCCTTGTGTTGGCGCAAGGGGTGACCGGAGTCACCTGAGGTGTCATCAGGAATGCGGACATTTCCATCAACTTAGGGATGCCCGCGGGTGGGGTGAATCGGCAAGCTCATGGCGTCTGTCATCACCATGCCTTGCAGGAGGGCGTTCGCCATGTCTTGTTTTGATGTCCATGCGCGCGGTCTGCGCGGTTCGCACGGGGCGGCGCTGCTGTCGGCCGCCTTGTGGCTCAGCGGTTCGCCCGTGGCCCATGCCCAGGCCATCCCGGCGTTGAGCTTCGGGGCGTGGGGGCAGGTGTATGGCTACCTCAACATGAGCTACACCAGCCCGCTGCTGGGGGGCTCGGTCAACATCAACATCAACGGGGCATCGGACTACAAGTCCTGGTGGACCGGCTCGGGCCAGACGGGCAGCGGCTTGGCGGCGGCGACGTACGACATCCAGCCGGGCCAGGGCGGACAAGACCCGCTCTACGACCTGGTGACCAGCAATGGCCAGTACCGGCTGACCTACCAAGGCCAGGCTGAAACCACGCGAACGGCCCTGCACACGCAGATCAGCTCGTCGATCTGGGACCACGATGTGGGGGGCACGGGCGTGGGCACACAGGTGGATGCCACCCCCAACACCAGCATGTGGAGCACGGCGTCTGCGGGCTGGAGCCAGCAGTTCTACATCCCGGCGGATCGCTTCCATGCGGCGGGCAGCTATGGCGCCATCCTGATGGGCATCAAGCTCAGTGGGCTGTTCCCGTCCGCGGGGGCTGGGCTGACCAACTCCGCCTCGTCCAGCCTGTACGCCTCGACCACCTTCGTGGACAGCGCCGGGGTGAGTTACGCCAGCTCGTTCGGGACGCAGGCCAGCGCCTACGATCCGAGCTGGAGCGGCAGCGCCACGGTGTTCAAGAAGCTGCTGTTCCAGTACGGCACCACGTTCAGCTTGAACTTCCAACAGTACAGCAGCACCGGCAACAACGGGGCGGCTGACTTCTCGCACACGGGGGTGATCTCGCAGATCGAAGTGCCCTTCGGTGCAACGCTGTACACCGGGGCCGGTCAGGCCGGGCTGGGCTCAGATGCCGAGCTCTACGGGCAGGTCTTCAACTCGGCCACGGCCGATGCCGAGAACACCAACTGGGACTTTGGCAACAACGGTGGCGGCTTCACGCCCAACGTGCCCGAGCCGCAATCCTGGGCGTTGGCACTGGCAGGGCTGACCGTGGCCGGGTGGACGGCGCGCCGCCGCCGGGCCTGAGGGGGTGCCTTTTGCGGCGTGAGCGCGCCAGGCTCAGGCCGCCGCGCTGACTTCCTTGGCCTCCAGCCACATCAGCAGGCCCAGGATGGGCAGCAGGCACTGGTCGGCCAGCTCTTGCGCGCTGAGGTCGAAGCCGCGGTTCATCCAGCAGCGGCCAGCGCTGACGATGTAGCCCAGCAGGCCCGCCAGGGTCACCTCGATGTCGACCGCACCGCTGGCCCGCGGGAAGCGCTCGGCACAGCGGGCGCGCAGCAGCACGGCCGCCTGCTCCAGGTAGGTTTGCAGGTGGGCGGTGGCGTGCCACTGCAGCTGGCTGGTTTCGCCGACCAGGATGCGGGCCTTGGCCGGGTCGGCGCGCAGGTGCTCCAGCCCGGTGACGATGAGGGTGCGCACCAGGCGACGCAGGTCGGGCCGGGTGTCAGGCGGGAGGCTGGCCACCATGGCGTCGTGCAGCTCGGCCGACAGGGCCTTGTGCACCTCGATGAACAAGCCGGTTTTGGAGCCGAACAGCTCTTGTGCCTGATCGAGCCGCACCCGCGCCCGGGCCGAGACCTCGCGCATGGTGGTGGCCTCCAGGCCCAGCGTGGCGAACAGCATCTGCCCGGCCGCCATCAGCCGCTCTCGGCGCTCGGACTGGCGCTCGGCCGCCGACTTGCCCGCATAAGCGCGCCCCGTGGGCACGGGGGGCGAAGGCGGTGGAGGCGGGATCAGAGGCTGCATCGTGAATCTTGAGCGTCGTTCAAGACGCGAATCTAACACTGGCGTCAACGGGCGTTAAACATTCGCGGGTAATCTTGCGACATGCCCCGGAACAAGCGCGACATCGACGCCCAGCTCAAGCGTGACCACATCGTGGCGCAGGCCACGCGGCTGTGGCTGGCCCATGGTTTCGACGACACGTCGATGGCTGCGATCGCACGTGAGGCGGGCATTTCCCCCAACACCATCTACTGGTATTTCGCGGGCAAGGACGACCTGCTGGTGGCGGCCATGGACCGCATCACGCCGGAGCTGGCGCAGGGCTATGTGCTGTCGGGCTTGCCCACGGCGTTGGAGCGCCTGACTTGGCTGATCACCCAGCTGAAAACCTACAACCCGCTGGTGCAGGCCATCCACGCGCGGCTGGCGCACTCGGAGGTGGTGCGGGTGTGGCACGAGCGGTACCACCAGGCGCTGGAGCGGCTGCTGACGGCGCACCTGCTCAAGCAGGGCGTGCCGCCTGAGCGGGCCCCGCTGATGGCCACCGTGGGCACCTTCGTGTTCGAGGGACTGCTGTCGCACCCCCATACGCAGGCGCAGCAGCACGCCATCCTGGCTTGGATGGCCGAAGGCCGTTGAGCATCCGGGCGCGGGCATTCAGGCGGCGCGGCCCAGTGGGGGCGCCACGCCCAGGTCGGTGCTCACCTCGCTGGCGGGGGGCACCTCGGGCCAGTGGGCCCACAGGGCGCTGAGGGCCTCGGGCGTGTCGATGTCGAACAGCACGCCGGGGTCGTTGACGTCCAGGCGCTGGGTGCGCTCGTGGTGGGCCCACAGCAGCTCGCGCGCGCCGCTGTCGCCGCCCAGCTCAGACAGGGCATGGCCCCACGAGGCGCCCCAACCCACGGGGTGGCCGCGCTGGCCTTGGTGGTGCACGGTGACGATGCTCGCGCCTTGCTTGAGGCTGACGACCACCTGGGCGATGGTGGCGGGCTGCACCATGGGCATGTCGCCCAGGGCGACCACCCAGCCGTGTGCGCCGGCCGTGACCTGCACGCCGGCGGCCAGGCTGTGGCCCATGCCGACCGCCGCGGCATCGCTCCACACGATGCCCACGCCGAGGTGGCTCAGGCCCAAGCCCAGGGCCTGCTGGTTGGGGCGCAACACGGCCACCACGCGGTCGCATCCCCCTTGCTGCAGTTGCAGCGCCGCGCGCTGTGCAACGGTGCGGCCGTCGGGCAGGGTGTGCTGCAGCTTGTCGCCACCATGGCGGCGGCCCCAGCCTGCGCACAACAACAGGCCGACGACACCGCCCGAGGGCGGGCCGTCGGTGTGGGGCGATGACAGGCTGCACATGCTTTGCAGCAGGAAGGATGGACGGCTGCCCATGGGGTGCTCCAGGTGCGTGCCGC
>Ga0228699_1000391_pt1 | contig 34062 bp, 28 predicted proteins | sample McNCre217_Aug_MG_FD_178016 | JGI IMG/M metagenome (GOLD analysis project Ga0228699, IMG submission 178016) | Freshwater microbial communities from McNutts Creek, Athens, Georgia, United States - 2-17_Aug_MG | ecosystem: Environmental > Aquatic > Freshwater > Creek | place: USA: Georgia... | reverse complement strand
TCGCAAACCAGACGAGGTAAGCCACGCCAAGCCAACGGAACGCCTGCAGCAGCCACGGAACGCCTTGCAGCAACGCGCCCAGGCCGGCCGTGCCGGCGGCCATGAGCAGCGCATCCGATGCGGCACAAATTGCCACGACGATGCCGACGTGCTTCTTGGTTAGCCCCTGACGCAGAACGAATGCGTTCTGTGCGCCGATCGCGACGATCAGGCCCAGGCTGGTGCCGAATCCGGCGAGCAACACTGCAAACATTTAGGCGACTTTCTTTCGGTTCCAACCGAGCCAAAGCCAAACCAGGATGCCTGCGACCAGAGCCCAGAATGCCGAGCCGATGCCGGCAACGATGATGCCAGACGCACCAACCAGGAAAGTGACGATTGCTGGCAAACGCAGCTCGGTCTGCTCAACCGCGGCGCTCACCGAGTTGACGATCGTGCCCATGAGCGCGAGCCCCGCGGTGGCGAGCACGATGTCTTTCGGCGTTGCCAAAACAAACGAGACGATGACACCCGTGGCAAACGCCATGGCGATGTAGACAACGCCGCCAAAGACGCTCGCGAGCCAGCGCTTGGCCGGATCCTTGTGGGCGTGATCATTGGCGTTGAGCGCTGCGGTGATGGCGGCGAGGTTGAGGCTGAAGCCACCGAAGAAGCCAGCGACGACTGCGCCAAGGCCGGTGCTGACCATCACGGGGCGGAACGGCACCTCGTAACCGAAGCTCTTCATGATTGCCACGCCAGGCAGGTTTTGGCTGGCCATGGTGACCAGGTAGAGCGGAATCGCGATGCTCACGATCGCCGCGATCGAGAACTCAGGCGCCACGATGTCGAGGTTAGGAATCACGGTGGAACCAGCGCCTGACAGGTTGAATTGCGTCGAGGCGATGCCAAAGATCACGACCATCGCGGAAGGTGCGGCCCAGATGGTTGCAACGCGATAAAGCACCAGCCAAACGACGAGACCTGGCAAGACCACCAGTGGATACTGTGCCGCCGAGCTAAACGGCGCCACGCAGAAGTGAAAGATGACACCGGCGAGCATCGCCGAGGCGATTGGCTTGGGAATTGACGAAACCAATCGCCCAAGCGCCGGCCAAAGTCCGGTAAGCGCCAACAGCAGAGCGGTGACGATAAATGCTCCCGCGGCCTGCGCAAAACCGAGGTGCAGCTCGCCCGAACCGATAAGCATCGCCGCGCCAGGAGTCGACCAAACGATCGAAATGGGCATGCGGTAACGACGACTCAGAAAGATCGATAGCGCGCCATACAGGAACAACAGCACGAAGATCGCGGTTGCGGTCTGGGCTTTGGTTGCTCCCAGCGAGGTGAGTGCCGAGAGAACCAGGCCGGTGCTCGCCGCGGTGCCGGTGACACTTGCGACGGCGCCGGCAAGAACCGGTGCCTTGACGTCGGAAAGCCGTGCCGCAAAACTCGAGGCGGCCACGAACTAGGCCGACTTCTCTTGGCGCTTGACCTCGAAGGGAATCACCTGAGGTTCGGCCTTGCCGGTCACAACCTCGCGTGTGATGCGCACGATGCCTTGAACCTCGCTGCCAGGAATCTCGAACATGACCGGGCCAAGAATCTCTTCCATGATGGCTCGCAGGCCACGGGCTCCGGTTTCGCGAGCGACGGCCAGGTCGGCGATTGCCTCGAGCGCATCATGGTCGAACTCGAGGTCGAACCCATCGAGCTCAAACATGCGCTGGTATTGCTTGACCAGGGCGTTGCGCGGCTCGGTGAGGATCTCCATCAGTGCGACCCTGTCGAGCGGGGTGACGGTAGCGATGACCGGCAGGCGACCGATGAACTCGGGAATCAGGCCGAACTTGCGCAGGTCTTCGGGCTGAACCTCGGTGAAGATTTCGACGTTGTCTGACTTGCCGGCGATTGGCGCGCCAAAGCCGATGCCCTTCTTGCCCGCGCGAGCCGAGATGATGTCTTCGAGGCCGGCGAATGCGCCTGCGACGATAAACAGCACGTTCGTGGTGTCGATCTGAATAAATTCCTGCTGCGGGTGCTTGCGGCCGCCCTGAGGCGGAACCGAGGCAACGGTGCCCTCAAGAATCTTGAGCAGCGCCTGCTGCACACCCTCGCCCGAAACGTCGCGGGTGATCGAAGGGTTTTCGGCCTTGCGTGAGATCTTGTCGATCTCGTCGATGTAGATGATGCCCTGCTCGGCGCGCTTGACGTCAAAGTCGGCTGCCTGCAGCAGTTTCAAAAGGATGTTCTCGACGTCTTCGCCAACGTAACCCGCCTCGGTTAGCGCGGTGGCATCGGCCACGGCAAATGGCACGTTGAGGCGCTTGGCCAGAGTCTGAGCCAGGTAGGTCTTGCCACAGCCGGTCGGGCCAATCATCAGGATGTTCGACTTGGCGATCTCGATGGCGTCGTGTTCTTTGCCCGCTGCGGTCAGAGTGCCGCGCGAACGAAGACGCTTGTAGTGGTTGTAGACGGCGACCGAAAGCGCCTTCTTGGCCTGGTCTTGGCCAATCACATATTCGTCGAGCGAAGACTTGATCTCGCGTGGCTTAGGCAGCTCGATCTCTTCGACCGACTTGGCCGCCGCGGCACCGAGTTCTTCTTCGATGATTTCGTTGCATAGCTCGATGCACTCGTTGCAGATATAGACACTTGGTCCTGCAATGAGCTTGATGACCTGCTTCTGGCTTTTTCCGCAGAAATTGCACTTGAGCAGGTCGCTGGTTTCACCGAGCTTGGTCATAAGAAAACCTTAATCCCTAGGTATGACAAAAGCGGTGAAGGCACGAACCTCCACCGCCTCTGTGTTGCTTGATTTGACGGGCTTTAAGACCGAACCTAAGCGTTCTTGCGGCTGGTCAGAACCTGGTCGATAAGGCCATACTCGAGAGCCTCTGGTGCGGTCAGAATCTTGTCGCGGTCGATGTCTTTGTGAACCTCGTCGATCGAACGCTTCGAGTGCTTCGACAGGGTCTCTTCGAGCCATTCGCGCAGGCGCATGATCTCGCGAGCCTGGATCTCGATGTCTGACGCCTGACCACGACCCGAATCGCCGGTCGATGGCTGGTGAATCAGCACGCGGGCGTTTGGCAGAGCCAGACGCTTGCCCGGTGCACCGGCAGCCAGCAGCACGGCGGCAGCCGAAGCGGCCTGACCGAGGCACACGGTCTGCACCTGCGGACGGATGTACTGCATGGTGTCGTAGATCGCGGTCATTGCCGTGAACGAACCACCAGGCGAGTTGATGTACATGGTGATGTCGCGGTCTGGGTCTTGCGACTCGAGCACCAGCAACTGCGCCATGATGTCGTCGGCCGACGCGTCGTCGACCTGCACGCCCAAGAAAACGATGCGGTCTTCAAACAGCTTGTTGTATGGGTCTTGGCGCTTGAAGCCGTACGAGGTGCGCTCTTCGAAGCTCGGCAGAATGTAGCGTGCTTCTGGCATGTGTAGCTTGTTCATGATTTGCCTTTCGCGCTAAGCCTTAGTTGTTGCCAACGCCGGTGTTGGCGCTAGCGAATTCCTGGATGTGGTCGATGAAGCCATACTCAAGCGCCTCGGCCGCGGTGAACCAGCGGTCGCGGTCGCCATCGGCCATTACCTGCTCGACGGTCTTGCCAGTCTGAGCCGCGGTGATCGACGCGAGTTGCTTCTTCATCGACATGATGAGTTCGGCCTGAGTCTGAATGTCGCTCGCGGTGCCACCGAAACCACCGTGTGGCTGGTGCAGCAGCACGCGGGTGTTTGGGGTCGCGTAGCGCTTGCCCTTGGCGCCCGAGCTGAGCAAGAACTGGCCCATCGAGGCACACATGCCGATGCCGACGGTCACGATGTCGTTTGGCACATACTGCATGGTGTCGTAAATCGCCATGCCAGCGGTGATCGAACCACCAGGCGAGTTGATGTAGAGGTAGATGTCTTTAGTTGAGTCTTCGGCGGCCAAGAGCAAAATCTTGGCGCAAATCTCGTTTGCGTTGTCGTCGCGTACGTCGCTGCCGAGCCAGACAATGCGGTCTTTGAGCAGTCGGTCAAAGATGTTGCTGGTGGCTGGGGTGTGTTCGGCCATGGCTCCTCGAATCATTTGTGTTGCCTGATAAACCTACTTTGCGCCACCGACACTTTGGGGGCTTGTTCGCCCACGGGTGAACGCGTGTCTGGCGCCGCGATTCGCCGGGGATGCGCCGCTCGCAAAACAAAAGAGGCCCGAGCCTTAGCTCGAGCCTCTTTTTGAGTTTTGACTAGTGGTCGTGACCCTCGTGGTCGTCGGCTGCACCGGTGGTGAGGAACGCGGTCAGGTCAATCTTGTCGCCCTTTGCGTCGCTAACCTCGGCGTGCTCGATGACCCAGCCAAGAGCCTTGCGGCGTGCGGTCTCGCCAACATAGGCAGGAACCTGACCCTGCTCGCTGACGATCTTGATGAACTCGTTAGGGTCCATGCCGTACTGCTGTGCGCTCTGAACCAGGAAGTTGATGAGCTCCTGCTCCGATACCTCGATGCCCTGGGCGTCTGAGATCTCGTCGAGGATCATCTGAATCTTGAACGAGCGGTTGCTCTGCTCGGTGACCTCGGCGCGGTGCTCGGCGTCTTCGAGGCGACCCTCACCCTCGAGGTGACGGTTGACGTCGGCCTCGACGAGCTCGTCCGAAACGGCTACATCAACGAGCTTGAGCAGCTCTTCGGTGATGAGGTCGCGTGCCTGCAGGCCCTGGGTGAACGAGTGCTGCTGTGCAACCTGCTTCTCGATCTCGGCCTTGAGCTCGTCAAGGGTGTCGAACTCCGAAGCGAGCTGAGCGAATGCGTCGTCAGCCTTTGGCAGCTCGCGCTCCTTCACAGCGGTCAGAGTTACCGAAATCTCGGCCTCTTCGCCGGCCTGAGCGCCACCGGCAAGCTTCGAACGGAAGGTGGTCGACTCGCCTGCGGTGAGGGTGTCGAGTGCCTCGTCGATGCCGTCGAGCAGGTTGCCCGAGCCGATCTCATACGAAATGTTCTGGGCCTCGTCGATCAGCTTGTCGCCAATCTTGGCAACGAGGTCGATGGTGGTGAAGTCGCCCTTCTTGGCAGCGCGCTCAACGGTCTTGAGCGAGCCGAAGCGGCCACGCAGGTTGTCGAGCTCGGCGTCGACGTCCTTCTTGTCGACCTTTACCTCGTCGACCTTGACCTTGAGGCCCTTGAGCTCAGGAAGCTTGATCTCTGGGCGAACCTCGACCTCGATCTCGACTACGAGGTTGCCTGCGAAGGTCTTCTCGTCTGGGGTCTGCTTGATGTCTGCCTGTGGCTGACCGAGCGGACGCAGCTTCTCAGCTTCGACTGCATCGCGGAAGATGCTGTCTAGGCCATCGTTGATTGCGTGAGCAAGGATCGCTGGGCGACCGACGCGCTGGTCAAGAATTGCGGCAGGGATCTTGCCCTTGCGGAAGCCAGGAATGTTGACCTCTTGAGCGATGTGCTCGTATGCGTGGTCAAGGCTTGGCTTGAATTCTTCTGGGGTGACCTCGATGGTCATCTTTACGCGGGTTGGCTTAATGCGCTCGACAGTGGTCTTCAACTGCTTCTCCTAGAAAAAGGGCCCGCGGTTTTGGATCGCGGGCCTCGTTTTTTGGCCCAAAGGACCATGGTCGGGATGACAGGATTTGAACCTGCAACCCCCTGTACCCAAAACAGGTGCGCTACCAAATTGCGCCACATCCCGGAGGTTTTGTTGTCTCAGACCTTCGCCTGAACAACCTAAGCGAGTCTATCCCATAGAATGGATGCGTTGCGCCGAAAATCGCGAATTCGTTCGAGAATTTTGGTGACTGCTGCGGGTGTAGCTCAATGGTAGAGCCTCAGTCTTCCAAACTGATGGTGCGGGTTCGATTCCCGTCACCCGCTCCAAAGCCCAAATTGGCGACCAAGCTAATTTGGCTTTGGAGTTGAGGAAACGTGAAATCCGGTGAAAAACGCGAGAGCGTTTGAGCCGGATTTGTCTTTTAACGCCAGCTCAAATTGGCGACCAAGCCAATTGGGCTTTGGCGTTGAAGGAATGAAAAAACCGACGAAGTTTGCGAGGGCAAACCAGTCGGTTTTTTCGATTCAGGCTTGAGTCTGACCTCAGCGGGCGCGCGCAGGCGCATCCTGCAAATTAGGCGATGAGTCCCGCGGCAAATTCCTTGGCATCGAAGAATGCGAAATCGTTGATGCCTTCGCCAACGCCGACCAGTTTGACCGGGATTCCCAGCTCGCGCTGGATCGAATAGACGATGCCACCCTTGGCGGTGCCGTCGAGTTTGGTGAGCACGACACCGGTGACGTTGGCCACCTCGGCGAATGCCTTGGCCTGCTGCAGGCCGTTTTGACCCGTGGTGGCGTCGAGCACCAGCAACACCTCGCTGATTTGCGCCTGCTTTTCGACCACGCGACGAATCTTGTCGAGTTCTTGCATGAGGTCAACCTTGTTTTGCAGGCGCCCGGCCGTGTCGATGATCACGATGTCGGATTCCTGCTTGAGAGCGGCTTCTACGGCTTCATAAGCCACCGAGGCCGGGTCTTGACCGTCGGTCTTTGGCCGAATCAACGTGGCGCCGGCGCGTTCGGCCCAGGTGGCTACCTGTTCGACGGCAGCGGCACGGAAGGTGTCGGCAGCGCCGATAACGACCGACCAATCCCCTTCGGCCAGCCAGTTGGCGAGCTTGCCGATGGTGGTGGTCTTGCCCACTCCGTTGACTCCAACAACCAAGAAAACGTAGGGCAGTTTGCCGTCGCTAAGGTTCAGTGCGCTGTCGTCGCGCGTCAGGTTGCTCGCGATCACGTCGGCGAGAATCTGCTTGAGCTGAGCCTCGGTTTCGGCACCGGCCTGCTTGGCGCGCTGTTTGACGTCGTTCACAATCTGCAACGATGCGTCAACGCCAAAATCTGCCTGAATCAGGATGTCCTCGAGTTCGTCGAGGTTCTCTGGATCGAACTTGATTCGGCTGAATAGACTACGGATGCCCTTGCGGAACGTGCGTTTTGGCAACTCGACTGCTTCGATTTCGGCGACTGGCACTGCCTCGAGAACAGGTTCGACCGCTGCGACCAGCTGAGGCTCTGGCTTGAGCTCGACAACTGGTTCTGGCTTGAGCTCGACAACTGGCTCTGGCTCAGGCTTTGGTTCAGCTTCAGGCTCGGGCAGGTCGATAGACGCAACGTCATCGACGACGACTTCATCGACGACGACTTCTTCAACCGCGGCCACATCGGCGACCATAGTCGCATCGGCAACCGGCGCATCGTTGCGCTTCTTCTTCCAGAACATCAACGCCATGGTTACTCCTTGGTGTCGATGCGTTGGCCCACAACCGCCGAAACGCCATCCTGGCGCATCGAAACGCCATAGAGCGCGTCGGCGATCTCCATGGTGCGCTTCTGGTGGGTGATGATGATCAGCTGCGAGTTAGTGCGCAGGTCTTGGAAGATCTGCAGCAGGCGCCCAAGGTTTACGTCGTCGAGAGCGGCCTCGACCTCGTCCATCACATAGAACGGCGAAGGGCGCGCCTTGAATATCGCGATAAGCAGGGCAACGGCTGCGAGCGAGCGCTCACCACCCGAAAGCAGGCTGAGACGTTCGATCTTTTTGCCGGCTGGTTTGACCGTGACCTCGAGGCCCGTGGTCAGGAGGTTCTCGGGGTCGGTCAGATAGATCGAGCCGGTGCCACCAGGGAACAGAATCGGGAACACGTATTCAAACGCGATAGCGGTGTCATTAAAGGCGTCGGCAAAGATCGCCTGCATCTTTTTGTCGAGGTCTTCGATGATCTGAACCAGGTCTTTGCGGGTCTGGGTCAGGTCGGCAAGCTGTTCGGTCAAGAACTTGTGACGAGCCTCGAGCGCGGCGAATTCCTCGAGCGCAAGCGGGTTGACCTTGCCGAGCCGCTCAAAAAGGCGCTCGGCATTGGCCAGGCGCTTCAGCTGCTCCTCGCGAACGTATGGCTTGGTCGGGCGGTTGCCGTCTTCGTCTGGCTCGGCCTGGTCGTCTGGCACCTCGAGGTCGGGGTGGTATTCAGCCAGCAGCACCTTCTGCTCGAGGCCTAGTTCGTCACCCGCACGCTGAACCAGGTTGGCGAGCTTGAGACGCTTCTCGTGGTTCTGCAACTCCATGTCGTGCACCGACTGGGTGAGGCTAGCGAGCTTCATCTGAATCTCGGCGGTGTCGCCGCGAAGCTTGACGAGTTCGGCGTTCTGGTTGGCGCGAACCGATTCCATTTCATGCAGGCGCAACTTGGCCTTGGTGGCGCTTTCGGCAACCGCGTCCATGACGCTCGGCAGGATTCCGAGAACACGCTCGGCGCTCGCGAGCTGAGCCGCCTGCTTTGCCGCGGCGACGCGTGCGCGTTCGAGAGCCTCGTGGGCCTCGCCGATCTGTCGACGCAAGACGTTCGAGCGCTCGGTTTCGACGCGCAGGCGCTCCTGAGCTGCCCCCAGGTCGACACGAACCTCTAGCTCGCGCTGGCGCTCCTGCTCGAGGTTGTCGGCCAGGGTTTGACGGTTGGCTAGATCGAGCTCTGGGCGTGGTTTTGCCGAGTATGCGTCGTGCAACGCAACCGCATCGGCAAGGCGCGTTTCGGCCTCGGCGATGCTCGATTCGGCTCGTTCAACTACCGACGCGAGTCGATCGACCTCGTGCCCAACGGCCTCGGCCTGCACGCGCAGGCGCCCGAGCGCTTCGGCGTTTGAAGCCAGTTCGGCGTCGTGCGCCTGAAGCGCTTGCAGCGCCGCCTTGGCCGATTCTTTGGCCGCCGCCTCGTTTGCGCGTGCCTCGACCAACTCGCCTCGAGCGCTCTCGATTGCCTCGTTTACCTTGGCCAGGCGAGCCTCGGCGGCGTCGCGTTCGGCCACGAGCTGAACCTTGGATGGCTTTGAGCTCGAACCACCGCGAATCACGGCGCGGGTCAAAACGTCGCCCTCGCGAGTGATGAGTGTCAGGTCGACCACCGACTTGTCGCTGGAATACAGCGCACGCGCCGCAGCGATGTCGTCGACGATGACGACCGTCTTGAGCAGCTCGAGGATGCCCGCCGGCGCCTCGACAACCTCGCCCGCTGCTCGCGCACCCGCGACCTTCGGCAGTTCGGCAGCCTTGCCCTTGGTTTCGACGTCGGCAACGATCAGTTCGACTCGTCCGCCGTCTTGCTCTTTGAGATACTCGATTGCCGCGAGGCCTTCGTCGCGCGAATCGGCCACCAATGCGTCGGCAAGCGAACCGAGGCCCGCGGCGATAGCCGCCTCGAAGCCCGATTGAATCTTCATGTGGTTGGCCACTAGGCCGCGAATTCCGCGCAAACCCGACGAACCTAGTTGACTGGCGCCGTCTTTTTGCTCGAGCGTGAGGTTCAGCGCAGATCGCTTTGCCGCAAGCGAGTCGCGTTCACGTTCGGCCTCGTGAATCTGGTCGCGCACCTTTTCAATGCGCGCACCGGCATCGGCTACTGCCTTCTGTGCCGCCTCGTAGCTTGCCTCTAGCTCAGCCGAACCGCCCGAACCCTGCGATCCCGCTAGTTGCGCCTCGAGCTTTTCAAACTCTGCAACTCGGCTGGTTTGGCGCTGTTTGGCCTCGGCGACCGCATCCTGGTGACGCACTACCTCTTGGCGCAAAGCCTGCAGCGAGGCCTCGGCAACTGCCGCCTCGTTGGCAAGCCTCGCAAGGTCAAGGTCGTACTGCGAGATCAGCGCGTTTTGTTCGGCGACCTCGTTGTCGAACTTCTCGAGGGCATCGCGAGCGTCTGAGCGCGCGGCCTCGGCCGCGTGTAGCGCCTGACGCAAGGCCTCGACGGCGGTGCCAAGCTCTTGAACCGCGAGCTCGGCGGTTGCGGCCTCTTGCTCAAGTTGTTCAGGGTCTACCTGTGGCCCAGCCGATTCGGCCCGCGATGCCAGCAGGGCAACGCGCTGGTTGGCCATCGAATGCAGCGAACGCAGGCGCTCGGCGAGGGTATCGAACTGGTATGAAACGTTGCGTGCCTGGTCGAGTTCGGTCGAAACCTGTGCCGCCTCGAGCTGGGTCAGGCGGGCCTGGTTTTCGTTGAGCAGCGTCTCAAGAATCGATCGTTCGGCGCGGCGATCGCTCTCGCTCTTTGAGGTCTCTTCGAGCCCGGCCTGCAGACCCGAAATCTCGTCGGCGAGCAGACGCGCCTTGGCGTCGCGCACAACTGCGGCGATTCCCTGCGCCTCGCGAGCGACCTCGGCCTGCTGCCCGAGTGGGCGAAGTTGCCGACGAACCTCGCCTGCCAAGTCGTTCAGGCGGGTCAGGTTGGTTTGCATCGCATCGAGCTTTCGCTCGGTCTTTTCTTTGCGACGACGGTGCTTCAGAATTCCGGCGGCCTCTTCGATAAAGCCGCGACGCTCCTCTGGGGTCGCACGCAGGATGCCGTCGAGCTGCCCCTGCCCCACGATCACGTGCATTTCGCGACCCAGACCCGAGTCTGAAAGCAGCTCTTGCACGTCGAGCAGACGGCAGGCTTCGCCATTAATCGCATACTCGCTACCGCCGTTACGGAACAGCGTTCGCGAGATCGTGACCTCGCTGTAGTCGATCGGCAGCGCGCCATCGGAGTTATCGATGGTCAGCACGACCTCGGCGCGGCCCAGTGGCCCCTTGGTCGAGGTGCCGGCAAAGATTACGTCTTCCATCTTGCCGCCGCGCAGGGTTTTGGCACCCTGCTCGCCCATCACCCAGGCGAGTGCGTCGACAACGTTTGACTTGCCCGAACCGTTCGGGCCGACCACTGCGGTTACGCCGGGCTCGAACGCAAATGTGGTTGGCTGGGCGAACGACTTAAAGCCCTTGAGGGTGAGGCTCTTCAGATACATGCGGCCACTCCCCTTTCGATGTCATTCTCGCCGTTGATTTTGCAGGCTAAATCTGCGGGTCGTCGAAACGACCAGTTGTTCAAAATTACCCTATTTTTAGGCGCTGGCAGTTCGGGCAAAAGTGGGATCCGCGGTTCATCCAACTCTCGCGTTTCAGCGGTTTTCCGCAACGATTACAGGGCCGACCAGTCATGCCGTATGCGTTCAGCGAAACCGCAAAGTATCCGCTCTCGCCGTTGACGTTTTTGTATTGCTCGTCAAAGCTCGTGCCGCCCTGTTTGACCGCGTCGGAAAGGATTACCCTGACGTGCTCGAGCAGCTCGCGCGCCTTAGCATTGCCGATGCTGTTGGCGGGTTGGTCGTAGTGCAGGCGGGCACGCCAAAGCGATTCGTCGGCATAGATGTTGCCAACGCCACTGATCAGATTTTGATCGAGCAACACGCGCTTGATGCCCGAGTTTTTCTTGGCGAAACCGGCCAGAACAAGGCCCTCGTCAAAGTCTTGGTCGAGCGGGTCGCGGGCGATGTGCGCGGCGCTCCGCGGAATCAGCAGGTTGAGCGCCGAACCGGCAAGCACCCCGGCCGAGAAGCCGCCCGCCTTGCCGTCGCGAGTTGGCACGAGGTCGTCGATTGCGAGCGAACCAAACAGGCGCTGGTCGACAAAGCGGAATTCGACCGGTTGGCCGTTTGCCTCTTCGGCAAAGATTACGACGCGTGTGAGTTTGTCGGGTTCAGCGCCGGCGTCGCGCAACAGCATTTGCCCGCTCATGCCAAGGTGACCGACCAGTGCAACCGGATGCGTGAAGCGGCCATCGTCTGCGGTCAGCGGCAACCAGAGGAACTTGCCGCGGCGAACCACTGCCTCAATGCGGCAGCCGATTAGGTTCGCAACAAAATCGGCGGGGCCACCGACGTGGCGTTTTAGCGAGCGTTCATCGAGGATTTCGATGCCCTTGATGGTGGCGCCGGTGAGCGCGGGCGCTAAACCCGACCTGACGGTCTCGACCTCTGGCAGTTCTGGCATGACTAGCGCTGCTTTGCGGAGAGTTTGGCGAGTGCGGCAATCGCGGCCTCGACCTCGGCGGCCTTCTTGCTTCGGCCAGTGCCGCGCGCAGCCTCGACGCCATCGATGAACAGCACGGCAAAGAAGGTGCGCTCGTGATCAGGGCCCTCGTGGGTTAGTTCAAAGTGATGCGGCTTCTTGCCGTTGGCCTGCAGGAACTCCTGCAGTGTGGTCTTTGGGTCGGCGTTGGCGCGAATCGAGTCTGGGTCGGCCAGTAGCGGGCAAACAAAGCGACGGACGATGCCCTCGGCGGCATCCAGCCCGTGCGACACATACGCAGCACCGATGATTGCTTCAAAGGCATCGGCCAGCAGGTTCATTTTTTCGCGGCCGCCGGTTTGCTCTTCGCCCTTGCCAAGACGCAAGAATTCACCAAGGCCGAGACCGGTAGCGACCTGAGCCAGGGCCTTTGCGCTGACCACGGTGTTGGTGATCTTGCTGAGTTCGCCCTCGGCCAGATCGGTCAGCGTGTGAAAGACCTCCGCGGCAATGACAAAACCCAACACCGAGTCGCCAAGAAATTCGAGGCGTTCGTTGTTGGGTTGATTGCCATGCTCATATGAGTATGAGCGGTGGGTCAGTGCGAGCTCGAGCAGCTGAGGCTCGATCTCGACGCCTAGGCGGTTGCTTAGAACGTCGAGGTTCATCGCGCTAGAGAGACTTAGGCGTCAGCGACCTTGCGGCCCTTGTACTCGAGGAACAGGGCGTTGCCTGCTGAATCCTCGACGACCTTGGCGCGGTGAGGGAGGCTGTAGACGGTCTTGCCGTTTTCGATGGTCTTGACGAGCGCAACTGGCTCGGCCTTCCACTGCGAACGACGGGCGCGCGAGTTTGCACGCGAGAGGCGGCGCTTTGGTACTGGCATCTTTACTACTCTTCCTTGAAGTTCTGGAGCGCATTCCACCGCGAATCAATCGCTGCTTCGTGCACGTGGTGCGGGTTCTCGGCAAGCTTCAAGCCGCACTCAACACACAGACCTTGACAGTCTGCATTGCAAACGGGCTGAAACGGGAGACTAAGAACTACCGCGTCTCGGATGACCTGCTCTAGATCGATGTGCTCGTCAATGACTGCAAACTCATCCTGTTCCGTTAAAGAATAGGCGAAAAGTTCCTGAAAATCCACATCAACCGGCATAGTCAGCGAGTCGAGGCAGCGGGAACACTCTGCCGATGCCTCGCCAAAGACCGCTCCGGTGACCAAAATGCCCTCGTGAACCGACTCGATGCGAGCCTCAAGCTCGAGCGTCGCACCCGCCTTGACCTCGGCAGCGCCGTTGCCAAGCGCCTCGGGAGCGACGATATCGACGTCGAATCGACGCATCGCGCCCGGCTTGTGCATTAGGTCGTGCACGCCGACCACATACGGTGAATTCAGGCCCTCGGCCATTCGTTTGGTGCTCATTAGTTCTGCTTCTGGTTCTTGGCGGTTGCGGCCAGTGCGCGCACTACCGCGCTAGGCACATACTTTTCGACTGATCCACCGAGGTCGGCAACCTGCTTGACCAGCGACGACGAAACGAAGCCCTGCTGTGGGTCGGCTGGAATCAAGACCGTCTCGACGCCGGCCAGATCGCGATTGACGCGGGCCATGGGCACCTCATAGTCGATGTCGACACCGTTGCGAACGCCCTTGATCAGAACGCTGGCGCCGACGCGGTGGCAGTAGTCGGCGAGCAGGCCACCGTCGAGGGTGTCGATGACAACCTTGCTGTGTTGGCTCGACGGAAAACTAACGCCGTAGCGCGCGGCCTCTGGCAGGCTGGCACGAATCAGCTCGACGCGTTCCTCGCTCGAAAAACGCGGGGTCTTGCCAGGGTTGTGCACCACAAGGATGTGCAGCTCGTCGAACAGGCGGGCAGCGCGTGCGGCGATGTCTAGGTGACCGAAGGTCAGCGGGTCAAATGAGCCTGGGTAAACCGCGATGCGAGTCATGCCTCTAGGTTAGCCCTTTGCCAGACCCTGCCCTGCCGCGTCGTCGATTCTCTGCAAAACCTCAGCGAGTTCTGGGTGTTTTTCGAGGGTCGGGTCGGCGTCGAGCAGGGCCGCGGCGTCGACGCGAGCCGCTTGGATAACCGCGGCGTCGGCAATGACCCTGAGCAGCTTGAGGCTCGATCGGCCGCCCGACTGCGTGGCGCCAAGCACGTCGCCCTCGCGACGCAGTTCGAGGTCGATCTCGCTGAGTTCAAAGCCGTCGAGGGTCGACGCGACCGCACGAACTCGTTCGAGCGCGAGGCTGCCTTCCTCGGCGCCCGTGAGCAAAAGGCAAAGGCCGGCATTGCCGCCGCGACCGACTCGACCACGCAGCTGGTGCAGCTGGCTCACGCCAAAACGATCGGCATCGAGCACGATCATGACCGTCGCGTTTGGCACATCGACGCCAACCTCGATGACGGTGGTCGAAACCAACACATCGATTTCGCGGGCCACAAAGCGGGCCATGACATCGGCCTTTTCTTCTGAGGTCATGCGGCCATGCAAGACCTCGATGCGCACTCCGGCAAGGCTGGGCAGAGCCTTGAGCGATTCGGCCATGCCGATGGCACTGGCCAACGGGCGGCGAACGGTCGGCTCGGCCTCGGTGAGCGAATCGGCATACTCGATTTCGGGTACGGCCGCGCCACCGGTGTCGAGCAGTTCTTGCTCGGGATCGTCTTCGTCGATGCGTGGGCAAACCACGAAGGCCTGATGCCCCTTGGCAACCTCTTCGGCGACTCGTGACCAGGTTCGAGCCACCAACTGCGACTGTTCGAGTTGCACCACGTGCGACGTGATCGGCTGGCGACCGGCAGGCAGCTCGGTGAGGGTCGATACGTCGAGGTCGCCGAACACCGTCACAGCGAGCGTGCGAGGAATCGGCGTTGCCGTCATGGTTAGAACGTGCGGGGCAAGCCTGCCCTTTTGACGAAGCGCCTCGCGCTGGTCGACACCGAATCGGTGCTGTTCGTCGATCACAATCAGGCCGAGGTCGAAGAATTCAACCTTGTCGGCGATCAGCGCGTGCGTGCCGACCACGATCCTGGCCTTGCCACTGACGAGTTGCAGCAGCGCGCGTTTGCGTTCGGCGGCCGGCATTTGCCCAGTCAGCAGCGTGAGGCCCACCTCGCGCGCCAAATCGGGCCCAAGCGAACGAGCAATTGACGCATAGTGTTGCGCCGCCAAAACCTCGGTTGGCGCCAACAGCGCGCTCTGGGCGCCCGAATCGGCGGCCGTCAGCATCGCCCTCAGCGCAACCAGGGTCTTGCCCGAGCCAACCTCACCCTGCAGCAAACGATTCATCGGGTGCGGTTTGGCCAGGTCTTCGGCAATCTGTTGACCAATCGCCTGCTGCCCGGCGGTGAGAGTGAACGGCAAGGCCGCATCAAAGGTTGCGAGGGCTCCATCGGCGCGACCGACGCGGGCAACGCTCGGTGCCGCCTGCTGCAGGGCCCTGCGGGTTATCAGCGTTGCCTGCAGCGCGAAGGCCTCGTGGAACTTGAGGGTGTCGCGAGCTGCTCGCCAATGCTCGGCCTGTTTCGGCTGATGAATCCAGCGGATGGCCTGCTCGAGCTCGAGCAACCCATGTCTGGCGCGCAGGTCTGCCGGCAGCTCATCGGCGATCGGGTCGAGCGTATCCAGCACCACGCCGAGGGCTCGCCCCAACGCCCAGGTCGTCACTGCCCCGGCAGCCGGATAGATCGGAATCGGCAACTCGGCCCACTGCTTGGCGTCCTCGGGAGAGATCTCTTCGGGGAACAGCTCATACTCGGGGTGGGTCAGCTGCAACTGGCCCTGATAGCTCGAAAACTTGCCGGCGAACAACCCTCGCACGCCCGGCTTGAGGTCTTTCATGCGCCAGGCCTGGTTGAAGAACGTGAGGCTGACCTGCCCCTTGCCATCGGTGATCTTGACGTCGAGGATGCTGCCCTGACGGCCCTTCATGCGGCGCTCGCGGGCATCGACGATATCGGCAACCACCGTGACCGTTTCGCCCAGCGGAACCTCAGAAATTGGCGTTAGTTCGCCGCGACTCGTGTAGCGCCGCGGATAGTGCTGCAACAGATCGGCGACGGTCTTGAGCCCCAGGTGCCGCGCAAACGACTTTGCCGTGCGATCGCCCAAAACGCGATCGAGGGGCACCAAAGGAAGCAACATGCAACTATCTTCGCCGACTAAGCCACCAGCAACGCCTAGCGCTAGGCTTGGGCGGGTCATGACACGCATCATCGCCGGTATCGCAGGTTCGCGCCAATTGGCCGCACCAGCCAGCCCAACGCGCCCAACCAGCGATCGAATTCGCGAAAGCATTTTCAACCGACTCGAAAATTGGGATGCCCTCGAGGGCGCCCGAGTCGTCGACCTGTATGCGGGCACCGGCGCGCTGGCCCTCGAGGCCATCAGTCGCGGTGCCGCAAGCGCCGTGCTGGTCGAAAAGGATGCCAAGGCGGCCGCCGTTTGCGCCAAAAACATCGGCTTTATCGAGGCCGCCCTCCAGGCCGCGAAGGTCAAGGCCAGCATGCGCGTGCAGCAGAAGTCGGTAGACGCATACCTGAGCACCGCGGGTTCGGTCGAGTTCGACCTGGTGTTCATCGACCCGCCATACGATATCGAAAACCGCGACATCACCGAGAACCTCGGCAAGGTCGCTCCCCTGCTTGCCATGGATGCAATCGTGGTGTTGGAGCGTTCGAGCCGCACTCCGCGCGCCGAACTGCCGGCAGATCTGGTACTCGAAGACGAGAAGTCTTATGGCGACACGGTTGTCTATTGGATCGGTCGCGCAGCCGACCAAACTGCGAACGACGAGGCCGAAGGCTAGTTCGGCACGGTTAAAGCAAACGAGCCGGCCCGAAGACCGACTCGCTCGTTTTGAAAACTAGTTGAAGAAACCCTTGAGGTCGCGCTGCTCTTCGCCGATGTAAATCTGCTGTGGGCGGCCGATCTTGGTTGCCGGGTCAACGTTCATCTCGCGCCAGTGTGCGATCCAACCCGGCAGGCGGCCCATCGCAAACAATGCGGTGAACATGCGCGGCGGGAAGCCCATGGCCTTGTAGATCACGCCGGTGTAGAAGTCGACGTTTGGGTAAAGCTTGCGCTCGATGAAGTAGCTGTCGGCCAGCGCTGCGGCCTCGAGCTCCTTGGCGATGTCGAGCAGTGGGTCGTTGACACCGAGCTCGGCCAAAACGCGGTCGGCGGTTGCCTTGACGATCTTGGCGCGAGGGTCGAACGACTTATAGACGCGGTGACCGAAGCCCATCAGGCGAACGCCGTCTTCTTTGTTCTTGACGCGCTGCACAAACTTGTCGACGCCCTCACCCGAATCGCGGATGTGACTGAGCATCTCGAGCACTGCCTCGTTGGCGCCGCCGTGCAGCGGGCCAAACAGGGCGTTAATGCCCGACGAGATCGATGCAAACAGGTTGGCCTGCGACGAACCAACCAGGCGCACGGTCGAGGTCGAGCAGTTCTGCTCGTGGTCGGCGTGCAGCACGAGCAACGTGTCGAGTGCCTTGGTGACGACCGGGTTCTGCACATACTGTTCGGCCGCATTGCCGAAGGTCAGACGCAAGAAGTTCTCGACGTAGTTGAGCGAGTTGTCTGGATACAGCAGCGCCTGGCCGAGGCTGTTCTTGTGGGCGTATGCGGCGAGCACCGGCAACTTGGCCAAAAGGCGAATCGTCGAGAGCTCGACCTGCTCGTGGTCGTGTGGGTTCAGCGAGTCCTGATAGAAGGTCGACAGAGCGGTAACGCCGGCGGCCAAGACGGCCATCGGGTGTGCGGTCTGTGGCATCGCGCTGAACAGGTTCTTGAGGTCTTCGTGCACGAGCGTGTGACGACGAATGCGGTCTTCGAAGTTAGCCAGTTCGTCGGCAGTTGGAAGCTCGCTGTAGATCAGCAGGTATGCGGTCTCGAGGAACGACTTGTGGCCCGCGAGCTGCTCAATTGGATAGCCGCGGTGACGAAGGATGCCCTCGCCGCCGTCAATGAAGGTGATGGCCGACTTGGTCGAAGCCGTGTTTACGAAACCCTGGTCGTATGCGGTCAGGCCGGTGGCGGCGGTCAGCTTCGAGATGTCGACGGCATTTGCGCCATCGACGGCCTTGATGACCGGAAATTCGGCGCTGATATCGCCGTAGGTCAGCTGGACTTTGTCGCTCGAGGTCATCGAAGCTCCTAGTGCTCTAGTTGTCGCTTTTGACGGGGTTTGTGGGCTTGGTTAGCCGTGCTTAACTTTAGCGGCTTCGCGCAATCGCTTGGCAGCCTCGGCCACCTTTGCGTCGGTCGCCGTGATCGAAAAACGAACGAAGTTTTTGCCGGCTTCGCCATAGAAAATTCCAGGCACCACGACGATGCCTAGCGCGGCCATTTCGTCGACGGTCTGCCAGCAGTCTTGCCCCAGGGTCGCCCAAAGGTAGAGCCCTGCCTCAGACTCGCTGAGCTCAAAGCCATACTCGCGCACGGCGGCCAGCAGCACCTCGCGGCGTTCGCGATACAGCTCGCGTTCGACGGCCACGTGTTCTTCGTCGCCCAGGGCAACCGCCATGGCGTGCTGAACGGGGTTTGGCGTGTTCAGCCCAGAGTGCATGCGCAGATTGACCAGACCCTTGATTAGCGGTGCGGCACCAACGGCGAATGCCGCGCGATAGCCGGCGAGGTTCGATTGCTTGCTGAGCGAATAGACCGACAAGACGCCGTCGTGGCTGTCGCCACAAACCCGCGGGTCGAGCACCGAGGGAATGAGTTCGGTGGCCCAGCGACCCCAGCCGAGTTCGGCATAGCACTCATCTGACGCGAGCAGCGCGCCAAGCTCGCGGGCACGATCGACCGCCGCCTTCAACTCGGCGACATCCATGACGCGGCCATCTGGATTGCCCGGCGAGTTGATCCAGACCAACTTGGTGTTGGCTGGCCACTTGGTCGGGTCGTCTTCGCTAACGATTTCGGCTCCGCAGAGGGCCGCGCCCACCACGTATGCCGTGTATGCGTTGGTCGGCTGAACCACCACATCGCCAGGGCCAAGGCCCATAAGAAGCGGCAACCAGCTGATTAGCTCTTTCGAACCGATGGTCGGCATGACCTGGTCGGGGTTCAGGCCTGGTACTCCCCTTCGCCGCGCATACCATTCGACGACTGCGGCCTTGAACTCGGGCGAACCGCCGGTCGATGGGTAGCCGGGAGCGTTGGATGCGGCGTTTAGCGCATCCTGAATAATGCTCGGAGTCGGGTCTATCGGCGAACCGACCGAAAGGTCGACCGAGCCCAGAGGATGGGTCGCAGCCTTTGCCGCGAACGGCTTTAGCTGTTCCCAGGGATACTCGGGCAGGCGGTCAAACAAGGCCGGCGACTATTCGGCCTGAGGCGCGAGGGCCTTGATCAGTTCGTGGTCGTGGTCGATCTTGCCGACCTTGGCGGCACCACCAGGCGAACCAATTTCGCTGAAGAACTCGACGTTCGCCTTGTAGTAATCGGCCCACTGCGAAGGCAGGTCGTCTTCGTAGTAGATGGCCTCGACAGGGCACACCGGCTCGCAAGCACCACAGTCGACGCACTCGTCAGGGTGAATGTAAAGCATGCGGTCGCCCTCATAGATGCAGTCAACCGGGCATTCTTCGATGCAGGCGCGGTCTTTGACGTCAACGCAAGGAAGCGCGATTACGTAAGTCATGAGTCGATTTTAACCTTCGTCGGGATTACTGGTGACCAGAAGCGCTCTTGCGCCAGATGGCCGGGCGAATCTGCGGGAAAAGAATGATGACGGCACACAAAATGATCGAGCCGTATGCCCAAATCGTGCCCACGTCGTTGCTCGGAATCAGCACCTCGCCGCCTGCCTGACGCTGCGCCAGGGTGAACACCGTGATGCCGAACGTGATCGAGGTCAGATAGAGCGCGCCGCGACTCGAGCGCAGCAGGCGCAGGGCCAGAGCCAGAGCGCCAACTGAGATGAGAGCGACAATCAGGCCGATAGGAGTGTGTTCCGAATTCTGAGCTCGAACCTGGTGCATCAGGGTGCCCGCGAGACCCATGAGCACACCCAGCGGAATCGCCCAAAAAATGGTTACCAGCGGGCTGAGCATGACGAGTGGATTCGGGTTCGTGCGACGGAAGCGCTCGGGAGCATCGAAGCGGGTCTCTTTGCCCTCGACCAGCGAGTAGCCCTCGCCTGAAATCGACACCTGACTGGCGTGAGCCTCGAGCGCAGCGCGCTTGATCTTGGCGGTCTCGGCGTTGCCGACACTGACCTCGGCACGCTCGCCGGGTTCGGCGATCACCCAAAACTGTGGCGCCCGACCGCGACGAGCGCGGGCATACTGGCGCAGTGCCGACGCAGTGGCTCGATGCGCAACCACGTGATCCGGGTGCCCATAGCCACCCTTGGCGTTGTAGGTCACAACTGCGTCGGGCTTGAAAGACTTTAGTTCGGCGAGGATGTCGTCGGCGATCACCTGGCTGCCTGCGGCAGTCAACGACATCTCGTCGAGGTCGCGAGGCTTAGCTGCGCGGCCAAACAGGTTGACGCGCATGCCAGAGTCGAGATACGCGCGAGTGCCCGCAAATTTGTGCTTGACGCCGGGGCCATACTCTTTCAACGCGTTGAGCAGCTCGTTTGACCTGAAGTGACCCATCGATTCGAGGCGGCCCTCTAGCGACTTGATTTCGTCGAGCTTGACGCGGCCGCGCTCGCCGCGAGTGAGGGTCAGCACCAGCACTTCGGCGCCGGCGGCCAGTCGTTCGGCAATCAGGTGCCCGGTGAACAGACTCTCGTCGTCGGGGTGGGCGTGCACCAACAGGATGCGCTTTGCGTTGAGTGTTGCCTTGGCCATGCCTCCCAGAATACCTGCGCCGCTAGACAGACAGGCTCAGGGGCGCGGTGACTGGAACGCAAAAACCCGACACACAATCGCGTGCCGGGTTTTTGACCAGATTTTTGCGCCGAGGCTTAGCTCTCGTTGGCGCGCTTGCGAGCCGAGGTTTGGCGCGCACGAATGGTTGGGTCGAGCTCAACCTTGCGAATACGGATCGCCTCAGGGGTCACCTCGACGCACTCGTCTTCGCGAGCAAACTCGAGGCATTCCTCGAGCGAAAGCTTGCGAGGAGGGGTAAGCGCCTGGAACTCATCCGACGAAGAAGCACGCATGTTGGTGAGCTTCTTTTCCTTGGTGATGTTGACTTCCATGTCGTCTGCACGCGAGTTCTCGCCAACGACCATGCCCGCGTAGACCTCTGCGGTTGGCTCAACGAAGAACGCACCGCGCTCCTGCAGAGCGATCATTGCGTATGCGGTTGCGGCGCCTGCGCGGTCGGCGACCATCGAGCCGTTGTTGCGGGTGACGATCTCGCCAGCCCATGGCTCGTAGCCAGCCGAGATTGCGTTGGCGATGCCGGTGCCCTTGGTGGTGGTCAGGAACTCGGTACGGAAACCGATGAGGCCACGGCTTGGCACCATGAACTCCATGCGAACCCAGCCGGTGCCGTGGTTCGACATGTTCTTCATGCGCCCCTTGCGGGCGGCCATGAGCTGGGTGACGGCGCCGAGGAATTCCTCAGGAACATCGATGGTCAGGTCTTCGACAGGCTCGTGGAGCTTGCCGTCGACCTTCTTGGTGACTACCTGTGGCTTGCCAACGGTGAGCTCGTAGCCCTCGCGACGCATCTGCTCGACGAGGATCGCCAGTGCGAGCTCGCCACGACCCTGAACCTCCCAAGCGTCTGGACGCTCGGTTGGCAGAACCTTGATCGAGACGTTACCGATCAGCTCGCGGTCGAGGCGATCCTTGACCAAACGTGCGGTGACCTTTGCGCCCTTGACACGTCCGGCCATTGGCGAGGTGTTGATACCGATGGTCATCGAGATCGCAGGGTCGTCAACGGTGATCATTGGCAGCGGGCGAACGTCGTTCGGGTCGGCCAGGGTTTCACCAATGGTGATCTGCTCGATGCCGGCAACGGCGACGATGTCGCCAGGGTTTGCCTCTTCGGTTGGGAATCGGTCGAGCGCCTTGGTCTTAAGCAGCTCGGTGATCTTGACGTTCTGGGTGGTGCCATCGTGGCGAACCCAGGCAACCTGCTGACCCTTGCGCAGGGTGCCGTTGAAGATGCGGAGCAGTGCAAGACGACCCAGGAACGGCGATGCGTCGAGGTTGGTCACGTGCGCCTGCAGCGGGTGCTCGTCGTCATACTGCGGAGCCGGGATGTGCTTGAGGATCGCGGCGAACAGCGGCTCGAGGTCTTCGGTGTCTGGCAGGGTGCCGTCGGCTGGCTTGTTGAGGCTCGCGCGACCGGCGCGACCCGATGCATAGATGACCGGGAGGTCAAGGATGCCGTCGATGTCGAGGTCAGGCACGTCGTCGGCGAGGTCGCTGGCAAGACCGAGGAGCAGGTCGTGGGCCTCTTCGACTACCTCGTCGATACGAGCGTCTGGGCGGTCGGTCTTGTTGACCAAAAGGATTACCGGCAGCTTGGCCTCGAGCGACTTGCGCAGCACGAAGCGGGTCTGCGGCAGCGGACCCTCAGATGCGTCGACCAGCAGAACAACGCCGTCAACCATCGAAAGGCCGCGCTCGACCTCGCCACCGAAGTCGGCGTGACCAGGGGTGTCGATCACGTTGATGGTGATTTCTTTGCCCTCGGCCGAGGCACCCTTGTATGCGATTGCGGTGTTCTTGGCGAGGATCGTGATGCCCTTCTCGCGCTCGAGGTCACCCGAGTCCATGACTCGCTCGCCCACATCGCCGTGGTCGCTGAACGAACCGGTCTGACGGAGCATGGCGTCGACCAGCGTGGTCTTGCCGTGGTCAACGTGAGCAACGATGGCAACGTTGCGAAGGTCATCTCTTGAGACGACAGCCATAAAACACCTCTTAGCGCGAACACAGAACACCCGAATTGGGCGGTGCGTCGTTGATTGATTGGAACGGGTTCGCGAGACTGCGCAAACCTTCAGTTAAAAGTCTAACGGCAGGCACCCCAAAACTGGGTTTCCTGCCGTCAGAACAGAGGGTGAATTACTTGAGTGCCAGGCGGGCCTCGCGGCGACGAGCCTGCTCGGCTGGGTCAGGAACCGGCACGGCGCCGATTAGACGCTGGGTGTATGGGTCCTTCGGGCGCTTCAGAATCTCGTCGCGTGGGCCAACCTCGACCAGACGACCCTTCTGCATAACCGCGATGCGGTGCGACAAAATGTCGACCACGGCGAGGTCGTGAGTCACGAAGAGACACGCGAACTTGAGCTGCTCCTGCAGATCCTGCAGCAGCTCAAGGAATCGGGCCTGAACCGAAACGTCGAGTGCCGAGGTCGGCTCGTCGGCGATGAGCAGATCCGGGGTTAGTGCCAGTGCACGGGCGATGCCAACGCGCTGACGCTGGCCACCCGAGAGCTCGTGCGGGTAGCGGTTGCGGTACGAACGCGGCAGTTCGACGCTATCGAGCAGGTCTTCGACGCGGCGGTTTAGTTCGGCACCCTTTGCCTCGCCAGCCAGCAGGATTGGCTCGCCGATGCTCTCGCCGATAGGCAGGCGTGGGTTGAGCGAGCTGGCTGGGTCTTGAAAGACGATGCCGGTGTGCTTGCGAATGTCGCGCAGGTCTTTGGCCGATGGCTTCGAGATGTCCTTGCCGACAACCTCGAGCTTGCCCTCGACGATTGGCAGCAGGCCGATCGCGGCGCGACCAACGGTGGTCTTGCCCGAGCCCGACTCACCGACCAAACCAACGATCTCGCCGGGGAAGATCTCGAGGTTGAAGTCGCTAACGGCGCGGAACGCCGGAACGCGTCCCATCTTTGGGTATTCGATTGCAACGTTTTCGAGCTTGAGCACAGGTGCAGCCGACTTGTGCTCCGGAGCCAGCTCACGCACAGCAACCGAACCCAGCTTTGGCACCGAGGCCAACAGCTGCTGGGTGTATGGGTGCTGCGGACGATTGAAGATCTGGTCGGCAGAGCCATACTCGACGGTGTTGCCGTCTTTCATAACCAGGATGTCGTCAGCCAGATCGGCGACCACACCCATGTCATGGGTGATCAGCACGATGGCCGAGTTGAGGCGGTCGCGCAAGCCACGCATCAGGTCAAGAATTTCGGCCTGAACGGTCACATCGAGGGCCGTAGTTGGCTCGTCGGCAACCAGCAGACCAGGGTCACAGGCCAAGGCCTGCGCGATCATGGCGCGCTGACGCTGGCCACCCGAGAGCTGGTGCGGGTATTTGTCGAACGATGCCTCTGGGTTAGGAATCTCGACCATGGTGATTAGTTCGATTGCACGAGCCTTGGCCTCTTTAGGGCCCATCTCAAAGTGCGTGCGCAGGGTCTCGACGATCTGAAAACCGATCGAATAGACCGGGTTCAATGCGGTCATCGGCTCCTGGAAAATGTAGGCGACCTCTTTGCCGCGCGAATTGCGCAGCAGGCTCGGCTTTGCGCCAACCATTTCTTGACCGTTGATGACAACGCTGCCCGTGGTGCGCGCGTTCGAAGCGAGCAGGCTCATTAGGCCCATCGCCGTGGTCGACTTGCCCGAACCCGACTCGCCCACGATCGCGAGCACCTTGCCAGGCTCAACAGCAAAGTTCATGTTGATGGCGGCCGGATACCAGACACCGTCGACCCAGAAGTCGATGTTGTAGTCGGTTACCTTGAGGATCGGCTGGTTCATTTGTTATCTCCTGCGATGATTGACGCGTGACTAACGCGCAGGTTTTCAGGCCGTTGAGCGGCATCGCTCTGGCAGCAACTGTTTTCTTGATTTGCGGCGTGCTCGTAGCGAGCGACCTGCAGAACATTGGTATTTGGCTTTGGGGTGCAGCAGCCTGCGCCGGCGCCTGGTTGGTTTTCGTGCGCCCCAAGCTGGTCATTGGCGACGAGGGCGTGGTCGTCGTTAACCCGCTGCAAACCATCACCCTTGGCTGGGCCACGGTTGATGCGCTCGATGTGAAGTACGCCCTGACCTTTATTGTCGGCGGCCGCAAGGTCACCTGCTGGTCGGCAACAGCCCCCAGCCGCTACCACGGGCGCAGCATCCACAAGTCCGAGCTGCTCGGCATCGGAATCAACAAACGCGACATCGAGGCCGGCGTGATCCGCCCCGGCGAATCCCCCAGAACAGCAAGCGGCCAGGCTATCGCGCTGTGCCGACTGCGTTGGCGAGCCTTTGCCGAGGCCATCGAGAACGGGCAACAGCCGGCGACCAGCGACAACCTCACCAAGTGGAATCTGCTTGGCGCAGGCGCACTCGTGCTGCTGGTCGTGGCCGGCCTGGCCGTCAATTACCTTGGTTGAACACATTTTTTAGGCGTCTGCCTTAGCCTCACGCTTGGCAACGCGAGCCTGCTCGCGCTCCTTCTTGGTGATGCGGCGCTTCTGACGTGGGTCGAACGCATCGCGCAGGCCATCGCCAATGAAGTTGACCGACAGCGCAATCGCAATGATGAACAGACCAGGCCACCAGAACAACCAAGGACGCGTCGTGAACGAGTCCTGGTACTGGCTAATCAGCAGACCGAGCGAAACGTCTGGCGCGACCACACCGAAACCAAGGTAGCTAAGCGCCGACTCGGTCAGGATTGCACCCGACATAAGCAGGGTCACCGACACGATGATCACACCGACGGCGTTAGGCAGGATGTGCTTAAACACGATTCGAGCGTTGCTCGCACCCGCCACGCGTGCCGCGTCGACGAACTCGCGGGTGCGCAGGGTCAAGAACTCGCCGCGAACTAGGCGCGAAAGGCCAGTCCACGAGAAGAGACCCAGCATGAGCGCGAGCACGACGACACCGAGATTGCCGTACTTGAAGCCGATTACGGCGCCAACCATGATGAACGGAATCGTGATGATGAAGTCGGTGAAGCGCATTAGCACGGCGTCGACCCAACCACGGAAGAATCCCGAGATAGCACCAACGATGGTGCCCAGCATGCCGCCGACCAAACCGATGATGACCATAACCATGATCGACTGTTGAGCGCCGCGCATTACCAGCGCAAAGTAGTCGCGACCGATGTCGTCTTGACCAAATGGGTGATCGCCAATCTGCATGCCGGTGCCGTCGATGAAGCTAGGCAGCAGGTCGAGGGTCGGGCAGCCGACTGCGCCGTCTGGGCAGCCGGTGACAGCAAGCTCAGGCAGGTCGGTGATTGAGTAGTGCCACCAACCAGGGACGCTGATTGGGTGCTTCTCGCTGCCGAGGTGGATTCCCGAGGCCGAGAACACGAATAGCGCGATGCCAAGCAGCGAGAACAGCGCGATCATCGCCGCACGGTGACGAACAAAACGACGGCGAACGATTTGCCCCTGGCTCAGGCCCTCGATCTCTTTGTTGGCGATTGCGTTCTCGCCACCGGTTGCCGAGGCGGCCGAGTCGATGTTTTTGTTTTTCTTGTTGAACATAGCCGTTACTTTCCAGCTCGAATTCGTGGGTCAAGTGCCGAATAAAGCAGGTCGGCGATGAGGTTTGCGACCATGGCCATGAACGCGGTGACCAACGAGATGCCCATCAGCATGTTCAGGTCAAGCGCGACCAGCGAGCCACGGAACAGGCTTCCCATGCCGATCCAGCCGAAGATCGACTCGGTGATAACGGCGCCACCGATGATGCCGACGATGTCGGTCACCATGATGGTGGTCAAAGGAATCATGGTGTTGCGGAACGCGTGTCGCATGATCACGGTGCGCTCGGTCAGACCCTTGGCACGCGCGGTGCGAATGTAGTCCTGGTTGAGCACCTCGAGGAGCGAACCTCGGGCGTAACGCACATAGACCGCGAAGCTGATGATCGCCAGGGCGATGGTCGGCAGGGCGATGTGCATGAGCAGGTCGAGGGTGCTGTTCCAGAAGTTGCCGGTCTCGAGCAGGTCATTGGCCTGACCTACGGTCGGCACCGGACGATAGTTGACCGCGTCGGTCGACATGTAGCCGTTCCAGGTCTGCATGAGTTTGTCAACCACGAGCAACAGCAGCACGAGCACAGCGGTAATCAGCGAGGTGCGCACGGCTTGACCGCGGTCGATCTTGTTGAAGAAGAACGATGCACCAACGCCGACCGCGGCGAAAACCAATGCCACGAGGATGAAGTTGACCAGGTGGTGCTTCTGCTCGAAGACCCACTGCAGCGGGAAGTACGCGATTGCACCAAAGACGGCCACCGACAGCGCCGAATAGAGCGTCTTGCGGTTCGAAATGCCGGTCGATAGCTGGGTGACGCCCACTGCCGCTCCACCGGCAAAGATCGAGACCAGGAAGATGCCCAGACCAGGGTTGGTGAACCAGTTGGTCAGGCCCATCAGCACGATGATCGCTGCGGTCACGGCGAATGCCGAGCCGAAGATGATCCATACTCGCTTGCGCGAGCCGCCGATGATGGCCGACCAGAAGACGCCGCTGATTAGCGACAGGCCGAGCACCCAAGGTGCGCTGACCTGAGGGTCAGAGAGGAAGTTGTTGAAGCCGATGGCCAGGTACTGCTTCAGAAGCACCGCGAACCAGAAGACCGGCAGCGAGAAGCAGAGGAACGCATAGAAGGTGACTGCGTAGTCGAAGCGGCTGTACTGGCGAAGTGCGGTGACGATACCGATCGAGATGCCAAGGATGATGGCCAGCAGGGTCGAGACGGCGACCAAGCGAATCGAGGTCGGGATTGCATCGCCAAGCTGCGAGATGACGTTTAGGCCGTCGCGGGTCTGGCCAAGGTCGAAGTGACCGGTGAATACACCGAGCACGCCGCGCAGCCAGTAAAAGTAGCGGATGGGCGAAGGCACATCGAGGTGCAATTCGCGAGTCAGATTGAGAATCTGCTGCTTGGCGTTTGGGTCCTGGCTGATGCGCAATGCCTCAAGCGGGTCGCCCATGTTGGCGCCAAGGTTGTAAATGATAAAGGTCGAGCCAAAAAGCACGATGAGCATCGCTCCGAGGCGACGCATGATGTAGGCGATCAAGATGATCCCTTTCGACACTGCAGTGTGTTTCTGCCGGTGGTTGGCCAACCGGACTCGAGCGGTGGCTCGAGGTTTTGAGATTCGGTGCGCGGGGTGCTGCGCAGGTGAAGCTGTTGGTTCGGGTATGTGTGGCACACGCAGAGGGAGTGGCACTCAATGAGTGCCACTCCCCTTTGGCGTTTGCCTAAGACCTAGGTCTTAGTACTTCCACTCCCAGAAGTTCCAAACCAGGGTTGGCGACAGTGGAGCTGGCTTCACGTTCTTGAGAGCCGAGTTCACTGCAGTCGCAGCTGGGTGCTGGAAGATAGGCAGGGTAACTGCATCTGCAACGAGGAGCTTCTCGGCAACCAGGTACTTAGCAGTGATCTGCGAAGTGCTGAGCTTTGCCTCGAGGCTGTGCAGGGTGCTGTCCATCAGTGCGTTGTTGTAACCGATGAAGTTATTACCGCCATCTGACTGGAAGTTAGCGTTGGTGCCAGTCTGGCTGGTCGAGGTTGGGCACCATGCGAAGAACGCAGCGTCATACGCGTTGTCGTCGAGGTGGCCACCCCAGCCCGAGGTGCCGGTGTTGATGACGTTGAAGCCGGCCTTAGCCTCTTCTGCCTTCACCAGTGCGGCCTCCGATGCACGGCGGCTGTTGCTTGGCTGACCCCACAGCAGCTTGACCGAAACAGGGGTTTCGGTGCCTGCGGTTGGGTAGTACTTCTTTACCAGTGCAAGTGCTGCAGCGGTGCGGGTGTCCTGGGTGCCAGCGGTGAACTTGCTAACGCCCGATGCCTTGACGATGCTGTCGTAACCAATCTGACCTGGCAGGGTGAACGACGAGTTCACAACGACTGCCTTCGCGTTGATTGGCTTGACGAGCTTGTCAACGATTTCCTGACGTGGGTAGGCAAGGAGGAACGCGGTGCGGAGGTCCTTGGCCTTGGCGTTCTTCGCAGCGTTGTTGCTGGTTGCGAATGGGCCGGTGTAGTCGGTGTCGTTGACCGAGCCGAGGCGCAGGTCGACGTGCTCGAAGCAGCTGCTGGTTCCACCGATAACGGTGACGCCTGCGATGGCCTTGAGCTGTGCTACGGCGTCAGCGGTTGGCTGACCCTGGTAGATGTCGATTTCCTTGTTAGCAAGAGCCTGTGCAGCAGCGGTGCCATCGGCGATCATCTTGACCACGATGGTCTTGATGCCGCTGGTTGCCTTGCCGCTGTTGTACTTAGGGTTCAGGCCAAGGGTGACCGACTGGTCAGCAACTGCGCTGGTGATCTTGTATGCACCGTTGCCAACGAGCAGCAGCGGGTTGGTCGAAGCGTTTACAGCCTTGATGTTGTAAGCGGTCGACCAGATCTTTGCGATTGCGTTCATAGCAGCGCTGTTCTTGCCGGTGAAGTCCTTGAGGAACTTAGCCTTAGCAGCGGCGTTCTCGGCTGCGGTGCCGAGCTTGGTCTTGCCAGCTGCGAGCAGCTCGAGGGTGTGAACCGGCGAAACTCCAGGGCCGATGATCTCCCAGTCAGGCTGGAACGAGTCGTAGGTGTAGGTGACCGACATGTGGTCCTTGCTCAGGACTGGCATGCCAACGATGTGGCTGTCGTAGACGCCACCGTAGCCGAGCGAGTCAAACGCTGGCTTGGTGTCGGTGCTGGCTGGGTCGCCCAGACCGGCATCCTTCGAGTATGCGCTCGACGAAAGAGCGTGGCTCAGGAGCAGGTCGACACCGTCAATAGGAGTGCCGTCTGACCATAGCTTGCCCTTGTTCACGGTGTAGGTCACCGAGAGGGTCTTTGCGTTCTTGGTGATCTTGTACGAGCCAAGAACGGTGTTGCGCTGAAGGTTCTTCTTGTCGTCGTAGTAGAAGAAGCTCGAACCGGTCAGGTAAGCAACGTCGTTGTTGATGGTCAGGTTGGTGTCTGGGGTGCTTGGGTTGAGCGAGGTAAGAGCGTTGCTCTCTACCAGGACAACGGTGCTGCGGGTCGATGCGTTCGATGGCGCAACAACGCCAACCGAAGCAATACCGGCCACAGCAGCAACAGCAACCGCAGCTCGCGCAGTGCGAGTTAGTTTCATCTGTTTCTCCTTGTTGTTAAGACAGCCATCAAAAACACAACAAGGAGAAGACCTCCAGGTTGACGTCGTTGACAACTACGCCTTGGGTATTCGCTAGCCTAAGCCATTCATTTCAGAAAACTCCACCGTGTGTTCACCAGAGAATGTGTTTTTTACATTCCTTTACATGGCGGTAACAAATAGCTGTTCGGTTAGCCGCTGGTAGCCTCAAGAATGTGCTTGAGCAACAGGTCTTGATTTACGACGGCGACTGCGCCTTTTGCCAGCGCTGCGTCGACTGGGGCAGACGCAATTTGGCGAATTTTCCGCAAGCGCTTGCATACGCGTCAATTCAACCCGAGCGGTTTGGCCTGAGCCTCGCCGACGTCGAACAGAGCGTCTGGCTCGTCGACGGTGGAGCTCCCCTGGAGCGACGCCAACGAGGGCTCGCGCAATGGAGCGGACACAGGGCCGTGGCGCGCATCCTGATTGCTCAGTCGCTCAAGTCACGATTTGGTTTCGTTTGGAAATTGTGTGGTGTCGCGATCGTTTTGGGCGGCCCAATCTCGGCGGCAAGCTATCGTGCGGTGGCCAAGAATCGACACCGTATGCCTGGCGCTACAGCGGCCTGCGAGTTGCCTCAAAGCAAGGATGCACCTTGATCGAGATTTGGGCCCTTGGCTTCGCGGCTGGGCTTGCGCTAGCGATTCCGGTTGGGCCGATGGCCATCATGTTGGTTCAGACAGCTACGACGCGTGGCTGGCGACACGGTGCCACGGGCGCATTTGCCATGGCCTCGGTTGACATGGTCTATGCGCTGGTCGTCTTCTTGGTTGGCGGGGCCATTGTCGGTTTTCTGCGCGATTGGGGCACTGCGCTCACTTTGGCTGGCGCCGCGATTCTGCTCTGGTTGGGTTGGCAGACGCTTTCGACCAACATTCGTCGCCTGCGAGCCAACGAGGCCAGAACGGCGAGCCGCGACACGAGCAACGGCTCGCTGTGGCGCACATACCTGACCTTTGCGGGCGCTACCGTAGTGAATCCGCCGACGGCGCTGTACTTCTTGGCCATCGCTCCCACGGTCGCTCGAACCGCGAGCGCCACCGGCGACACAGCCGTTCAGAGCCAGCTGGCCGGTCTCATATTTGCCGTCGGTGTGTTTGTGGGATCGGTTATTTGGCAGCAGACCCTTGCGGCGGGTGGAACCTTGCTAAGAAAGGTTTCGACGGTCAAGTTTCAGGCTGGCACGGGCATTGTTGGTGGCGCCATGATTGTCGGCCTGGCCATCGCGCTGGTCGTCAAAGGGCTCGCATGAGGCTGAGGCTTGAGCTGGCGATTGTATTGGCGCTTTCGCTCGGCGCATCCGCCATTTATTCGGTGGTTTCGCTCATTGCCAAATTGACGACGCCAAACGGCTTAGCCGGATCAAGCACGACGATCAATTCATCGCTGGCCGACCGTCAATGGCTCGACGCCACCTATCAGCTGCTGGATTTCGGGTTTGGCCTTGCTCCGGTGGCGCTAGTGGCCTATCTGTTGTGGATGCGCTCCGGCGAAAACCCGCGGCTTGCGCTGCAGCTGGGCGGTCGGGGTCGCGAGATTGCCGCAGGCTTTGCGCGTGGCATCGTCTTGGCCGCGGCCATCGGCATTCCGGGGCTGGGGCTCTATCTAGCCTCGCGCGGCCTTGGGCTTTCGGCCAAAGTTATTCCGGCCGACTTGAACGCTAACTGGTGGATACCGCTGGTGCTGCTGCTCATGGCCGCGAAGGCCGCGCTGCTTGAAGAGACCGTTGTGGTTGCCTACCTGCTCGACACCCTCGACCGGCTGGGCGTTCGGCCGGTCGTCGCAACGGTGGTGTCGGCCGTTTTGCGCGGCGCATATCACCTGTATCAAGGCGTCGGTGGGTTCGTTGGCAACCTGGTCATGGGTCTGATTTTTGCCGGCTATTTTCGAAGGCTGCGAGCCAAGGCAGAACTGGCGCCATCTCGGGCGGGCAAATACACCGCGCTCTGGCCGCTGGTTGCGGCGCACTTCGCGCTCGATGCCGTGATCTTTGTGGGCTACTCGCTGCTAAATTTGAAAGACGTTCTTCCTTAGAAAGAGAACGGCCTTTGCCCGAGCAGGGAAAGTCTGTGAAACTCAGACACTGACCCGCAACCGTGATAGCCGGATTGCCTGCCCGAAGCAATTGACTCCATTTCACCGTCGAGGTCCACGGTTCGGAGTCGGCTGTCGGTCGCCAGGCCGTGCTGCCGCCTTCGCTCCCAGATCGCATTAGCGAAAGGCAGCAAATGTTTGCGCCAAAATCTGGGTTGCGCTCAATCGCAACACTAATCACCACCATTGCCACGGCTTCGAGCCTGGCGCTAGGCATAGCCACTGCGGCAAGTGCCTCCCCCACGCCAGCATCGGTCGATAAGTCGCCGGCAACGCTTGCGTTTCTTGATCGAGCATTCGTAAACAACGAGATTGCGCTGTACGGTGCGCCCGAATACGGCGTGACCATCGAGGCAATGTTGCAGCGACGAGCCGGCGGCTACTCGCTGATCAAGCAGCTCGGCCCAATCAAGCACCTGTTCACCGACCGAGCCGTGATTGGTTACAACAAGGTTGGCTACCTCTACACAGCTACCGGTGCACTGCGCACGGGCCGCACCGGAATGTTCCTCTTTGCTAGCAAGGCACTCGGCGTAGCCAACGGGCCGCTGCAGAACGTTTTCTATGCCGAACTGAAGTCGACGATTGCCACCGATGGCTCGGTGGCCTTGGCCAAGGGCAACACGGTTGAGTATGCGTGGATCGCGCTTGGGCTGCACGCATACGGCCAGGATGCGCTGGCCAACAAGGTGTTGGGCTATGCAGAGGCGCACCAAAACGGTGATGGCGGTTTTGCCGGCTGGTCGAGCGCCTCGTCGACCGATGGAACCGGACTCGCGTTGCAGGCCGAGGCCGCTCTGCGCACATTCGGTGGCGCCAAGGTCGTCGCCGGCCGCAAGCTGTCGATTGGCAAGGCGGTCGCGTTCTTGCGTCGCACGATTATTGATGGCGACCACTGGCAAAGCGACAACGGCGATGGCTCGTTTAGCGCCGATGTGAACGGCAGCGCTTACGCGGCCATGGGAATGAAGGCCGTGGGTCTCGACATTGCCAAGCAATCGGCGTGGTTCCGCAGTCAGCTTGCCGACGATGGCGGAATCAAGTCGGCTTGGTCTGGCGCGAACGGCGACACCTTTGCCACCGCACAGGCATACGCCCCGATGATTGGCAAGACCTACCTCGGTCTGCTGCCAACCAAGTAGCCTCACGAAAGCAACCCGATGGCAAGTTGGATGAGACGCCTTCGCCCGCGAACGGCTTTGGTTGGGCTGCTCGTGCTGGTCGCCGTGGGCTGGTTGCTGGGTGCGCGCATTAACGGTTTTTCGTTCGGCGGCGCAACGGCTGGCCAGAGCTATGGCTCTGGTGACGTTTCGGGCAAGGGTTCAGTCGAACTCTTGGTCGACTTTGGCACCGCATCGGGGCGCGAACCGCTAGTCAAACACGTGCACGATTTTGCAGGCACGGGTTGGCAACTGTTTGGTGCGGCCGGGCTCGACGTGCAGGGCACCGCCGATTATCCGAGCAGTTTCGTGTGCCGCATCGAGGGTTGGCCAGACGTCGCGCAGCAAGACTGCGGCTCGGCTCCGGGCCCAAGTCAGGGGCACTGGGCATACTTCGTTACCTCGGCAAAAATGCCAGGTCACTGGCTGATCAGCGGTGTCGGAGCGGCTGGACACCGACCGGAGTGTGGCCAGGCCGAAGCATGGGTATGGGTCTTGCCAGGCAAACAGCCGAACGAGGTTCAACCGTCGCTCGCCCCCGAGGTTGGTTCGTGTCGCGGCTAGACCGTTGGCGGGCTATTAACCCGTTCAGCGCCAACCAGTTGCACCCGGCTACCTGGTGGGTCTTGGGTTTGGTTGGGGTTCAGGTTGCGACGGTGAGTCATTCGAGCACGGCATTGGCGATGCAGTGTGTCGCCGCGATAGCGCTGACACTAGCCTGCCGCGAGCGAGCAGCCTGGGCGAGGTCGATGCGGTTTTATCTTTTGCTGGCCGCCGCTGTGCTGTTGTTTCGGGTTGCGATTCGCGCACTTTTCGGGGTTGGAGCGCTCGATGGCCAAGCCATGCTGAACGGCCTGACCGACGGGCTTCGGCTCGCGGCGATTCTATTGAGCGTGGCGATGGCATCGACACTCGCGAATCCAAGGCGCCTTCTGGCAT
>Ga0228699_1000388_pt1 | contig 34091 bp, 24 predicted proteins | sample McNCre217_Aug_MG_FD_178016 | JGI IMG/M metagenome (GOLD analysis project Ga0228699, IMG submission 178016) | Freshwater microbial communities from McNutts Creek, Athens, Georgia, United States - 2-17_Aug_MG | ecosystem: Environmental > Aquatic > Freshwater > Creek | place: USA: Georgia... | reverse complement strand
TACCGGCTCAAGGAAGCCGCCGCCCGCATCGCCATTGGCCCGGAAACGTCATAATTGTGCCGTCTTGCCTGGGGCAGTTTGACCGGCCATAAGTGGGGCAGTTTGGGGTGGCCATCGGGGGGCGTACCATGGCGCAAACGAACTGGGAATGGCAATCCCCGGTCCTGACTAGGCACAGCTAGCCAGTGCCAATTTGAGGAACCTGTTCCCAACTAAAGCCTGCAAATTCAAGTTCGAATTTGATCGTTTTGCGGACGACGGTTCAAATCCGTAAACTGAAATTGAACCGCCGTCCGCAACTTGACTGATTGGCAACAGGGAAGCGTTCATTGGGTCCCACCAATTTATCCGGAAGGACCGCAACATGGACACCGTGCACTTATCCCAAAAACACCTGGCGGCCAGATGGCGTGTTGCAGAAGCAACCCTGGAACGGTGGCGGAGTGATGGCCATGGCCCACAGTACTTAAAAATCAAAGGTCGAGTTCTCTACCGCCTTTGTGAGATCCAAGAATTTGAAAATGCCAGCCTGACGGGTGCATTTAATTCAAAGGAAAAGCGGACAACTTAGTCCACTGACTTTGAGCCCCCGAATCCTTCGAATTTACTACCAGAGTAGCCAGTTTCTTGTGGGGTAAAAATACATGCTGCAGCATGTGCAAGCACATTGTCTTCCGCGCCCTGCATGCGTTCGTGCTCAACCCAGCTAGTTGCCAAACGCAATCAGCAATGCGACCAGCTCAAAAATATCGGTGGATGGCTCGGTGTCATCGAACGCGGTACTAAGCGCCGCCAAATTCCGTGCACGCTGGCTGGCAATGTCTAGGTTTGCCTTGGTCATGGCAAAACTACCGCCAGCGCCCTTGTCATAGCCCGGAATGTGCTGTTTGAGACGCGTTAGAACCTCGTCGCGGTGAAGCGGATGCCGAATGTCCTCATAGTGCAGCAACAGCCACAGCTCAAAACAGGGCACGGACGCGATGGCCTTGAATTCAACTGGCTGTTTGGCATCGTTGCGTAGCTTGCCATCGAGCGACCCCGCAAGCTTGAGCGCATCAAAATATGACTTGTGGTCATCACGGTCAAAAATCGCAAAAACCTTCTCAAAGGCTCTGGCGCGAACGCGCTTATGTGGATCCCCTGCCTCAAACAGCTGCTTTGCATAACGCACCACTTGGATGGGCTCAGTTCCGAGGGCGCTGGGGTGAACCTCAACGTTTGCCGTTTGTAATCTGTGCGCGTTCTTAATTTCCTTGAAATAAAGCGGCTCAGTCTTACTCCCCTCGGACACGATCAAAACGCGGTCGTAGCTGGCGCGCTGAGTCTGTTTACGCTCCAGCTGAGCGCGCTGTCGGATTTTGGGTGAGTTGTCGCGGGCCATGGATCTCAACCACCCCAATCACCGAGAAACGGAAGTGCGCCGTAACGTCCCATCAAATAGCCGCGTTCAAGCGCCTCATTTTTGCGAGGACTGAAATCTGACAACGGGTAGAGCTTTGACGCCTGGTCTCGGTCTTTCTCAACAAACCAAATTTGATCGCGCCGGAATAAATCCGGATCCAACAATGAGGTGTCATGAGTCGTGAAAATTAACTGCGCGCCCTTTTTATTAACCGTGGGATTCTGAAAAAGTTCCACCAGTCGGCGCACCAACAGCGGATGCAAGCTGCTGTCCAACTCATCAACCACCAACACCATACCCTTGTCCAGAATGTCCAGCACCGGCCCTGTCAGAAAAAGCAGATTACGGGTTCCCATCGACTCATCACCCAGGCTGAATACGGCCTTGCCTTGGTCGGTGACGTGATGAAACAGCAACTCGTTAACTTCTTGCTCTTCGTTGCGAACCTCTGTTTTCCCTGCCGCCATATCAAAATGAACAGCTTGACCCGACACCTTGCGGGTCACAACCTCGATGTCAGAAATGCTGATGTCGGCGGAAGTCAAAAAGTCGCAGATTGCGCGCTTGCCTTCAGGCTTGCGCAGCATCTCAACCGAGAAATGCTGGCCCAGGGGGGTGATTTCATTGAAGATGGCTAGTTGGTTCACAAACCAAGCAAACACCGGCTGCAGTTGCTCACTGTTGAGCTGTACCGCCATGGACAGGAACAGCGCGTTGGGACGCGTCGCGCCCTCCCAAACAGACTTTGGCCCCTTTAGGCCTGTACCAAAATCGTAGACGTCCTTGCCACTTGCCTCATCGTAATGCCGCTCAAACCATTGCTGGGGCTTAAAAGCCTTGTAAACAAGCAGATATTCCCGGGTGATTCGCTGGGCGGTGAGTTCAAAACCATACTGGTGGCGGACACCATCGATGACAAACGAAACGTCAAACTCTGTTGGCTGGGCTACCGATACGGCCTCAAACCGAAAGGGCTGAACGTTAAACGTTTGGCCAGGTTGCATCACGGACGCAGACTCCGCCACCACGGCGCGCATGTACTGCAACGCCTTGATGAGGTTGGATTTGCCACCCGCATTTGGCCCGTAGATGGCCACGCTGCGAAGGAGCGTCGGCGCAGCTTTGATGCCCGATGGCATGGTGTTGAGCTCTTGCAGCGACTTGTCCTTGGCTGCAACGAGGCTCAGGGTCTGCTCATCTCGCAAGGAGCGGAAGTTTTTGACTCTGAAGTCAAGCAACATAAAACCCTCTTGATTGAATGAATAAACGGCTATTTTGCACCATTTCTTCCAAAAATTAATTTATTTTTTACATCGGTCGATGTTCAGCAACAAAAAACGGCCATGGAGCCGCTCAATAGCCGACTCCTGCATGCCCATTGCCTCAGTATTGGCCTCGGTGGCACTCGCGCCTGAAGCTCTTTACGATGCGGCGACAACTGTGAGCGCCGGACGGCGATGCGCTCAGCACCCCCAAGTTGGCGACTCAGAGCGAATCATGATCTTGCCGTCCTTGGCCATATCTGGTCTTGTCAGTCCTAGTTCAACATCTGGCGCAGAACACGGAGTCGATCCAAGTAGGCGACCGCATCGGCCCGAGAGTGCCAGGGAGGACAGCCGTCGTTGAACAGGTATCCATCGCTAGAGCCTTGGGCAGTGAAAGTCCTGCGAAGGTCGTTTGCGAAGCGTGCGTGAAGGCTTGGAAATTCCGCATAGTTTGCCCAGTCTTTGCCCACTTGGCCTACCGGCTTATAGCTGCGGTTTACGAGGATGTGTGTGCCATCCTCCACCGAATGACAGGAATAGGGCAACCACGACCGCATCTCCCAGTAGGCCGGTGCCGCTGAGTAGAGTTTAAAGCGCGGAACTGTTAACAGGCAGGTTACGTAGTCAATTGCAAACTCAACTGCGTTCTGCGGCGATATGAAGGCTGACGAAAGGTCCTCAACCTGCTGCTGCGCGTTATCGGTCCTGGTGGGGTGACCCCAACCGCGCGGCTCAGGTACCTTGAGCAAGGCCTGGCGCATCAGTTCCGGCGTGCGGACAAATCGGAACGGCGGGCGCACGCTCTTCGCCTTTAGTGCGTCGTGTGCATCGCTACGCTTAGAGAGCAGGGACCAATTGTTGTAGCCATTGGCATTCGCTATCTGGTCCAACGCTTGGCTGTGAGAAATATGGGAGTCGCGATGCAGCCGCTTGGCCTCGCGCTTGAAACGTTCAACTTGAGTAATGGTAAATGAGGCCGTCATATTGGCTCCTTAGTTACGCCATGCGACATCAATGCGCTCACACAATGAGTCTGCATGGCAGAACAAGGCTACCAAGGAGGCCGTTCCGCAGTTGCTGCGGAACACGTTGCCGAAACGGCTTCGCCAGTGTGAGCGGGCTGGCCGACGCGCGGCCATTGTGATCATTCTATCGAAGCCACCGATGCGTGTACAGTGTTTATGACCCTACGGATCACCTGTCTCACATGCGTTTTACCGGCCCGGACCAAACATTTTCATGTTTTGCATCTGAGCCTCCCGAGGCAGACCAGCGTAAGGCGAGGCCGAGCAGTTCCCATACGAATTTTCGTATGGAGAAATTTGATGTCCACAAAAATCTGCGCCTGCTGCGGCCAGTCCTTCCCACCAGACCCACGGGTCAAAAAACAATCCTACTGTTCCTCACCGGCCTGCCAGGCCGAACGGCGCAAACGTTGGCGGCAATCACGTTCGCGCACAAATGAGGTGTACCTGGACAACAAATCCCGCGCCCAAAGAGCCTGGCTGGATCGCAATCCTGACTACTGGCGCACGTACCGGGCCAACGGCGTAGGCACCCCAAATAAGCAGATCATCGATTCCAAACCTACTCCGGCACCACTGTCTGGTTTGTACCGGATCCAGTTCATTCCCAACATGGGCCCTGCTAAGAGCGACGAGTGGATTGCCGAGATTTCCCCGGTGTGCACCGACTGTCCGTGCAAAGAGAACGAGTGCAAAGATATAACTCGTTCGACGGATTGACCCGCTGGCATTACCGTTGCGTCCAAATAAGCTCCCGAACACCTGCATGGCAACCGCCTCACCGGTAAGTCAACGCTGACAACCGTCAGCGCCATGGCTTGCGGTGAAGTGAAACGCAGGCCCGAGAGCACTCAATACACACGTTGAACGATCGGGTGCTATGCAAAATAATGAGGTCACAGAAGATCAGCCGGAACCGTCCAAACGCATTCGCGCTGCCGAATACGTCCGCATGTCCACGGAGCACCAGCAGTACTCCACCGAAAACCAGGCCGACAAAATCCGGGATTACGCCCGACTCCACGGTATCGAAATCGTTCACACCTATGCCGATGATGGCAAAAGCGGCCTGAGAATCGGCGGGCGCTTGTCCCTCCAGAAACTGCTCAGTGACGTGGAAGGTAGCACTGCCGACTTCCAAATGGTCCTGGTGTACGACGTCAGCCGCTGGGGCCGGTTTCAGGATCCTGACGAAGCAGCCTATTACGAACACCTTCTCAAGCGCAAAGGCGTACACGTCCGGTACGTCGCTGAACAATTCGACAACGACGGATCCCCGGTTTCCACCATCGTCAAAGGCGTCAAGCGCGCCATGGCCGGTGAATACAGCCGGGAACTCTCCGTCAAGGTGTTCGCCGGTCAGTGCCGACTGATCGAGCTGGGCTACCGCCAAGGGGGACCTGCCGGGTATGGGTTGCGGCGCGTGCTGCTGGATCAGACTGGCTCAGTGAAGGCGGAACTGGCGCGCGGCGAGCATAAAAGCCTGCAAACCGACCGAGTCATCTTGATGCCGGGACCTGACGTCGAGGTGCAAAACGTGCTCCTGATCTATCGATGGTTCACCGATGATGGTTTGACCGAGTCAGAAATTGCGGCGCGTTTGAATGAACAAGGCGTGCGCACCGACCTGGGACGTGACTGGACCCGGGCCACCGTGCACGAGGTGTTGACCAACGAAAAGTACATTGGCAACAACGTGTTCAACCGGATCTCGTTCAAGCTCAAGATGCTGCGCACCGTGAACGAGCCGGACAAGTGGATCAAAAAAGAAGGCGCTTTCGAAGCCATCGTGCCGCCGGAGGCGTTCTACATGGCACAGGGCATCATTCGTGGGCGCACCCACCGTTACAGCAGCGAGGAGTTGATCGAAAAACTGCGCAACCTCTTTGAGCACCGGGGATTTTTGTCAGGGCTGGTCATTGACGAGACGGAAGGAATGCCCTCCTCCTCAGCCTACATCCACAAATTCGGAAGCTTGATTCGCGCCTACCAAACAGTGGGGTTCACCCCAGACCGGGATTACCGCTATTTGGAAATAAACCAGTATCTCAGGCGGCTGCACCCGCAAATCGTGGCCCAGACTGAAAAAGCCATTGGCGAGTTGGGGGGAACCATTGAGCGCGATCCCGCCACCGATCTGCTGCTGGTCAATCAAGAATTTACGGTGTCGCTGGTACTGGCGCGCTGCCAAACCCATGACAACGGGCGCAACCGTTGGAAGGTGCGGTTTGACACCAGCCTGGCTCCTGACATCACGGTGGCAGTGCGGCTGAACCATGCCAACGATGCGCCAATGGATTACTACCTCCTGCCTCGCCTGGATTTTGGGTTGCCGCGCATCAGTCTGGCCGATCGCAACGCTGTTGAGATTGAGAGCTACCGCTTTGACACCCTGGATTATTTCTATGGCATGGCCCAACGCACCCGCATCCGGAGAGCGTCATGAGCAATAAGCACCCATCGGCTAATTTGCGCATGATCCCCGTCGACAGAATCGAGGTGCTCAATCCCCGCGACCGCAACAAGCAGGTGTTCGAGCAGATTATTGAGAACATCAAAACCGTCGGACTCAAGAAGCCAATCACCGTGACCCCACGCCCGGGCGATGACGGCGGTGAAAAATACGTACTGGTTTGTGGCGAGGGCAGACTCAAAGCGTTCATAGCCCTGGGCGAAACCACCATCGCTGCGCTGGTGGTTGATGTCAGCGATGAAGACGCCTTCATTATGAGCATGGTGGAAAACATTGCCCGTCGTAAATCCAGCCCCCTCGAACTCCTAGCGGGCATCCAGCAGCTGGTGGCCAAGGGCTATGACAAGAAAATCATCGCCAGAAAAACCGGTTTGAGTGTCGAATATGTGCAGGGGATCATGCTGCTCCTCAAAAACGGTGAGGAACGCCTGATGGTAGCGGTGGAGAGTGGCCGCATACCGCTCAATGCTGCGTTGGCCATTGTGGGCGCTGGAAACAGCAATGAGGCGGTGCAAGCCGCACTGCAAGAAGCCTATGAATCGGGTTTGCTGCGCGGAAAGCAGTTGATTCAAGCCCGCCGGATCATCGAAAAACGCCAGACCTTTGGGCGCACCTTAGGCCGGGGCACGCAACGCGTGGCAGTGGACATCACGGCCTCGAGCCTGGTCAGAACGTATCAAAAGGAAGTGGAGCGCCAAAAGCTGATGGTAAAAAAAGCAGGTGCCGCCCAGCAACGCCTCCTGTTTGTGATCGGCGCCTTGGGGCAACTCCTGGGCAATGAACACTTCACCACGCTGCTTCGGGCCGAGGGTTTGGACACCTTACCGACGTACCTGGCCGAGCGTGTATGGCCGAAAGGAACCTGATATGGCGCAACTGCCCCTCGCATTCCTGCTTGATCCGCTTTCCATTCCACTTGACCAGATTCTGCCGTCCCGCAAGGCGCTCTCCAGAATTTTGACCACCCGAAAATTCATGCAAATCCAAGCCTCCATCAAGGCCGTCGGATTGATAGAGCCACTGACGGTGGGGCCTGCCGATGGGCAAACGGGATACCGCGTCCTGCTTGATGGTCATCTACGACTGTTGGCGCTCAGAACGCTGGAACACACTGAAGCACCCTGCCTGGAATCCACGGATGACGAAAGCTACACCTACAACACCAAAATCAACCGGCTGTCATCCATTCAAGAACATGTGATGCTGTGTCGGGCCGTCGAAAAAGGCGTCACCGCACAGCGTCTGGCTGACGCTCTGGATCTGGACATTTCGACCATCACCCGCAAGCTCAATTTGCTCGATGGCATCTGCGCCGAGGCGGCGTCACTCCTCAAAGATCAGCAATTTGCGGCCGACCTCGGCACCATTTTGAAAAAGATGAAGCCCATGCGCCAAGTGGAATGTGTTGAATTGATGGTGGACGCCAACTGTGTCACCTTGGCCTACGCGAATGCACTGTACGCGGCGACACCGGCGAGCCAACTGGTGGATGCCGTCGTAGCCAAAAAAGTCGCCGGTGTGAGCCCGACACAGATGGCCAACATGGAACGCGAAATGGGCAGTCTTCAAGAGCAATACAAGCTTGCCGAACAAAATTTCAGCCAAGATGTTTTCAATTTGCTTCTTGCAAGCAAGTTCCTGTCCAAATGGCTGGAAAACGCCGAGATCCAACGGTACTTGCAGCAGCACTATCCGGAGATTCTGACGGAACTCAAATTTATCGTGGAATGCGAGTCACTCGACGCATAGATGAATGCCCAGCAGCGATTTTTTTCATTCGCCAGCAATGCGCGGCCTACATGGCGCAACCTTTGCCCAGTCAGCGCCCGGTGATGATCATGTCGATGACGACTCGCCCGATACCCATCGAAATGCACCGCAGCCAGATCCTGTCTGCCTGTATGGCTTGGTTGGCGATGTGGCCAGGGCGGGCGGTGAGGGCACGGAAGCCAACCCCTATGCGATAGCGGCCAATTTCATGGCATACCTGTCGTGCGCCATTGGCCGTGGTCCGTACCTTGCGGTTGGCAACACCTGGCACCATGCGCGGCTGTTTATCCTGCACATTGGCCGGTCTGGTCGTGGCCGCAAAGGGGATGCTGTCTCACTGGTCAACCGCCTGGATACGGCACTGCGTCAACTTCGGGAAACTGCGGCACCGCCCATCCACCGGGGAGGACTGTCCAGTCGGGAGGGGTTGGTCTCCCTGTTTCATGACGGCTACAAACAGGGCAAGCTGGAAGTTCCTGCCATTCTGGACAAGCGATTGTGGGTCGTCGAGTCAGAATTTGCCAATGTTCTGCACCAGGGACGCCGTGAGGGCAACACCTTGTCGGCGGCACTGCGAGACTGCTGGGATGGCGTTTGCCTCAAACCAGCCACCAAATCAAATCGCCTGTATGCAAGCCATCCCCACCTGTGTTTGAGTGGGGCGATTTCTCCCAGTGAGCTCTTGGGGTTGATGCGCGCGCGTGAACTGACGAACGGCTTTGCCAACCGATTCTTGATGCTTTGGGCTGAGAGGGAAAAAGTGGTGCCGTTTCCCAAAGCAACGCCACAGGAAACGGTGGACACATTGGCAGCCAGAATGCTTGGCGTTCTGGATTTTGTCCAAGCCGAACGGGTCACGGAGCGCGATCACATGCGGATTGAACTGACTGCACAGGCCCAGGGCCTCTACTCGCAGTTGTATCGCGGGGAGCTGATCGACGACAGTGCTGGTGAGCGTGTGACGGCTTTGCTGGAACGCCGCGCACCCATGTTGCTTCGCTTGGCCATGATTTTTGCCCTGAGCGATCTTCAAACGCGAATTGACGTGCAACATATCCAGGCCGCCATGGGTTGGATTCGCCATGGCGTCGAGTCTGCCAAATTCGTGTTCGTCAAAGCCACGGACGCAGCCGCCTCGGTTCGCACCACGGCGGCGGTCAAGAAAATTGTGGATTTTCTGCGGGATAAGGGGACGGCAACCCGGTGGCAGATCACAACGGAGTGCTTTCAGGGGCATGCATCCAAGTCCACCATCGATGCAGCCATCGAAAGGCTGCTTCTGGCGTCGCCACCACAAATCACGGTTCAACCCGAACCACGAATTCGGGGTGCGCGAGGGCGTCAAACCAACATCTACGCTTTGTCGGTCGGTCAATCAGTTCCCGTGATCGAGAGGTAGAAACTGATCAACCGCACGCGAGATACTTCGCATTCTTCGCTAGAGCTGCGAAGAATTACTCAGATGTAAGCTGTTGAAATGAAAAGGAAATAAATTCTTCGCACACTTCGCATGCAAATTCGATGGCAAGGCTGATTTCAAGATTGACCTTCGAAGTCGCCTCGCGGAAACGCCTCCTGATTCAGTCCCTTGGTGAGCACTTTAAGCCGATGCCACGCCAATGCGATTTCAGGGTCCTGCTCTTTGTCGAGTTGCGCACGACTGCCGTGGAACGAATTGGTGAACAGGTGATCGCGTCGCGCATCACGAATTGCTGGCTCGAGTAGCTCCCAGGGCGGAAGGCAAAGTGCCTCACGCCGTGGCAATGAGGCTGCCATAGCCAAACCGCGCGGATCAAAATCAAAAAAGGCCAATGTCGGCCGATGATCGTTCTCGATAAGCCGAGCAGCACCATCGGTTCCAAAGGTGTGGACCATACCTCGGAACAAGCCTAAAGTCGGCCTACCCTTAATCAGATCCGACAGCCACAGATACTCCCTGAGCTGCAAAAACGTTTCAAGGTTTTCGCACACAAGTAGAACTTGATATTGCATTGAAATGGCGCTCTGCCAAGGCATAGCCAAAAACCCATTTTCAGGGGAGGCCACTTCCATTCCGATGGGGAACACCGCCACCAGGTCTTGCGCTACGGCCCTGGCACCACTTTTCTCCGAGCCTCCACGCGGAGCCTCGCTTCTGGCAAACCCTCGCGGTGGCGACTCCAGACCGAAACCACGCGTAATGATCAAACTGGCTGCACGCTCAAAATCCTGGGCACGATAGGTCACTTTGGAACCCAGCACCACCCCGAGCCCCTCATCCCGAGAGAACTGGATTGCCAAATCGCTGCGACGCTCGACGGGGCGATCGGCAACAAGTCGGCGCAAGAATTCAACTTCCTTGGTCTTCAAACGGCAGCTCCTTGCCGGTGCGCGACCTTAGGAATCATCTTTCTCTTGGGAAATGCACGTGCATCTTTGAATGTGTGCGCAAATCGCTCTCCATCACGCGGCAAATTGTGGACCAAATGAACCTCATGTTGACCTGCACGTAATGCCGCCAATGCCAACACCAGCCAAATAGATGGAGGCATAGTCTGCGCATCGACATTGCCGTCACGCCATTCAATGAGTGACAAGCCACCTTCTGCTGTACTGACATCTCGCAGTAGTCTTCCCAAGGCCTTCATAGCGGGGGTAATCGGCCTTGGTGCAGGTGGGTCAACAATCCGTGTGTATCGTTTCGGTGCTTCAGCCGGTATCAGAGGGGCTGCTCTGGAAGGCAACGCACGTGCCAACGTGGCCATCTCATCAACCATCCCGCTGTCGCTCTCCATCGGTTCGCTATGTGCGACCAGAGGCGAAAGGCACGTGGCCAATAAGAAGTCTGGAATTTCGCCAGAAAAATCCACTTCAAATCCGCGCCATCCAGGTTGCTGGCGCAGCAGCATGTCAGTTCGGGCGAGCAACTTTAGATCTTGCTCCACAACCCTTAAACGATAGATTTCATTGCGCAAGAAAGTTTGCATGTCCGACAGTCCGTGCTGCCAGGACATCATGTTTGTCAGCAATTGACGCCGGATGAAACGTGCCAGGTCATCTCGACCTCGGATGCTGGCCTCGCGCTCGACCCGTTCAGCCTCACGCGCCAGACGCTGCACGTCGCCGCTAAGGGCACTGGTCTGCTTCTGGTAGAAGCGGTTTTGACTTTTCTTCGCTTCTAGCGAACGCACATTGCCGTAGCGCGTGCTCATGAGAATTTGCAGCTGCAGCATATTGCGATTCATCGTGTCGCCTATGTCGAGCACTGTGGTCTGTAATTCATCAATCATGCCGACAACGGACTCACGATCGCCACGCAGAAGCTCAACCTCATCCCAGAGCGATTTCAAAAGCGTAATCTTGGCTCCAATGTCTGCCAGGCTTTGAAATGCCGGAAATAGCTGAAGGTGATCCTGCAAGTATTCACGCAACCTGGGATGCAAACGGTACCCGTCGTCGCCTACCGGACGCAAGGCCCCGACTTGGCGCAAGGCAAGAATCTCAGTGTGTGATACATCGTCGCCAACCACAACCACACCGGCCAAGGCCTGTGCCACTAAGTCGGCATGGCGACTCAATGTCTGCAGGACGTCCTTGATCGGCGTGCTCATGGGGATTGCAGCCCACTGCGGTCACCGTCTGGGACATCCAGTCTGAGCTGGGTATCAATCGAATCAACCACCCCATCATCTGACAGCAGCGGCGTATTTTCATTGATGAAATTGAGTAGCTGGTAAAGGTACTGAACCTTTCCCGTCACCTGATAGCCTTTGCTGGCGGCGTTGGTCTCTACGATATAACCAGCTTTAACCAGCTGCTCTAGTACTCGCCTCACTCTGTCGATAGAAGAGTCAGTTGTTCGAGAACCACTGATCTCCCGCATTTCGTTCAGTGTTCTCTCCAGCCGAGAATTGGCGCGCACTGCCTCGCTGATTTCTGACTCCCAGATCATGTCCCCAGGGTGAATGTGTGGGTCACGTCCTTGAGTCTCGCGCAGTACTTCAAGAAAATGAACGATCGGATCCAGCTTGGTACGGACCGCGCGCATTTCCTCCCGCAAACCGGATCGCATCTCGTTCGTCACGATGGAATGCGCCATAAAAAATGCACCATCCTCGCCAAGGCGGGCCAATCGATATCCGATTAGCCCCAACCACTCCTCGGCCTGACGCTTTCCACCCGCTTCTTGGAGAGTTTCAAATTCATCGGGGTAGTGATAAGCGCAAACAAAGCAGCCCTCAGCAAGGCGTTTGAGAGCGGATTCAATTCTCGACATAAAAATCCTCCTCCGCATTGATACGTGTGGTTGCAATAGCCCCCGTATTCTCGAAATAGCTTAGCCGACTGAATTGCCGAGCAAGTGCTGGATCCACGCTTGGCGAAGCACTGATCACGTCGATCTGATGGTCATTGAGCGTTCGCATAAATGACGCAAGATTGCCAGCATCAAACCGTCCGACCTCGTCAGTCACCCAAGTTAGCCGTACGCCGGAGTCAGTTCCCCGGATCATTTGGACGAAGCCCATCAGGAACATTGCGGTGATTAGCGCCGTATTGCCATTGGAAGAAACAGCTTGGAACTCTTCTTGGTTAGTGATGCGCCGCGCCTGACCGTTTTCCACCAGCGAGCACTCCAGCCGAACATGCTCACTGAGATTTACCTGCACCCGACCATCGACTGGCAAGATGTCCTTGAATTGCCGCACCAACGTCACGTCATCAACGGTCGGAAGCTCGCGTTCCTGAATGGAATGAGTGCGCCAGCTGGAATGTCGACTCAAAGACACATCGCGCATCTTGCGCAGCACATTGAGATATTCAATTTGATTCACACCAGACTTTACAGTGACCGACAAATCGCGAAAGCGTTCGAATTTAGCAGTATCAGACAGGGCCTTCTGAAGCTGGGTGTTGAAAGTCTGTATGCGCCGGTCAAAAAGGTCCAAATCACCGACAAAGGTGCTGGCCAGATCCATAAATCCGACCATTTCCTTATTGAGCTGATCAATGTACGGGCCACATTCCATGGGTTCGAACCAGTCAATCAGTACCCGAGCCTTTTCACAAAACCATTCGTGCTCGTGCAACGTTTGCTCATCAGGTAACTCCTTCTCACGCAACTCAACCCACTGCTGGACGCCGCCAGCCTTACTAAGCATCAAGTTGCGCAAGGCACGTGATTTCGCTTGGAGATCCAGCGCATCAACCCTAAGGCTCTCTCGCAGTCCTTCAACCTCTTCCTTGAGCGTTTCAACACTCCAGTCAACATGCAACTTGGAAGGAACATATGCGTCGAACATTGCCAAGGGTCCGTCGCGCAGCGATTTCAAGGACGTGAGTTCCTGCTCCCGCTTCTGTATGCCTGTATCCATACGCTGAACCTCCAGGCGAGCGTCGGTCTGCAAATTTGTCAGGGCATTCACATGGAGCTGGCGCGCGCTCTTTTGAGTATCGAGTCGCTCCTTTGCCTCTTGTGCCTCACGCCGCCACGTTGGCAAACTTGGCTCAGTCTCTAGACGAAACTTGCGCCATAAAGCCACCTCGTGACGATTGGATGCTATTGAATTAAGTAGACCTCCAAAATCACTTATTTCACTCTCCAGTGCAGCCACTCGTTGCGGGTCAATACCCAGCCCCGCTAGTTCACGTGAGATGTCGACTTCCAGTGCCATCTGCTGCTCTTTTCTGCGCTGCTCCGCCCCCCGTTGCTCCCCATCGAGTCGTAATATGGCATCGCTGTACTCGTCCCGAAGACGGTTCTTTTGTGCGGTGAATTCGGCTCGAAGAACGGTCAGACGACTTGCGGCTTCGTCGTCCAATTTCCGCCGTTCCTCTGCCAAGTCATTCAGTTGTCGACGAACACTGGCCAGTTGCCTCTCTGCGCCAGTCTTACAGGCCAACTCCTCCTGAAGGACTACATTTTCGGCTCGTGCAACGTTGGTCTCAGTGTTTCCCATCGCAGCATCGGCCAACGCCAAAGTCGCCTCGGCCTGTTCTCGCCGACTTTTGGCAGCGACAAGAGCCTTCGCTGCTTTCTTGGCGTTGTCTTGCGCTTCGGTCTGCAAGCGCGTTGCCTCAACACGCCCGACTTGTGCCTTTGCTATTTGCTCTCGCAAATCCTTCATATCAACCCAGGACGGCACGTCCAGTTCGGACACCCTCAAGGAAATGCCACCAACGTCGGCATGTTCTGCTTGCCGCGCATCGCCAGAATCATTTACGACAATATGCGGAGCAAGATCTTGCCTACTGAGCAATGCGGGATCAATGACTTTGGCGGTGTCTGACCACAGCTGAGGATCAACACCTCGGAAAAATGCCAGCAAGGATCCAGGGGCAGGATCCAGTTTCGCGTTTAAATTTTCTATTTCAGCGTCAATGATCTGAATCTGCTGACCATGCGACGTAAGCCGATCAGTGGCCTGCTTAGATTCAAACTGACAAGTACGCTCGGCGGCTTGAGCGGTGAGAAGTTCTTTGCCGGCGACCCCATGCTCTGATCGGATTCTGCCCACCTCGGATCTTGCAGCGCTTAAATCAGCCAACGATTGGCTACTGGCGACAGGGTGCTTAATGGTTACACCCAACTCTCCGACCTGAACATTTAGGCCATCAATTTCAACAGGAATTTGTATGAGGCGCGCTGGTTTCTGCAGTGACTCTTCGTCTTTATTCTGTTGAGTCTCCAGGTTTTTTGACAGGGTCGACAGCTGCTCGACCTCAGACTGGCGCGCCGTACTGATTCGCCCTAGTTCATTGGTGTATTCAGTCTCAATTTCCTGGTTCCGTGCAACCTTGCGCGTCGCCACGTCCCCACCAGCTTTGTTCAATTCAGCTAGCTCCGCTTCTTTCGAAATCTTTGTTGACCTGTGGCTCGCCTCTGACGCTTCTTGATCGGCAAGGCTCTCCACATTGATTTTGGTGAAATACTCGATACGAGATACAGCGGCAGCGACCTTGGAACTTGCAACTGAGGCAGCATCTTCAAGTGGCGGAATCGAGATCTCTAGCTGAGCGATGGCATCCTCTATGCCTTCCACTTGAGCAGTGACCTCCTCAGTGCGCTGCTCTTTGCGCTTCACCAATTCGTGATGCTCATGCTCGACCTGGCCAATCGCCGCCTTTACTGCCAATTTCAGTGCACTGAGTTCTAGGTGAAGTCCTTTGACCCGGTCGGTTTTCACCTTGAGCTTTTGCGCGTCCGGTGCTGCCTTGGATACAGCGACCATGTGGTCATGTGCTTCCAGCCATTGAGAGACGTCGTTGCGACTTTTTTTGAATTCACGCCGACTTTGCGCCGGGTTTGCCACGTCACCCTGTGAATCGGAAACGCGCTCGATCACGATGTTCTGCAGGTCACGAAAATTGATCTTTTCGTTGGCCATGGCAGCGGCGATTTGTTCCAAATTTGTCAACGGCTTGGGGCCCAATGAATGGACCGCTGCCAAACGCCTCAGGTCTGCACTTTCCTTGGTGGAAAGACGCTCGTTCAATATCACACTTCTATACTGATTGAGCATCAGTTTGCGAGTGACTTCGTAACCCATTTCCTCAACACGCCGTGGATACTCATCCCGCAATACAAACTGATTGTTTTCGTCGTAGAAGAAGTCCTCCCGGAATCCGGCATGAATGATTCGAAATTCCGGTGCATCCGCATTGCTTTGACAATGCATCACGACGCATCGCAGGTCATCTTCCGTCTCACGCTCATATTCATAGACCACGCAGCTGCTCGGATCTGGAAGCAGGTAGGCAATTAGTGAATCACGTCCACTCCCGCGCAAAATTTGAGAGGTGGTCGCTCCGTAGAAAACGGGTAAGAGGCGCAAAAACGTTGTCTTACCAACACCGTTTTCGCCGATAGCCAGCACTCCACCACGTGGATCAAGCTCTGCGACACGACCAGTAGGTAGTCGTGTGATGGAATTTTTGATATTGATGGCGACGATGCGCCGCAATTGGTATGGCACGGTACCCCTAGTAGTTTTATTCGTTATCAAACTGTCGCCCGCCACTCTGTATCGTGGCAAAGTCACCCAAGGAAATCACATTCACTCAAACGCATTCGAAAACAGGATTGCGCTCAATATATCATCAAATTGATGATATGCATGTTATATTTTTAGCCTATACAATGGCTTTTTACCGTCTCATAGTAGTCAACTTAAGATTAGGCCATGGTACATATGCATCCCCAAAGGGCTGAGAATTTGAGTCACGGCCAGCGAGAACGACTGGCCTACATCGACTTTCGCCTTTACTTTGTGGGCGAAATTGGCCGCCCTGATCTGGCGAATCGCTTTGGCGTCGCCCCTGCGGGAGCTACACGGGATCTGGCACTCTACAGAAAGATCGCGCCACAAAACATCGAGTTCAACGGCAGCAACAAGATCTACCGCATCGGCAAAGACTTCGCGCCACTGTTTGAGCACGCCTCACAGCGTGTGTTGTCTGCGCTCGCTTTGGGGTTTGGGGATGGCGTAAACGGGGAATCACTTCCCCTGTTGCCCTGTGAATCACCGGCGGTCTTGAGTAGCCCTAGGATGGATGTCTTGGCCCCGATTTGCCGCGCCATCCACGGCAAGCGTCCAGTATCCATCCGCTACCACTCAATGAGCAATGGAGAGTCCGAACGCGTGATCGTCCCGTTTGCACTGGTCGATACCGGGCTACGCTGGCATGTTCGCGCCTTTGATCGCAAGAGCGGCGAGTTTCGCGATTTCGTGGTGACACGAATCGAAGCACCACAGTTGTTTGACGAAGAACCAAAAACGAACGAGCGCCCAGACAACGACATTCAGTGGACACGAATCGTGGAGCTGGACTTGGTCCCTCACCCCGATCAGCAGCGACCTGAGATCACCGAGATGGACTACCGTATGGAGGACGGTGCACTGCGGCTGAAGCTGCGTGCGGCCACCGCCGGTTACATTTTGCGCAAGTGGAGCGTGGACTGCTCGCCCGACCACAGCTTGCGTGGCCATGAATACCGCCTATGGCTAAAGGACCACCTAGCCATCTACGGAGTGAAGAATGCCGTCTTGGCGCCTGGCTACCGCTCACCCGACCAACAACGGATCGACGCCAATGCCGACTGAACACCAGGACTGACTCAACGTGAATGTAAAGACCAAACACAACAACAAGCTGGAGCGCCTCGGGTTCAGTTATGAGCGCGGCGGGGTCCATACCGCTCGGACGATGATGCTCGCCGAGCTGTGCGCCTTGCTATCCTTTGTGGACGCGGCCGATGCAGCCAGGGCCGACTACCTGGAAGCCATCCAGACCGCCAATTGCCTGGGCAAACGCTCGGGCAAGACGCGGGCGCTGACCTTCCGGCACCTGGCCGATCTCTACGCGCTTGATCCCAGCTTGTTGGTGTTTCGCGCCCTGCGTTTCTTCTGGCAGCGCAATGTGGATGGGCAGCCGCTGTTGGCAGCGCTCTGCGCCTACTCGCGCGACCCCATTCTTCGGGCCACCGCCCCCTTCGTCCTGGCTTTCCAGGAAGGAGCCACCGTCACCCGTGAGGGGATGGAAGAATTCATCGATGCACAAGAGCCGGGGCGCTTCAGCAAGGCCACGCTCAAGTCCACCGCGCAAAACATCAACTCGTCATGGACCCAATCGGGTCATCTGGTTGGCCGCGTCCGCAAGGTGCGCGCCCGCGCCGTGGCGACGCCAGCCGCAGCGTCGTTGGCCCTTCTTCTGGGCTACGTCAGCGGTCTGCGAGGCGAGTCGTTGTTCAAGAGCGACTTCACGCGGATGCTCGACTGTTCATTAGAAAAGACGATCGAGTTGGCGGAGGACGCCTCGCGCCGGGGCTGGATCTCGCTTAAGCGCGTCGGCCAGGTGGTCGAGGTGCTCTTCCCGAACCTGATCACTGCGCAGGAAATGGAGTGGCTCCGTGAGCAGAATTAAGCGATTGACCCAGTCCTACAGCAAGTATGTGGCTGTGCCATGGCGCGATGATGCCGCCGCCGCCCAGCGCGTCATCTTCTGCGTGTATCACGAGACGGAAGAGCTGCGGCTGCGGGCCAAAGTAGACGAGTTTGAGATCGCCACCCGTGCGGCGGGCCACGACTGGGCCCTGTTCGATCTGACGGACTCTTTCCCGAACTGGCTGGCGTCCCAACGGTATGCCAAGAGCTACTTCCAAAAGCCCAACCTGCTGTCCACGCTTCTACCCAAGTACCTCAGCCACATCGAAGCTGAGTTCGAGACCTTCCTGCAGTACAAGAACGTCAGCACGGATTTTGTCGTGGCGCTCCAGGGCGTCGGCTCTCTGTTCGGCTTCCTGAAGGTCAAGGAAGTCGTGGACAAGCTCGCACCCAAGGTAAAGGGACGTTTGCTGGTGTTCTTTCCCGGCAGCTACGAAGACAACAACTACCGCTTGCTGGACGGGTACGACGGCTGGAACTACCTGGCCGTGCCGATCACCGCAGACAAAGAATTCTGATTAAGGGGAAAACATGCTCAATCGCGACATTTACCAAAAGGACCCGTCGACTCGCAAGCTGGTCAACGAGGGCGTGGCCAGCGTCAATGACGAGACCACCAACCAGGCACTGTCGGTCCTCCGGTACGAGCTGGACACCTTTGTCTGTGATGGGCAATACGAAAAGGGCCTGGTCCACATTCTGGAAACCTACTTGAAGAACATCGAACAGGCGCAGCAGCCTGCGGTGTGGGTCAGTGGCTTTTACGGCTCCGGCAAGTCGCACATGGTCAAGATGCTGCGTGCCCTTTGGGTAGACACCAAATTCGAGGACGGTGCTACCGCGCGCGGTATCGCTTCACTGCCGCAAAGCGTGACCGATCAGCTCAAGGAATTGACGAGCCAGGGCAAGCGACACGGTGGTGTTCATGCCGCATCAGGCACCTTGGGATCGAAATCGCGCGACAAATCGGCCCGCATGGCATTGCTCGGCATTATTTTCAATTCGGTCGGCTTGCCCGAGCAGTATCCGGTGGCGCGCTTCGTGATGTGGCTCAAACACGAAAACATCTATGAAACCGTGCGTGGCTTTGTCGAGCAAGGTGGGCATGACTGGAACGAAGAGCTGGACAACTTCTACGTCGCAGAAGGCCTGCACGCGGCGCTGGTCAAAGCCAAACCCAATCTCTTCACATCGCCCTCCTCGTGCGTTGACACGCTGAACAACCTTTACCCCTATGTGCAAGACGTGTCGAGCGTCGACATGATCAAGGCCATCAAACAGGCACTGACTCGGGACGGGAAATTCCCACTCACCTTGGTCGTCATAGATGAGGTCCAGCAGTACATCGGCGAGGACAGCCAACGCTCCATCGATGTGCAAGAAACCGTCGAGGCGTGCTCCAAGAACATCGGCGCCAAGATGCTGTTCATCGGCACGGGTCAAACCGCCGTCAACGGCACGTCGAACCTCAAAAAATTGGAAGGCCGATTCACCGTCCGCGTGGAGTTGTCCGATGCGGATGTAGATGCGGTGATCCGTCAGGTGATCCTGGCCAAGAAGCCGGAAGCCAAGGCGCCGGTCGAAAAGGTGATGCAAACCAACCTGGGCGAGATCTCGCGCCACCTGGCTGGCACCACCATTGGTCACCGCCCTAACGACATCCAGTTCTTCCCGCAGGACTACCCGATCCTTCCGGTACGCCGCCGCTTTTGGGAAAACACCTTACGAGTGCTGGACCAGACCGGTACCGACAGCCAGTTGCGCAACCAGCTCTCGATGATCCACAAGGTCATTCAGACGAATGTGGACGCCTCGGTCGGCAGTGTCGTACCGGCGGACTACCTCTACTTCGATGCTGCCGACAAGTTGTTGCAGTCGCGGATCCTGCCGCGCAAGGTGCATGAGCGGACCATGGTCTGGATCAAGGGGACCGAGGACCAACGCCTCATGGCGCGGGCCTGCGGCCTGGTGTTCTTGGTCAACAAACTCGCCAGCAGCAATAACGAGATCGGCATCCACGCCACGCTCGACACGCTGGCCGACCTCTTGGTGGAAGACCTGACGCAAGGATCCAGTGCCCTACGCAGCAAGTTGCCCGGCATCCTGGACAAGTGCGAACTGCTGATGAAGGTCGGTGACGAGTACCGTATCCAGACCGAAGAAAGCGCCGCCTGGAACGACGAGTTCCTGAGTCAACGCAACAGCCTGGCCAACGAAGCCCATCGCGTGGACGCGGAGCGCGACGACCGCATCCGTCGCCGCTTCGGCGAAATGGTTCGCAAGCTGTCGCTCACCCAAGGCACTTCCAAGGTCACGCGCGACATCTTTCCGGTGTTCGACGCCCAACTGCCCGGCGACGCCAGCGAGAAAGTCTGCGTCTGGGTGCGCGATGGCTGGAGCGTCGACGAGAACTCAGTGCGTACCGACGCACGCCAGGCGGGCAACCAGTCGCCCACCGTGTTCGTGTTCATCCCCAAGCGCTCGGCAGATGACCTGCGGCACTACCTGATCGACTTCAAGGCTGCCAGCGCTACGTTGGACAAGCGCGGCGTGCCCAACACCGCCGAGGGCACGGAGGCCCGCTCGGCCATGGAGACCACCAAGCAGACCGCCGAGGGCAAGATCCGCGAACTGCTGCAAGAGGCCTTCTCGGGTGCCCGCGTCTTCCAGGGCGGTGGCAACGAAATCCTGGGCACCGACCTGCAGGACATGACGCTGGAAGCCGCCACGAATGCACTCCAACGGCTCTACCCGCAGTTCCACATCGCCGACCACGCCGGTTGGCCCAAGGTCTACGAGAAAGCGCAAAAGGGTGCGCCGGACGCCCTCAAGAGCGTAGGCGACGACGGTGAGCCCGCCAAGAACCCGGTGTGCAAAGCCATCCTGGCCTTCATTGCCGGCGGCAAGAAGGGCATCGACATCCGCAAGAACTTCGAGGGTGCCACCTACGGCTGGCCGGGTGACGCGGTGGATGGCGGCCTCCAGGTGCTGCTGGTGGCTGGGCTGATCCGCGCCCAGGACGAGAAAGGTCAGACCATCGACCCTAAAGACCTGGAGCGCAAGGTCATCGGCAAGACCATGTTCAAGGTCGAGTCGGCCACGGTGTCAGCGGCGCAGCGCATCCAGATCCGTAAGGTGCTGCAAAAGGTCGGCCTCACCGCCAAGCAAGGCGAAGAGTTGGCCTACGTGCCGCAGTTTCTGGTCAGCGCGCAAGAACTGGCCAACCGCGCCGGGGGCGAGGCCCCACGACCGGTGCGCCCCGCGACCACCACACTGGAAGAAATCCGCCTGACGGCAGGCAACGAGCAGCTGCTGGCCCTGTACAACCAGCGCGATGAACTCAGCGCCGCCATCGACACCTGGACCGATCTGGCCGAGCGCATCGAGAAGCGCCTGCCCGCCTGGAACACGCTCAAGCGCCTACTGGCCCAGGCCAATGGGCTGTCGGGTGCCGAAGTCTTGGTGGCGCAAGTCACGCACCTTGAGCAGCAACGCCAACTGCTGGAGGAGCCTGACCCTGTCACCCCCCTGGTGGCCAGCTTGACGCAGTTGCTGCGCGACGAACTGAACCGGCTGCACACCGATTACCAGACCCGCCACAAGAACGGCATGGCGCGCCTGGACGCCGACATCAACTGGAAGCAGCTGGAACCCGAGCAGCGCAACAGCCTGCTCGCCGCCCAGAAACTGACCCTCACCGACGCACCCAAGGTGCAAGTGGCCAACACCGACGAAGTGCTGGCCACGGTCGATCGGCTGTCGCTGTCGTCGTTCGCCGACCGCGTAGCCGCCATCGACTCGCGCTTCGACGCCGTACTGGTGGCAGCCGCAGAGTTGATGGAGCCCAAGGCGCAGTTCGTCAAGCTGCCTCACCGCACCATCAAGACCGACGAAGACATCGAAGCCTGGCTGCTGGATGCCAAACAGACCATCGCACAGGCCCTGAAAAAAGGCCCGGTCATCCTTCACTGAGGCATGATTTCCCATGATGCAAGCACTCGACAAAGACCTGCGCGCCGCGCTGGAGAAGACCGTCAAAGCGGCCCGCACGGTGGCCGAGACGGCTGCGTACGCGGCCGTGGACCAACTAGGTGTTGGCCACGATAAGCCCGAGACATATCTGGGCGATGCCGAGAAGGCGCTGCGCAACCGCCTGCGCACCCACGGCAAGCAGCTCGGCGACGCACGCGACTCGAAGAGCACCAACCCGACCTACGGCAAGCAAGAAGTGCAGCACCTGGTGCAAGAGGTCGCCTACCAGCACTGGCACCGCATGCTGTTCGCCCGCTTCCTGGCCGACAACAACCTGCTGATGTACGACGGCGTGGCCGTCACCATCGAAGAGTGCGATGAGCTGGCCCCCGACGAAGGCGCCAAGAGCGGCTGGGAACTGGCCGGCAAGTTGGCCGCCCGCATGCTGCCGCAGGTGTTCAAGCCCGGCTCGCCGGTATTCGAGCTGACCTTTGCGCCAGAACACCAGAGCGAGCTCGAACGCCTGCTCAAAGCTCTGCCCGATGCCGTATTCAAGGCCAGTGACAGCCTGGGCTGGGTGTACCAGTTCTGGCAGGCCGACAACAAGGAGCGCATCAACAAGTCCGAAGTGAAGATTGGTGCCGACGAGTTACCCGCAGTCACTCAGCTCTTCACCGAGCCGTACATGGTGGCCTTCTTGCTGCAAAACTCGCTCGGTGCCTGGTGGGCCACCCGGCACCCGGGCAAGCATTGCCCCGTCAACCTCGATTACTTCCGCACTCTGGAAGACGGCACGCCGGCCGCAGGCAAGTTCGAAGGCTGGCCCGACTCACTGGCCGACTTCAAGCTACTCGATCCGTGTTGCGGTTCGGGGCACTTCCTGGTGGCCGCGTTCCTCATGCTGGTGCCCATGCGCATGGCGACGGAAGGCCTGAGCGCGAAGGAGGCGGTCAACCGCGTCCTGGCCGAGAACATCCACGGTCTGGAACTGGATCCGCGCTGCGTGGAAATTGCCGTGTTCGCGGTGGCTTTGGAGGCTTGGCGCTATTCGGATGCCTCTGGCAAGCCGTTGGGCGTGCGTGAGATTCCGGCGCCCAACATCGCGTGCTGTGGACTCAAGGTCGCTGCCAAGGCGCAGGACTGGGAAGCGCTGGTGCCTGACGACGCTCCAGATGCAGCACATCTGCGTCAAGGGTTACACCGATTGCATGAAACCTTTGCTCATGCTCCTCTGCTGGGGAGCTTGCTCGATCCAGCCAAGGTAAATACTGGAGACTTATTCACGGCGGATTACCGAATTCTTACTGATTTGCTAGGCAAGGCGTTGCTCACTGAGGAAGCAACGACGAACTCGACTGATGCCAGCAATAACTGGGAGCTGGCTCTCAGTGCGCAAGGGTTATTGGCTGCTGCGCGTTTATTGAATGGCCGTTACAGCCTCGTAATTACCAATGTGCCCTATCTGTCGCGTGGCAAACAATCCGACGCGCTGATGGAATACCTTGAGAATCATTACCCAGATGCAAAGAATGATCTTGCAAATGCTTTTTTAGACCGCTGCTTAGAGCTTTCCCAAAAAAACGACGGAGTGGTACAGATAGTTATGCCGCAAAATTGGCTATTCTTGACTGGATACAAACGGCAAAGGGTGGGCTTATTAAAAACAGCGAAATGGAATTTTCTCACCCGCCTTGGAGAGGGGGGGTTCGAGAGCTCGCAAGCTGCGGGGGCGTTTACTATTTTGCTCACCCAAACAAACGCACCACCATCGATCGATACTCTGCTTTTTGGCATTGATGCTAGTTTGCCAAAAACGGCGCAAGAGAAAAATCTTGCATTGCGCGACTATGCAATTCAGTCGGTTAATCAGCTGGCACAGCTTAGCAACCCAGACTCGCGTGTCAGTTTGAGTACGCTAGAAAATCACGCCTCCCTATTGTCCGAACATGGCGATAGCTTTCAGGGTTTAGTAACTGGCGACCTTGAGCGATTTGTCACAAATTTCTGGGAGCATCAAACATTAAAGTCAAACGGGTGGGAGCCGTTTAGGACCACAATTGATGCAAACGACTCTCCGCTTGCCGGAGTTCACCATTCAATACTTTGGGAATCTGGCAATGGAAGGCTTGCCCAATACGCGACCGAATCTCGCGAGCGTCTGCATGATATGCACGAAAGTGGAAATCGGGCATGGGGTCGCAAGGGAGTTGCAATAAATCGGATGCGTGGCCTTCGAGTAGCCCTCTACTTCGGGGAACGTTTCGATAACAACGTAGCGGTTGTGGTCCCTAAAAAAGCAACTACTCTGGGTGCAATATGGTGCTACCTATCAAGCTCAGATTTTTTTGAGCATGTGAGAAAACTGGATACAACACTCAAAGTAACGAATAAAACACTGTTGCAAGTCCCATTTGATCTATCCGAATGGGAGTTGGTTTCGAACGAGCGCTATCCAAGTGGCCTACCGCAACCATGTTCTGATGATGTCACACAATGGACCTTTCACGGCCACCCACAAAAGTCAACTGATCCGCTACAAGTCGCCGTTGCGCGCTTGGTTGACTACACCTGGCCAGCTGAATCCGACGACAACAAGATGGAGTTGTCCGATGATGCCCGCGCGTGGATCGCTCGCAGCAAGGCATTGACAAGTCATGTTGATAAAGACGGCATTGTCTGCATTCCTCCAGTAGGCCGTGAAGCATCGGCAAGTGACCGACTATTGAATCTGCTGGCCGACGCCTATGGCGAGGTTTGGAGCAATGACATCTTGGCACAGTTGCTGACAGCCGCCGATCATGCTGGCAAGTCTCTGGAAACCTGGCTGCGTGATAAGTTCTTCACTCAGCATTGCACACTATTTGGCAATCGCCCCTTCGTCTGGCATGTGTGGGATGGCCTGCGCGACGGATTCGCCGCCCTGGTGAACTATCACAAGCTCGATTACAAGACGCTGGAGTCATTGATCTACACCTACCTGGGGGACTGGATCAACCGCCAAAAACGCGATGCGGACAACGGCGTGGATGGCGCTCAGGAAAAGCTAGCCGCCGCTGAGGGGCTGAAGAAGCGCCTGGAGCAGATCCTGGCGGGCGAAGCGCCCTACGACATCTTCGTGCGCTGGAAGCCGATCGAAGAACAACCTATCGGCTGGAACCCCGATCTGAACGACGGCGTGCGCTTAAACATCCGCCCCTTCCTCTCGGTGCCGGATGTGGGCAAGCGCGGGGCTGGCGTGTTGCGTGAAAAGCCGAAGAGCCTGCATTGGGAGAAAGATCGTGGCAGCGATGTGCTTTCGGCTCCGTGGTACGACCTCGGTCTGCAATTCGACGGCAAGGTAGGCGATCGCATCAATGATCACCACTTAACCCTTGTCGAGAAACGCGCTGCGCGGGAGAAGGGCAAGTGAGCGCATCGATCAAGATCGCCAAATGGGTTCAGAAGAAACCCATGATCATGATTCGCTTCGATGAGGCGTTTTCGGAGTCCTTGCACAATTCTCGGCAAGGATTCGAGCATCTCACCATCGTCAAACCACATTCGATTCTTCAGGATTTCAAACTGCCGACACTTTGCTTGATGGAAATTCAAGAACAAGGCGCATCGCGTTGTTATCTGGCCACCGCGACCCGCAAGATCGCAGTCAGCACTTTTGATTCTCGTCTAACCATCAAAAAGCTGCGGCCGATAACGTCGCCATCTCTGCAGGAACTTGGCGGTAAGCTCACCGATGCGCGAATGAAGCGAATGTTCGTTGAGCGCATGCCAGCGGAGGGCGATTTCTCGAATCTTTCGCCGAAGCTCAGCGGTCACCTCATTGAAACACTGGCAGCAGATTCAGAGAACCAAGCGGCTCTGGACACCGCGCTTTCGCAACTACCCAAGCTGCGCCAGGCTCCAAACGCCAACTGGGCACAGGAAGATGCCATTCAATCTGCGATGGATGCCTTTGGTATTCGTGGCAATGCAGTCCCCGATGAAGTCGCCCTCAAAAAAGGTGCATCGTCGGGTCTCAGCCTGATTGGCGCATACCTCTACGAAGACAATGTGGTACACACGGATGCATCACAGCTCCCAGGATTTGATGCCATTGCCTCGGACGTCACTGGCCGAGCGGTCTTTCAGAGAGCCGATGAACGCCTGGTGATTTACACCGCTAACAAGCTGCCCTTGGAAAAGATGCTCGGTGTTGATCTCATCTACATCAACGAAACCCGGGGTAACGTTGTCATGATTCAGTACAAGATGCTCAAAGAAGGCAAACAACAGGGCGGAAACCGAGACTGGATGTTTAGCCCAGACCCGCAGTTACGCAAAGAGATTGCGCGAATGAAGATTCCTGCTATTCAAGCGATCCCAACCGATTATCGGCTAAGCCGCAATCCGTTCTTCTTCAAGTTTGTGAAACGAAAAATCGTCGATGCCTCGCATCAGTCGTTTCTCGTGTCGCTCGACCATTTGAATCACATTCTTGCTTCCCCTGCGGCCAAAGGGCCAAAAAGCGGTATTCGTATAAGTTACGACGCGCTGGACGGAACCTACTTGCGCGAAGCGGACATGATCGGACTGATCCGTTCCGGGTATGTGGGTACGCATGGGGCTGAAACAGCAGCCCTTGCAACCATCATCGATGCAGTCGCCAAGGGAAACAAGGCTGTGGTTCTGGCTTGGCAGAAAAAGCTTCAGGAGAGCATGCCATGAGTACGAAAAATTCGATTAATCGACTAACAATCAAAGGTTTTAAGTCAATTAAAGAACTAGATAGACTACGGTTGGATCGACTCAATGTTCTTATTGGAGCTAACGGCGTTGGCAAGAGTAATTTCGTCTCTTACTTTCGCATGCTTGGCGAGATGATGGAGCTGCATCTGCAAAATTGGACGACCAACCAGGGTTCAGCGGATCGAATCGTCAGCTTTGGCGTCAAACAAACAACCAAGGTCGAATCATTCATCGAATTTGGGCTGAATGGTTACAAATTTGAATTAGAACCAACCATAGATGGTGGATTTTCATTTGTTAGCGAGCAACTGTTCTTTGATGGCCCGTATTACGGAAAGAAATGGATTCCTCTCGGCTCTGGGCACAAAGAGGCAAAATTAAAAGAAAAGTTCAAGTCTGCCAACAAGGGCGACGTAGCCGACTATTGCTACAGTTCCATTGCAAGTTGGAAAGTTTTTCATTTTCACGACACCAGTGATACCGCTGGCGTAAAGCGTTTGGGATCACTTCAGGACAATGAATACCTACGTCCTGATGCATCGAATTTGGCGGCCTACCTTTATCGACTTTCCGAAGAGTCTCCCGATGTTTTTGATCAGATTTGTAAGACTATTCGCCTTGCCATTCCATTCTTTGATGATTTTGTTCTGAAGCCTCGCAAGTTAAAAACAGAGGAGGAACAAATAAGGCTGCTTTGGAAGCAGAAGGATAGCGATTATTCCTTGTGGCCGAGTCAGCTGTCAGATGGCTCGATCCGCTTCATTTGCTTGGTCACCGCGCTACTCCAGCCAGAACCCCCTTCGACAATTATCATCGATGAACCTGAGCTTGGTCTGCATCCATATGCCATTACTTTGCTCGGCTCTCTCCTAAGGTCTGCCGCCACCCGGATGCAAGTGATTGTGTCCACGCAGTCTGTCCCACTGGTTAACGAGTTCACGATAGATGACTTGATCATCGTTGAGCGCGAAAAGGGAGGGACTGCATTCAAGCGGTACGAGGAGGATGAGTTTAAGACCTGGCTTGAAGACTACTCTGTGGGCGAGCTTTGGGAGAAAAATATCCTTGGTGGGAGGCCTCGCAAATGATTCGAATCCATGTGATTTGCGAAGGCCAAACTGAAGAAATGTTTGTGAACGAAGTATTGGCTGAAGCCTTTCTTTCCAAGAACATTTTTCTCGTTCCTGCCTTGATCGGCAAACCTGGCCACAAAGGTGGGAATTTCAAGTTTGAGCGTCTGTTAACTGATGTTCGTGCACGCCTGCTCGACGACAGAACAGCATACTGCACAACTTTCTTTGATTTCTATGGTTTGCCCGAGGACTTCCCCGGAAAAGAAGAAGCAAAAGCAAAGGTCGGAATGCCAAAAAAGGCTGATTGCTTATTGGCCGCTTTGACAGAAAGACTTCAGGCCAGGCTTGGAGAAGATCCTCTGAGACGATTTATTCCATACGTGCAAATGTATGAGTTTGAAGGCCTGCTATTTAGCCATCCAGAAAAGTTGGCGCAAGGGATCAATCAAGCTGACCTCGGTGGCTCTCTTCAAAAGATTAGAGATGCATTTGATTCACCCGAAGAGATAAACAACAGCCCTATTACAGCTCCAAGTAAACGCATTGAAAAGCTTTTTTCTGCCTACGACAAGCCAATACATGGTTCGCTTGCAGCAATAGAAATTGGCCTGGATGTCATCAGACAAGAGTGTCAGCGGTTTGATGAGTGGCTGAAGATGCTAGAAGCTTTACAGCCTAAGGAGGCTGAATGCGCGTGATCGAACACCTGGTCAAGACCCTGCGCGACTCGGCGATCTTCAACCCCGAGGTTCAAGCCACGCCCTCGTGCATCTTGTGGCCTGATAAAGACCGCCAGTGGGAGGCTGTGATCCCGCGCCTGCAGAGCGAGCTGGCGGAACTGCTGGTACTGGGCGACTACACGCCCGAGAACCGCACGGGGCCAGCCATCTGGCTGCGCTGCGTGATTGCTGGCAAAGCGCCCGATGTCACTTTGCCAGCCGACCGCGTGCCGGTGTTCTACCTGCCTGGCGTGAGCCGCCAGGACTTGCGGGCGATCGAAGACTGCCCGGACCTGTTGAAGCCCTTGGCCGAACTGCAATACCGGGGCGTGATCTGGTCACAGTCGAACGCGAAGGACTGGACCATCTTGGCCTTCCTGAAGTCCGACCAAGGCGGCATGGGTCTGGATATAGCCCAGGACAACGACGCCAAGAACGCCATGCAACTGGCGCTGTACCGGCTGCTGGATGAGGAACTCGAGCTGCTAAAAGGCAAGCGACTGGACAAAGACTACTTCAACACCCTGCTGACTGGCGGCGACCCGGTGCGCGACTTGCTGCAGTGGCTGGATCTGGGCGACGCGTTTCAAACCACGCGCGGCGCCAACGAGTGGAAGGCCTTTGTGGAGGTCTGCAAGTCACAGCTGGCGTTTAACCCCCAAGCCGATGGCGTCCTGGCAGGTGCCAGCAAATTGGCAACGCGCGAAGGGCCTTGGCATTCGGTGTGGGAGCGATACAGCGAAGCACCCAAGCGCTACCCCAACATTCCGAGCCGAATCCGCATGTGCAAGCCGCCTGACTTGGGCATCTTCGATACGCCAGCAGAAAAGCTCAGCGGCTGGCCGCAATGGAACGAAGAGCAAGAGAAGTCGCTCCAGCATGATCTGCTGGCCTTGAGCCATCTGCCTGCGCATGAAGCCAGGAAGCGGGTGCTGGAGCTTGAGAAGGCCCATGCGCTGCGCCGCGAACTGGTGTGGGCCGAGTTGGGCGAGTCGCCGCTGGCCTTGGCCGCCAAGCACCTGGCAGTGGTTGCGGAAGTGACCAAGACGGCGCTGGCGGCCGGTTCGGTCGCGGACTTGCAGGCCGGGTACGCCACGCAGGGCTGGCGCGCCGACGATGCGGTGCTGTCAGCCCTGGGGTACGTTGACAAGGCGACCGACGTTAATGCCGTGACGGCCGCCGTTCGGGCAATCTATCTGCCCTGGCTGGAGGAGTCTGCGCGCTACCTGCAAAAGCTGGTGAACGGGTCAAGCTACCCCGGTGGAACGATCGCCAGCGCCAAGGACTTCGCCGGATCCAAGGGTGAGTGCGTGCTGTTTGTAGATGGTCTGCGCTTTGATGCAGCCCGCCGACTCTCATCGACCCTGGAGGCGCGCGGCTGCCGGGTGGCAGAAGCCATGAGCTGGACGGCCTTGCCCAGCGTGACCGCGACGGGCAAGGCGGCGGCTTCGCCTGTGCGGACCAAGATTAGCGGTACCGACGATTGCGATGACTTCGAACCTTGTGTCGCTGCCACGGGCCAGTCGCTCAAGGGCGGCTACCACCTGAAGAAGCTGCTGAACGACAACCACTGGAAGGTACTGGACCGAACCGAGAACGGCGACGGCCAAGGCAACGCGTGGTGCGAATTTGGCGATATCGACAGCGAGGGACATGCGCGTGGTTGGAAGCTGGCCAAGCACATCGACCCACTTCTCGCAGAAATTGCGGAACGTATCGCCGCTTTGTTGGCTGCGGGTTGGAACAGCGTTAGAGTGGTGACCGACCACGGCTGGCTGCTCATGCCAGGCAAGTTACCCACGATTCAGATGTCCAAGGATCTAACTGACAACAAATGGGGGCGTTGTGCCTCGATCAAGCCAGGCGCTTCCACCAGTGAGCGCTTGTACCCCTGGTTCTGGAATCCGAACCAACAGTTCGCCCTGGCCGACGGTGTGAGCTGCTACGGAAAATCGGTGGACTACAACCATGGCGGGTTGAGCCTGCAAGAGTGCCTGACTTTGGATCTGGTGGTGACCCGGAGCGGAAGTGCGTCAGGCAAGCAGGTGGCCGAGGTCACCGACATCGCCTGGAAGGGGCTCCGCTGCACAGTGGCCGTGGACGGCCAGTACGCGAATCTGTCCCTGGACATTCGCACCCAGGCGGGAGACCCGGCATCCAGCGTGGTCGTGAGCGTGAAGCCGCTCAAGGACAACGGCACCGCATCGGTGGTTGTTGAGAACGAAGAACTGCAAGGCCGCGCGGCGTTTCTGGTCCTGCTGAGCGCATCAGGCGAGCTGGTCGCCGAGGCAAACACCGTGATCGGCGGAGGATGATGAATGATTGAATTGGATGAGATAGACAAAAAAGCCGCCTCGGTGCTGGAAGGATATCTGGTCCGGAAGGATTTGGTCCGCACCTTCAGTCGGCAATTTCCGGTACCTACCTATGTGGTCGAGTTCATGCTCGGGCGCTATTGCGCCAGCACCGATCAGGAGGAGATTGACGAAGGGCTGGAAATTGTTCAACGCCAGCTCAAGTCCCGCACGGTGCGGGCCGGCGAGGAAGAGCTGTTCAAGGCCAAGGCGCTTGAAACCGGGGAGGTGAAGATCATCGACATCGTGACGGCTCGCGTGGACAACAAGGGTGAGTACGTTGCCAGCCTGCCGAGCCTGCGCCTGACAGATGTGCGCATCAGCAGCGAACTGGTCAACCAACACGAACGCATGTTGACCGGTGGCTTCTATGCCGAGCTGGGAGTGACGTTCGATGTGGCCATCGCCCAGGAGGCCAAAGGACGACCGTTTGGAATCACGTCGTTGCGGGAAATTCAGCTCTCCAAGCGCGACGTGTTGGACACCCTGACCAAGGCCCGCCAGGCGTTCACCACCGAAGAATGGAAGTGCTTTTTGCTCCGATCCATCGGCATTGAGTCGGGAGGGCTAAGCGACCGCCAGCGGAACGCCCTTCTCCTGCGCATGGTGCCGTTTGTTGAGCGCAACTACAACCTGGTGGAGCTCGGGCCACGAGGCACGGGCAAGAGCCATTTGTTCCAGCAGGTGTCCCCCTACGCCCATCTCATTTCCGGCGGCAAGGCGACTGTCGCCAAGATGTTCGTGGAGAACACGGCCAAGGGCCGCCGGGGTTTGGTGTGCCAGTACGACGTGGTCTGCTTCGATGAGGTGTCAGGCATCTCCTTCGACCAGAAGGACGGCGTGAACATCATGAAGGGCTACATGGAGTCCGGCGAGTTCAGTCGTGGCAAGGAGAGCATCCGGGCGGACGGCAGCATCGTCCTGGTCGGCAATTTCGACGTCGATGTAGAACACCAGCAGCGTGTGGGCCACTTGTTCGGCCCCATGCCGCCTGAGATGCGTGACGACACCGCCTTCATGGACCGCATCCACGCGTTTCTACCGGGTTGGGACGTACCCAAGATCAACAAGGACTTGGTTACCAACCACTTCGGCCTGGTCAGCGACTTCCTGTCTGAGTGCTGGAGCCAGCTTCGGAACCAGAGTCGCGTGAGCGAGTTGCAGAACCGCGTCTTCTTTGGCGGCGCCCTGTCGGGTCGCGATACGAATGCGATCAACAAGACGGTCAGCGGCCTGCTGAAGCTGCTGTACCCCAGCGCGGATGTCCTGGTCCCCGACGAGGATCTGGAATGGGCCGTTCGCATCGCCATGGAGGTTAGGCGCCGGGTAAAAGAGCAGCAGAAGCGTGTAGGCGCTGCCGAATTTCGGAACACGCACTTCAGTTACATCATGGGCGCGGACGGTGTCGAGAAGTTCGTGTCCACGCCAGAGCTGCAAAGCGACAACAGCATTGGCGGCGACCCGCTGGAGCCAGGGCAGGTGTGGACCATCAGCCCCGGTGGTGGCGAGGAAAACTCGGGCCTCTACCGCATCGAGGTCAACGAGGGCCCTGGGTCTGGGCTGAAGGTGCTTAACAAGCCCATTCCTCCCGCATTCCGCGAAAGCATCGGTTTCGCCGAGCAGAACCTGTACGCCAGGTCGCTGCAGTTGGTTGGCGACAAAGATCCCCGGCAGCATGAGTTCACGGTGCAGCTTCGTGCGTTTGACGCGGCGAGGTCTGGTGCCAAGCTTGGCGTGGCCTCTCTGGCGGCCCTGTGCACGTCGCTGCTAAAGCGGAGCGTGCGTGGCGGCTTGATCATCGTCGGCGAGATCAATCTCGGCGGCTCGATCGAACCCGTACACAACGCAGTCACGATTGCCGAGATCGCCGTTGAGAAAGGCGCGACCTCGCTGCTGATGCCGGTGGCGTGTCGGCGCCAGTTGGTCGACTTGTCAGACGACATGGCAACCAAAATCGACATCCAGTTCTACTCCGATGCCCGCGATGCGCTGTTGAAGGCCATGGCCGAGTGACCCAAGAGGAACAAAACCATGGCACTTAACCTTGGCAAGGCGGTCGTCGACTTCCTGACCGCACGCCCTGAAGAGAAGTTCTCCGCTCGACAGATTGCCGAGTGGCTCGTCGCGACCTTCCCTGACGACTGCAAAGCCAAGAAGGCCAGCAGCCAGGCCCTGGAGACGGATGCGGACCTGCTGCAGCAGTTAGTGGCGGAGATCGGCTCACAGCGCCCGCGCCTGCAGAAGAAGCACCCCAACATCAAGACGACCGAAGGCCGCCCCCGCAAGTACTACTTCTCCGAGAAATCGGACAGCGCAGAGGTCGCAGCGATGGAAGACGTCGGTGTCGCAGCTGCGGTAGGCAAAGATGAGGCTAAGCTCGGAGAGCACGGCCTGTACCCCTTGCTGGCAAGCTACCTCTGGGCAGAATTCGAGGTGTACTCAAAACGCATCGATGAAAAGCGCTCGTCCAACAAACGCGGGCCCAACGGCAACCGCTGGCTCTATCCGGATCTTGTCGGCATGGAAGACCTGGGCGCGGACTGGCACCAAGAGGTCAAGGACTGCGTCAATCAGTATTCTGACAAGCGCACCAAGCTTTGGTCTTTCGAGGTCAAGTTGCTGATCAACCGTTCGAACGTCAGGGAATGCTTCTTCCAGTCGGTCTCGAACTCATCGTGGTCCAACTTCGGTTACCTGGTGGCCGCCGAGATCGAGGGCCAGGACACCTTGAAAGAGCTGCGCATGCTGTTTGCAGCCCATGGAATTGGCCTGATCAAGCTGGATGTCGATAACCCGTCTGAAAGTCAGGTCCTGATTCCGGCCAGGGAGCGCGGCGAGATCGATTGGGACACTGCCAACCGGCTGGCGACCGAGAACAAGGACTTCCTGGAGTACGTGAAGCTGGTGAAGCAGTTCTACCAGACCGGCGAAGCGAGGCTGGCCGACTGGGACGTGCCGAAAGATGCCGACTAGCCGCCAGGCTATTCGAGAAACGCCGTCACGGCGAGTTGCTGTTCGGCTCTGCTGAACTGGCCTTTCCAGACGTCTTGCCCGTCATTGCGCAGACGCTGAAGCTTCAACTGAAAGCCCTCACAGTTGCGCTCTTTCGCCGTCGAAAAGTCGCTCGTGTCGAATCGGTGTCACTTTTCACCACATAGAGGCCAATTCGTTTTCGGCACATAGGAGCCACTCCGTTTTCGGCATATACGAGCCAGTGCGTTTCCGGCACTTACAGGCCAGCTGATTTTCGGCACATAGGAGCCAGCCAAGGGCGCTTGGCAGACATCTCGAACGCGGCGAACTGTCGTCTACCTTCTGAACCTTCTTTGTTCAGGAGTGATTGATGGGCCGCAGAAAGATCGAGATGCATGAATACCGTAACGTTTTAATCCGCTT
>Ga0228699_1000385_pt1 | contig 34454 bp, 31 predicted proteins | sample McNCre217_Aug_MG_FD_178016 | JGI IMG/M metagenome (GOLD analysis project Ga0228699, IMG submission 178016) | Freshwater microbial communities from McNutts Creek, Athens, Georgia, United States - 2-17_Aug_MG | ecosystem: Environmental > Aquatic > Freshwater > Creek | place: USA: Georgia... | reverse complement strand
GTGCAGCCTCGAGAACCCCCGACACAGCGAAAGCCAAGATACCCAGCGACTCAAAAATGAGGTTGCCGTTGGCTACAAACCATTCCATGGTGTTGGCGGACTGCATCATGACTTCAATTCTGCCAGCTAGTTTGCAACCGGATTTGCAGGTGTGGCCAGTGTCAGTTGGTAAAAGGCCAGGTCTAGCCACCGATCAAACTTGTAGCCCACCTGGTTTAGCGTGCCGGCATAGCTGAACCCGGCGGACTCGTGAAGGTGAATGCTGCCTTCATTGGTCGCGTCTATTGCGCCCACAAGCACATGTACTTCATTTTCTATGGCGACTTCAATGATTTGCTGCAGCAGCCGACGACCCAGGCCCCTGCCTCGGTGCTGGTAGTGAACATAAATCGAATGCTCGACCGTGTACTTATACGCGGGAAATGCGCGGAAAGTGCCGTAAGTCACAAAACCCAGTAACTCCCCCGCGGCATTTTCGACACCGATTACTGGGAAGCCGCCGGCTTGCTTGGCCGCAAACCAGCGCTCCATTGCCGCCCAATCGCGCGGTTCGTAGTCGTAGAGTGCAGTCGAATTCACGATTGCCTCATTGAGGATTTCGAGGATGGCTTGCCCGTGGCGCTCAAGGCTGCAGGCAACGAAACTAAAATCGCTCACGCTATCCGACCACCAAGGGATGACTTAACTCCCACATTTGCCCGGTTGGATCGATGAACGTGATGGTTCGAATACCCCAGTCTTGGTCGGTTGGCTGTTGATTCAGTTGAACACCAAGCCCCGCGAGGCGCTCGGCTTCGAGGTCCACATTATCGACCTGAATAGTCAGGAGATTGCGGTGGCCAAGCCCAGGACTCGCCACAACGGCTGGCGAAAACAAACCGCCGACAGCCGAGGCATCAAGGATGTTGACTAGAACCTCACCAAACTGAAAAACAGTCGAGTTTGCGTCAGTGAATACTGGCTCGAGTCCAAACACCCGCCGATAGAAGGACTCTGTCTCCTCTAAATGATCAGTAACCAAAGTCAAGGCAAAGATTTTGGGAGAAGCATGCATGGCACCAATATAGATGACCCCGATATAGGCAGGACTTAAACACAAAACCCGCTACCACTTAGCTTGCGCAGAGTGGCGGCGGGTGTTGTTTGTTGGTGCCTCGGTAAGCACCAACAATGGTGGAGATGCGAGGCCGACCAGCGGGGCGAAGTTATCGCCACGCCGGCCGAAGGCCCCATCTCGCTGATGGAACAAATTGGTGGAGATGGGGGGAATTGAACCCCCGTCCAAAGCCTAGAAACCTGTACTTCTACGTGCGTAGTTTCACTATTGTTCTACTCGACCCCGGTCATAGCGTGAAGCAACCTAACCGACGAGCCCAGCCTGAGTTTGAGTCCCGAACAGCCCTAAGACGTAACTGTTCAGCAAGATTTCTAAATGACGCCAGGGTCCCCCGCGAAATCACCGGAGGTCTGACGGACTTCGGGCTCGCTACAGCTTAGGCAGCGAGGGCAAAGTCAGCGCGATTTGCATCAGCACTTATCTTTTGCAGCGGACATTTACGAGTTGACGCTACATTCTCGGCACGCTTCTCCAAGCATCAATAGACACTGTCGAAACCGATCATCCCCATATTTAGTTACCAAACTCGATTCCTCGAGCCCTTCAAGGATAAGCGATTCCTCGCACAATTATCCTGTGAAAATTCAGTGACTACCAGTCTTTACCCTTGGTGGACATCGCGCGGGCAGCCTCGCGAGTGTCTTGCTGCTCTTTCAACGTCTGACGCTTATCGAATTCTCGCTTACCGCGAGCCAAGGCAATCTCCACCTTGGCGCGGCCATCCTTGAAATACAGGCTGAGAGGCACAAGCGTGAGTCCGCTTTCCTTTGTCTCCCGCGCCAACTTGTTGATTTCTTGACGGTTCAGCAGCAGCTTGCGGCGGCGGCGAGTCAGGTGGTTGTTCCAGGTACCCTGGCTGTATTCCGGAATGTGCACGTTTTCCAGCCAGGCTTCACCGCCATCGATGGTCGCATAGCCATCGATAAGCGATGCACGTCCAGCACGAAGCGCCTTAACCTCGGTGCCACTGAGGACCATACCGGCCTCATAGACATCGATGATCGCGTAGTCGTGGCGAGCCTTCCGGTTGCTTGCGACAACCTTCTGACCACGTTCTCTTGGCACGATGCACTCCTACTTTTTCAACCCAATTGGGCTAGCGTGCCAGTTTAGCAAATCGGTACTTTGGGACTACAAGGCTTTAAGCCGGCTTAGCGAATAGCAACAGGGTGCAACAATCATCCGGAACTAGATCTTGAGGTAGCGGCGAATCGCCGCACCTGAAGCGATTGCAGCTAGCAGGACACCGATACCAATCAGGATTGGCGCAACTAGCAGCGCTTTGTCCAGGCCCACGAAACTAGTGAAAGGCAGCGCCTGAGCCAAGTAACCCTGAACGAAGAACTGCACGATGCCGTATACCGCGGCACTTGCCAAAATCGAGCCGATTGTCGCTGCAACCACACCCTCCATGATGAAAGGCAGCTGGATGGTGAAGTTGCTTGCTCCTACCAATCGCATGATTCCAAGTTCACGGCGACGTGAAAGCGCACTTAGGCGGATTGTGGTCGAAATCAGCAGGGTGGCCGAAAGCAGCATCAGCACCGCAACACCGATGGCCGCCAAGCTGGAGGCGTTCAGAATGCTAAAAATCTGGTCCAGATAGGAACGCTGGTCACGGACTTCTTCAACACCGCTCACGCCGTTGAAGCTTTGGGTGATGATGGCACTCTTGTTTGGGTCTTTTAGCTTTACCCAGAAAGTCTCATTCAACTGTGCAGGAAGCACATACTTGGCGATTGACTGGCCCTTGAACTGTGCCTCAAAGTTCTGATAGGCCTTCTGGTGATCTTCAAAGTAATAGCGCGCGATGTAAGGCTTCAGCAGCGGACTGTTCAGTTTGTCCTCAACCGAGGTTTTGACATCACCACTGGCCTCGCCTTGCGGGCAGGCAGCGCTTGGACTGGTATCGGTGCAAAGGTAAACCGCCACCTGAGCGCGGTCATACCAGTAGTTCTTCATCTGGCCGATCTGGAACTGAAGAAGCAGTGCGGTTCCAACGAAGGTGAGCGAAACCAGCGTGACCAAAATGATGGAAATAACCATCGAAGCATTGCGGCGCAGGCCCTGACCGACCTCGCCAAAAATGAATCCGAGGCGCATTAGTCTTCCACCTCGTAAATGGCTTGAGTGAATAGATTCTCGATGGCCGAGTTAGTGGCCTCCCCCTGAGAGGCAGGGCTGGTCGCCTGAGACGCCGGCTTCTCGACTGAGACATAGCCGGAGTCGCGCTCATCGCTGATGATTTGCCCTTCACTGAGCACGATTACGCGCTTTTTAAGGCGGTCCACGATTCCGCGATCGTGGGTTGCCATCACTACCGTGGTTCCCGCAGCGTTGATGCGCTCTATAAGTCGCATGATTTCTTCGCTCGTGGCAGGGTCTAAGTTTCCGGTCGGTTCGTCGGCAAGCAAAATTGCAGGCTTGTTGACGATGGCGCGAGCCAGGGCAACACGCTGCTGTTCGCCACCCGATAGCTCACTCGGCAAGTTTCCGGCCTTGTGGCCCAGACCAACCATGTCCAGTACGTCAGGAACCGCGGTCTGGATGAAGGCACGACTCTTGCCAATAACCTCCAGGCTGAATGCCACGTTCTGGGCAACCGTCTTATTTGGCAGCAGGCGGAAATCTTGGAAAACCATGCCCATCTTGCGGCGGAAATAAGGCACTCGTCGGCCTGGAATACGTCGCAGGTTCTCACCGAGAACAAACACAGAACCCTTAGACGGCACGTCTTCGCGCAGAATCAATCGCATCAGCGAGGACTTACCGGAACCAGAAGCCCCCACCAAAAAGACGAAGTCACCCTTGTCGATTTCGAGGGTCACGCCGTCCAATGCGGGACGCGCGGCGCCACGGTATTGCTTGGAGACATTTTCGATGCGAATCATGGTGGTTTCAGCCTAACTTTGGAGGCAAACTAATCCCCGATGCCGCACCGATGAACAACCTGTGGATTTGCCACTAAACCGACCCCAAGTGATGCCGACTGCGTGCGTTCTAGCGGGGACTCCGCCAGTTAGTTCTCGGTGCCACCCTTGCGCCAGCGGATACCAGCGGTGATGAAACCATCGAGATCGCCATCAAAAACCGCGTCTGGATTGTTGACTTCAAACTCGGTGCGAAGATCCTTGACCATCTGATACGGAGCCAACACATAGGAGCGCATTTGGTCACCCCAGCTTGCGGTGGCGTCACCGGCCAGCTGTTTCTTTTGAGCTTCTTCTTCGCGGCGGCGAAGCTCCAGCAGCCGGCTCTGAAGCACGCGAAGCGCTGAGGCCTTGTTTTGTGGCTGGCTTTTCTCGTTTTGGCAACTGACCACAATGCCAGTTGGTAGGTGGGTGATGCGAACCGCTGAATCGGTGGTGTTAACCGATTGTCCGCCAGGGCCTGAGGAGCGGAACACGTCTACGCGAATGTCATTGTCTGCAATCTCGATGGCGTCGGTCTGCTCGATCACCGGTACGACTTCGACGGCGGCAAACGAGGTCTGGCGTTTTCCGGCTGAGTTGAATGGGCTCATTCGAACTAGTCGGTGAGTTCCCGCCTCCACCGATAGGTTTCCAAAGGCAAACGGGGCGTCCACTTCGAAGGTGGCGCTCTTAATGCCGGCACCCTCGGCATACGAAATGTCCATGACACTGGTCTTGTAGCGGTGCTTTTCTGCGTAGCGCAAATACATTCGCATTAGCATCTCGGCGAAATCGGTGGCGTCATCGCCTCCGGCTCCGGCACGGATGGTTACGACCGCGGAACGTTCGTCGTACTCGCCATTGAGCAGAGTCTGAACCTCCAGGTCAGAGACGACTCGAGTGATGTCGGCCAACTCTTTTTTTACTTCCGCCTGGGCAGAAGAGTCCTGCTCCGCATTTGCCATTTCGGTAAGAACCTCGAGGTCGTCAATCCGACCAATTGCGTCGGTTACCCGCTTCAGCTGAGCCTGCTTGTGGCTCAGTGCGCTGGTGACCAGCTGCGCTTTCTCGGTGTCATCCCAGAGATTAGGCGCGCTTGCCTGCTGTTCCAGCTCCGCGATCTGAGTGCGCAGTTTGGCTGGGTCAACGACTGTGCTGACGCTGGCCATCGTGTTGCGTAGCGAACGAATTTCAGCGGAGATATCTAGGTCAGCCATTTGTCCAAGTTTAAACCCATTCAAAAATGTTTAAACCCAAGTGAAATTGTCGGATTTTTCTTGCCCTAGTCTGGAATGGTGAGCACCGCGGAATTCAGAAAAAGACACCTGATTTTTCCGGTATTTATCCCGTCGATGTTGTTTTCCTCCGGCGAGGGTGCACTCATTCCAATTCTTCCAACCGCCGCTCAGCACCTGGGGGCTTCACTTCCAGTTGCCGGTTTCATTGCCGGTCTAACCATGATTGGCACCGTACTTTTTGATGTGCCGGCTGCCAAGTTGGTGCACCGATTCGGCGAGCGCCGCTCCATGATTGGGTCCGCGCTGCTTGCGGCGATTGCGATGCTGGGTGCGATGGCCGCAACCACGCTCTGGATGCTTGGCATCTGGGTGCTTGTTGCGGGTGCAATGATTTCAACCTTTGCCTTGGCTCGTCATGCCTTCATGGCCGAACACGTGCCAATGACTCACCGAGCTCGCTCCCTGTCTCTCTTGGGCGGCATGTTCCGGGCCGGGGCCTTTATCGGCCCAACCGTTGGTGCACTCGTAGTTTTTGCCTTTGGGTTGCACTGGGTTTATCTCACCGGCGCCATCCTGTGCCTGGCTTCTGGTGCAGTGCTCCTTGCCGCACCAAAGGATGCGGTGCCGGACACCAGGGGCGGTCACCACGGAAGCACCATCGCGGTTGCTCGTCGTGAGTGGAGAAAACTCGCAACCATCGGTGCCTCTGCAACCATCGTCGGTATGTTGCGAACTGTGCGCCAGGTCGGTCTGCCGCTCTGGGGTCTATACATTGGTATGCACCCAGGCACCGTCTCACTATTTATCGGTATTGCCGGGGCCCTAGATTTCCTTCTCTTCTATGCCAGCGGCCAAATAATGGACAAGTATGGTCGTCGCTGGGCGTTAGTACCCACCTCTATCGGCATGGCGCTGTCACACACTGCGTTGATTTTTGCGGCCAACGAGACCGGGTTCCTAGTTGTTGCCATTTTGATGAGCCTGGCCAACGCGCTCGGTTCTGGAATCGTACTGACCCTTGGTGCCGACTTGGCACCCACCGATGCGAGAAGCGAGTTTTTGGCGGCCTATCGCCTACTAATTGACGGCGGTGTAGCGGTTACTCCGGTACTGCTATCCACCCTCACGGTTGCCATTACCCTGCCCGGTGCAGTACTTGGTTTTGCTGGTCTTAGTTTTGTAGGCGCCTTCCTCGGTTGGCGCTATCTGCCCCGTTTCGGCATCAAGTAGGGCCTAGGCACTCAACTGATTTTCGGCAGGCTAGTTGCCAAGCAAGTTCAGATCAGATGTAACCCGGTCTCCTAACCCTGAATCAAGTTGTTTAGCCGAAGAGCTGGCGCAAACTTCACCTGGGGTTATGGCCGGTAGAACCCCATAGTTACCTGGTTGACAAATTCTCAGGTTCACTTCGTAGACCGTAGGTGTATTCAGGTTGTCTACTCGTATGTGTTGCCCAGGATAGAGAGCCTCTATCTCCATGGGTAGCAAAATGGTCATGGTCAGTTGATTAGCTGCTGGGCCCGCGAACTCCCCCACGGTATCAACCGTCGCATCAACAACCTTGTCTGCCAGCGGAACCTCCTTGGCCTCTGCGGCGGCGGCTTTTTTAGCGGCTGCTAACTGCTGCATGCTAAACATCGTCATATCCAGTGCCAGCATGTCTGCTGCGGCATTGAGCCGGCGCTGTTGTTGCAGGGCTGCGCTTGCCGACACCAGAATCAGGGAGGCGAAAAGCAGGAATCCCACTCCGAAGATAAACAATGGCATCGCCGAGCCCCGGTCATCGCTCCAACTACGAAGCGGGCTAACTTGCTTCAACCTCAACACCTCAATCCTGCTTTCGCATAAGCGCAGTCGCCTCAGCTCCGCGCACCGATGCCTTGGCCTCATAGATCACACCTGTGCCAGAAGGCTTGGGGATCAAAACCATACTTATGTCGCCGGTGCTTAGAGATAGTTCCTCGGTGATTTGCTCTTGTAGTAACTGCATAGTCTGGGCATCACCGGAACCGGTGGCGGCAAACCGCACCGCTTCACGCGCCAGTTGTTCCGCTGCCATAGAACTTCGCTGCGCCGAAAAAGCCGTGAGCGAAAAACCAAGGATGAGAGCGGGTAACGCAATTCCAAAAACCAGCAGCTCGATGGCAATGTTGCCCTGGTCGCCAGCTCTGTTCCTGCACGAGTTCACGCCTGATCAGCTCCGAACTTCATCTAGAGCCTCGGCGGTCTGACTAATTTCGATTAGGCCGAAACCGAGTAAGGCGCTGTGCACCGTGACATTCATTTGTGACACCGAGCGCTCCCCCACACTGCCGGAACTACCGGATATTTCTGCATCTGCAAAGCCACCGAGTGCCGCCAGCGCTCGCCTAGCGCGGAGTTCACCGTTTGTAAGGGTTCCATTTGAAGCGGAGGCGATGGTTGCACCCTCGATGGCGGCATCAAAGGCAACATTCGTGAGGTATCCGGACCAAATCAGCTGAAACGTGGCGGTTAGCAACAGTAACCCTGGAACACCGAAGGCCAGAAACTGTACCGGAGCCGATCCCCGATCGGACCCGCAGCAACTTCTCGGCTTCTGCGCTGGGCTAGAAACTGACAACTTTGTTCATAGCCTGATTGAAGACCTGACTCAAAGCTGGAGCCGCCAGGCCCCACAAAACGACCACGAGCGCAGCCGTCATCAGCGTGATCAAAACCCAGCCTGATATAGAAATACTTCTATGAGCTGCAAAATGCAAGTGACAGACAAAACGGGCCTGCTTTCCTAGTACCGAAAAGGATTCCGCCTAAAGTTTGCAAGCTATACACTTCGATGTGTGGGGAATTTTAGACTAGAGAATTTTGCAAACCAAATGGGCATTACGGACGAGGGAGTTATTAGTGACCTTCGTGATGAACTGCGAAATACGCAGTGGACGTATTTGCACCATTCGCTCGGCGACTACTCCGACGGGATTCACGTTTGGTCCGTTTTAGCTGATCCTCAGTCCGCAGCTGAAGCGCTAAAACAGGCAGATTGGGTGACCTCGGCTGGAGACGGGAACCCGACCTATTCCTATTCGCTTGGATCAAATAACTCGATCAAAGATATTCAGTATTACCCTCTCGAAAAAGTCACTGGATACGAGCCGCTGATTTTCAAGGCCACCCACCATCACCCAATGTTCATAGAGAAGTGGGAGTTTTCCCAGAGCGCAAGACTGCTTCTCGGACTTTGGTTTGATTCAAATGATGGCAACTTGTATACAGTAAATGAGAGCGCTGAAACCGAAATGGCGGTTGAATTTTGCGATAACTTCGTGCGCATTCGAACTTATCTCCTTGAAATCCTTCAAGGAATCCGAGGCAAAGTTCTACTGCAGCAATTTGAAGTTACTAAACCTTTAACCCAGCATTCCGTGGCAACCAACCTCACAGTCATGGAAAGTGATAATGGTATTACTATTCGCTACTTCGGCAATGACAGCGACACATACATAAAGCGATTTCAAGCTGTAAGAGGAATTTTTAGTTACAAACCTATGCCTCCAGAACAGGCGATTGAGCTTCTTGAAGGCACCGAAACCATTGAAAAAAACTTTATTGTTGGAAAAGACTCACACAACAGGGACATAGTTACCTCTGCCGAGGTTTCGAAACTAAACAACAACTTTGACGTAAACCCTGGCGCTTTTCATTACTTATACCCAGTATTTTTCAAACGTGATGTTCTCACTCGTTACGTCCAAGCAAGCGAAAGATTCGCACTCGACTCGGGCTTTCTGAAGTGCGGCTCTATTTGGTCCCTGGAATTCGACGATGGCTACGAGGACTTAATTATGGTTTGGTTAGGCGACCTAGGAAGTCGCCTGCCAAGCAGCGAATACCACCACTGGAGGCAGCACAATGTTGCCGCGTCCGTTGAAATTAGCAAAAATAAAGTCCTTAGGGACATTTTCGGACAGTGGACCTTTACAGAAAATATCTTTCAGAGCTTGGAATTAGCTAAGGCCAATCTCCAGAATGCATGGTCAGATGCCTTCAGCGTAAATTTCTTCAAGCCACTAGATGATTTCAATAAACAAAGGCTGGCGACACTCACCTATCCAACTAACACATCTCTTACCGGGATACGGAACCCAATCGAAAAACTTGCCTTGATGGTGATTGAATGCATAAACACCGCCTACCTGCCCAGCCTGAAAAATGACACTGGTTCGATCAATCGACTCTCAAAGTTCCTGGAAGACAAAGGTGTGGCTAATCCCAATGGCATGGTCAGTAATCTAAGGTCGCTATACCAATTCAGGTCGAAGGCTGGAGCGCACATTGTAGGTACAGAAGGGCGAGAGCTGATCGACAGACTCATAGCCAATAACGCAGTTAAGAAAAACTTTTCGGATCTAGTGATAACAGTAACTAGGGATTTGGAAGAACTTTGCCAGTTTGCTTTAGCCTACAAACTAAACCAGGAATAGCGCTCAGAGGCTAAGGTAACGATCGAAAAATGCTTGCAGTAAATCAAGCACTCTTCGCTTTTGTTCTGAGTGTTCGTTTGCAGGAGAGAACATATTTTTCGCGGGCATCAGTTTTGTGAGTGATGTACCTGCAACTTGAAGCTGACCATCCTTGAACGCTTGGTCGAGGTATTTCTGCGTTTCAAGCAAGTCAAGGTTTTCCCGAGCGATAATCTGCTCAAGTTCGACCATTTTCTTCTCAGAAATGAATGCCTTCCAGCTTGATTCAATGTCAGTGGAACTAATCAGACTTGAGACAAATTGCTCGATCAGGTCTTTCTTACTCCTGAGGGCAAAGCTGGAATCTACTGCTCGATCCAAATTCGCACGGATCTCCTTGTCTTTATTGGCATCGCCTGATTCCTGAAGCTGTTTCACGAGCATGAGGATGTAGTCAACATTGATTTCTACCTGTTTGACGAGCTCGATCTCGAAAACGACGTCGCCTAGAATCGACTCCTTTTCAACTTTTGGTCGTTGCGAATAAAGCTCAAGATAAGTGCTCTGGTAATCCTGCAACTGAGCTGCGGTAAAAATTTCGTTGCCCTTGAAGTCATCAAATGCTACAAGGATATTTCGTAACCTCAGGATCTTGTTGAAGAGGGCAATAAACCCTTTTTGCCCTTCTTCTGAGGCAGGTAAATCGCCAGGTTGGTAGGCAGAAAGTAGGTCCTGAGCAGCTTGTGCGTAATCGTCGAAATACTCAGCGTATGGCTTTAGAAGGACGATTCCGCCAGCCTCTTTATTTCCGAATAGTGAGATGGAGTCTTTTGTGGCTTGCTCTAGATCCCTGAAGCAGACGATGTTGCCATATGTCTTCACCGTGTTCAAAATGCGATTAGTTCTTGAATAAGCCTGGATGAGTCCGTGCTGACGCAAGTTCTTGTCTACCCAAAGAGTGTTCAGGGTTGTGGCATCGAAACCTGTAAGGAACATGTTTACGACAATCACTAGGTCAAGTTCACGGCTCTTCAGCTTTCCAGCCAAGTGCTTGTAATAACCCTGGAACCCCTCCGAACTTGTGTCAAAGTTCGTTGCGAACACTCGGTTGTAGTCGTCGATGGCTTGTTCGAGGAAGTCTCGCGATGTTTTATCTAGGTCAGCCGTTTCAAACTGTTCATCTGCAAGTATGCCGTCCGGGTCCTCCTCATTGGCGGCAAAACTATAGATCAGCGCAACCTTGAGTTGTTGGTCGATATTTATTTTTTCTTGCAGCTTTGCGAATGATGAGTAGTAGAGCTTTGCTGCATCGATTGATGCTGTAGCGAGAATCGAATTGAACCCAGACAACCGCTTGTCTTTGAGCTTGTAGGTCTCGTTGCGGCGAGTTTTCTGGTCAAAGTGATCAAGAATGTAGCGAGTTACCTGCTCGATTCGTTCAGAGGCGAGCAATGCCCTTTCAGTGTCGATTGAGCTAACTTGCTTATCGCTGACAGTTTCAGGCATGTGGAAGGTGTTCACGTAGTCAACGCGGAATGGCAGGACATTCTTGTCGGTGATTGCGTCCACGATCGTGTAGGTGTGAAGCCTTTCACCGAACGCTTGTTCCGTGGTCTTTAGATCTGGCTTACCTCCACTGGCTGCGTTAGCGGCGAAGATTGGGGTGCCAGTGAACCCAAACAAGTTGTAGTTATTGAAAGCTTTACGGATGGCGAGGTGCATGTCGCCAAACTGTGAACGATGGCATTCATCAAAAATCAGAACAACGCGTTCGCTACCAACAGAGTGCTTTGGATGCATCGCCACGAAAGTGGAAAGTTTCTGAATAGTAGTGACGATGATCCGAGCGTTTGGATCCTCTAGGCGCTGTTTTAGCTGAGCAGTTGAGTTGCTCGAAAGCGCAGAGTCCTTCTCAAACCTGGAATACTCCAGCATTGTCTGGTAGTCGAGATCTTTACGGTCAACAACGAATAAAACCTTCGATACATTTGAAAGCTTGCTGGCGAGCTGAGCGGTCTTGAAGCTAGTGAGAGTCTTACCTGATCCGGTGGTGTGCCAGACATATCCTCCAGCTTCAGTGGTTCCAAGTGTTTTCTGGTTCTCGCTGATGGTGATCTTTTGCAGAATGCGCTCAGTAGCGACAATCTGATATGGGCGCATAACTAGCAACATATCGTCTACGGTGAAGACGCAATATCGGGTCAAAATGTTGAGAAGCGTGTGCTTGGCGAAGAATGTCTTACCAAACGCCATCAGATCGTAAATGGGCTTGTTGTTGGCGTCTGCCCACCAACTGGTGAACTCGTAGCTGTTCGAAGTCTTCTTGGCGGTTCCAGCTGACTCGTGCTCGGAGATGTGTTGGCGGCGAACAGTATTGCTGTAGTACTTCGTATAGGTGCCGTTGCTGATCACAAATAACTGGACATACTCAAATAACCCGGATCCTGCCCAGAAACTGTCTCGTTGATAGCGGTTTATCTGGTTGAACGCTTCGCGAAGGTCAACACCACGACGCTTCAGTTCAACATGCACAAGTGGAAGACCATTTACCAGGATGGTCACGTCGTAGCGATTGGCTCTAGCGCCTTCGACCTCGTATTGATTGATTACCTGTACTCGGTTGTTGTGTATTTGTTGCTTGTCGATCAAGTAGATGTTCTTGATATCGCCGTTATCCCGCTTGAGAACTCGGATGTGGTCTTCTTGGATACGCCGGGTCTTTTCGAGGATTCCGTCTCGTTCACCGGATATGCTCTCGCGAAAGAACCGCTCCCACTCAACATCTGTAAAAACGTAGCGGTTTAGGGTTTCCAGCTGTGCTCGGAGATTCGCTAGCAACTCAGTATCGGAAGTGATGGGCAAATACTCATAAGCCTGGCTCTGCAACATTTCGACAAAAGCTTGTTCAAGTTGAGCTTCGCTTTGGTAAGACGAAGCGTCTCTTACTTGAGCGTCATACTCAGAAACCACTGTGCTCTCAGAGCTAACGGCTATTGGTTCGTACTTCATGCTTCCCCCCCCCATGACCTATTTTTACGCTTCATTGAAAGTGAGAAGTTGGTCCCGATAAAACTCATATTGCTTACGACGAGCAGCAAGTTCTAGTGGAAGCAGACCATCGGCATCGTTGATGAGTCTATAAAATGCGTCCAACTCTGAGACCAGAAGTTCTTGCTCAGCAAGGGGTGGAAGTGGAATTTTGTATCCCTTCACCATGCTTGAGTTAATATCAGATCGCACTCCTTGGCCCATAGCCTTCAGCTCTTCGAACTGTCTGAGCAGCCAGTAAAATACGAAGCGAAAGCTTGCTTTTTCAGGGTCTACTTCTAGATTGCAGCAGTGTTGATTGGTCGTCATGGGGATAGCATTTACTGCCGAACGCCCCGCAGTTGCGCCAGAAATCGCAACGATAACGCAATTTGCTGGTATCCACTTGACTGCCGTTTTCGCTAATGCAGTTTCAGTGATACGCATTGCCGTGTCTTTGATGTCTGTAAACCTTACTTCTTGAGTTCGGAGCCAGGGAATTGTGCCGTTCTCGTAATATTCAGCCTTTCCAGCAAGCGGTGTGGAACCCGAACTCACTCGCACGGAAATCTCCCCTAGTGTTGAAATCAATGAAGCCGTCTCCAAGTACTTCGCAAACTTAACTTCCAGAGCGTGATTGAACTGCTTTTTCCGTGCTTCGAGCTCAGCTTCCAGTTCCGCTTCCAGCGCCGTGAAGGTATCTAGGATACGAACGATTTCGTGCTGAACATCGAGTGCCGGAATTGGCACCAGAAACTCTGTGATCATAGGCTTACGGATCGAAGTGACTGTAGCGCTTACGGATTTTTGATCAATGTACTTTTTGAACTTTGCTTGGAAAAAGTAATAGGCGAATTTTGGTAATACGTCTGGGCTATGAAACGCTATGCGATAAGCCCTCTGGTGGAGGGCGTACTTACCGTCGGCAAAATGGAATATTTCCCCGACGCCACCTTCACCAGGAATGACGATCGCTTGCTCGTCGAACTCGAAGGTGTCCGTAAAGAGAACGTCTTTCGACCGCACGTAGAAAGGGTAAGCTCCTTCCGGTTTTTCATGATTACGGTCACTTCGCCCCGTGCCAACCGCCGCTAAATCTTCAACTTTTCGATGGGGGACGCTTTGACCCTTGAGTAACTCATGTAGGAGCGCACGAGCCTCCATCACTCCAGCTCCATAGCTGCAACGATTGAGTCAACTTCGTCTCTAAGTGCGGTTTGACGCTCCACTATCATCCGAATTTCAGAGTTTAGAGACGCAATATCCACGATCTCACTCTTGTCTTCAGCGGTCACGTAACTAGTTACAGAAAGGCCGTATCCATTGGCCTGAATCTCAGCGTGGTCAACGAGCCGGGCAAGGTATTCGACATCCTTGCGAGCGAAGTAGGCGTCGTAGACGAGATCACGGTTCTCCTTTGTGAACTTGTTCTTGTTGCCTTCACGAACAAAGTTCTTCTCGGCGTTGATGAACAGTACCTTGTTATCAGCTTTTGATTTCTTCAGAACAAGGATGCAGGTCTGGATGCCTGTTCCAAAGAACAAGTCGGCTGGTAACTGGATGACTGAATCCACGTAGTTGTTGTCAACCAAGTACTTGCGAATCTTCTGTTCAGCACCGCCGCGGTACATTACGCCTGGGAACTCAACGATTGCGGCTGTTCCGTTCACCGCCAGCCAGTTGAGGATGTGTAGCGTAAATGCCAGGTCGGCCTTGCTTTTAGGGGCGAGGACGCCTGCAGGCGCAAATCTAGGGTCATTGATCCGTAGGGGGTTGTCATCACCATCCCACTTGATCGAGTAAGGAGGGTTTGAAACGATTGCTTCGAAGGGCTGGTCATCCCAGTGCACAGGGTCGGTAAGGGTGTCTCCGTGGCCTATTTCGAACTTCTCATAGTTGATGTCGTGCAAGAACATGTTGATTCGGCACAGGTTGTAAGTAGTGATATTGATTTCTTGCCCGAAGAAGCCCTGACGTACGTTTTCTTTGCCAAGTACCTTCGCGAACTGGAGAAGGAGCGACCCGGACCCACAAGCAGGGTCATATACCTTGTTAACTTCCGTTTTTCCAGCAACAGTTATACGGGCGAGCAGCTCGGAAACCTCTTGAGGGGTGAAGAACTCTCCTCCTGACTTACCTGCACTCGATGCGTACATTGTCATTAAATACTCGTATGCGTCGCCAAAGGCATCAATCGCGTTGTCCGCGAACTCGCCTAGTGCAAGATCTCCAATGGCGTCGAGAAGTTTAACTAGAGCCTCGTTCCGCTTTACGACGGAGCCTCCAAGCTTGTTGCTGTTTACATCGAGGTCATCAAACAAACCTTTAAGGTCGTACTCACTTGGCGATCCAACTGCTGATCCTTCGATGTTTCGGAAGACTCTAGCAAGTGTTTCGTTTAGGTTCGAGTCCCCTCTGGCTGCTGCACGCACGTTAACGAATAGCTCGCTGGGCAGAATGAAGAAACCCTTTTGGATAACAGTCTCGGCACGACCAAATTCTGCTTGTTCGTCGGTCAGCTTCGAGTAGTCAAAGTCTTCGAAACCGGCCTTGTGCTGGTGGGCGTTCAAGTGGCCTGCGAGGTTTTCAGAAATGAACCTGTAGAAAAGTATTCCTAAAACGTAGGACTTGAAGTCCCAGCCATCGACGCTGCCGCGAAGGTCATTGGCTATGCGCCAAATGGTTTTGTGCAGTTCTGCACGTTCGATGTCGCGACTCATAGTCTTCAAATCCCCTCGCGGATACCTCCGCATTTGTTCTCTATTTTCAAGGCTACCCGCGACCTCGGATATTTTTGCGACCGCCGAGTTCAGACATATATCCAGAACGCCTTTAAAGCGGTGCTGACTGGGTGCAATCGCGGCATTAAGGGAATCATATTAAGCGAGACCCCAGGCCCTCTACGAGGCGTTTAAGGCAAGGAGCATAGTTTCGATGTTTTCCAGCGCAAAGCGCCGATCTGTGCTGAATGACTGTCCAATGCCTAGGTCTACTTGGACGTTAGGCTCGCTTGTCCATCCAGGCATCCTTGGAGGTAATCGTTAGACATATCACCATGGAGCCATGCTTTTTCGCGGATGTTGAACTCTGGTTGAAGAAACAGGCAATCAGAACCGGCTACCGATCCATCTTTGAACCCGGCTTTGTAACCATAGGTCTTCTTATAGGCAGGTATTTGTTCAGGAGTGGCAGCCATTATTAGAGCTATTACCGCCATTGCGAGGAAAATAGCCAGGTAGATTATCGGTTTCTTCATGAATTTATCTACGCGTTTTCGTCGTCGGGGGTGAAGCCATCCGCGAGCTCTGGTGGGTAATCGCAGTAAAGGCGAACAGAATTTTTCATGACTTCAGCGTTCGGTGCAAAGTAGATTTCACCAGAACACTTTGCTCGTCCATTTGTCTCTTTTAGCAAGTCAAAAAATTCTGTGTTTTCATCTTCGGCTATGTGACCGAGAACCAACCCATCCAGTTGCACTGCTACAGCGTGGCCATTTTTGCTGTACTTGTTGAAAGGTTCGGCTACAAGCTCAAGGTCGAAATCCTCGGTTTCTCCATATTCAACGTTGTACCGTTCCCTGAGAGTCGCGAAGGATTCAGCGTAGAAAGACTCGCCCACTACATCAACGATGTCTTCGCCCTGAGCGATTCTCGCGGGCTGGGTTGCCTGGGCACCATCACGTTTTGGATGTTGGGATGAGGTCAAATTTGCTTTTTCGCCCGAAAGATCAGGCAATTGGGCAGAGTCCTGTGCAGGTGATGATTGTTGCACTTTTGGCTTCACGTCAATGCCAGCCTCTATGAGGCACCTATCTTTTGCCGCCTGAAGGCCATTCTGGTTGTATTCCAATGCAATTGCGATAAGGATTCCAGGTTGAATGTCACGAGAGTCATTTGTGGTAATACCGGACGGCTTTTGACGATTGGAGACTGAAAGCATGATTGTTTTTCCATCTGCTGTTTGCCCGACGTCCGTCATCTTGTCGAATGACCATTCACGACTTGCTTTCGTGCCTGCAAAAATCATGCGTTTGTTGGTAAAGGTCGCGGTTCCCTGGTCGATGACTTGCATAGTTTCTGGGTTTTTCACTAGTTGGCCTTTCGAAGCGCCGACCCTGTAGGAAAGCCCTTTGGCAATTCGAATGCTTACTCCTTGGCTTCCTCCTTGGTAACTTGATCCGTTTGATCTCGATTCGATAAGTGAAACTTGGTAAATCTTGTATATGAGTTCTTCGCCAGCCTTTAGCGGTATGGGAGACATACCGCTGTTTGGCAATTTCTTGCTTAGGTTATGAAGTAATTCAGCCTTGCGTTCCGCCTCAGTTTGGGCACGATTCGCAGATTGCCCACCAGGAAGGAAGTTGTTGGCGTTCTTTTTACCAGGCTTCAGGACTAAGTAGGCAATTGTGCCAATAATTCCGATTACGGTTACGAGAAGAATTGGGCCGCCCACCGGATCTTTGGCCACATTTATTAGCATGCCTAAAACGATCAATCCAAAGATTATGCTGCCGCAACCAATGTTTTTCATTTCCGTCCTTCTTGTCTAAAAATTTGCTTTCAGATGTTCCAACGCCGCTTTAGGACTGATACGGTGTGCTCCCACTTAGCGGATTTCGGCTTTGCCACAGTGTTTTGGTTTCCGAAGAATCCAACCTCGCGAACTGCTTGATTCAGTGGAACGGTTTTGTCCCATGTGATGGGTACAAACCAGGCTTGGTTCTCATCAAATCCACTAGATCGGTAACGTTCCATGTTTGGAATTTCGACTAGGCGGCGTGAATGTAAGGAATTTGGCGGGATGAACTCGGATGCTGGTACGGGGGATCCTGAGACTCGGCCTACACCAACAAAACCTTGGCGTGGAACATTCACCCAAACTCGGTCACCTTCGGACAGCATGTTTAGCGTCTGGGTATACCAACTGCCGCCCGATGCGGTGATGAAGCCATAGTTCACCGCGTCTTCCCAGCGCTGTGCGTCACCTTCACCAAACGAAACATAAAACTCACCATTCCAAACGCCGTCACGTTCGGATCCATCCGTTACTGATACCTGCACTTCGGCTGGATCTACTAACCAAGCTCGCGATAGCAGTTGCCCGTTACCACTTTCGAAAACTTGGAAAAACAGGACGTTTATGTTGAGGTTTCTTTTCGCCAGGAACTTTACGATCCGTTCGGTGCTGTTATCGAGTTCGGTTGCGACAATCACCATTAGGTGATCGCGACTCATAGCTTCCTCGTCTAGGTCGCTTCCGTAGCGCTTAGAAAAGTCTGAGCTTAAGTTGGCGCTATCGCCCTTGAATTTCTCATAGATAGTTTGCAGGCGGCCAGGATTTAGCTCTTCCACCCAGCTTGCGTAATCTAACGTCTGTGCAAGAACTTCGCGAGGTGTTTTATCTCGCTTGAGTTCAATAATTACGGGTGTTCCGTCAGGCTGAAGGGCAAGCAGATCAATGAAACCTCTGTAGTCAGTTTGAACCTGTCTACCTATGATCATCCAACTGGCGTTAAGGATTTCAGGATCGGCAACGATGAGGTCTTCGAGACGTTTCTCCGTTGCCAGCGAACTTGGTGTAAGTCGAGTTGGTTTATCACCAAGCTGCCATATTGCTTGCTGGATTGGCACGATTCCCCCGATTCGCCTATGAAACTAAATTAGCCCAGCTCTAGCAGGATGTCACATCCCAGGAAGAGGGGCCGGTGAAGTGTTCTGGAAAATTTTGAGCGAGGTAAGCGTTGAAGTCAGTGCCAACGGTTGGGTCTATGGCCTCGAATGGAACCATGTTGGGGCTAAGGGCTAATGTTCCGTTTTCCAAGTCCCCAATCAAGGTGAATGACGGAGAAACGCCGTTTTTGTCGACCAAATAACAAAGCAAACCGCAGCCAATCAAGAACCCGACTTGCTCCAATGTTTTAGGTAGTTGGTCCAGAGCACCTGCTCTTTTGTACTGCCCCCAATCTCCCAGAACAGCGAAAACAAAAAACTTTCCGAGACTTATGCCAATAACTTTCTTGTTCGCAAAGAACGCGAATTGCGAACCATCAAGTTCGTATGTGTCTTGACGTTCTGAAACCCAAACGGAGGCGAAATTGGAGTTGGGCAGGCTTGCCGTTTCATCGACTGCTACTTGGCGAAGTTTCAGACTCAGAAGATGTACGTCACGGAGCTCATCCTCGCTAAAGTCTCTGCGATTGCCTAGTTCGCGGTCGTATACAGGGTTCAGGTGCTCATAAATCTTGACGAAATAATAGATCTTGGTAAGCCAAAGTTGAAATATTGGATCTTGTTCGCCCGCGATCTGATGATCTTCGAGGACTAGCTTCGATACGTGTTTTTCTATAGCTCCGAAGTGAATGTTGTTACACGGCGCACAGAGTGGTACCGTTACGCCTGCAAATCGGGTTGTTGTGCCTCCAGGACGGGTTAGCCCAGAGTGGAATATCCGCTCTTTGCGTTGAAGCCATTTAGGTAAGACGTGTTCACGAGTGACATCGGGCGACCAACAGATTAGGCACCTATTTGCCTGGTAATCATTGCGGCCAATGCGTTGCTCAACCATTCGGTGAAACCTCGCTAGGTTTTCATCGTCTGTCATCGCACATACCCGTAACACGGCGCTAGTCTCATGTTTCTGACCCGCTTGGGTTTAATGCCCCGTCTAAAGGTTCAGAAAGTGTGCAAGCAGCTGCCACCATTTTTAGCACCTGTCGGTTTCATCGCACACTGGGCAGTACCACTCGGGTATTTCACAGTCGATCAGGCAGCCCATTAGCTTGACGGTCGGGTCATTTACGAGTTCAGCTGTTGGCAGACCATAGACAGTTCGAAGCTGGTTAGTTCCACAGATAGGACATTTTTGTATCTGGTGAGTGCCAGCAGAATTAAGTACGGACATCGCCTCTACCTCACTATTTCTGCAAAGAAATTTTTATAGTGTCCTGGTCTCCAGTTTTGAGGAATGTGAACTTGACACCATCAGAAGTGAATGAGTCGCCAACGACGCCGGTGTACTTGTAGGCAACTTTTTGGCCAGGCGAGTAGTTACCCCAGTCATACTGCGGATTTGATGCTCCACCATCTACAGGCATGTAATAGGCAAATTTGGACCAGTGAGTGTTGTTGCCATCATCTGTTTGCGGGGTATCGTTTGTTCCGTTTTGGGTGCTGCTTCCGCTGTTCGACTCGTTGGACCGGTCATTTGCTTTGGTCGTGTCGATTCTGTAGACGGTGACCCCATAGAAGCCTGAGTAGGCGTGCGCACCAGCATTGGCTCCGGCTGTCCAGGTGCCTGCCCTGTGACTATCCACGACGAGTGCTTGGTGAGGACCAATCGGAACAATTATGGTTTTGGTTCCATTGTCTTCTCGTTCCATTGGCGAGATTTCGACGGTCTGGTCAGAGATTCTTGCCTTGTCAACGCAATAGACCTGGTTGCTTGGCAACCAACCAAGCAAGAATTGGTCCCATGCGCTAAGTGCTTGCGACCAACCGTTTTGGTCAGTCATGATGTTGAAGGGAAAACCTTCGCCAGGTGCATGGCCAGCAATGCCAACGTGGTGCATCATCTCGTGTGCCACCCAAGAGGCATATTCTTGTCCTCGCTCAAGTAGGACTGCCGGCGCAGCGTGGACGTCAATTACGTGGTTGCCTTGCTTGGTTTGGGCGGCCAAGTTGATGTCAACTAGGTCAGTGTGGATAGTGCGCTGAGCTTTGGGGTGGTAGACGAATAGCCCGCCGATTTTATTGAAGTCATAGCCCTCCGGTGCTAGATCGACGTAACTTTGACCGATCTTGTTGGCTGCGCTCCACCAGTCGAGGTTTTTATATGAGGCCTGATCGTCAAAGTAGTCAGCTTTCTTATCAGAGTGGACCCAAGTGGTTTGGTAAGTCACGTCTAGATTGACTTTCCCGCCTGAAAAGTAGGCGAACCATCGTTTCAACTTGTCAACTGTGGCGGTTAAGTCCGTTTTCAGGGTTGTTTCACCGGGGTAGTCCGTGAAATCCACCGGCAATATCCCGATATGGATTGTTCCAGCTGCTGGATATCGACTTGCCATGTAATTGGTCAGCGGGAACCCGTGAGACATGGCACCGTCTTGCGACTTAGTAGGGTCTACACCTTCAGGAATTTGGCATTCTTGGATTGGGGTTGGACTTGCTACCAGAGGCCCGATTCTGGGTGTCTTGTTCAGTTCAATCCAGGTAAGTGCCGCTTTCGCTCCATATCGGCATTCCAGGTAGGAGTCCGAGGTTAAAGCTTTCTGAGCGCCGATCGTGCTGCAGGCTGAGCCTGAGGCTGGACCGGATGAGCTTCCGGAGCTATTTGATGAAGTATTTGAGCTGGCACCTGACCGGACCCAAACCTTCTTCTTACCAACGATCAAGCATTTGAGCGTCCCTGAAGAGCTTTTGATTGTCGAATTCAACTTCGTGCAGGCTGAACCAGCTTTAGGCGTGGTAGCTGATTGTGCTGAGCTGCCGAATCCCATTGCAAGGATTACGGTTATGGCAACTGCGGTGAGTCTCTTCACTTTTCCCCCTTGTGAATATCCTGAGCAGACTCTATCAGGCTGAGAGTGAGTTGGATATTTGCTGAACCCAGCTACATTTTGGACGCTGGATGCCCTTGGCCTGTGGGACAGGTTTTGCTAGTTTCAAGGGCCTTCGAAATCGTTTTCTGGATCATAAACAACGAACTAGATTTTCGGCTAAATCGTAACTGCCTTTGCAGTAACAACAAAGCCCTTTAGTCAGCAAACTGCCTGATTGCGTATTTACTTTTTCTCGAGGAGATCCAGATCGCAGGCTTGACGAGTGCGATCGTAAAGCCAACAGCTGGGCAACCGTGTAACGGTCACCCAGCCAACTAGGTTTTGCCTCTAAAGCGATTTCTGGCGAGGTCCGAGCTCCTCGGATGATTTATCTGCTAGGTGACGTTCGTCGCTTCGAACTGTTCTTCTAAAAGCACTGTCACTTGAATTTGGCTGATTCGTTCTGTGGTCAATGAGTCGAGCCAAGATCTTTTTGTAGCGAGCTTCTTCACGCACTTCAATCGCTGCTGACTCGCGAAGTCCTGCGGAAGTGCCTTTCTTGGCGTTTTCGCTACGTGCGGTCGCAGCTAAGGCATCGAAGATCCCCTGACGGGTTGCATCGGAGTGGGCCATTACGAAGCCGCTCAAGCGCCAATCTTCATCGATTAAGGATGAGCGGCCATCCAGTACTGCCAGGGCCACTGCCACCTTGGCTTGTGTTAGGAGCTTGTGGCTATCGATTCCTTTGATGTTCTTGGTCGTGTGGACTGCAATTCGCTGTTTTTCGTGGGCGTCCTCCATGGTGTTGAGAGCTTTTATAGACGTTATTCCAGCCCAGTTCACTGGGGAAACTCGATACTCGGTTTTCGGGCTTCGATCGCGTTCCTTGCCTACCAGGGGATCGATAGCCGAGACAAAGAGGAAGCGGCTTGAGAAGCCTCCAGCAATCGCTTCAGGGCTAAAAATTACGTTGGCTCGCTCTGGCTGTACGTTAATACTGCAAGAGAATCGATAGGACTTCTTGGCGAGCTCAATGCCGCCGCCTCGGCTCAGGGCTCGTCCAAAGTCTGAACCTGAATAACCCTGCTTCATGTATTCAATAATCGTTGATCCTTCTCGACTCCCACGCTGTTCCATCATTCCTACCTCGTCGTAGTTGAAGATGATGGCATGATTTGGATGTGTCCATATGTGTGTTTGACGTGTCGTTCCGTCACTCAATTTCTCTTTGACTGGCTTCATGTATAAATCAGGCATAGATTCGCCCGAGCCTGGTGAGTGCACTTTCGTCCAGGTCATTTTTGATGGGTTGAGCGGGTCGGCGTCAGGGAAGATGATGAAGTCATCAATGACGTTAAAGCTTTGAGTCTTCCCGGCTCCTGTAGGGCCTGTGATCGACAAGAGCGTGTTCAAGGGCGCCTTGTCAGCGAAGGTTTCATAGTGAATGGTGTACGGCACTGTGTGGAGGGCTCGGATAATGCATATCCCAAGTAGCGCAGTGGGAGCCGACATCGTTTGGCGCCCGATCTTGAATATCGCTTTCAACACGTCGCGGGACTGCCAGAATTCAGTCATTAAGTCTTGTTCAGCGGGTGCCGTTAGGGTCTTAGCGTATTGTTGCGCAGTTATGGCTGGGACGCGGTCCGGTTTCCAATCTGAGCCGATTGCCCAGCGCACAGCATTCGCCCATTCAGAATCTGGTCTAGTCTCATTGGTCGTTGCAAAGTAACGTGATTTTAGGCTCTTGAGCACCTTCAAGACGCCGCGTTCCCAAAGCAGGTCACGTAGACGGTGAATCTCACGCATGAAAGTTAAGAGCTGGTTGTGCCCAATGTGGGGCTGAGAGTTGATAACTGCTTCCAGTTCAGCTGCAAAGGGTGTCATCTCAGAATCATCTAGCCAGGCTTCCCAGGCTGTTGTGTCGCCCTCAAATGGCATGTGCGAATAATCGGAGTGAGCCTCCTTGGCGAGGTGTGCCTCCCATGAAATTGGTAGGTACGGCAGATCCTCCATTTTTGGCGGAGCGATCTCGACGTGTGTTATTGGGTCGTACCAGCAGACCTCCGCCCCCGTCTCAGGATTGATTGACGGAGCGACCATGCTGTAACGGTAACCCGCCCAAATAACCTCAATATCTAAGGTCGGATCGCCGTTCATCGGTGAATCCGTTTCTCGTCGGAACCAGATTTGACGAGACTGACTCTCGGCTCCACGGGACGTCGAGTATGGGGCTGCCGGTAACGGACCAAACAGTGCTTCCAGCTCCTTAAGCTGAGCTGCACCTTGCTTACCGTCATAGTTATCTACGTCGATTGCGCAAGTTCCGCGGTGAAGGATACCTGTATTGGCATAAGGGAACTGCTCACGGAGAGCGTTGACGCGGTCTGCTGCCACTTTTGCTTTAGCCCCTGAAAGCCCCTGAGTAAAGGTGACTTTACCCTTGAGCGGGATAGGTGTGAATCCTTTGGCTAAGTACAGTTGCGCTGAAGTATCGTAACCAGTCTTGGGCCAAGTGTTGTAGTAGTCGTCTCCGAGGATATCTTCCAGTGATGGCATGGTGCCTCCTTGAATGAGTACAAGTGGGTACGTGTGTACTTCACTTGTATAGAAAAATGGGGAAAAGAAGTTTAAAAACCTTGAATAATCAATGGTCTAAGGGCGGTTTCTGCGAGTGCGTGCACGTCGGTACTCGTGTGTACTCATGTACTCACGCGTTTTCCGTTGGTCGCACTTCCAAAGCGCTAGCCACGGTGCTGGGCCTTGGAGGCGGAGGGCGCTTCTCCGGCGGTCGTGCGAACCTCTTTAGGCACGGGCGCAATAGAACAGTCTTGACGGCGGTAGTGCCGATACTCGAAACCAACGTCCATCTAAGGAGCTCGATTGGTAGGCGACTGAGCGGTACTAGTCAATCATGGTGTTGGCGACTGAGATAGCCACCAACACGCGGTTTTGTTCACCCATGAGCGAACAAACGAACGGAATTGTGACCAAAGAAAACCTAGTGGAGCCACGAAACGACCAACCACAAGCCACCTAATAGAAATCTGGGACTCACAACGAACAGCTCAAGAAATAGAAGGTACTGCCCAGGATCTGGAGTCGCTATTTTTCGAGACTGCGATAGATAGTTGGTCTTGATACGCCGAGCACGGCCGAAATTTCCGAAACTCCCCTACCTGACGTGTACATCTCTCTCGCCAATGCAGTTTTTGCCGAAGTCATGACCGTTTTCCTACCTCCAACTCGCCCTCGGGCCCTGGCGGCAGCTAAACCATCAATAGTTCGAGATCGCATGATCTCTCGCTCAAACTCTGCGAAAGCGGCAATCATGGTGAAGAATAATTTGCCATCAGGGGTTGAGGTGTTGATGTTCTGTTCAAGAACCCGGAGGTTTACCCCTAAATCATCAAGTTCACTTACGAGGTTTAGGAGATCTTTGGTTGAACGACCCAAACGATCCAGGCGGGTGATCACAATCGTGTCTCCTAGGCGTAGCAACTCTTTCATGCGGTCAAGCTGTGGTCGTGAAGACTTAGTTCCTGTAAAGGTATCAATGAACATCTGATCTACTCCTGCCGCCTTCAATGCATCTTCCTGCGAAGAAGCGTTTTGATCAGCGGTAGAAATTCGACCGTATCCGATTCGTTTTGTGGTCATGTAAAAAGTGTAAAACAAACGGTGGACATTTTACATAGATTTCGGACACGAGTTATGAGAATACATTGCATCGGTTTTGTAGGGGTTTTGACTTAGATCTTGGAAATGTCCAGAAACGATCGTTTAAGTACATGCAGGAACGAGTGCTGGCACAGTTTATTTCGAATTATTCCCGATTGGATTTTGAAATCAATCTAATGCGCCCTGGGCTACGTCCTTCATCTAGGACAACTCGATAATTTGTCCGGATAATTTCCCTCCGAACATGCATCGGCAGGTCTTCCCAGGCTGCAAACCCTCGATCAAATACTTCATTGATTTCGGTATCTGTAGCAAAGTCATGAAGTTTTGCTAAATCATTTACGAAGTCGCGAATTTCCTTACTGTGGCCCTGCGATGCGTAAATCAAATCTCGGCGAGCGCTAATCTGATCTTTTTTAGCAGCATTCTCCCTGAGTCGCCCTTTAAGGCTTTGCACATCCCCAATGCCTTCAATAATCAGATCTTGAGTTCTAAGATCCTCACTTACTAGCAAGTCATACTGTTCGTTGAGATCCTTAAGCTCCTCTAGTGGCATATTCACCGCCGAAGTAACTTCAAGCCCGATATCTGCAATTACCCACTCGATAACCTCTCGATCCGCTATCGCCAGCTGAATCGTTACGTGGGATTGTGACTTGTCAAAACCGTAGAGCCGACACCGATAAATTTTGTAAGAATGTTTTTTCCCCTTACGCCCTGATTCTGACTTGGACGCCGTCATCCGAGCCCCACAAGTGCATTCCAAAATCCCACCTAGGAGATATTGAGGTCTTGGGCCAGAACTCACACTTCTTGACCTAAGTGCAGCTTGCAGATCCTCATGCACTTTTCGGGACACCACGGGCTGGATGAGCGAAAGAGGCATTTCGTCTTCGCCCGCCATAAGGATTCCGGCATTACGAGGACGCTTCAAGATCATTTTCACTGTGGTAGTAGTCCACACAGCCTTTGGAAGTGAAATCGTTTTATCTATTCGATGTTTTCGCGGCCGGTTCATCCCATCAGTGCTTATGCCCGCTGAGTTCCACCTCTGAGCTATTTCCCAGACAGATACACCTTCGTCAAGAATCGCTTGAATTGCAGTACGTATGTGCGCCGCCTCGGACTCACGTAGCGTTATCCGGTCTTTTTCCCAACCAAATGGACGGAGCCCTTTTGTAGGAATGCCTGCAGCGAGATCTGCCCTGTTTCTTGCCTTCTGGCGTTCAACGCGAATATCGGTCTCGAACCCGCTAACTAAGTCCATCATGCCCATCATGAACTTTGAACCTGCGTTGGAAGGATCAAATTCACCTTCTGCACGCGTATAGATGGATGCACCCGCCCGACTCGCAGCAGTAACTAGAGCTTGAATGTCTTTGGGTGAGTTGCGGGCAAATCTCGACTGCTCGGTGGCGAGCACTATGTCAAACTCACCACCGGCTAACCTCGTGAGCAGTTCAGAAAATTGGGGCCGTATTTTTATTCCTTTATAGGCCGAGATGTCTTCATCACTGAACACCTCGACGACAATGTATCCCCGATCCTCAGCATACTTGCGCATCTCTTCAATTTGATTCTCGACCTTGTCAACGAATTCATCCTTTTGGCTAATTCGTGCGTAGATGGCCGCTCGCTTGGTCATGTGTCCGCCTCTCTACTTTCGACCTAAATCCAACTTAAGCGCACCGATACGCTGCCTCAGCAACCAACACGAGGATTGGGGCTCGCTTGAATATTTGAAATGTCAGTGTCCAATTGCATTATTTGGCCAGCCGGGGACGTCACCGCGGTCGGATTTGAAGATTGACTTTTTCATTTGTTTTCCTTTCTAGAAACCCAACTGCAACAGCTGCAGACTTGGGAAAACTGCGAATGCGATGGTCACCGGCAAAATCAGAAACACTAGCGGCACAAGCATTTTGAGTTCGTTTTTACCTGCCGCACGAAGCTGCGCCACCTTCAGTTGGGCCCTGGCCCCGGCCGCCATAAGTTGAATCTGAGAAGCCATCGGCGTACCTCGCTTCATGCCAAGCACCAATTTGTTTACTAGTTCATCTACTAGGGGTGACTTTTGCTCGATGCTCAATTCGGACAGTGCGACCTCAACCGATTCCCCCAACTGCAGCCGCATTGCCACGCGCTTCAACCCTTCGGCAAACTTGCCCTGCCCCTTTGCCTGCCGCACAAAAACGTTGTAGATGTTTTCACCGTTTTGCATCCGGGCAGCCATTAGCTCTAATTGTTGGGGCAGCTCTAGCAGTGCGGGATCGATGCCTGGTTTCAGCACTTGAATCTTTAGGACCGACAGGCGGTTAGTAACCGGCGTTTGCCCGATGAGGCGTCTGCTGAGTCGACTAGTGAACATCGCTAAAGACCCTTTGGCTGCGCGGCAACTTACCAGCGGACAAAATGCCGAGGTAGGCCATCAGACAGATCAACAAACCACCAACCAGGAGAGTTAATCCCTGAGGTGATGCATAGAAATCGTGGGCCTCTGGTCTGGCATTTAACAGCATCACAATCAACCAAGGCGCAATCAGACCAAGCTTTGCGGTTCCGGTCACCCAGCCTTGCTTTGCCGCTAACTCGGTGTCTAGGGCAGCTTGAGCCCTAATTACTTGGCTGAGGTGGGTGAGGTTGGCAACCAGACCCGTGCCACCGCTGTTAAGGCTCACCAGCAGCAGCTGTATGAGTTGATCGGCGTAGACGTTACTAAGCTCCACCTGCAGCCACTGAAGGCTGCGCTCGAGCGACCAACCCTGGTCACCGAGGCGAACAAATTCACGCATTGACTTGATCAAAGCCTTCGGGCCGTGTTCCGCCTGCTGGGATAAGGCGAGGCCGAGTTCCTCACCGCTTGCGATCCCCGCTGCAAGCCCCTCGATGACGGGCGGCAGCGCCGCTACCAATACCTGTTCCCGCTGTTGTGCTAGTAAGCGAAGTCCCTCGATGATTGCCGCCACAGAAAGCGCTATCCCGGCAATTCCAATGCCGGCAATTCCGGTTACCCGAACCAGGCTCAACCCAATCCCTGCCACCGCGGCAACTAAAACCAAAGTGATTCGACTTGCCGAAAGGTGGCCGAAACCGGCACCTGCATAAAGTTTGGCAAGCATCATTGAAGCCTTTCGACGATTACCGGGTTGCCCTGTTCGTCTGGCGCCACAATCGCTATCTCGGCCACGCGCCGCTTGCCACCGCCGAGATACTGGCAATGAACGACAACATTAATGGCCGTGGCAACAGTGCTGAGCACAAACTGAGCCGAAATGTTTGGCCCTGCCAGAAGCGGCAGAGTACAAATTTTTGTGAGGGCACTCTGCGCCGAATTCGCGTGGATTGTGCAGGCTCCGGCTACGCCCGAGTTCATGGCTATCAGGAGGTCGAGCGCCTCTGCCTCGCGGACCTCGCCAATAACCAGTCGGTCAGGCCGCATGCGCAGTGCTTCCTTCACCAAACGGCGAAGAGGGATTTCGCCATTGCCTTCCAGATTTGGTTGGCGGGCCTGCATCGGAACCCAGTCGATGAGAGAGGTTTTTAGTTCGAAAGTCTCCTCGCAGGACACCAAACGAGTCTGATCCGGTAACTCGCAAAGCAAGGCGGCCAGGAGCGTGGTTTTTCCGGTGTGAGTTGCCCCGCTGATGAGAATGTTTTTGCCAGCCTTGGCCTGTTGGCGGAGGAATTCTGCTTGCGAATGCGTGAGCATTCCGCTGTCGGTGAGTTTGGTGAGTGAAAGAACGTGGGCCGGGAACTTGCGGATGTTGACGCTCCAGTTGGTCGCCGTGACCTCGGGGATTACAACATGCAGTCGCGAACCGTCGGGCAGGATCGCGTCAGCGAACGGAAGTGATGCATCAAGACGACGGCCAGAATCACGAAGCATACGGAGCACAAGCGTTCTGAGGGTCTCGGTGCTCAGGTCGAGTGATTCACGGTGCACCGAACCATTTCGAACATAGAAAACCTCGTCTGGGCGGTTGATCCAAATCTCTTCGATCTGTGGATCTTCAAGTAATGGCTGTAAAACACCAAATCCAAAAAGTTTTGCCTGGAGGTCGCCGCGAAGGCGGTTTTCATCCGAGTGAACGATGCCGTCTAGCGCGATTTGATTGAAACTCGCGTCAATCGCTGCGTCGATGTTGGTGCCAGCTAAATCGGCAGATGACAGAACTCGATTGCGCACGGACCTTGCAAGATCGTCAATTACGGTCATCTACCCCTCCAGGTTTTTGATTCGAATAACTAGAGGGTCGCAAACCGCATTCGAAACGGCGAAAAGTTTTCCACAGACTTGGGCTAGAATGGTTTAGCCGCGGGAGTGGCGAAATGGCAGACGCGCTGGATTTAGGTTCCTGTGCCGCAAGGCGTGTGGGTTCAAGTCCCACCTTCCGCACAAAGCAATATGATGGCCCTCATTAGAGGGTCATCATTGCTTTAAGCGGTGGTGTGGGGGTTAAGGAACCCACGCGCAGGGGCCCCCGCCGGATTCGAGCGGTTTACCGCGAGGGGCGGGGAGGGGTTCAAGTCCCACCTTCCGCACAAAGCAATGTGATGGCCCTCAATAGAGGGTCATCATTGCTTTAAGGGAGCCGCCAGATGGCGATGCGCGACAGCGCATTGCGGCAGCGAGACCGGCGACCTTTCGCCGGATGCTAGTTGAGTCCGCCTAGAAGTTCTTGATCGCGTATTCCACCGCGGCCGTCGCGTTTGCTATGCCGACACCACATGACAGGTCTTGGGTGGCGGTAGCGCAAGCAGATCCTGTCGGGAACGGCGTTGCAGTGGATTTAAGGGCGGTCCAAATCTGATCAGGGGTGATGGTTGGCTTCACCGAGTACAGCAGCGCCGCGATTCCGGTAACCATAGGTGTGGCCATCGATGTTCCCTGCTCCGCAGAGTAACTTGGCTGCCCCAAGCTGGTGGTGCCATCGTTGTATGTACTCCAGATCCGACCCTGGGTTTGGGCGGGTGCGTCGCCAGGAGTTTCGTCATCTCCGCCCGGTGCCGAGATGTCCACACCTTGGCCGAAGTTGGAGTAAAAGGCGCGCTCCCCCGTAAAGCCGGTGGCACCAACGTTGATAGTTGGGTAGCAGTTGCCCGGGTAGGAATAGTAAGCCTGGCTGTTGTCATTACCAGCCGCTGTAATAACCATCACATTCAGATTATGGAGCGATTGCATCACGTTTGCAGTACCGGTATCGCACTGCGAGTAGGTCTTGTTTCCCAGTGACAGGTTGATTACCTGAGCAGGATGCAGGTTCTTTGGAACACCTGGCACATCCTTGCCGGCAGCCCAGTTGAGCGCAGCAATGAGGTCTGCCGAGGTTCCGCCCTTAGTTCCGAGGGCGCGCACCTCCAGGAGCTTCACCCCTGGGGCAACACCGACACCGCCAATTGCGTTAGAGGTAGCAGCAATGATTCCTGAAACGTGAGTACCGTGCCATTCATTGTCTGGCGTAGGGTCGGCGGGGTTTGCATCCCAACCATCGCCATCGGCCGGACCATTCGCGGAACTAACGAAGTCGTACCCGTAAACACTGCCGTCAAGATTGTGCCAAAGATTGCCGTTGATGTCCGGGTGGTCGGTGATACCGCTGTCTACAACCGCAACGGTCACGTTGGATGAACCGCGAGTGTGCTGCCAGGCACCTTCCACGTTGATTCCGTATTTGGCGTTGAGGTGCCACTGAAGCTTGTACATGGGGTCTGCGACCACCAGACCAGACACCGAGGGGCTGCTGCCGCGACTGTTTACGGCTTTGAGGCTCACGGTGTAAACGGTGCCTTTTGCCAAACCAACGAAACTGCAACTCGAAGCGGCACTTGTGCAGGTGATATCTGGCTGACCGGTAGCAGTTGCCGTGGCCGTGTAAGTTACCGGCAAGCCACCGGAATCTACCACCGAGAGAAGAGTCCACGATGCAACAGGGTTGTCAACGCTGACGGCCGGTCCGTTGAAGTTAGGCGCCAGAGGCACGGTGGTAGGTACTGCACTTGACCATGAAGAGTAGGTGCCGACTTTCTGCACCTTGCCGTTGGTGGTAACTGCGGCAACGCGGAAATAGGTGTGGCTGCCGGCGGTAAGGCCATCCTTAATGACGGTGCTTGAGGCCTTTGCGCTTTGCATCGCAGGGACATCCAGAAAAGTGACGCCCCCGTCCATGGACACCTGCAGTTTGTAACCAGTGAGTTTGTATCCGGAAAGTGTTTTAGGTGCCTTCCAACTAACCTTCAACTCAGGGGTATTGGGAGCGGTGGAATCGAAGGCATCGGTGACCGAAACCGAACGAACTGCTGAGGCGCCTTTGATAGTGGTGGCCGCAACTTTGCCGAGTGGCAACAGCTTCGCGAAACCGGAAGTCACCATGAGAGTTTTGGTGTTGGTGGCGGCCTGCTTGGCCCTTGCCACTGCAGCGGGAGCCTGGATAAATCTGTTCATCGAGACGGCGGTAACGCCATCTTGATTCTGCATTGCTGAAACCGCACGAAGTGCGGCCGCATCGGTGACTGGGTTTGCAAAGTTGAGAACATGCCAGCCAGATCCCAGTGCGCGCTGCCCGGCTAGCGGCACACCTGTTGCGGCAACCACCGATTGACCGGCGAGCGAAGAAAACAGGCCGTTGGCCTGGAAACCATTTTTGAAGTGAACCAGAAGCCCAACCGCCGCCCCGTCGGTGGCTTGCAGGTAGTTATTTTGAGCGGCGTTAGCCGGAAGGCCTAGCGTAAGCGTTGCCGCAACCGCAGTTGCAACTAAGGCCGCAGCGGAACTGAAACGCTTGGTGATTTTCACATCTTCAGGGTAAACGCTACTGGCCGAATAGCTACTAACGTCCAGCGGAAAATGCCGGTTTCACATGAAAGACTCAGTGATTGGTTTGGATACTGTGTGTTTCTACTGCCTGTCACATCACAGAGCGGATTGGCTTGGTTACAAGCTGCGCTGAAGCAAAACAGTGCCTAACCAACGACCAAACTTGAAACCAACCTTGCCAAGGTGGCCTTGATGGGCAAAGCCTTGCGTCTCGTGCAACTTGATTGAAGCCTCCGCGCCTTTATCGGAAATTACGGCGACGATTTCTTTGACTCCGGCTGCTTTGGACTGGTCAATCAACGTGGTTAGAAGCCTGCTTCCCACCCGTTTTCCGGTGGCAGCAGGACGGAGATAAATGCTGTCCTCAACTGTGCGCCGATAGGCGGCTTTTTGGCGCCAGGGGGCAACGTATGCAAATCCGAGAATGTATCCGCTTTCGGTTACTGCAACCAGGAATGGAAGCTGCATGCCTTGAATCCAGCGGAATTTGTCTATCCAGTCACTGAGGCGAAGAGGTTCAAGATCAAAGGTGACTACAGAGTTTTGAATGTAGTAGTTGTAGATCTCCATAACGGAATACATGTCCGTTTCAAAGGCTCCGCGAATAGTAATTTCGCCGGTTTCTTGGGCTGGGCGGTTCTTAGCCTTACGCGCCAGACGCCACCGCGTCTCGGAATCCAGAGCCATGGCACCTCCTGCAACTGCAAAACCCTATTGGGGCTAGATAAACCAATCTATCGGCTCAAGGCCGTGCAGTTGAAGCTGCCGGTTAATGGCACTAAAAGGACGACTGCCGAAAAATCCGCGATTCGCAGATAGTGGACTGGGATGAACCCCTTCGATCACAAAAAGACTTTCCCCAGCAGCCGCAAAGTCGCTCTGAAGAGTCTTCTTGAGCTGCTGGGCCTGCGCACCCCAAAGAACCACGATTAGGTAGGGGCAACTCGCAACTAGGTGACGCACAACTGCGTCGGTGAAGTCCTCCCAACCTGCAGCAAAATGGGCGCCGGCCTGCTCCTCGAGCGTGGTCAAGTGCCGATTCAGCAGCATTACGCCCTGGTCTTGCCAGCACGTGAGGTCGGGTTCAGGGTCGCCATCCAGTGGTCCCACACCAATGTCTGTGGTGAGTTCCTTAAAGATATTCCGCAGACTGCCCGGCAGTTTACTGCCGGCAACGGCAAAGGCCCTCCCCACAGCCACACCAGGGCTTGGGTAGGGATCTTGGCCCACAATCAACACCCGCACTGAGGCCGGGCTAGTTGCAAAGGCAGCCATTACCAAGTCGGCTCTCGGTGCCAAATTAGGAAGGGAACCAAGCTGCGCTTCCAGTCGATCAAGAAGTGGTCGCTCGGCGGCGAGCGCCTCTTGCCACTCCGGGTGCATTTGCTGGAACCACATACCTGCCAGAATAGCCAGTAACGGTGGGGCCACTCTGGGCCAAACTGGTACCTACAAACCGAGGACCAAAGATGCAACTCGTAGAAGAAGCCAAGAAGCTGCAACCAGAACTGGTGGCGCTTCGCCGAGAACTTCACCAAATCCCTGAGTTCGGTCTGAACCTACCCAAGACCCTTGCAACGGTTCTACGAGAAGTTTCGAGCCTTGGCGAGGTGCGTTCCGAACCGGAAATTTCTAGCGCTACCGTTCTGATTCGGGGCGCCAATCCCGGTCCGACTGTCCTCCTTAGAGCCGACATGGACGCCCTAGCTGTGGTTGAGGACACCGGGCTGGATTTCGCTAGCATCAACGGATACATGCATGCCTGCGGCCACGACTTACACATGGCCATTGGAGTTGGTGCTGCGCGTCTCATTCATAGTCACCGCGATTCCCTCAAAGGCAATGTCCTGATGTTTTTCCAGAGCGGCGAGGAAGGTCACGGCGGCGCCGACCGAATGATCGAACGCGGCATGCATCTGGCCGATGGGAAGCTGCCGGTAGCCGCGTATGGAATTCATGTGTTCTCGATTGGTAAGGCCGGTGGTTTCACCACAAAGGCCGGTCCAATGATGGCAAGTGCCGGCGATATGATCGTGAAATTCCGCGGGAAGGCTGGCCACGGCAGCATGCCTTGGCTTGGTAAGGACCCGGTTTCACCGATGGTTCAGGCCATGGGTGCCATTCAACAGCTGACCACTAAATCTTTCAGTGCCTTCGACCAGGTGATTGTCAATATCGGCTGGATCAGGGCCGGCGACACCCACACCACCAATGTGATTCCGGAAGAGGCATCATTCGGTGCGACTATCCGAACTTTCTCCAAGGAGAATTTCGAGCGGATTCGCGTGGAACTGCGTCAGCTCATTGAGGGCATTGCCCAGGCATTCGGCGTTTCGGTGGATGTTGAGTTCACCGAGGCTTCAAAGGTGGTGCTGAATGATCCAAAAGCGGTGGAACAGGTTAAAACCACAGCCACCCGCCTGTTTGGCTCCGAGCGATTTGAATATATGACCGACCCAATCACCGGTGGCGAAGATTTTTCCTCGGTGCTTGAGTTGATTCCGGGTTCGTTTATCTTCCTGGGTGCCGGCGCTGCAGACACAGCTCCTCAGGATTGGCAGGCAAACCACAGCAACCGAGCAATCTTCAACGAATCGGTAATCTCCGATGGCTCGGCACTGTTGGCTGGGCTTGCCTTCGACGTGCTGGCATAATTCTTAGGAGTGCCTAGCCCGGCACAACTAGGGAACCAT
>Ga0228699_1000384_pt1 | contig 34613 bp, 36 predicted proteins | sample McNCre217_Aug_MG_FD_178016 | JGI IMG/M metagenome (GOLD analysis project Ga0228699, IMG submission 178016) | Freshwater microbial communities from McNutts Creek, Athens, Georgia, United States - 2-17_Aug_MG | ecosystem: Environmental > Aquatic > Freshwater > Creek | place: USA: Georgia... | reverse complement strand
TCAGCGAAGCCTCAAATTATGACACACTTTTTAGTTCGCCGTCAAACTTAGCGAACATTTCTTGCTTTTTTTAGCACTGCCCGCAGCACTAAAAAAAACACCCCGCCACTTGACGGGGTGCTTCTCAACGGAATAAGGGAGCGGCCTTACACGCGATAGCGATCACCCGCTTCACGCAAGCGCCCCAATAGCGCAGGTGCAATTTCCGACAAAGGGAGCACTTCGTCGGCGGCGCCCGCCAAGATAGCCTCGCGCGGCATACCAAACACGACACAGGTAGCTTCGTCTTGCGCATAGTTGTAGCTTCCGGCGTCGCGCATTTCCTTCATCGCTTTTGCTCCGTCGCCTCCCATCCCCGTCAACATCACGCCAAATGCATTGCGACCAGCAACTCGCGCAGCGGAATGAAACAACACCTCTACAGACGGACGATGTCTATTCACCAGTTCGCCCTCCTCAACAACGCAAACGTAATTGGCGCCACTCCGGTCAATACGAAACTGTTTGCCACCAGGCGCGATGTACGCGTGCCCCGGAAGTATCCGCACTCCATTCACCGCCTCTTGGACTGTAATCTGACACAACCCATTCAACCGGGCGGCGAAGCTGGTTGTGAAGCCCGGCGGCATATGCTGCGTAATCACGATACCCGGAGAATCTGCCGGCATGCGGATCAACACTTCTTTAATAGCCTCGGTTCCACCCGTAGACGCACCGATACAAATCAACTTCTCAGTAGACAACCGACCCAACGAGGGAGGCTTCGCAATTGGAGCGGAGTCTGTGGCAACAGGAGCAACGGATCGCTTGATATGGACACGCGATGCAATACGGACCTTCTCAACGATGCCAGCGGCCAACTCCTTAATGCCATCGACCAATCCAATACGCGGCTTGGCAACGAAATCAACCGCCCCCAATTCCAACGCCCGCATCGTCACTTCGGCCCCGCGCTCCGTCAAAGTCGAAATCATGACGACCGGCATGGGGCGCAATCGCATCAGTCGCGACAAAAACTCCAGCCCATCCATTTTGGGCATCTCGATGTCTAAGGTAATGACATCAGGATCCAACTCACGAATCATTTCACGAGCAATCAACGGGTCATTCGCCGCACCTACACACTCCATATCCGGCTGCTTGTTCAATATCTCCGTCAACAAACTCCGCACCAAGGCAGAGTCATCAACCACCAGAACTCTTATTTTCTTCATCGCAAATCAGAACAAATCGACAGATCCACCCGCATTGGACTTGGCGACAGTCGCAGCATTGCCTCTCCGCTCCTCAACAACCAGCGTCTCAGGATGCGAGTGAGCTAAACGCTTCACCAGCGCCTTGCCACTCACAGGAAAGAAGCAAACCTTACGTGGGTGAATATCCAACACATCTTGAGACACGACTGGAATACGCTCTGTAGCCAAATAGTCCATTACGAATTGGGTATTGCGTTCACCCACATTCATCGTGGTAAACCCAGCCATTACCTGCGCACCTCCGAATATTTTGGCCTGCATCGTTTCCCGACGAGCACCCAGCTTCAACATTTCGTTGATCAACAGCTCCATGGCAAACGAGCCATATCGGCCAGAGCCATCACCACCCTCGCCGTCCGGCAGCATAAAGTGATTCATCCCACCAACACGTGCTTTGCCATCCCAAATACATGCAGCGATACAAGACCCCAACACGGTCATGATCACTATATCCTCGTTAGAAACAAAATACTCGCCAGGCAAAACCTTCACAGCATCGTATTGAAAATGATGGTCTGCGTAGAAAAATGATGCCTCACCAGGCTTACGCGGTTGCGACTTGAGCTGATCGACACGCGATACACGACCACTGGCCAACACGCGTGGCGCAGCAGCCACACCGATAGCGCTTTTAACAGGCGCAGAATTAGAAGAAAAAGAGTTCATGGCCATTTTCGATCTCGATTAGTACGCCATTACACGCGCTCGTATACAGTTTTACCTTTGAGAACAAACAAGTCACGGGAATCACTGAAATTCTCTGCATGCCCCACAAATAGTAGCCCACCGGGCTTCATTACTTTGTGGATACGCTCTAAAACTTGTCTTTGCGTCGAGGCATCAAAGTAAATCATCACGTTGCGGCAAAACACAACATCAAAGCTCTCTTTAAAAGGCCAGTCATTACGAATCAGATTGACCATGAGGAAATCAATTTTCGACCGCAATTCAGACTTGACCCTAGCCATTCCACCATTCTCGCCTTTGCCTCGCAAGAAAAAGCGTTGCAATCTCGTCTGATCTAAGCCTTTAAGAGACTCCAAACGGTATACACCTTGAGATGCAGTACGAAGCACTTTCGAATCAATATCGCTAGCCACGATAGAAAATGCGCCATTGCCACCCAACGCCTCTACCGCAGTAATAGCAATCGAATAAGGCTCTTCGCCGGTAGAGGCCGCACTACACCAAATTTTGCATCCGCCGGATGATCGTGCAGATTTCAGATATTCACTCAGTATATGAAAATGGTGTTCTTCGCGAAAAAAAGAGGTGAGATTCGTCGTTAGGGCATTAACAAATTCTTGCCACTCCACACCATCTGTAGCAGACTCCAACCACTGAAGATAATCTTTGAAACTTTGATGTCCAGTTTCCCTCAGTCGACGCGACAAGCGACTGTAGACCATTGCATGCTTACCATCATGCAAACTAATACCTGCTCGCTGATAAATCAGCTTCTGCACATGATCAAAGTCTGCATTGGTCCAATGAAATTCACGGCCTTGCATTCCTTCAGCAGCGTTGATCACCATCAATTTCTTTCAGTAATTTAAAGCAACAACGCCTCACTTAACAAAACTAATCTGCAGCGGACACCAAACCCATTTCAGGCGCGGACATTAATTTTTCAATATCCAAGAGTATTAGCATGCGCTCTCCAACCGATCCCAAACCCAACACAGCGGAGCTATCGATAACCGACTCGATATCCGGTGCAGTCTTCAAACTCTCTGGAGGGAGCTCCATCACATCACTCACGGAGTCCACTACGATACCCACAATACGGTTGCGCAAGTTCAACACAATCACAACCGTGAAAGAGTTGTACTCTGATTTTGAGCAATTGAATTTGAGCCGCATGTCCACAATAGGAACAATCGTTCCACGCAAATTCACAACACCTTTGATAAACGATGGTGCATTCGCTACTCGAGTAGGCGGCTCGTACCCTCGAATCTCCTGAACCTTCAGGATGTCGATACCATACTCTTCTTGATCCAATCGGAACGTCAAGTATTCACGAGCACCGCTCGTAGCTAGTTCATTCAATTTTTCCATCATTCCCATATGAATCTCCTGAATCTAAGCAATTCAATGACGCGACCTGCGAACCAATGCACCGGTATCCAGAATTAATGCGACTTTGCCATCACCAAGGATGGTCGCACCAGAAACATTAGGTACTTTCCGATAATTCGATTCTAGGTTTTTCACAACAACTTGCTGTTGCCCGAGTAATTCATCAACCAACAATGCAACCCGACTACCATCCGCTTCCACCACCACCATAATGTCGCTTGATTTTTCGAAATCAAAACGTGGAATTTGAAAGACCTTTTCAAGCTCAATCACAGGCATGTATTCATCGCGAACCTTTACCAGCTGTGAGCCTTGCCCCACTGTGCTGACTGCATCTGCTTTCACTTGGAATGATTCGATGACCGATGACAGCGGCAAGATATAAACCTCTTCGCCAACACCCACCGACATGCCATCCATAATGGCCAAAGTCAAGGGCAGACGAACAGACACTTTCATGCCATAGCCTTCTGCCGAATCAATATCTACCGTACCGTTGAGAGCAGTGATGTTTTTCTTAACCACGTCCATGCCAACACCTCGGCCAGACACATCGGTCACCACAGCAGCCGTCGAGAATCCCGGCGCAAAAATCAATTGCCAGACTTCGGCATCGGACATTTGATCTGAGACATCCAAGCCTCGCTCGCGCGCTTTGTTCAAAATTTTGGTGCGCGACAATCCGCGGCCATCGTCTCGCACCTCAATCACAATAGAGCCGCCTTGGTGGGATGCAGATAAGGTGATCGTGCCTGATTCGGACTTACCAGCCGCCAAGCGCTCTGCGGGCATCTCGATACCGTGGTCGCAGCTATTGCGTACCAAATGGGTCAGAGGGTCGGTAATTTTTTCTACCAGCCCCTTATCCAATTCTGTAGCTTCCCCTTGGGTAACAAACTCAACCTTTTTACCCAGTTTTCCAGCCAAATCGCGCAACATCCGTGGAAAGCGGCTGAAGACGATGGACATAGGAATCATGCGAATAGACATGACCGACTCTTGCAAGTCTCTGGTATTCCGATCCAAATCGGCCAACCCCGTGAGCAACTGCTGATAAACGGCAGGGTCTAAGGCCCGGCTGTTCTGTGCAAGCATCGCTTGGGTGATGACCAACTCACCAACCAAGTTGATCAATTGATCCACCTTGCTAATCGCAACGCGAATAGTCGCTGCTTCAGGCTGTGCTGCAATTGCCGGATTGGGCTTGGCAACCGCCTTTACAGCAGAGGCCGTTTCATGTGAAGCTGCGACCACAACTGCAGTACTTTCTGGAGATGCGCTTGGTACGCCAGGTGCTCCGTCAAAGAAGCCAAAACCAGCTTCTGTAGCCGGTTGCGCCACCACAGGAGCCTGAACCTGCGAGGGAGATCCCGCCGCCCCCTCAAAGAAGCCGAAGCCTTCATCCTTTGCAGGCGCAGAAGCCGCAGGTGCGGATTGGGTAGTAATTTTTACGCGATCGCGAGACACGTGAAACGCGAACAAATCTAGCAACTCATCGTCCGTGGATGATGTCTCCGCGTGAAAAACTTTGAGCGATGACTGCGCTGAGGCTCCGGGTGTAATTGAACCCAAGCCGGGAATATCCCGAAACAGCTCCTGAATTGCATCCGCCTGCTCTGGTTTTTCCAGTGGGCCAATCACAATCTCGAGGCGTCTGGCGCCCTTGGGGGACGCAGACTGTGGTTGCTGCACTTCAGGTTTGGATACAGTGGGAGCAGTCGGGGTTGGCGCAGCAGCTTTAGGAGCCTCTAAGACACCGCCAGCAGCCAACACACTGATGCGCTTCACCAAATCGCCCGTTGGCAAGGCCTCGCCCTCGTCACCGGCTTGGTGCCTTGCCAGCAAACTACGAGAAGCATCCGCCGACTCCAACAATACGTCGACCATGGACGCGTTGGGCTGGAGCTCGTGACGGCGCAAGCGATCAAGCAAAGACTCCATTTGATGCGTCAACTCTGCAACGTCAGCGAAACCGAAAGTTGCCGCCCCACCTTTGACCGAATGAGCGCATCGGAAAATGCCGTTTAGCTCTTCATCGTCCGCAGTCTCCAAATTCAAATTGAGCAGCATTTGCTCCATTTGATCCAAATTTTCTCCCGCCTCCTCGAAGAAAATTTGGTAAAACTGACTCAGGTCGAAGTCCCCACCTGAGCCACCTTCTTGATGCGTTTCGGCCATAGCTAGCTCCTTTTACTTGCGATCCAATGACGTCCGCTGCAATTTAGCGAATGACTTTTTTGATGACATCCAATAGTTTGGCGGGATCGAATGGTTTCACTAGCCACCCTGTTGCCCCGGCAGCGCGCCCGGCTTGCTTCATCAGATCGCTGGATTCTGTCGTCAGCATCAGGATAGGGGTTGTCTTGAATTGAGGATGCTCGCGCAGCTTGCGAGTCAACCCCAGACCATCAAGCCTTGGCATGTTTTGATCGGTGAGCACCAGATCAAAAGTTTGCGTTTGCGCTTTTTCATAAGCATCTTGTCCATCCACCGCTTCAACAACCTGGTATCCCGCGCCGGTCAGCGTGAAAGACACCATTTTTCGCATAGAGGGAGAATCATCAACAGCAAGGATTAAAGGCATGGGTGGCTCCGAAAGAAATCGCTATAAATTTTTTGAAGTTTAGAAAAGCTCAATGGAACCTGCGTCCATTTCGTCTTGCGTCACAGGATTCGGGCGCTCAGGCACCTCTTCTACGAAAGGCACAGCTTCGCCGTCCTCGCTGCCCATGGACTCTGAAGCCAACCGATAAGCACATCCCTGCAAAATCTTGGAGGTGTGCACGATCAACTGGGAGGCCATATCTTGAAACTGCAGTTCCGTAACAGCGGCACGCAATGCACTGCGGACGACCTCCAACTCTGCCGAGCTGCCCAAACTGGGGGAAGCCAAATTCGCACTGGCAGTGGTGAAGCGCTCCATCAGGTTTTCCATGGTGTGCGCCAAAAGACCGTCCAACCGCGTCAAATCGTGGACAACAACTAACAGGGAGTCCTGCACCTCAGCGACCAACATCACAGGCAGCTGTACAGCCGGAGCAGCAGGTGGCGTCAACGATGGTTCCATTGTCATTTTTCCTAGATGCCAGTCTTGTTGGCTATCCTACGTCGGATTGTTGAGCTTTGGGCTTCAACCCGTGCTAGGTTAGCAGAAATAACGAATTTTTGGGAAAAATCAATTACTTTGACAGAACAAAAATTGGGATTCCGTACTGACAACACATAATTCAATGCATGATAGCCTCGAAATATGAACCGAATCCATGGGGCAACCCCATAAAAGTGCTGCACTTGGAGGATTCAGACGCAGATCATCATTTGCTCAAGAGAACGTTGCGCGATTCCGACCTGGATTCCCAGGTCGTGCGAGCTGAAGCCAAAGATGAAATGCTGAGCCTGCTAGGAGCAGAGGCGTTTGACATTGTCCTCATGGACTACCGGCTCACGGGCTTCACGGCAATGGACGCTTGGGAAGAAATATCCAAGCTCTCGAACCCACCACCCTGTGTGATTGTCTCGGGCACCATTGGAGAGGCCGCTGCGGTTTCCGCCATTCAAACAGGCATCAGTGATTACCTTCATAAAGACAATCTGCGTGAAATAGGGCGGGTCATCCTGCGGGCCATGCGTTTACACGAAGCGACCAAACAACGTGAAAAAGCTGTTGCAGACCTGCAAGCATCCGAAAAAAAAATTACAGCACTGGCACATCATCTACAGACCTCGTTGGAGCAAGAGCGTGCCGAAATTTCCCGAGAAATTCATGATGACATCGGGGGTGCGCTAGCTGCAATCAGGCTGGACGTTGCGTGGTTGGCTAGGCATGCAGACACCGATGCACAAAAATCACACGCCACGGCAGCCCAAGAGATGGTCGGGCAGGCACTCGCAGCCACACAACGCATCATGCAGAACACACGGCCGGCTATTTTGGATCAGGGTTTAGCACCAAGCATCCAATGGCTGGTAGGCGCACACACTCGGCGAAACGGACAAAAAATCAGCCTCAACTGCAGACTCGATAACACACCCATGCCAGACTCCGTGCGCCTGACTGCATACCGCATCGTCCAAGAATCTCTGACGAACGTAAGCAAATACGCTCCTGCTGCACAAGTCCGAATTGATATTTCCAACGAAGGAGGAACGCTCACCGCAGAGATCACCGACGACGGCCCGGGATTTAACGTGACGACTCTGGCGCGGGCGACAGGCTTTGGCCTCAAAGGCCTTAGCGAAAGAGCCAGAAGCATTGGCGGCTGGCTGGATATCAGCAGTACGCCGGGCCGGGGAACCTCCATCAACTTAATAGCACCTTTAACCGAAGCCAAGTCACTTGCGCAGAACGAAGACCCATCATGATTCATGTTGTACTGTGCGATGACCACGCCATGATCCGTCGCGGCATTCGCGACACGCTAACGGATGCAGGCAACATTGTTGTCAGCGGAGAAGCCGGCTCTTACAACGAACTCAAAGATCTGCTGCGCTCGGTTGCCTGTGAAGTTTTGGTATTAGACCTGAACCTTCCGGGACGGAGCGGCTTAGAAACGCTGGCGGCCGTCAAAGAATCCCACCCTCACATCAAAACATTGATTGTTTCCATGTTTGCGGAGGACCAGTACGCCATCCGCTGCTTACGCGCCGGGGCATCGGGCTACTTGAATAAAGCGGGAGACCCTGCTGACTTGGCCAAAGCTGTAACCAGCATTCATAGCGGGCGTAAGTACGTCACTCCCGCAGTTTCTGAAATGCTGGTAGACCACTTAGCAACGCCAAGTAGCGAAGCGTTGCACGAACGACTCTCCGAGCGAGAGTTGCAAACGCTGATAAAAATTGCGTCTGGGAAAAAACTCTCAGACATTGCAGAAGAGTTGATGCTCAGCCCTAAAACCGTGAGCGTCTATCGGGCTCGTCTTCTGGAAAAGCTCGCTCTCAGCAACAATGCAGAGCTGACCGTCTACGCTATACGCAACGAGCTGGTGTAAGTCACAGCACTATCCCGCGACAAACAAGGTCAAGATTTTCCCCATCAACGCGGTAAACGGTTGATCCAGCATGGGCAACGTCACGGCAATACCCACGATGCCCACCACCAGGGTAATCGGGAAGCCGATGGCGAAAATATTCATCTGCGGCGCAACTCTGGAAATAATGCCGAGCGCCATATTGGTGAAGATCAAAATCCCCACCATCGGCAGAGCGATCCAGAGTGCACTGGCAAACAGCTCGGCCCCTAGCCGTTGTAATTGCATCGCTGCCAGCGCATCCAAAAAATGCGGGGAGACTGGAAAGGCCTCAAAACTTTTGGTCACGGCCATCAACACCAACAAGTGACCGTTCATAACCACGAATAACAACGATGCCATTTGGGAAAAAAATCGGGCAACCGCGCTAGATTGGGTGTTCATTGACGGGTCAAAAAACGCCGCAAAGTTCAAACCCATCTGAAAGCCCACCACTTCACCGGCCAACTCCACCGCAGAGAAGACCACGCGCACTGCAAAGCCAATGCTCATGCCAATCAACACCTGCTGAACAACAACGGCGAGGGCCTGTGGATCATTGAATGAGATAACCCGCGCTTCAGGCAGACTCGCTTGCATGGCCAAGGCGACCAAAAAAGAAAGTCCAATCTTGGCCCGGGTTGGAAACGCTCTCGACGACAGCACCGGGGCCGCAGTGAATACCGCCAACACACGCAAGAACGGCCAAATAATCGGGGAGAGCCACTGCGCGATCTGCGCCTCGTCGAACGAGATCACACGCGCACGCTAAACAACAGAGGAAGGAATAGCCTCCAACATGCGGCGGATGTACTCCACGAGCATGGTCAGCATCCACGGGCCTGCAATCGCGAACACAGCAATAACTGCAAGCAACTTGGGCACAAAGGCCAATGTCGCCTCGTGAATCTGTGTGACCGCCTGGAACAAACTCACCAGCAAGCCCACTACCAATGCGGCCCCGAGGACCGGGGCAGACACCATGAGCAGCATCAAGAGCGCTTCTTGCCCCATGGTCAAGACAGTCTGAGCATTCATGACGGGCCTCCTAGGTCACAAAACTGGCCGCCAAGGAGCCAATCAATAAGTTCCAACCGTCCGCGAGAACGAACAACATCAGTTTGAATGGCAAAGCCACCAGCACGGGTGACAGCATCATCATGCCCAGCGACATGAGCACGCTGGCCACCACAATGTCGATTACCAAAAATGGGATGAAAATCATAAAACCGATCTGGAAGGCTGACTTCAACTCGCTGATCACAAATGCAGGCACCAATACTCGAATCGGCGCTTTGTCTGCACTCATATCTGGCGGCAGCTTCGCCAGTTTCGCAAATAACGAAAAATCAGACTGCCGTGTCTGCTTCACCATAAACCCACGCACCGGCACCTCCGCCTTGCGCAAGGCATCATCAAACGACATGGTTCCTTGAGAGTAGGGTTCGTAGGCATCTGCATACACGCGATCAAATGTGGGCCCCATGACAAACAAGGTCAGGAATAGCGACAAGCCAACAATCACCTGATTCGGCGGGGCAGATTGGGTCCCCAAAGCCTGCCTGAGCAAAGACAACACAATAACGATGCGGGTAAAACCCGTCATCATCAACAGAATGGCGGGAATGAATGACAGCGCTGTAAAAAACAGCAACGTCTGGATGGGCACCGAATAATTCACACCGCTAGGGCCAGCCCCTACTAACAAAGGTAACTGCCCCGGAGATTGCGCAAAAGCACTGCTCGCGCAAAAAGATAGCAAGGTAAACAACCCAGCCCGGGCTTTGCAAAGCGTTTTCAACATCTGCACAGCACGCATATCAGCCCGGTGCCCCTGGAACCGTTGACGGCCCGTCGTAGTCGTGAATGACTTCCGGAGCTACCGCTGTATACAGACAAGTAATGCCATTGGTACCGACCCCCAAAGTGAGCCAGACCCGTGCGTTCTCTGGCCCCACTTCAACGGTAACCACTTTTTGATGGGGGCCCACAGCAACCGCAGAAACGATGCGATTTTGATGACCGGCCGCCCTGACGGCAGAAGGCACGCGTGCCTTGAGCCAACGAATCAAAAAAGGCAAACACGCAAGTGCTGCCAGAAAAAAAATAACAGGAAGAAGTTGCTGATACATCGGCGAACAAGCCGTTTAATTTTTACTGACGCGCCGCAATCGCTCAGAGGGGGTCACCACGTCCGTCAATCGAATGCCGAACTTGTCGTTCACCACGACCACCTCGCCTTGAGCAATCAAATACCCATTGACCAACACATCCATAGGCTCACCGGCCAAGGCGTCGAGCTCCACCACAGAGCCCTGCCCCAACTGCAGAATGTGTTTGATAGGCACTTTGGTGCGGCCCAGTTCCACAGAGAGTTGGACCGGAATATCCAGCACCATATTGATGTCGTTGACGTGCCCGTCACCGCCTGAACTGAAAGGCTTAGGAGTATCGCCCGCCAAAGGGCCGCCAGGTGCGGGATCCGCACCGCCATCACTGGCTTTTTGCTCCAGGAGTGCCTCTGCCCAGTCCGCCATGCCGTCGTCGGCAGCACCTTGAGCTTCGTCGGGTTTGTCTTCAGATGGCATTGCGTTCTCCCAACCAATTTTGATCGTTGCCGCGAAGCGCCTTTTCTATGCGAATCGCGTATTTGGAATTGTGAGTGCCGTATTGGCACTCGAAAATAGGAACACCGTCCACCGTCGCTTGAATGCGGGGCTGGCGATCCAACTCGATGAAATCGCCCTTCTTCATTCCCAGCAGTTGCTCTACGGTCGCGTCAGCACGGGCCAACTCCGCAACGATAGTGACTTCGGCGGCTTGAATCTCCCGGGTCAAAACATTCACCCAGCGACGATCCACCTCAATCGAGTCCCCTTGGGTTGACGAGTACAACACATCCCGGATCGGCTCCAGCGTCGAATACGGAAAGCTGAAGTGAATCGCGCCCGTGATATCTCCGATTTCCAACTGAAAAGACGTCGAAATCACAATTTCACTGGGCGTCGCAATATTCGCAAACTGTGGCTGCATCTCTGAGCGCTGGTACTCCAACTCCAAGGGATAGATACCCTTCCAAGCCTTCTTGTACTCCGAGGTAATCACATCCACCAAGCGATTGATCACCCGCTGCTCAGTGGCCGAGAAGTCGCGCCCCTCAATACGGGTTTGGAACTTGCCGATGCCGCCATACAGCGTATCAATCACACCGAACACAAGTGCCGGCTCGCACACCACCAATCCACTGCCACGCAGGGGACGAATGGCCACAATATTGAAATTCGTAGGAACCGCAAGCTCACGCAGAAACGCGCTGTACCGCTGAACCACGACTGGCCCCACGGATATTTCGGGGCTACGACGGATAAAGTTGAAAAGGCCAACGCGCAAATTACGGGCGAAACGCTCGTTCACGATTTCCATCGTTGGCATGCGCCCACGAACAATCCGCTCCTGACTGGAGATGTTGTAAGCACGAACCTCGCCGTGCTCAGCCGCTTCCTCTACGGTCTTCTGGCTCTCGCCAGTGACCCCTTCCAGAAGGGCATCAACTTCTTCCTGGGAAAGAAACGATTCGCTCATAGCAAGCCTTCTAGCCCTTTACTGCACGATAAAACTAGAGAAGAGCACATTGGTCACGGGGTACTCCACGTGCACAACCTTCTTCTTTTTCTTCTTGGCGGCAGACTCATCTTCCTCCTCGCCACCACCAAACGGAATGGATGCGGCACGCAGAATGTCTTCTGCCAGCTTTTCTTTGCCTTCCGACTTCAGCAACTCTTCCGCTGTGCGCTGCGAGATCAACATCAGCACACTGCTGCGAATCGTGGGCAAATACGCTTTGACGGTGTCAGATGCGTGTGCATCCGTTACTTCCAATGTGATTCCCACTTGCGCCACCCGCTCTCCACCAGGGTCGGACAAATTCACGACCATGGGATCCAAAGGCAGGTAAACCGGAGGAGTCTTAGGTGCCGCATGTGCTGCGGCCTTGGCGGGGGCCGCCGCTTCCTCACCGCCGTCTTCTGCGGCCGCGCGCTGTTTGCTGATGAAGAAGAAAGCACCGCCTCCACCCAGCACCAGGACCAAGACGGCCACGATGATGATGATCAGCATTTTTTTGCTCTTCGCGGGTGGTTTGGCTGCGTCGGCCGCTTCAGGTTTTGCTGACACGTGGGTACCTCAGATGCTTTCGATGACTGGATTATTCACGGCCACCTTGCAGGTAAAGCATGAATAACAACGATTATTTGATTCTTCTAGGCATTTTCGCCAAAAACATTCATACAAACAGATCTATCGACCGACTTGAAGCAGCCGGACTTGGCCTAGCGCTGACTTTGGGGTCCAAGGGGGCGGCCTCCACTTTTGCTGACCTCCACCCCGAAGACTTGCCTTGAGATTGCTGTTGAGAGGGGTCACCCGAACCGGAGGTGCCAACGGACACGCCCGAAAGCAAAACACCTTGACGGTCTAAAGAAGCCTTCAGTTCCACGCTCGCATTGGCCAAAGCATCCCGTGTTTGAGCCTCATCCGTGCGGAACATCACATGCGCCTCATTACCCTGCATCGAAATGCTGACTTCCACCGGGTCCGCACCAAAACCGTCCAAAGTCAACTCCGCTTTTTGCACATCTCCGCCCAGCCAATAGCTCACCTGCTCTGCGAACTGGCCATCTACTGCCGTGGTGTTGCTGTTGGCAACCACGCCGTCTACTCCCATGGACCCACCTGTACCCGTGGGCACACTTGCCACAGCATCATTCACAGGTATTTTGTGGACAAGCTGTGCGTCCTGTGCTTTCTCTCGGTTACCCGCCAACGCCACGGTACTGACCTCTGGCGACTTCGCCAGAGTGACGGCCACCTCTCGCACGGCTTTAACCACAGACTCCGGCAGAGCAAACTTGCCCTCGGCACCTTGCGCGCTGGCCCCAGGCTTGGGCTCCCCAGCATCTGCGGCTGCCGTATTGGCAGCACTGGCGGCAGCATCCAACGCGGCCTTGCCAGACTTCACCGCCACCTTGGCTTGCCTGGACGAAGCACTCTCCACGCCGAAGGACGACTCTGAGCGAGCATCTCCCCCACGGGAGTGCTGCAACTTTACCCCTCCCCCCGCAGCCGCTGCACCGGATTCAGGCTGAGGTACGGATGGTTGTGCAGGCGTCAATTGCAACTGCGCCAGCAGCGCAGCGGGATCGAGCCCCGCCAAGTTCGGCTGCGTAGCAGCCTCCGCCGTGCTGGTGGAGGCACCATCCGCAAGCCCAGGGAGCAACGCAGCCGTGGTGTCGACCGACTCGCCACTATTGCAGGCATCGACCGTAGAGGTCGTTTGTGTGTCCACCAAACCCAAGATGGACAAAAAGCTTTTTCCATCTTTGGAATTCGCTTGTGCTGTCGTACCAGACTTGCTCGCCCCGTCCGTGCTGCCACTGTTGGACGCTGGAGCGGAAGGTGCTTTGGGTGCCATTTCGATAGCCATCATGCGTCCCTGTGAGTGTGTTGAGCCTGTGTACGCGCAAACAATTGCGCAGCCATTTCATCCATACCTGCTTGCTCGCGCTTGCGAGCCCTCTGCTCCGTTTCCAAGCGGCGCTTCTTCAACACCGCATTCAATCCGGAGAGCCGCGTTTCGGCCTGTAGCAGTTGCTGCCTGGCACCATCTACCTGCCGTTGCAAATTGGCAATGACGCCGTGCTGCATATCAATAGCTTGTTGCAAGCGCCCACTGAACTGGTAGTGATGCTTCATCAACTCCACCGACAAGCCTGCCGCGCCGCGCGACATCCAGCGTCCATCGGTTTCTCCGGCATACGACCGGAGCTGCTCCATCTGCATATCCGCGGACTGCACGCTCTGCTGGCACTGCATCAATTGGCGGCTGCATGCGTCACGCTTGCGTTCTGCGAGCGAAATGGCGAGCAACAGACCCGAAGAATCAGCCATGCAACACCTGCAAACCAAAACTCATCATGGCAAGGCCTCCACCGAGGTACTCAGCGCCAACTCCGCCAGAGCCTGCTCCATGGGCGCAGCCTCAAACATGTCTTGCTGCAAAAACTGATGCATCCCGGGTTGCAGCGCAATGGCTTCGTCCAACACGGGGTCGGAACCCGGTGCATAGGCACCAATCTGCACCAGATCGCGCCCTTTTTGATACTTGGAATACAAACTGCGGAAGCGGCGAGCCTTCTCGAAATGCCCGCGGTCCACCACGTTGTGCATGACGCGGGATGCAGACTGCTCCACATCAATCGCGGGGTAGTGGCCGGACTCGGCCAGGGCGCGGGACAACACAATGTGTCCGTCCAAAATCGCCCGGGCGGCATCCGCAATCGGGTCTTGTTGGTCATCGCCCTCAGACAGCACGGTGTAAAACGCGGTGATGGAGCCCACCCCATTCAGCCCATTACCGCTGCGCTCCACCAACTGTGGCAACTTCGCAAAACACGACGGTGGATAGCCCTTGGTAGCCGGTGGCTCACCAATAGCCAAGGCGATTTCGCGCTGCGCCATGGCGTAACGGGTAAGGGAGTCCATCAACAACAAAACATGTTTGCCTTCGTCGCGGAAATGCTCTGCAATGGCTGTGGCGTATGACGCACCTTGCATACGCAGCAAAGGAGGCGCATCAGCGGGTGCAGCGACCACCACCGAGCGGGCACGTCCATCCTCACCCAGGATGTCCTCAATGAACTCTTTCACCTCACGGCCCCGCTCGCCGATGAGGCCGACCACGATCACATCCGCTTGGGTGTAGCGGGCCATCATGCCCAGCAACACACTCTTGCCGACGCCAGAACCGGCAAACAAACCCAAACGCTGGCCACGCCCCACTGTCAGCAGGGCATTGATGCTGCGCACCCCGGTATCCAGCGCCTCGCGCACTGGCGCACGATCCATGGCGTTGATGGGCTTGCGGTCCAGCACCCGTGCGGACACGTTGTGCAATGGACCCATCCTGTCCATGGGAAACCCTTGGGAATCCACCACCCGGCCCAGTAAACCGTCACCCAGGGGCAGACGCAGCATGCCGGAAGAGGATGCATCCACAGAAACCGCTTTTTCACCCAAGCGGGGTACGGGCACAAATGCAGCCGCTGCAGCCACGCCGGCGCCACTGGACAGCCCATGCACATCACCCGCCGGCATCAAAAAGGCGCGATCTCCAGAAAAGCCCACCACTTCAGCCAGCACCGGATCACGCGCCTTCATGGTGATGACGCACTGAGACCCCACAGGCACCCGAATACCACTGGCCTCCAGCACCAACCCTGTTAATTTGGTCAAAGTGCCACGCACCTCCAGAGACGACTCCTCCGACACCGCGCCGCGCGCATGTGCAAAGTAGTCTGCCCACTTTTGAGAAGGCGACATGGAGGTATCCTCAGGCGATTGCATCCGGCTCATCCCACGGTGCGTCCAGCCCCAGAGCTGCAACGGTCTTTTTCCAACGCTGATCCAAGGTGCCATCGACCACGGTGCCGGCAGCTTCCACCAGGCAGCCACCGCGGCTGATAGCGCTGTCCGCCAACAGGGTCAGCGACAGATTGGAAAACTCCTGGCGCAACACCTCGGACAGTACTTCCATATCCAACGGGTTCATGCGCACTAGAGCCGCTTTGCTGTCGATAGCCAGCACACTCAAAGCCTCACGCACCACGGGCTGCAACGCATTCGGGTTGCTGGACATTTCATGCCGCAGCACTTGGCGAGCGATTTCGCAGGCCAGCTCCAACACGCCCCGGGCCATGACTTGCTCCGACTCGGCCAACTGGGCCTGTGCCGATGCAAACAAGCCCGCAAAACTTTGGGCTGCGGTTGCGCCCTCGTTGGCAATGTAGTCATTGAGCTGCCGTTGCCCCTCCAAGGTGGCTTGGGCGTGGCCTTGGGCGTAACCCTCGGCGTAGCCTTGCGCATGCCCTTCAGAAAAGGACGACTGACGGACCACTGCCTCTTTGGCCTGCTCTTCCGCCAGTGCTTGGGCAGCCAATTTGGCAGCGAACTTGGAAGACGCTTTGTCCACATCCCCGAAGCTCCAATCGGTGACGGTACCCAGTTCTTCCCCCGGGATAAAACGTGCTTGGTTTCTTGTCATCACACCATGGCGTCGTCGCCACCTCCACCGCCAATCACGATTTGACCCTCGTCTGCCAAACGGCGTACGACTTTAAGAATTTCCTTCTGCTGCGCCTCCACCTCAGACAGGCGCATGGGGCCGCGAGACTCCAGATCTTCCTTAAGGGTAGCTGCCGCACGGGACGACATGTTGGCCAAGATTTTGTCTTTGAGCTCTGGCTGAGCCCCTTTGAGCGCCACGATCAGCACATCGGAAGACACCTCTTTCAGCACCATTTGAATGGCCTTGTCGTCCAGCTTGAGCACATCGTCAAACACAAACATCTTGTCCATGATCTTCTGGGCCAAATCGGCATCGTGGCTGCGGATGGACTCGATCACCGTACCTTCGATGGCAGTACCCATCAGGTTGATCATTTCGGCCGCTGTCTTCACGCCACCCAAAGAGGACTTGCGAATCTTGTCGCCGCCCGCCAGCACCTTGAACAGCACTTCATTCAAGTCTTTCAGGGCAGTGGGCTGAATGCCTTCCATGGTGGCAACGCGCAGCATGACTTCATTGCGCTGGCGCTCGGTCAGATTTTTGAGCACATCGGCCGCTTGGTCGTAGTCCAGGTGCACCAGGATGGCTGCCACAATTTGCGGGTGTTCATTGCGCAGCAACTCAGCCACCGAGAGCGGGTCCATCCACTTCAGGCTCTCAATACCGGAGACGTCACCGCCCTGCAAAATGCGGTCGATCAGGAGCGCTGCCTTGTCGTCGCCCAAGGCTAGCTTGAGCACCGAGCGCACATAGTCGCCCGAGTTGGACACGAGCAAGCTCTGGGAAGCTGCCACGCCGGTGAACTTTTCCACCACCTCGTCCACCTTTTCGCGGGAGAGTTGGGTGGTTTTTGCGATTGCCTCGCCGAGGCGCTGCACCTCTTTGGGTGACAGGTGCTTGAACACCTCGGATGCCTCGGCTTCGCCGAGAGACATCATGAGGATCGCTGCGTCTTGGAGTCCGTCGTCATTTGCCATGGGGGTATTTTGCTCCGGGCGTTACGCCGGTGCCTCTCCATTCATCCACGCCTTGACGATATTGGCGACCGCCGCCGGGTTATCCCGGGTCAGCTTGCGGGCATCTTCCAAGCGAAGCTCGCTGGGGGAGGCCGCGTGAGGCTCATTAGAGGCGCTCGGACCTGTGAGTTGCGGACGCTCGGGCTGGTCATTCTCAATAGCGTCGAGCTGGGCCAGATCGCCGGCTTCCGCCATGTCTGCAGCTGCGGGTGCTGGCTGATTCATCGCCTTCATGGCAGGGCGGATCACACCAAGTAACACCAAAGCAGCCAGGCCCAAGGTACCCAGTGGCCAAGCCAGACTGCGCGCCAGCTCTTGCACCTCGGGCTGACGCCATACGGGTATGTCGTTGACCTCGACCTTTTCAGGAGCGAAAGGCGCGTTCATCAAATTCACAGAATCACCACGATCCTGATTGAATCCCACGGTTTCACGCACCAACGCTGTCATTTTTTCCAGCTGAGCCTCTGTCAATGGCACGCTGGTCGTCACGCCCTTGGCGTCGGTCGCGGTCTGGTTGTTGAGCACCACGGCAGCGTTGATACGCTTGATCACGCCCACGGCGCCTTTGGTGACACGCACCGTCTTGTCCACCTCGTAATTGATGATGGACTCCTTTTTGGAGGAACTATTGTTGGCTTGAGATCCGGTTTGGCCGTTGGCAGCCACGGTCTGCGGCTGGCCGTTAATAGGTGCTGCAGGCTGCGCAGGTGGCTGGTTAGTAGTAGCTCCCGGCACGCCGGAGGGGGCTGCGGGCTGCGCGCCGTTGGTGCTTTCCACCAGTTGTTGGCTGCGCACCGCACTGCTGTCAGGCGCCTGGTTAGGCTTGTGAGACTCCGTCGTACTCTCGGTTTGGGAAAAATCCAGCTCCGCGGTGACCTGGGCCTTGACGTTTTGCTTGCCCACCAGCGGCTCCAGCATCTCCAGAATGCGGCGGCTGTACAACTGCTCAATCTGCTGCACATATTGAAGCTGCTCAGCGTCCACTCCGGCTGCCGCATCAGGATTGGCGGACAGAAGTTTGCCGGTGTCGTCCAGCACGCTTACCGCATTGGGGTTCATTTCCGGCACGCTGGAGGCCACCAAGTGCACGATACCGGCCAACTGGTTTTTGTCGAGCGCGCGGCCGGGGTGCAAACTCAGCAACACGGAGGCAGACGGTTTTTGCTGCTCGCGAAAAAACCCGTTCTGATTCGGCAAGGCCAAATGCACGCGAGCGCTGGACACCGAGGCCAGCGCCTGAATAGAGCGGGTCAACTCCCCCTCCAGGCCCCGCTGGAAGGTCAGGCGCTCCTGAAATTGGGTCATGCCGAAGCGGTTCGCCTCCATCATCTCAAAACCATTGACCGAGCCCTTGGGCAACCCTTGAGATGCGAGCTTGAGGCGCACGTCGTGCACACGGTCGGCAGGCACCATGATAGCGCCGCCGCCTTCGGTGTACTTATAGGGAACATTCATGGTGGTGAGCTGGGCAATGACTGCGCCACCGTCTTTGTCTGCGAGATTGGAGTACAGCACCCGCCACTCGGCTTGGCGCCCCATCACCAGGCCGACCACCGCAATCGCGACAAACAAGGCCACACCCAGCGCCAAACGGATGCGCTGGCCTTGGTCCAGGGCGGACAAGCGCTGTCCAAGGGTGGGGTTAACAGGAATCGTGGCAACTGCGGGCATGTCTTGGTTTCCAGGGCTTGGGCGGTCGGTTCTCCGCATGAATGGGGCTGATTATTCGACCCACCCTCCAAAACATTAGGGTAATAAGCCCGCCATTTACCCGCCAATTCAAAAATTTATCGCCTTCCCCTCAGGAATAGGATTCGCGGCAACCCAACTTACAGGGAACCCGATATGGACCTCAAGCTCACTCCCGTTTCCATGCCTACCAGCATCCGCCCGTCGAACGGCATCAAGCCCGGCGGTGCTACAGGCGCAGCTGCTGCAGGCGGAGCAGGCTTTTCGGGCGCCCTTAAAAATGCACTAGGCTCCGTCAGCGCCTCGCAAAATGAAGCGACACGATTGCAGCAAGAAGTTCAAATGGAGAACCCCAAGGTCAGTCTGGAAGAAACCATGGTGGCGATTCAGAAAGCTCAAATTGGCTTTCAGGCCACGCTGCATGTGCGCAACCGCATGGTGCAGGCTTACACTGACATCATGAATATGCAGGTTTAATTTGGCACATAACATTTACTAACTTCGATAACCTATGCTTGCTGATATTGCGAACCTCCGCCTTGCCGTAGTCGGCCTAGGATATGTCGGATTGCCGCTTGCGATCGAATTTGGCAAAAAGCGCTCGGTCATTGGTTTTGATATAAACGCTACTCGCATCGCGGAACTGCGCGCCGGCCACGATCTGACGCTGGAGACCGAACACACGGAACTACAAGCGGCCAGCGGCCTGAGACTGAGTAACGAGGAAGCCGAGCTAAAGGAAGCCACTTGCTATATCGTTACGGTTCCGACACCGATCGACACACATAAGCGCCCCAATCTCACTCCCCTACTTGAGGCCAGCAAGACCGTAGGCAGACACTTGAAAACAGGGGATATCGTTATCTATGAGTCGACTGTCTACCCTGGTTGCACCGAAGAGGAATGTGTCCCAGTATTGGAAGCTCAATCCGGATTGAAATTCAACAGGGAGTTCTTCGTAGGCTACTCGCCAGAACGCATCAACCCGGGTGACAAGCTACACCGTCTGCCGAACATAAAAAAAATCACATCAGGTTCGACGCCGGAGACGGCGTTACTGGTCGACAATCTTTACAAAGAGATCGTTATCGCTGGTACGCACCGCGCTAGCAGCATCCAGGTCGCCGAAGCGGCTAAGGTAATCGAAAACACGCAGCGCGACCTCAATATCGCGCTGGTCAACGAGCTGGCGCTGATCTTCAACAAAATGGGCTTAGACACTGAGGCGGTGCTGCAAGCGGCAGGCAGCAAGTGGAACTTTCTGCCCTTCCGCCCCGGGCTGGTCGGCGGACACTGCATCGGCGTCGATCCCTACTACCTGACGCACAAGGCGCAGAGCTTAGGCTACCACCCTGAAATCATCCTGGCAGGCCGTCGCCTGAACGACCACATGGGAGCCTACGTCGTTGGCCAGTTGGTCAAAGCTATGACAAAGAGACGGCTACAGGTTGACGGTGCACGCATCCTAGTAATGGGCCTAGCGTTCAAAGAAAACTGCCCCGATATCCGCAACACACGCATTGTCGACATCATCAACGAACTCGGCGAATACCATTGTCAGGTCGACGTACTGGACCCTTGGGTAACGCCGGAAGACGCTCAGCACGAGTATGGAATCAATGTGATCGCAGAAGCCGAGGCCGGCGCCTATGACGCCATCGTGCTGGCTGTTGCCCATCGCCAGTTTATCGCGCTGGGTGCCGACGCCGTGCGCACCTATGGGAAGCCAGGTGCCGTCATCTATGACTTGAAGTACCTGTTCCCGGCGGACGCAACCGACTTGAGACTGTGAGCAAGATGCCAGAACGCTTTACATCGCTTCAATGCACATTGCGCCGCACGCCGCACACGTGGCTCATCACCGGTGTCGCCGGCTTCATCGGAAGCAACCTGCTCGAGACATTACTACAGCTGGATCAGCAGGTAGTAGGCTTAGACAACTTCGCCACCGGCCAGCAAAATAATCTTGACGATGTGCGCCGCAAGGTGAGTGATGAACAATGGGCACGCTTTCACTTCATAAATGGCGACATCAGTGATCCTGAGGCTTGCCACGCAGCATGCGTAGGCGTCGATCTCGTGCTACACCAAGCTGCGCTGGGCAGCGTGCCTCGAAGCCTGCAAAATCCATTGGCAACGCACCATGCGAATGCAACTGGATTCCTGAATATGCTCGTCGCCGCGCGCGATGCTTCAGTGAAGCGATTCGTATATGCTGCGTCCAGCTCGACATATGGTGATCACCCTGCTCTACCGAAGTCGGAGGACATCATAGGAAAGCCACTGTCCCCCTATGCAGTGACCAAGTACCTTAACGAACTCTATGCTGACGTATTTGGCCGATGCTATGGTATGCAGACGATAGGGTTACGTTACTTCAATGTGTTCGGCCCACGTCAAAATCCGAACGGTCCATATGCAGCGGTAATACCGAAATGGGTCGAAGCGATGCTGACCGATGCACCAATCACCATCAATGGTGACGGCGAAACCAGCCGCGACTTTTGTTTTGTGGGCAACGTAATTCAGGCCAACCTGCTGGCAGCAACCGTAAGCGCGCCCGAGACTAGCAATCAGATTTACAACATTGCAGTCGGCGCGCGCACCACTCTTCTCCAATTACATGCAATGCTGCGCGAAATATTGTCCGGCTTGGGTATCAGTTATCACCAGAAACCAAATTTTCGAGAATTTCGCGCCGGCGATGTAATGCACTCGCTGGCATCCATAAGTAAGGCGCAGTGTCTGTTGGGATATGAGCCCCAATTTACTGTTCGCGAAGGACTTGTAGAAATGATGCCTTGGTATAGAAAACAACTTAGCGCCAAGCCATTGAATAAATAAAACGGGAGAAACTTAGTCAAATCGCGCAATTGCCCCCCCCCCACTTACCGTTACGATGTATTCATTTCCGGGCTGCACGCCCCCTTCAGACGAGTCCGCCGCATGAACGAAACCTCCAACATCGCCACGACCTGCCGCATTGCACAAGATGCACTTATCCCCGTGCTGGATCTAGGCCATCAGGCTTTGGGTAATGGCTTCCTGCTCCCCGCGCAGTACGGTCAGGAATATTTTTATTCCATGCGCTGTGGCTTCTCGGAAACCAGCAAGATGTTTCAACTCATTGAGCAGCCGGCCCCCCAGCTGATGTTCCATGAGAACTACGCGTTTTTCTCCAGCACCTCGCGTTTCATGGAGGCCCACTTTGCCGCCTTTTCGCAGAGCGTTATGGATTCCCCCTACCTAGTGGGCGACAAGCCCTTCGTGGTGGAACTGGGCTGTAACGACGGCATCATGCTCAAGAACTTCGCCGCCAAAGGCATCCACCACCTGGGCATCGAGCCCTCGGCCAACGTTGCCAAGGTGGCCAATGGCAACGGGGTGCGCACCCTCACCGAGTTCTTTGATGAGGCGGTGGCGCAGAAAATTGTGGCCGAGGACGGCCAGGCCGACGCATTCCTGGCCGCCAACGTGATGTGCCACATTCCCGACCTGGTGAGCGTGGTCAAAGGGATCCGCCGCCTGCTCAAGCCGAGCGGCGTGGTGATGTTCGAGGATCCCTACCTAGGCGATGTAGTGGAGAAAACCTCCTACGACCAGATCTACGACGAACACGTCTTCCTCTTTTCGGCCCATTCCATCCAATACCTGTTTGAATCACAGGGAATGGAGCTGATTGCCCTGCAACCGCAAAAGACCCATGGCGGCTCCATGCGCTACGTGCTCGCCCACAAGGGTGCCTACCCTGTAGATGCCTCGGTGCCGCACACCCTGGAAAAGGAGCGTGCGCTGGGCTTGGACCACGCGCACACCTTCACCGCCTTCCGCAACAACGTTGAACGGTCGCGCCAGGATCTGGTGGCCCTGCTGCGCGGCCTCAAGGCGAAGGGCAAGCGCATCGCCGGCTACGGTGCCACCTCTAAGAGCACCACCATCCTCAATTACTGCGGCGTCGGCCCCGATCTGATCGACTACATCTCCGACACCACCCCCATCAAGCAGGGCAAGTTCACCCCCGGCCAGCACATTCCTGTGATGCCCTATGCGCACTTCCAGCAAAATCCGCCCGATGTAGCGGTGCTGTTTGCCTGGAACCATGCCGAAGAGATCCTGGCCAAGGAACAGGCCTTCACCCAATCGGGCGGGCAGTGGATCACCCACGTGCCGCACCCCAGGATCCTGTAATGATCGTGTGCGCCAACCCCGCAGCCCAGTACCAGAGCTACCAAGCGGAGATTGACGCCGCGGTGCTGCGGGTGCTGGGCAGCAACAAATACATCCTGGGCCCCGAGGTCAGCGCGCTGGAAGAGGAGTTCAGCCGCTACATCGGCGCCGCCGGCTGCGTGGGCGTGGCAAATGGCACCGACGCGCTGGAGCTCGCCCTGCGTGCCCTGCGCATCGGACCAGGCGATGAAGTCATTACCGTCTCGCACACCGCCGTGGCAACGGTGGCCGCCATCGAAGCAACCGGTGCCACCGCCGTGCTAGTGGATGTGGATCCGGTGACTTACACCCTTGACGCCAACCAGCTGGACACGGTGCGCAGCCCGCGCACCCGCGCCGTAATCGCCGTGCACCTGTACGGCCAGGCGGCCGACCTCGATCGCATCCAGCCCTTTTGCCAGCGCCACGGCCTGGCCCTGGTGGAAGATGTATCGCAGGCTCATGGCGCCACCTGGCACGGCCGCCGCCTAGGCAGCATCGGTGACATCGCCTGCTTCAGCTGCTACCCGACCAAGAACTTGGGTGCCCTGGGTGACGGCGGGCTGGTGGCCAGCACCCAGGCTGCTCTGGTGGACACGGTGCGCATGCTGCGCGAATACGGCTGGAAGCAGCGCTACATCAGCGACCTGGCCGGCCGCAATTCCCGCTTGGATGAACTGCAGGCTGCGGTACTGCGCATCAAGCTGCGCCACCTGGATGCCGACAACGCCCGGCGCCGGGCGCTGGCCGCGGTGTATGACGCCGCATTGGCCGGCAGCGCCGCGCTGGTGCCTGCGGTTCGCGCATGCTGCGAGCCGGTCTACCACCTCTATGTGGTTCAGGTGCAGGACCGTGCGACCAAGATCGCCGCGCTCAACGCCCAAGACATTTTCCCCGGTGTGCACTACCCCGTGCCCATTCACCAGCAAAATGCCTACGCTGGACGGGTGCGCACCGCCGCCTCCATGCGTGTGACGGAACGCCTGGCCGGCACCGTACTCTCGCTGCCCATGTACCCCGAGCTGCCCCCCGACGACGCAAGGACCGTGGCGCGCACGCTGGCTGCCCTGGGCTGAAATCGGCGCGCCATGAAGACCACCCGCTGCAGGCTCGAAGGCATCCGAATCCTCACCCCCGAGGTCCATGCCGATGCACGCGGCCATTTTCTGGAGGCCTACCACCAGGCGCGCTACCGGGCGGCCGGTGTCGAGACCGACTTTGTGCAAGACAGCTACTCCCACTCCCGCCGCGGCGTGCTGCGCGGCCTGCATTTCACCCGGCACCGACCCCAGGCCCAGCTGCTGACCGTGGTGCGCGGCCACATCTTTGACGTGGTCGTGGACCTGCGCCGCGGCTCCCCCACCTTCGGACAGTGGCATGGCGAGGAACTGCGCGACGACGGCGTGCGCCAGATTTACATGCCGCATGGTTTTGCCCACGGCTTTTGCGTGCTCTCGGAAAGCGCCGACCTGCACTACAAGGTCAGCGCCCTGTACACCCCGGACGACAACTTCGGCCTACGCTGGGACGATCCCCGCGTGGCCATCCGCTGGCCGCTGGCGGCCCCCCAGGTGTCGGAACGCGACCGTCAATTCCCCCTGCTGGAGGCCCTAGATGCCCTCGATTGAGCGCTGGCAGGAGGTCAACACCAGCACCTCACCTGTGGTGATGTGGGGCGCGGGTGACCAGGGCCGGGTGAACTTCCACATCCTGCAAGGGCTGCGCGTGCCGGTGGTGGCCTTCGTGGATGACACGCCAGGCAAAACCTCTCCCATCGAGGGCATTCCGCTGTTGGCCGGTCAAGCCGGACTGGAAGCGTTTCTGGCGCAATGGCAAGGCGCACTGCCTCGTTTCGCAGTGGCCATTGGCAACCCCTACGCTGTTGCGCGGCGCGAACGCCATGCACTGATGCAGGGCCTGGGCATGGCCCCCGCCTCGTTTGCCGACCCCAGCGCGCGCCTGTGCGCCTCGGCCACCCTGGGCCCGGGCCTCCAGGTTATGCCCATGGCCATCGTCAACAACGAGGTCCGCATCGGCAGTCAGGTCATCCTCAACACCCGCTCCCTGGTGGAGCACGACTGCGTGTTGCACGACGGGGTGGAAATGGGACCCGGCGCCGTGTTGTGTGGCCGGGTGACCGTAATGCCAGACACCTGGATCGGCGCCCACGCTACGGTCAACCCGCGCCTGACCATCGGGCGCAACAGCATCGTGGGCGCCGGCGCCGTGGTGGTGCGCGATGTGCCGGACAATGTGGTCGTCACCGGGGTGCCGGCCAGAATTTTGAAGCGACGGAATTAAGCGATATGTCACACGAAATATTCATGGCCGGGCCCTCCATAACCGAGTTGGAAGAGCGCTATGTGCTGGATGCAATGCGCAACGGCTGGTACGGAAAGGCGGCCTACCACTATGTGGAGACGTTTGAACGCGAATTCGCCCAGTACCACGGCCGCGCGCATGCGCTGATGACGCCCAACTGCACCACCGCCCTGCACCTTCTGCTGGCGGGCCTGGGCGTCGGCACGGGCGACGAGGTCATCGTGCCCGACTGTACCTGGGTCGGCTCCACCGCCTGCATCACCTACCAAGGTGCCGAAACCATATTCGCCGACATCGACCCGCACCACTGGTGCCTGACGCCGGCAACCATTGAACGCGCCATCACGCCCCGCACCAAGGCTGTGATCGTGGTGGATCTCTTTGGCAACATGCCCGATTGGGACGGCATCCGTGCATTATGCGACGCCCGCGGCCTGCTACTGGTGGAAGACGCCGCCGAGGCCTTAGGCTCAGTCTACAAGGGCACGCGCGCCGGCAAATTCGGCGTGGGCTCCAGCTTCAGCTTCCACCGCACCAAGACCATCACCACGGGTGAAGGCGGCATGCTGCTGATCGATGACGAGGCCCTGTTCCAGCGCTGCAAGTTCCTGCGCGACCATGGACGAGCCCCCGGCACCTACTACAACACCGAGATCACTTTCAAGTACATGCCCTTCAATGTGCAGGCCGCGCTCGGCCTGGCACAGTTCCATCGCATCGACGAACTGGTGGGCAAGAAGCGCTGGATCCTAGAGGGCTTCCGCCAGCGGCTGGCCGACATCCCCAACATCCTGCTCAACCCCGAACCGGAGGGCGGTGTCAACGGCGTGTGGGCAACCGCCCTGGTCTTCGGCCCCAGCACCGGCATGACCCGCGATATGGCCCTGCAGGAGCTGCCCAAGCTGGGCATGCCCACCCGGCCCTTCTTCTACCCCTTGAGCTCGCTGCCGGCCTACCCGGGCCGTGAGGCCCAGGGTCGGCGCGACAACCCGGTGGCTTACCGCACTTCCGAACACGGAATCAACCTTCCCTGCGCCCTGAACCTCACCGATGCCGACCTGGACGCCGTCTCCATCGCCCTCCATACCCTGCTGGGCCGCTAGGAGGCAACATGACCATCGAACAAGTCCAGATAGTCACCTACCCGCGCATTGCCGCGGTGGACGGGCAGCTCAGTATCTTCGAGACGGGCGCCAACATCCCCTACCCCATGAAGCGGGTCTTCACCGTGCTGGCCAATGCAGGAGAGCTGCGCGGCCAGCATGCCCACAAGGCCTGCTCGCAGATCCTAGTCTGTCTGTCGGGCGAGATCATCGTGCACTGCGATGACGGCTTGGGTGGCACCTGCTCCCACGCCCTGCGCCGCGACACACAGGCTCTGCTGGTGCCGCCGGGGATCTGGGCCTCTGAGGAATACCGCATCGACAATTCGGTGCTGCTGGTGCTGTGCGATCAGGGCTACGATCCGGACGACTACATCCGCAACTATGCGACCTTTCTGGCCGCAGTCAAGGGAACCTAAGCATGAAGATTGTCGTTACCGGTGCCCTAGGCCATATCGGCTCCCACCTGATCCGCGAGCTGCCGTTTCATTACCCGTCGGTGCCGATCACCCTGATCGACAACATGCTGACGCAGCGCTACGCCTCGCTCTTTCACTTGCCCGAACTGGGCCACTACCGGTTCCTGGAAGCCGACGTAACCAAGATGGACCTGGACACGGTACTCGATGGGGACTCGGTGGTCATCCACCTTGCGGCCATCACTGATGCGGCCGGAAGCTTTGGCAACGCCGAGGCGGTAGAAGCCAACAATTTCACCTCCACCCAGCGTCTTGCGAACGCCTGCGCGCAGCGCGGTGCGCGCCTTATCACGCTGTCGTCCACCAGTGTCTACGGCACCCAGTCCAGCCTGGTCTCGGAGACCGCCACCGACGCGGAACTGCAGCCCCAGAGCCCCTATGCGCGCACAAAACTCAAGGAAGAAAAACTGGTGGCCGCGCTGTGCACCGAGCAGGGCCTGCGAGCCGTGACCTTTCGCTTCGGCACGATCTTTGGCGAGTCCGTGGGCATGCGCTACCACACTGCGGTCAACAAGTTCTGCTGGCAGGCGGTCATGGGCCAACCAATCACGGTCTGGACCACGGCCTACCACCAGAAGCGGCCATACTTGGCGCTCAATGACGCGGTAGGCGCGATTTGCCACTTCATCGGCCAGGACCGCTTCGATGGCGGTATCTACAACGTGCTCACCCACAACGCCACAGTGGAAGAAATTGTCGAAACCATCCGGATCTACATTCCCCACCTGCAGGTCGGCTTCGTCGACAGCCCCATCATGAACCAGCTCTCCTACGAAGTGGATTCCAGCAAGCTGCTGGCCACCGGCTTCGCACCCACTGGCCACCTGCGAGAGAGCATCGGCAAGTCCATTTCCATGCTCCGCCGGGCCAACGGGATGCCCACAGCATGAGCCAAGCGCACACGTTACACAAGCTGCACCTAGGGTGCGGGCAGGACCACTGGGAAGGCTATGTCAACATCGACGTCGACCCCTCGGCACGGGCCGACTTGGTGCTCGATCTCAAAGACCTTCCCAAAGCGTTTGCACCTGCCAGCGTCTCGGAGATTTGTGGCTACCATGTACTCAACTATCTCAGCTACTGGAACGCATGCAGCTTTTTCAGGGATGCTGGCCGAATCCTAGCCCCCGGTGGCGTGCTGATCTTAGAGACCGTCAACCTGGAAACCGTTGCACGCCTCTTGCTGTCAGCACAAGGCAATCTCCCCCAATACTTCGAGGGCGTGCGCGCCATCCATGGGTTTGGTCTCGACCATATGGCCAATGCGTATGCATTCACGCCCAATCGATTCAGCTGGACGCCGTGGCATCTTCAGCATGAGCTGGAGGCCGCTGGCCTGTCTTCCGTCCGTCTACTACCGCCTCAGAGCCATGCTGCTTGGCGTGACATGCGCGTTGAGTGCATACAGGCCGGCTAACGTCGTTCGAATTGAAATTTACCATGGCAACCGACAAAAAGGTCTTATTTATCCTCTGCTCGGGGATGGGCTCGATCACCTCGCGCATCCGCGGGCTTATTTATGACGAGCCTTTACGAGCGCAGGGATGGCAGGTCGGCTATGTGGAATATGCCCCGGCAGCCGAAGCGTCCTTGGTCGCTCACTGTGCGCAGTACGACCTGGTCTACCTGCTCAAGGTGCCCTCCATCGCCCTGATCCGCGCCCTGCGCCAGCGCACCCGCGCCAAGCTGGTGTTCGACCTGACGGACGCCCTGTGGATGCCCCACCACCGCTGGAACCAGTGGCAGGACCTGGAGCCCATCCTCAGCGAGGTGGATGCGGTCTTCAGCGACAACGAGTTCGTGGCCGACTACGGCCGCAAATACAACCGCCAGGTGCACGTGATCGCCGCCTGCACGCAGGTGGAAGCCTTTGACGCAGTGCGGGCCCAGCAGCCCGCCCGGTCCGCGCAGGCACTCACCCTGGGCTGGGTAGGCACGGCCAGTACCCTGAGCGCACTGACGGAGGTGACCGCCCCCCTGAACCGGCTTTTTGCCCGCTACCCGAACCTGCACCTGCGCATCCTGGCGCTCAATTACAACGACCCGGCGGCCTTACCGCCCTTCACCTTCGCCAACTTTTCGGTAGTGCCGCAATACGACGAGCCGCAGATGATCCGCGAGGTGCTGAACCTGGACATCGGCCTCTTCCCCCCCCCCTGTGGCCTGGAAGACTACGCCATCCGCGGACCGCTCAAGGGCCTTATTTACATGACCGGCGGCATCGCCTGTGTCTGCCAGCGTGGTGGCAGCCTGGACCGCATCATCATCGACGGCGAAAACGGCATGCTGGCCGATGAACCGGACGAATGGGAAGCCAAGATCGCCACCCTGATTGAATCGACAGAGCTGCGCCAGCGCATGGGCGCGCGGGCCCTGGAAACGGTGCGCCGCGCCAATTCGCTGGAAGTGATCACCGACAAGCTGGCCCAGGCCTTCACCGCGGTGCTGGCGGATGGCGCCGAGGCCCCGGCCTCCGCACCCAAGAAGGTGCTGATCGTGTGCAGCCACTACTGGCCTTCCAGCGGCGGCCTGGAGTCGCGCATGGGCCAGTTCAGCGCCGAACTGGTGAAGGCGGGGTACGCGACCGATATCCTGACCCAGGCGCTGCCCAACCGCACGGCCGACACCCTGAACGGCGTGCGCATCCTCAGCATTGCCGGCCCGGAGTTCACGGGCGCCATCCGCGCGGCGGTAGCCTCGGGCACGTACGACGCCTGCATCCTCATCCAGGACCCCCTGGGCAGCATCATCTGGAGCCTGGAGGGCCTGACGCCGCCGGCCCGCACCCGGGTGCTGATCCAGCCTATCATCAACGAGGACGGCTACAGCCGCTGGAAGGACCACCCGACCTTTCGCCCCGGCCTCACCCGCATCCTGCAGGCCGCCAGCGTGCCCCTGGTGATGACCCGCAGCGGGCCCGATACCCGCTACATGCGCGAGGAACAGCTGCCCGCGGTCTACCTGCCCAACGCCACCACCCCCAACCCGCCGGCTGGTGACTTCCGGGCCCAGTACGGCATTCCGCCGGACCGTTTCTTGGTCCTGCACGTGGCCAATCTCTATTGGGTGAAGAACCACGTGGCCCTGATCGACACCTTGCACGACATGCCGGCCCACTGGCAGCTAGTGATGGTGGGCAACGAGTCGGGCGAGCCTGACTGCGTGCAGGCCGTGCGCGCCCGGTTGGCCGAGCGCCCCGACATCCTTTTCATCCCGGGCCTGTCCAAGGAGTGGGTGGCCGCCGCCATGCAGGCGGCCGACGTGGTGGTGCTGGCATCGCTGGGCGAGGGCTCGCCCATCACCATTCTGGAGGCCATGTCGCATGGCCTCCCCTGGCTGGCCACGCCCCAGTGCGGCGCCGCCAACGACCACCTGGGGGGCTTCATCGTCGACCTGCCGGCCTTTCCGGCCCACCTGGCCGCGCTGGAGCGCCAGCCCGCGCTGCGCGCCGAGCTCGGCCGCATCAGCCAGGCCCACTGGGAACAGTGCTACAGCTGGCCGGTAGCCATGCAGGGCTGGTTCGAACTGATCGAAGACGGCCGGCTGCAGCGCAGCTTCGGTCCCGGACCGGCCTTGCAAGTACGCATGGACCAGGCCCGCCGCAGCCTTTATGCCGACCCCGCCCTGCTGCCGGCGCTGGATGCGCCGGGCAGCCGCTGGCCGCTGGTGAGCGTGGTCATCCCCACCTACAACCGGCCGGACATGCTGGCCCGCGCGGTGGCCAGCGTGCTGCGCCAGGACTACCCGCGCCTGGAGGTGCTGGTGGTGAATGACGCCGGCAGCCCGGTCGACGCCGCGCTGGCCGCCCTGCCTGGCGAAGGCCGGGTGCAGGTCATCAACCTGCCCGAAAACGGGGGCGCCGCCCGCGCCCGCAATGCCGGCCTGCGCGCCGCGCGCGGCCACTACATCGCATTTCTGGACGACGACGACGAATACCGCCCCGAGCACATCGGCCAGCTGGTGGCCGCCCTGCACGGCCGCCCGGAGCGCTTTGCCTATGCGCGGGCCGAATACCTGATTGAACACCCCGGCACGAACGGGGTAGAGGTCACCCGCCAGCAGCCTTTTGCCACCGTGCAGTACGCGCGAAGCCTGCTGGAGGTAGGCAATTTCATTCCCACGCCCACCTGGTTCTTCGCGCGCAGCCTGCTCGAAGAAGTGGGCTATTTCGACGAGTCCTTCAAGGCCTGGGAAGACTGGGAGTGGCTGGTGCGGGTCTCCGCCGCCACCGGCTTCCTCGCGCTCAACCGCATCAGCGTGGATGTGCACCAGCGCGCCGGCGACGCCAGCCACCTGGGCGTGCAGCACCGCCCGCAGATGCGCCAGTGGTTCGAGCGGGTCTATGCCATGCACCCGGCCTCAAGCCCCGAGGTCGCCCAGAGCCGGCAGGCCTATCTGGCCAGCCTGTTCCCGGCCGATGGCACCACCGGGGCACGCGAAAGCCCGCTGGAGGCGCTGGCCCTGTGCCAGCTCGACATCGTGGAGATCATTAACCGGGCCGAGGCGCTAACCCAGGCCGGCCACTGGCAGCAGGCTGCGCAGCTGTACACCGATTGGCTGACCCTGAGCGAATCTCCGCTGCGCTATGCCGGCGCCTACAACCTGGGCTGCCTCTTCAGCAGCCGTGGCAACGGGCTGCAGGCGGCCCAGGCCTTCGGGCAGGCGGTGCAGTTCAAGCCGGACTTCGCCAGCGGCCACTTCGCGCTGGCAATGCAGCTCGAGGCGCTGGGCGACCTGGCCCAGGCGCAGGCACATTACCGCTGGATCGTGGAACCCGCCCACGGCGTGGCCCAGTCGCAGCCGGACCAGTTCCAGCACGCCCAGGCCCGGCTGGCCAGCGCCTGACGCGCCTCAGGACTTGCCGACAAACTGGTTGCGCAGGGCGTTGAACGCCTCCATGTACTGCGGGTAGCCCAACTCTCGGTAAGCCATCTTCAGTGCATCGTTGATATAGGTCTGCTGCGGGTGCTCGCGGAAGCGACTCATCGACCAGCCCATTCCGTAGGGATTGCAGGGTACCGCACGAAACTCGGGGTGCAGCACCAGCAATAGCGACGCTAGGCGCTCCAAAAGGAAGACCTTGCGCTGTGCGTTAGCACCGTAATTTGTTTGAAAGCATAGGGATGCGTTGAGCGGATGATCTCCGTTCTCGCACACATCAAACAAGCGCTCCGTTAAATCAAACCAAAGTCGCCAGAATGGTGACTTAGCTACAAAGTAGTTAGAAAATACTGTCTGTCTGGCATCCATTATCAAACCATCAAGTGGGACATCCAAATCACAGCTGCGCAGAAAATCTCTAGCCGTAGCGTTGAATCCGGGATCAAACACTTCCGCCTGCTCAAATACGCTCAGGAAATTTGCACCCATATCCGGTTGAGGTGAAAATAGGCATACGTCCGCCAGCTTGCTGTTATCGGCGTCGGCGACAAATGCGCACACATCAGCATGGCACATCGAGGTTTTTTGACTAAATTTTGGCGAAAAAAAACCGTACCAAGTATCTTCTTTTAACGTAGTCGTGCTGAGAAATTTTCGAATTGGCCAATATTCGTACCAATCTGGGCGGGAATTATCTAAGTTATCCAGCAACAAGAACTCACTTTGACGTACGGCCTCGTATGAGGCAATATCGTATGCAATCTGATAAAGCTGTATTTTCGCCGTCATATTTATTTCGAGGTTTTAACACGCCTTAAGTCGCTCATTTACTTGGGCTCACGCACCGCTTCATCCAACCCTTTGGTAATGGGCCAAGCGATGTAAGACATGATGGTGCGCTTCCCCACCACGATTTCTGCATTCAAAGTCATGCCTGGTAAGAGCCGCGTTGAATCGATCATATTCTTTAGCCCTCCGCCTTCGAAACTGACCCGAGCGAGGTAATAGGCATCCAAACCACCTTTGGCGGATACATCGCGTTTAAAGGCATCTTGGCTGATGGTACGCACTTTGGCTTCCAACGTGCCGTGCCGCTGAAACGGAAAGGCATCCAGTTTGAGATGCACGGCATCCCCCACCTTGATGTACCCTACGTCCATTGAATTAATCTGCACCTCCGCCTCCAACTTGGTATTGAGCGGCACCAGTGTAAAAAAAGTCTCCGCCCCTTGCACGATCGATCCTGGCGACAACTTTGCAATCTCAAGCACTACGGCATCCTGCGGCGCATAGAGTGTGACGAGTTGATTACGTTTATCGGCTTTCTCCAACTGCTGCAACAGCGAGTCGCGCTCGCGCGTGACGCTCAGCATTTCTTCCATGGCCTTCTGGCGCCAGCTCTTTTCAAAAGCCAGTTTTTCCGCTTCATATGCGGAGAGCTCACGACGAATTTCTTGTTCTCGACTGCGCGTAGTTTCCAATTCCCGCTCAACCTCTTTCGTACGCTGCTGGGCCTCCAGCAGTTGCATGGGGGCCGCATACTTTTGGGCCACCATTTTGTCTTGCATGGACTCAATTTCCTTGAGTGAGCGCAAGCGCGACAGCACTAACTGCTGGTCATTGCGATTGGTAGAAAGCTGAGTTCGTAGTTTGGATAAGTTTTCGTTTAAACGCGTCTCTTGCGCACGATAGCTTGCACGCCGTTCTGCCAATAACTGCGCCTGCAACTTCTCGTCTGGGCTACTGGCTGCAGCGTTGTGCGTGCCGTCACCATTGATTTCCGCCTCGAGCCCCAAAATTTGCGTCTCCAGGCTGCTCAAACGTACTTTGATTTGAGACTCATCTGCCTGGGCAAAAGTCGCATCCAAGGTGGCCAATTGCTGACCTTTAGTCACCACCTGCCCAACCCGCACATCGACGGATTGAACAATAGCCGTCTCCAAGGGTTGGACAACTACGTTAGGTAACGGATTGATCAAGCGGCCTTGCGCGACCACCACCTGATCCAGCTCGGAAAGGCTTGCCCATACCAAAAAAGTTGCGACAGCCAATACCGACACATGCAGAGTAATCCGGACAAAAGCGGGCGGTGGACTGCGCTCGATTTCATCTGCATCCGGTAAATACTCAACTATCGTTTTGCTATTGGAATCAGGGCCTGACCGAACACCTTTTTTCCAGAATAGCAAGCGACTCACAAATGACTTGTTTGCTGATTCCATAAGTGTTGGTAAGTATCACAGCGACTTAGCAGCTCTGTGTGGGTCCCGCTATCCATCAAGCTTCCGTGTTGCATCACCAAAATGGCATGCGCATTCACCAAAGTAGACAAGCGGTGCGAAATCATGACTACCGTACGGCCCACCGCAATACGGGACAGGTTCCTGATGAAGATCGCCTCACTCTCAGGATCCAATGCACTGGCCGCCTCGTCCAAAATCAAAATAC
>Ga0228699_1000383_pt1 | contig 34823 bp, 57 predicted proteins | sample McNCre217_Aug_MG_FD_178016 | JGI IMG/M metagenome (GOLD analysis project Ga0228699, IMG submission 178016) | Freshwater microbial communities from McNutts Creek, Athens, Georgia, United States - 2-17_Aug_MG | ecosystem: Environmental > Aquatic > Freshwater > Creek | place: USA: Georgia... | reverse complement strand
AGCCTTCCAGTAATTGCTTGAACGATAGAAAGGCAAGTCGCCATTTAAGTTACTCCACAGTATTCTCGGCCTCTTCGACCACTTGTTTAGGCTTGCGCCCACGTTTTGCCTGTAGAGGCTCGCCCGTATTATCGGACATTTGCTCCAATTGCGCCAGTCGTTCAGTGAGCGCTTCAAGCTGCTTTTTCAGAACTTCATTCTCAATGGTCGCAGAGTCCTTGCCCTTGCACCACTCTTGTGCCTTCTGCTTGAGTTCACGTCCGCCCATGCCATAGGATCGCATTGCCTCCTCCGTCATGGCTGCAACATCCTCAATGGTCAGGACATGCATGGAGATAAAGTTATCAGCCTGAGCGGGCGACAGAACAGGCCATTCCTTCACGGATGTGCCATTCAAAGGAGCGTCTTGGCCGGACTTCCATGCATCAAACTTCTTTCTGAATCCATCGACCCATTCTTGCGGGTATGCGTCAGCAGCACCGTTGACCAGCTTAGACCGGATCATGTCCAGCCAATCCGTTGCAATGCGCTCTACCTGATCTTTAGAGCCTGGTTGCATGATGAATGCCATGTCCAAGTCTTTGGTAACGCGCCGTCCGAGTTCTTCGGAGCGCAGTTTGTCGTGTACTGCAACACGCTTGAATTCAACAAAGGGGGGTCGTGCTTGATGTAGTTCCATGTTTCCTTTTCCTGTTTAGGATTTCATTGCAGAAGGCACTGATTAATGCCCTCTGTAATGAAAGGGGCCGAAGCCCCTTCCAAGATTACACCACCTGACCCTGTGCAAACGGGTTGTTGATGATAGCAGCACCATAACCGGTGTAAGTACCGGTCAGAGTGATCGAACCGGATGCGGTTGCAACCTTATCGATGGTACCGATGGCAGAGCCCATCGACACCGAGCGGCCATCAGGCGACAGAGCGGCCACCACCGTAGCAGCGGGCACACCAGTACCAGTCAGAGCCATGCCCAAGAACAGGCCGTCATAGCCGCCTTGGCAAACCACGGTGCTAGAACCAGTGATGGTCGCAGCAGTCACAGTCTTGGTACCGGTAGCGGCAATGCGGTTGCGGGTGTTCAGCAACTGCTTACCAGCGGCCAAAGTACCTGCGATGCCGGCAGCAGCCACAGCCACAGCGGTATCAGCAGTAACGGTGGCATTGGTCTTGTACACAGCCAGGCCTTCGGTCTGGAGCCAGCCAAACGAACCCGAGGGGATCGAAGCCATGGCAACGCCAAACTGGAAGCCCTGACCAGCGGTGGAGGGCAGCAGCACGCCCGCGTACAGTTCAGACCAAGTGACCAGCGAACCTTTCAGGATCGCGTCAGCGGACTTCACGTACACGAACTTGCCCGTGCCCCAGTACGGGTCTACGGCGGTGACGGTCATACCCAGCGGGTGACGCTGAACGGTATCAGGAGTGAACCAGTCATTAAAGGGCTGAGTGCCCAGAGTGGGAGAGATTGCAGCGAACATTTTATTCCTTTGTGAGTTGAAAGGGTGTGAGTTAGGCTCACACCCTACTGGACATTAAGCCTTGCCAACGCCCTGACGAGCGCGGTTCGAGCAGACCAAGTTACCTTGGAACAGCACGGGGATAACCAGTGCGTCTTGGTTCACCGAGCGCAGCTCAGGCATGATTTCCATGTTGGCATCCTGGTGCACCACCAACTCCAAGAAGTCGGAGTTCAGGAAGTACATGTGGTTAGCCGGGATCCCGGAGGCGCTGGAGTCAAAAACCACGTCAGCGGTCTTGTATTTCAGGCTGATCATGCCGCCCTTGCCTTCATCGCTAGGAGCATAGCGCTTCAAGCTGGACTGGCTAGCTTCAAAGAACGTGAAGTAGTTGGAGTCCATGACGATCAGGTCAGGCGTATCGTTGCCGCGAGTGCACTGCAGCCACAGGGGCAGCATCATGCCAGCTTCGATAGTGGCAGCGGATGGGGTAACGCTCACAGCAGCGGCAGACAGCACCTGGTTTTGCCAGAAGGTGAATGCGCTGGAGTTGATACCACCAACAGTGCCGGTGCCCAGGTCAGACACCAGAGCCTGAATACCGTTCATCTGGTTAGATGCGGTGCCGTCAGAGTACAGGTCGCCAGACAAGCCGTTAGCCATAGAGCGCTGAGCATTCTTCAGCTTTGTTTTCACAAAGTTGATGATGCGGTTAGAGCCGCTATTGGTACGTATTTCCAGGCCGGAAGCGGCCACGTTGACGGCCACTTGGCGCCATGCGAATTCAGCAGCGGAGATAACATCCACAGCAGAAACGTTCAGCGTATCGAAGCCACTGTAGCGCTGATACGTGCTGTTGGCAGCGTAATCGAGCGGGGTGACGATGGACAGGCCACCATCTTCAAGGCGGATGCGGCCCTTATCAGTGATACGGCGATACAGCGCATTGTGGTTGGAAACGTTATCGGCCACATCTTTTTTGTGGTTGCGATAAGTGGTGCTCACCAGTTCGGTGAAGGTATTAAACAGGGTGCTTTGACCGGGAGAGGCCATAATTTACTCCAAATAAGGTTAGATGAGACCTAGCTCGCGGGCTTTGTCTCGGATGGTGTCGTCAATGTTGCCTACTTGCTTTGCGGCAGGAAGCGTACCCTTGCGGGATATGTTCACTGCTGCTGCTTGCTTGGCAGCTTGTGCTTTCTGAGTGGCTTGCGCTTTCCGGTCTGCGTCTACCTTTGCTTGCTGTTCGGCAAGAACCTGGTTTCTGACAGTGGGGTTAGCGTAAATTGCCCGCTCATAGGCATCACGGAGATCGGTAGCAATGCCAGCCTGTAAGAGGCCAGCCATGTCTTCCCTCACTGCCGCAAAATGCACGTTTGCAGGGTCTTTCGAGAATCGCTCTATCTCGCTGTTAAGCGTTACGCTCTCTTGCTGCTCACGTGCCTGATTCTGTTGCGCTATCCAGCTCTCCATTTGGGTAAGCTTTTGCTGTAGCGCGTATGTATTGGGATCAAACTGCTCAGCAGGCGTAATAGCGGCCTGCTGGATGTCAATTCCGTAGTCCGATGCAAGCTTGTGCAGCATCTGAACCTTTTGCTGCTGGCTTCCCGAGCGCAGCATGGCATCAGCATTGAATAGTGCTTGCACTGCCACATCAGGCGTAACGCCAGCGGCCTCAATGGTGCGCATGAAGGGAGAGATGGCATTGCGGATGGTGTCGCCAAACTGCGCCTTCTCACGGTACTGCTCAAGCCCACGGTGCATTTCATCAGACCGGCGCAAGAACTCTTGCATAACCACCGGGTCTTTTGCAATAGCTGCTGCAGCCTCTTTGCGAAGCCCCAGGCGCTGCAACTCAGTCGGAACTACAACTGACTCAGACTCTGCCAGTGCAGGCTCAGCGGGGGTTTCTGTAGCCTCTGGATCGGTAGGCTTGGGGGTATTGTCTACGGGTGGAGTTTCTTTGGCTGCGAAGCGGCCTTTATCGTCACGCGAGTCACTACGGGACTCAATGTCTTCCAGGGTCTGACGGATAGTGTCATCCATCGAAACTTCTGTCGGTTCAACGATCTCCTCTGTTGAGAGGCTCACATCTTCATCCATTTTCACTCCAATTAGGGTTAATACCTATGGCGGTTTATATCACAATGCGCTATCTAAAATAGCCTTTTTTTCATCACCGAGCGAATGATATGCGCTAACTACTGCATTTTCTAGTGCATCATCCGCAGCCTTTGCCTCATACTTAGCTCTACTGTCGGACACTTTGCGCTCAGAATCCAGCCCTTCCCAAGGCCGTGACCCACTACGAGCCATGTCATCACGCCGTTGGCTTGGCGTGTCAATCCATTTGCCAGTGATGGGCGACTGATAAGCGGGCATGACGTAAACCGATGCTGTACGCTTGGGGAATGCATGCATCATGAGCTTATCGCGCCACCCCTGCTCAATGTCTTCATAGTACGGTGCGTTTGTCTCGCACCAGACTGACTTATCAGTGTCTGTAAATCCTAGGTGTACTTGCAGTTCTTGGTAGTTCATATTTATCCCATTAGAAGCATCATTGTTTCTTCGTCGTCTTCATCATCAATTTGCTGCTGAATCTTGATCTGCTCAATCTCAGCGGACAGCCAATCAATGAATTTACGTTCCTCCGTATAGTCAATGGTCTTGATCTCAGCCACTGCTTCACGTTTGATCTCTGCCACTACAGCGGGTGCAGGGGCAATCCCCATCAATTCTAAGTAAGTCGCCTCGATGGTGGATTCAATGGCATCTTCGCGGGTCTTACGCTGCTTCCATGCGTTCTTATTCCAGCCGGTATGCTTATTCGGGTGGAAGGCATCATCACCACCAACCTTCGTTGGCGCTTTGGATACGCCATTCTGAGCAATGCCTGTGATGGTGGACAATTGTCCAGCTAGTGCGCCGGTAGTGTCATGACTGACAGCCACGCCAGTGCGGGATGCAGCACCAACGATAGCCCCAATCTGGCCTACAAGCGCACCGGGCGCATCATGGGTTATAGGTGCACCAACGCGAGCCGCTGAGCCCACGATAAGCGAACCTTGGCCCGTTAGCGCTCCTGAGGTATCGAATGCCCTAAACCTAGTGGCAGAGCCTGCCAGGGCTGATCCTGGGCCTACCAGCACACCCACCGCAGAGAATGCACGGAACCTGCTTGCAGAGCCTGCAATCGAGCCTAGCTGGCCGACCAATACACCAGGTGCATCATGCGTTACTGAGCTAGTCGATCGAGACGCAGCGCCAACAATGACAGATCCCTGCCCCGTCAGTGCGCCTGTTGTGCTAAATGCCCTGAATCTATTTGCCGCACCAGCAATGGCACTGCCTTGCCCCGTCAAGGCCCCGGAGGTGCCATGCAGTGCAATGTGTGCCGCAGTGCCCGCAACAGCACCTATCTGGCCCGTAAGAGCGCCAGAGGTGCCGTGCGTTACTGGCCCACTAGCGCCGGTTAGCGCAAGCAGCAGTGACATTTAGGGGTTACTCCCAGCCGTAAACCGGCGTGTAGGTAAACGTGATGGTCTGCGATGCAGTGGCTGTACCTGCGATGAACTTGGCTACCAGAGCCACACGCTCACCCGGATTGACGTAGATCGGTGCGCTAGCCAAGTCGATCTTGATCGGGCCTTTGTCTGGGCCTTGACCTATGGCAGCGCCGATAGGCCAGTTCATGAAGCCCAGAGCGATACGGCGCGGTGCCTTGGCATTGGTGGCTTCAACCGTTGCCAGCGAGACAGCTGTATGACCGAAGGCCAATGCGAATTGCAGAGTCGTGGATGTAGTTGCCACAGCTGCGCCGGTATTCACTGCATCCACCAGAATGCCAGTAATCACCAGGCGACGGCCTTGGACGTTGGCAGTGGGTAGTGGCACACCATATTCAGACCAGATACCGTCAGTTACAGCAGCCGCCGCAGCAGTGACAACACCCTGACCGCCCAGACCGCCCGGCAAGTTAGCTGTCAGCGCAGTGTTAGAAGGCGCCGCAGCCGTTGGGTTGGTGCTGTTGACGTAGGTAGCCAAGCCACCCATCGTTCCGCCAGACAAGCCTTGGTAGGAGCCGAACAGACGGTTGCCCGTCTGAGCCAATGTGCTGGAGTAGTTCGCACCGCCGACCCGCACAGAGTACGCATTGAGAGCGGCCTGCACAGCAGCACCAGCAGCACCGCCAGTGATACGCTGCATGAAGAATGCCTTGAGGCCAGACCCCATGTTCACCCGGCCAGTGCCAACCGGCAGTGCCAGCGAACCCATCAGCCATGTATTTGTACCGTCGCTTACCCAGAAGTTAGCGCTGATCGCGTTGGTGTAGACGATGAACTGATAGCGCTTGTTGTTGGTGTAGGTAAACGTGCCGGTGTTGTTGAAGCTAGTCCATACGCCGGTAGAGGTTTCCGTTCCGTTGAAGGACACAACGCCCTGAAAGCCCGATGCACTGGCCCGCACAAAGATGCCATCAGGCGGTGCAACAGTAGCAGACACGATGTTGGTCGTGAAACCGAACTCGACAAAGTTGTTAGCCGTTGGCTGCTGGCTGAACGAAACCTCAAAGTCACCAGACAGAGTTTGCACACCGCTGTTAGGAAAGTTGGCATACGTCTGCAGCGCATAGCCGGTAGTGGTCGTGGTGATCGATCCGCTGTTGGTAGTGAACTGGCCCGCAGTCCAAGTCGCAGCCATCGTGGTGCTGACAGACTGGTGCTTGCCGGTGTTCTGCGCGGTGTAGTTGAAGTTCTCTTCATCCACCAGTGTATCCTGAGCGATACGTGTACGGTAGTCGCCGTCCAGTTCAGGGCTGACCAGCAGAGGCACACCAGTGATCTTGCCCGCGTCCAGCTCAGTCTGAATACGCAAGTTGCCCACGTTCAGCGGGTTAGTGTATGCGTCTAGCTCGGCTGTGACCCTTAGCTGATTGGCCGCGTTGACTTCGGCCACGTTGCCGGAGGTGTTGCCTTCAATACGAAAACCTGCCATGTTTTACCCCTTAATCTGCCCAGACGTAACGCGCCTGGAACGTACCCGTTAAACGTAAATTACTCATGGCCTGGGCCGTGAATCCAACACCTGCACTCACCGATATGGGTTGCAGTGACAGCCCGCCAAGAGGCAACATCTGATGCTCAATGGCGTTATGCGTTGCCGTTGTGTCTGCACCCATCAGGTATATCTCAACCTTGGATGTGCCGCTAATGGTCGCATCACTCACCGCAGTCGTGACAACATTAGTACCCGGCGCAGAGCCGAAATTGAATGTCACAGTGCCTTGACCAGTTGCCACGTTATGCGCTCAGTGCAGTGTATGTAAGCGAACTGCAAGAAACTGTGTCGCCGGCAGTCACAACTAGGCCATTGGTCATGTTGATATCGCTAGCAGAAGCGGCCACAGCGCAGTGAATCACCACCGTGCCGCCAGAGGTTTGCAGTGTTGCCGTAGCAACCGTACCGCCCGCTGCATTGGTGTCGCTGGTGATCGCGTTAGCAGTCGCAGTGCCAGTAGCAGAAGCGCCGAATGCTGTAGCACTCAGGCTCAGAGTAGCGACTACAGTGCCTGGGGCACTGACAGTGCCAGTGGTGCGGAATGCCAGCTTACCGGATGCACCGATAAGCGCAGTCACTGCGTCCGTTGCTGCGTTACGCGCCGCTGTCGTGTGTGTCACTGCCATCTGTCAGTTCCTTCAGTTGTTCATCATCCAAAAAGCCGACAACCTCGACGGTCTCGACCTTGCCTGTATCTTTGCGGGTGATTTCAAGCATCATCCGAACCTCACCTAGTGCGCTCTGTAAGTCAGCCATTATTCAGATACCTCAATCATCCCCGTCGCCTTACCGCTGATCGGGTCACGTTGCAAAATGCGTTTCTTTGGCTTACCCATCTCAGCCATCATGCCGTGCATAGTCTCGGCAATCTTGCCGAAGTGCTGCATTGCCTGCATGATGTTAGCATTTGACTGCTCAGTGTGCGATTTTACCTGCTCGCCGATAGCATTGGTATCAATATTTACAGCGGGCTTTTCAGCCGCTTGAGCGTTCATGCCTGCAATCTGTAGCTTGGTCTGAGCATCAATCTCAGCCTTCATGCGTGCCCGCTCAGTCTCTGCTTGCTGCTTGAACTGCTCGATCTGATAGGCAAATTGCTGCTTGACCTGCTCCAACTGCGTTGCCTGCTCACCCTTGAACTGCTCAATTTGCTGGGTCTGTTGCAGCTTCATCTGCTCGATCTGAGACTTACCGGCCTCAATCTGCTGGCTGTGCTGGATCTCCATTTGCTTGACCTGCAAGCTATTGTCCTGGGGTTGAGCGGGCTGAGGAGGAGGCGGAGGCTGCTTGATCTTGTCAAACGCATCTTCCACGGCATTGCCCATCTTAGACCGGCGAGCCACGGTCATCATTATTTCCTTGAGCGCATCGACAGGCATAGCACCCATCTGTACCGCAGGGCCAAAGCTGGTCAGGATCTGGCCCAAAGACATCAGCACATCTTTCAGGCCAGACATGTCGGACTCAACAGAAGATGCAATAGTGGAGTCTGTCTCAACGTCAACCTTGAAGGTGCGCAGCTTGTCATCTCGCAGCACCTGCAATATCTCATCCCATGAGGGCGGCATATCAGGCGGAGGCGGAGGCTGTTGGCCCTGTTGCTGTGCCATCATTGCCTGCTGTTGGTACTGCATCATGGCCTGCTGCTTTTCCTCTCCAGTGGGGAACTTCATCCCCGTCATGGTGGCAAGCGTCTCAGGCTGGAATCGCTCTGCAATGACCTCGGACTGCAAGCGGATTAGGTCACGGATGAAGATGGCGCAGTCAGTCTGCAAGCGCTTCAACCGTGCACTTCCCCATTGGGATTTGATCTGCTGAGCACCGAGCGTCTCATTGGGGTTGGTAGACCCGCGAAGAATATCGCTAATGCCGGTGATCTCATAGATAACCTGCTTGGACGACTCACGCTGTAGCTGCAAAATCTGCAATACCTTGGCAGACTGCTCGATGGGCATGAACCAAATGGCCTTTTCAAGCCCGCCACGCTCAAGCAGCGCAGTCACGTTGGATGCTGGGATAAGGTCATTATCCTCACCCCGCATCAGCTCGGACAACTCAGAGATCGTAGAGTCGTAGATGCCTCGCATCTTCAAGCCCTTGATCAGGATGTTGATCCGCCGTGTAACAGTGTCTAGCTCGTCGGCCTGCTCGCGATAGTACTCAAACAGGGGGGTCGGGATCATCGTCCCGCTATCCTCACAAGCGTACAGCGGGCGAGGATTAGGGTAGAAGTTTGTCAGGTTAAGCGGGTCTGGTACCTTCTTCAATGGCTCGTCTTTGTAAGACGGTGCAATGAAGATTACTTCACGCTCCTCTTTGTCCCATATCTCCCACACCTCGGCGGTCTTGAAAGACTCAGACACATCAACGTCTTTTTCGCCTTCAACGTCTGGATCATCTGTCTTGTCCAGTGGCACCAGCTTGCCAACTTCGCCAAACTGCTCTTCTAGCTCATCACGGGTCAGTCGGTGCCTGAAAGCCTCCCAAGTGACAGCGTCCCAGCTATCCCCGGCAGACATGCGAAAGTCATCCCACTGGACGTGCTCAATGGGAGCCTGCTCCCATGCCAGCTCCTCAAAGTCTCCGTCAAACTCTTCGCCCTGCTCAGTGTCAGTGGCCTCTTGGGCTGCATTGAAGCTCGGGAGATAGCGCACACGGGCTAGGCCACGGCCAGGCAGCAGCATGTCCACAACACAGCTACGCACCTGGGTATCAAAGTCAGTGGTGTCCATGCCGTACTCAAGAGCGCGAGAAAGCACCTCAGAGCATGCTTTGCCTACCGGGTCCTCATCCTTAAAGCGCCGACGCACATCGGGCTTGGGCATGCTGTTATAGATGGCTGGGCGCATGGTCTCAGTGTTAGACCATAGGATGTTGAAGCTGTGCTTCTTGACTTCCTTTTGACGGTATCGCTTGAGCACCTTTTGAGCCTTGGCACGCCATTCAGATTCACGCTTGTCTGCCAGCTTCAACTCAAGCAGCCAGCGGCGAACCTCTCCGGCCTTGCCTGGGCCAGTGTCCTCGGCCTTCTCTAATGCGCCAGATTCATAATCCATCATGCTGCCTTGTAAGTGGTTGCAAAGCCTGTACTCTACTCATCGCGCTTGCGCCTTGCATTGTCCCGAATTATCTCCGAAATTGTCTTTTGTTGGGAGAATTTAGGTGTTTCTGGTGCTTTTGGAGGCGCAATCTCTTGCATTACTTGGCATCCATAGGAGAATCCATCTCCGTAGTGAGATGCCCAATCATGCACTGGCTCACTAGCAAAACTCTTTGTTTCATCGTTGTATTCATATGACCATGCACGTAAACCGTCCAATCCTTGAGCACAATTATCAGCGTTAAAACTGATTTTTGGCATCAGTATGCGGGCTGCATTCACTCGATCTGCAATGCTAGTGCGAGATATGATGCGTATTTTTTCCCAAGTGAACGCCAGCGCGAATGTCTCTTCTGCGCTTCTTTTCGCTGCAAAGCTCTTTGCTTTGGCATCATGTGGAAGCCAAAATCGGCCTAGTGCCTGCTTTCCGTTAGACCTTCGATACTTGCTTAAACGCTTGTTAAGCTTGTCGCACCATTCCTCTGCATCAATACCCCATCCGCTGTCTGAGTCAATCAAGTTGTAACCTCCCGGAACGGGTTGCCAGAACCACCATGTTGCAGTATCCCTGCGCCCCAAGTCAGCACTTATCTCTATGTCAGCTCCATCTGGGTCAAACTTGCATTCATTGGTTACACGCCCTTCTTTTTCTGCGACTGAGATAGATCGTGCAAGAATTGCACCAAGATTTGCAGCATCAAAGCTGCACATGTACTCTTGTTCAAACTTGGCCGTCCCATAGTCCTCTCCAAAGTCATTGATGTAGTTTTTAAGCTCATTTGCAATCTGATCCTCAGAGAACACTTTAGTGTCACGGACACTTAGAACTTGTGCGAATGCTTTTGGGTCTTTTTTAGCAGCTTCTAATGTGCGTAATGCGTGATTACGGCCACGAGGCGTGGTGTTAAATATCTGCCATCCACTATTCTCCATGATGATAGGGCGAAGATAAGCACGAACATCAGGATTTGATAGTGCCCACTCAGAGTAAACAATGCCAGCAGGCGGAGACCCTACCAATGAGTCGGGATTGTCAGAGCCAACAATCTGTATAACCGTGTCATTCAGAAGCGTTAGCTTCATTTCCTGATTGTTGATAGATTTTCGTATCTCATGAGGGAATGCCTCATCAATACGTTTTTTACCAGTGTGCGGGTTAATAGCATCCCAAATGGCTTTACGTGCCTGGTTGTACTTTGGAAGCATGTACCAATAGCCCGCCACACGCTCGAATGATGCAACTGCCATACGGTGCAGACCTAGCTCATCCTTGCCACTTCTTCGATGCCAAACAAGTTCTGCATGCTTTCCGCCATTTTCCAAATATTCCCAAGCCGCCATTTGATAATGGCGCGGAGTCCAATTGTTAGGAAGTTGGATTCTTGCCAAAGCGCACAATCTCCACCACTAATGGGCCTCCACCTTCTCCGACATGCTCAGTTCTAGCGAGCTTAGGAGCTGCGTACTCAGCGAGCTTGGCAATCAAGTCCAGGGCCTTAGCCGGGTCATCGCGTGCAACGTCAGAAAGCCACAAGGAGACGTTTTCAGCATTGTCCTCTAGCAGGGTATTAACCGTCTCACGAAAAGCGCGTGTGAGCTTGTTTGGCATGCCCTTGGGCCGTCCAGGGCCTGCGCCAAGCAAAGCGGCGCCTGTAGGTTTCCGCTTAGTTTTTTTAACCGGCTCCATAGCAATTATTTTGAAGTCAAGTTTGTACGAATCAGTGCAGCGGCTTGAGCTGCTGTGTTGGACTGAGGCACTTGAGTCCAGCCGGCTTTCTTGCTGGTGGTCATGTTCATGTTTTGCACGAAAACATCAGTGACTGAGCCAACGGTGTTGAACTGGGTGATCCGAGCGTTCAGGCCATCGGTGGATAGCTGGGCTTGGAGTTGTGCTTCTGTGAATGCCATGATGGTTAGCCTTTCTTGCGCAGCGCGGCTGCGAGCTTTTGGGGTTGCTGTTTGATGCCTTCGGAGGCCATTTTCTGCGCCGTGTGGACGGGGATGCCAGACGACTTAGCCACTGCGGGATTGTGCGCAGCGGCCTCAAATAATCGATGTTGCTTGGCGGTGTAGGGCATGGCGGTTTAGATTTCCACAACTCCCGGAGCCTTGGATTGGCCCCGCTGAAACGCAAGTCTAATCGCTTTTTCGTATTCGATCAAGGTGACAGCCGTTCTTTGCATGTGATGGTACTCGATCACATCGCGTGCAGCGTTAAGGCCCGCTGCGGTCATCCCCATGCGGCCTGTGGCCTCGAAACGCTTAGCCGACAGGATCAAGTCCTCTTGCAGCGTTTTGCACGCTCTGAGGGCCTCTATGCCTACGCCATTGATCGCCATAGTCTCACAAAGGGTCAGCACTTGGTTGATGTCTGTCCACTCCTGCAATGTGCCCATTCCCTTGGACATTGCATCCAGGCTTGAAAGCTCTCGCATTAATAGTTTATCTGCCTTTTGGTTTGATATTGGTTTAATACCTTCCATAACAAACTCAATTGGATTAACTACTGCATACATTTTACGTTTGCATTGTTTGCGCATGTTAAATACCTTTATCTAATTCTTCAATTGCACGTTTGGCATATATAGCAGCATCGAGTAGCTCCTCATACTGATGCTGCAACCATTCTCTTAGTGTTAAATTATTAACCCTCACGGTAGTTTTATATTTATTAATACCCAATGCTTGACGTTTTGCAATGTCTGCACATACGTCAGCTTCGGTGCCTTGTACGCGGATGAACCCGCCTGTTGTGTCCATGTCCATGTGATCCTTAAATGTTAGTAGTCGCTAACTTATTGTCCCAAAAATCGACGCATCATGAATGCCCCTGCTGCCCCTACCCTTAGGGTAGGTAGGGGCGGGGCGGGGCTTTTTCATGCTGTTTTGCCCCTAACCCCTGAAAACCCCTAGGGGCTAAAGTAGGGGTACAGGGGCTTTTCATCGCCTCATCATCATGGTTGAGGCCTGCACCTCGTTGATGAAAATCCACCCATGTTCGTAGCTGGAGATAATATCTGCGTTAATCAATCTGAATATATATCCGTCTGTACGGGATGGTTCTGTTTTGTTTTTAGCAGTGCGCTCGCTCATGCCATCAGATATTAATAAATCACGTAATGCACTACGGCTAACATATGGTGACCCTCCCCTATCTTCTGCACCAGATGCAAACCATGCACGCTCTAATACTTTTGAAGCCTCAGATACTTTTGAATCTTTAGCCTCAACATTCGGCGCATCCACCAAAACAACCACTGCACTAGTAACAGGCAGACCATCCTCATCAATCCACCCCGGTATTTCAACAGATTGAAGGGATACATATATGGGTTCTGCCAGTTCTGCGTCTTTGGACTTGCGTTGTGCTATCTGCATGGGCTGATCGCCCTTGGCGGGGACAATGCTGATCTCTATATCCAAGGCACCACGCCATGCGCTGGAGCCCCGTGCGCGGTGCTGGGCCTCCTCTGATACGCCAGTGTGGTGGACCAGGACTACGGTGCATGCAAACTCTTGCATCAGTGCATTGCAGGCGTCTAGCATGGTTTTAGCGTCCTGGGCGCTGTTCTCATCACCGCTCAGGAATCGATGCAGGGTGTCCACCACAATGACGGCTGGAACTGTTGGTAGCGCCCGGATGTTTTCCAAGGCTCTTAGGTAGCCTGCTGGCGTATTCAGGTCACAGCCATCACGGGACAGCCACATATTGAGCTTGCCAGATTGGTTCTGGTGCTTCCAAGCTGCAACGCGGCCCCGTAGACCGTGGTGGCCCTCGCCCGCTAAGTACACCACTGCGCCGGGCTTTACCTTGTGCGTAGCCCATTCTGGTGTGGCACTTGCCATGCGCAGGCACCAGTCCAGCACCACAAAGGTTTTGCCGCCTCCGCTGGGGCCATGCACCATGACTAAGGCTTTATCCTGAATCCAATGCTTGACAAGCCATGAGATGGGCGCGGGCTGGGCGCAGAAGTCATCGGCATGCACCAGCCAATCATTGGATGGCGTGGCAAGCAGCGCGGCCAAGTCTCCACCGGCAAGCGCGTAGTCGTTGGCGTCTTGGCCGACATCAGGTGGCATGACAACCCGCACACCATGCTTGGCGCTGGCTTGGTCAGCATATTTCTGTCCAATGCCGTGCGAGTCATGATCAGCCACTACGACAATGGCCTGTGTAGCGCCGTACTTTTCACGCAATGCAGCGACTACGGGTACAATGTTGGATGCACTGTAGGCCACAACGCAGGGCCTGTTGGTGACCTCGTGGATAGTGGCTGATGTGGCAAAGCCCTCAGCTACATACAGCGTACCAGGCTCATCAAATGAGCCTACCTGCCAGAATTTACCTCCGGTGGATCCGCCTGGGTGATACAGCTTCCCGCCGTCTGCCGATATGTATTGAAGGCTTGCCATGATGCCATCGGTGTCATAGAGTGGCACAGCAAGCCTGCCGTCACCCGTTACCCTTGCACCATGTGGCTTGATGCCTTTGCGGGTTAGATAGGGGTGCTCTGGATGTGCCCCGGTGCAGTCCGTCCAGATCTTCTCCACCGTATCGGCTGCTACCTCATGCTTACGTGCTATCTCAGCATCCCGTAGTACCTTTGCTTCGCTCATACGGCGCGTATGGGCCATCTCCTCAGTTGCGCTAAGCGTGCGGCCCACATCAGCGCGGAATGATGATTCAAGCCCCTGGCGCCAGCATCCGAACCTGCCGGCCGGCACTCCATCGCCAAATATGCAATACCATGCGCTCTTGTCTTTACGGCCATCGCCGTTAAAGCGGTGCACTTTGCCATCCATGTTTAGCGTTTCTGGCGGCGTCAGACCCGCCGATAGCATGGCTGTGCGGAGCTGATCCTCCGGGCTTGCAATGTGCTTTTCTGGTGGCGGGCTCCAGGGGCCTCCGAATATGTTTGTCAGACTAGCCATGCACTACCTCAGCACTTTGGCGGCTAGTGATGTAATCGCTCAGCGCCTTGACGGTCTCATACAGAGGGCTAGAGTCATCTTGCATGAATCTGTACATTGTCGCGGGATGTATCCCTGCAAGCCTTGCGACTCGTCTAAGACTGCGGCCCTCAAGCCAATTTTTTATCTGCTCAACCGTTAACATTTGTCGCACTCCTGAAAAAATATTTTTGGTAACGCTTGCATTCTGCCATAAAAAGCCATTACACTACACACACCGGACGAACTGAATTTGCAGAAGGTCTGGCAAATAACCAAGGAAACACTATGAACATTGAAGAACTGACTTTGAAGCAAATCCGCGAGATTGCTGCGCTTGTGAATGGAACTGTTGTGCAGCCTGCACAGGCCAATGCGCCACATCCTTTTATTGGGAAGTACGTAATCGCCCGATGCTATTCGGCAGGCGTGCATGCCGGTGAGGTTGTGAGTGTCAATGGAGAATCAGCCATTTTGAAAGATAGCCGCCGCTTGTGGTCTTGGAAAGCTAACGACGGGGTTGCATTGTCTGGTGTTGCCCAGACCGGTGTACAAAGTGGATGCAGAATTGATGTTATCAATCCTGAGATTTATCTCGCTGGAATCTGCGAACTTATCCCGTGCAGCAATACTGCCAAGGAGTCTATCAATGGCTTCAAAAAATAAAGTCTTTACCGACGGCGACGGCTCCGGCTCCGGCTACGGCTACGGCTACGGCTACGGCGACGGCTCCGGCTCCGGCTACGGCTACGGCTACGGCTACGGCTACGGCGACGGCGACGGCTACGGCGACGGCTACGGCTACGGCTACGGCGACGGCGACGGCGACGGCGACGGCTACGGCTACGGCGACGGCGACGGCGACGGCTCAAACTAAAGGGAAAACATGGCAATCAATCTAAAATCAACCGGCAGTATGTCTGCCAATGGCGTGAAGCTGCTTGTGTACGGCCAAGCCGGTGCGGGCAAGACTTCACTTATCAAATCTTTGCCCCATCCCATTGTGCTTAGTGCAGAGGGTGGTCTGCTTTCTATCCAGGATGCTGACTTGCCTTACATTGAGATTACAAGCATGGCTGATCTCAAAGAGGCATACGAATGGGTTACAGGCGAGCATGGAAGTAACTTTAAGTCTGTGGCACTGGACAGCATCAGCGAGATAGCCGAAGTGGTTCTGAACCATGAAAAGAAGGTCAACAAAGACCCTCGTGCAGCTTACGGCGCAATGCAAGAGCAAATGGCCGACATCATCCGGGCTTTCCGTGATCTGCCGGGCAAGCATGTTTACATGAGCGCCAAGCTGGAGAAGACTCAGGATGAAATGGGGCGTGTGCTGTATGCGCCTAGCATGCCGGGGAATAAGACCGGGCAATCCTTGCCTTACTTCTTTGATGAAGTGCTAGCCCTGCGCGTGGAAAAGGACTCAGAAGGCAACACTCAACGCGCCCTGATGTGCGATACCGATGGCCTGTGGCTTGCCAAAGACCGTAGCGGAAAGCTGGGGGCATGGGAAGCACCGGATCTGGGTGAGATTATTGCCAAGATTGGTGGCAAATCATGAACGAAGAACTGAAAGTTACGCCACCTGATTACGCATTCCCTCAGCCCTATCAGGAATGCATGAGTCATTTGAGGGGGCTTACGATGCGCGACTACTTTGCGGCTAAGGCGATGCAGGGTGAATTGGCCAGCCAGCGTGAAGGTTACGATTGGAGCCAAACATCAAAACTTGCCGCTTACGCCTACCAAATAGCAGACGCCATGCTGGAGGCACGCAAGTGATCGAACTAGAAACCCTATGCCAGTCCTGGCAATACGCTAAAGAAGCTGAGCGCATTGCTATCGAGTCCCGCCGTGATTTGGAAGACCAGCTTACGCGACTCTTGCAGGTTTCTGACCAGCTTGATAGCACCATGACTCAGAAGCAGGGCGACTTTGTTATCAAAGTCACTGGCCGCATCAATCGCACTATTGACAGCGAGAAGCTGCAAGAGCTCGCAACTGAATCCGGTCTGACTGACCATCTCAGCTCACTTTTCCGTTGGAAGCCTGAAGTTAACATGTCTGCTTGGACCAAGGCAGACGAAACCATCACACGGCCACTGGCCGGTGCAATAACGGCCAAGCCTGGCCGTCCATCTTACGCAATCACCAAAGCCACCAAGGAGTAACTGTTATGCAAAATATCACATCACCACGAACAGACGACAGCGCCATTGAGCAGGAAATTCAAGCCAAAGGTTTGACTGCTCCTAGCGTCACGCCTCAGGACTTGAATAACAATATAACTGATGTCGAAATCGTGAAGCACATATCTCATGGCGGGCAGGTCCTGCGTTGGGCCGTATTGACAACAAAGAGTGGATATGCCGTAGTTGGCAATCCATCGGTTTCTGTGTCTCCTGAGAATGATGACGAAGAGATTGGCAAGAAGGTGGCATTTGAGAACTCAAAGAATGCTCTCTGGCCACTCATGGGCTACGCACTGAAGAATTCACTTTCCCAGCAACCCAAGGAGTAACTTAAATGGCATTTCTCACTGAATCATTCGACGTTGACAGCCTCCCCAAGTCTGAACGCAACTTTGACCCACTGCCCGATGGATGGTACACCGCTAGCATCACTGGCGCTGAAATCAAGAAGACTAAAGCAGGCACTGGCGAATACATCGCTGTGCGCTATGACATCACTGGCCCCACGCATCAAGGCCGGGTGATCTTCGCTAATCTGAACATCAAGAATCCGAACCCAAAGGCGGAGGAGATTGGTAGAATGGAGCTTGGTAATTTAATGAGAGCGATAGGTTTATCTAGAGTGACGGATACAGACCAGCTTATTGGCGGAACTTTAAGTATAAAAATCACCATTTCTAAATCTGAACAATACGGAGATGGGAATGAAGTGAAGGGTTATAAATCAGTAGCTGGGTCAGTAGCCATCTCTCCATCTGTATCAACAACGCCGGTTGCAGCAGCGAAATCTGCTCCTCCATGGGCAAATAGAAAGTAAAAATCAAATGGGCATTTTGTATCAGTTGACGTTTTCTAATGGAAAAAAATACATTGGCATAACGGAAAATGAGTATATGAGTCGTAGGCTTGGACAGCATAGATACCAAGCTAAACGAGGAAGCAAATTGCCCATTTATCTAGCTTGGTCAAAGTACGGAGAGCCTGCTATAGAAATTTTGCAACATCTTTTTGGTGATGCTTTGTACCAAGCAGAAATTGATGCAATCAAGCTCTACCGCACCATTGCACCAAATGGATACAACTTGCTTGATGGCGGACAAAAATCTCCTGCGCTTAACAAAGATGTTGCAAAAAAAATAAGTCAAGCGCAAAAAAAGAGATATGAAAATCCAGAGGAAAGAGAATTAGCTTCTTTAATGGCACGCAATCGAAGCCAAGAAACAAGGAAAAAAATCTCTATTGCATTGACTGGAAAAAACTTAATCGATCAGACAAAAGAAAAAATAAGGCAGGCAAATTTTGGGAAAAAAGCAAATGAAGAAACACGAAAAAAAATGTCTCAGTCACATTCAGGAAAAAAATATTCAGAAGAAACGTTGAAAAAAATGAGACAAGCCGCAAAGCTTAGGATGCAATCCCCAGAAGCAAAGGCACAGCTAAAAGCTGCAAGTCTTGCAGGCGGAATCGCCATGAAAAATAAGTCATCCAAAAAAATGCCCTAGCCTTTTGAGCTAGGGCAAATCAACATACACAACCAAGGAGAACGGGCATGAAGATACCCGAACGTGAGGATACCATAGCTTCGCTAATTGACAAAGCTCATGAGGCCAAAGAATTAGGGAAAGGCCGTGCACACCTGGGATGCTCTGCGCTGGGTCACCCCTGTGACCGTTGGCTGTGGTTGTCATTCCGCTGGGCAATCAAGCAAGGCTTCCCCGGACGAATCTTGCGAGTGTTCCGCCGTGGGAATAATGAAGAGGCGCAGATCATTTCTGACCTGCGAATGATTGGCATCCATATCACTGGCACCATTGACGGCAACCAGGCACGGGTGGACTTTGGGTCTCATGTGAGTGGCAGCATTGACGGCATCATTGAGAAGGGTGTCCCGGAAGCACCAAAAGCACGCCATATTGCAGAGTTCAAGACCCATAGCCTAAAGTCATTCAAGGATGTTTCATCCAAAGGCGTCCAGGCATCCAAGCCTGAGCATTACGTGCAAATGCAGCTTTACATGCATGGGACAAACATTGACCGCGCCTTGTACTTGGCAGTGTGCAAGGATGACGACCATATTTACACCGAACGGGTGAAGTACGACAAGGCGTTTGCTGAGAAGTATGTTTACCGTGGCCACCGGATCACATTGGCTGATCGGATGCCTCCACCCATCAGTACAGACCCTTCATGGTATCAGTGCAGCTATTGCCAAGCCAAAGAGTTTTGCCACTCTACACACATAGTCAAAGAGGTGAATTGCCGTACCTGCGCTAACGCTACCCCATTGTCTGATAGCACTTGGCATTGTGCAAAGTGGGAGGATGTTGTACCGACAAGCGCACAGCATGACGGATGTGAGGCCCATGTTATTCACCCTGATCTAGTGCCTTGGAAGCGAAAAGAAAGCGCTATTGACTTTGTAGCTATCTATGAGGTGAATGGACAAGATGTTGCCAATGGAGAACCAGGAGAAGGCGTGTACAGCAGCAAGGAGCTACTAGCTAATGCCGCAGCATGCGCTACTGGTGAATGGAAGCAATTGCAAGACTTGCGTAAGCAATGGAATGGGAGGGTAGTTGGGTGAATATGCTACGTGACTACCAACAACGCAGCATAGACCAGCTATACGCTTGGTTCGAGGCTAATGAGGGCAACCCTTGCATGGTGCTGCCGACTGGTGCGGGCAAGTCCCATATCATCGCAGCACTGTGTAAGGATGCCTTGCAATCATGGCCTGAGACACGCATTCTCATGCTCACGCATGTAAAGGAGCTGATCGAGCAGAATGCAGAGAAAATGCGCCAGCATTGGCCTGGTGCGCCAATGGGCATCTACAGCGCCAGCATTGGCCGCAAGCAGCTTGGCGAGCCTATCACCTTTGCGGGCATCCAGTCAGTGCGTACCAAAGCCGTAGAGCTAGGTCATGTTGATCTGGTGCTGATTGATGAATGCCACCTTGTCAGCCATAAAGATGAAGGCGGGTACCGGACATTGCTTGCCTCATTGAAAGCCATTAACCCTGCACTGCGCGTGATTGGCCTTACAGCTACTCCTTACAGATTGGGCCACGGCTTAATCACCGATAAGCCAGCACTATTTGACGCACTAATAGAGCCTGTGAGCATTGAGGAGCTAGTCTACAAAGGCCATCTTGCAACGCTGCGTAGCAAGCTCACAAAGTCAAAGCTATCGACTGATGGCGTGCATAAACGTGGTGGAGAGTATATCGAGTCAGAGCTACAGGCAGCGGTAGACAAGGATGATAAGAACCATGCGGTAGTCGCTGAGGTTATCGCCCTGGCAGGAGATAGGCGCTCTTGGCTATTCTTTTGTGCTGGCGTACAGCACTCCGAGCATATCGCACAGGCCTTGCGTGATCAGGGTATCACCGCTGAATGTGTGACGGGCAACACCAGTAAAAGCGAACGCGCCAGAATGATTGCTGAATTTAGGGCAGGGCGCATCAAGGCGCTAACTAATGCAAATGTACTTTGCGTAGGATTCGACGCGCCTAACATCGATCTGATAGCCATGCTGCGCCCCACAATGAGTGCAAGCATGTATGTACAGATGGCAGGGCGCGGATTGCGCATCAAAGAGCATACCGACCATTGCCTAGTCCTAGACTTCGCTGGCGTGGTGGAGACTCATGGCCCCATCACCGCAGTCCAGCCACCACGTAGGGGAAGTTCAGAGCCTGGGCCACCGCCAGTAAAGCTGTGCGACCAGTGCAATGAACTCGTGCATATCAGTGCCAAAGAATGCCCAGCTTGTGGCTTCCAGTTCCCACCGCCACAAGAGAAGCCCTATACGCTGCGCAATGACGACATTATGGGTGTTGAGGGTAAAGACCTTGAAGTGTCAGAATGGATGTGGCGCAAGCATGTAAGCAAAGCAAGCGGCAAGGAGATGCTTGCATGCACATACTATGGCGGGCTGTCAGATAAGCCCATTACCAGTTATCATGCCATCATGCACGATGGTTTTGCAGGTCAAAGCGCCCGCGTCGAGTTGGCTCAGATAGCCCATAACGCATCCGCAGCTCTGGACTATGCCGCAGCGGATCTGGAAGACATGGCAAACGCCATGAACCTAGGAAAGCCACCATCTACCATCGAGTACAAGATGGATGGTAAGTTTGCACGTATTTTGAATAGGAGTTGGGTATGAGAACACCAGAACCAGATTTTGTAACCGAGTGGCGCAAGCAATCTGCAACGCCTAAGTGCTGCCATACATGCGAGCATTACTCCATAGACGGCGAGTGTGAGCATCATGGAATGACACCGCCTGATGACTTTACAGCCCTTGCAGATGCATGCTTGGACTGGGCTATGGAAATACCGTTTTGAGCACCGAACGCATACCCACGGAGGACGAAGAGCAAATGCTCTTTGTCCAATGGTTCCGCCGTAGCTATCCTGATGTTCGAATCTTTGCCATTCCTAACGGAGGCTATCGTAGCGCCAGCCAAGCTGCATTGCTTAAGGCCACTGGCGTTAGCGCGGGAGTGCCTGACCTGTTTATCCCAGAATGGAAGCTATGGATAGAGATGAAACGCACTAAAGGCGGAACGGTCTCACAAGATCAAAAGGACTGGATTAAGTACCTGAATGACATAGGCCAAACGGCTATAGTCTGCAAAGGTTTTGAGGAAGCAAAGAATCGCATACTTAGCTTCAATTAAAAAAGGCCCCGAGGGGCCTTTTCTTATGCTTGCTTCACAAAGACGCCACTGGAGTCTAAGTAGCCTTTTCTATCCTTGATCTGGTCATAGGCAAGGCCCAGGCACTCTACAAGGTCAAAATCAGCAGTGGAGCAGCCGATGATCAATGTCACCAGGATATCGCCATATGCGTCTTTCTGAGCTTCTTTGTCGCCCTTGTGGATAGCCTCAAGCAGTTCGCCAACTTCCTCTAACGTCTTAATGGCTTGCGCCATGTTGTTAGAGTTTTGGACAATGCCACGGGCTTCACCCCATTGGACAACTTTCATTTCGATGTTTGCGTAGCTCATGGTATGTGGCTCCAAGAATTGTATTGAAGCACCTTCTCTATGGTGCGGATATGAACGCTGTATTGCTTGGCAAGCGCTTCATTACTTAGATTATCCTTGATATGCTTGCGCAGAGCATCACGTTGCCTTGCAGCACTGCGAATGCTCACTACATCTATATCAAGTAGCTTTGTTTGTGGCAATTCTTGACCCCGAAGGGCCATAGAACGAGCGCGGCTAAGGTATTCACTACGATCTAGGGTTTTGTCTGATCGATGAGCCTTTCCGAATGCTTTTGAATAATTTGTTTGTGCCACTTATTCAGTCTCTAACTCTTCATATTCCATACCTACTCCTTGTTGTTGAGGCTGCAACCATACCACTGTATGCATTCGGATCGTATTAGGGTTTTCCCTAGTAGAAATTTTTTGAAACAGGTTCAGAATTCAGCCATCAACAACGCCAAAGGACAGAAATGAACTTCAAAACAACTTTAAATGATGCCGATGTGGTCATCGAGTATGAGCCTGATGATGATGGTGATGTAAACGAATGTGAAGTGATCTACCAGGGCAAGATCATTACTCCGACAGTGAGTTACATCAAGTATTGCGACTTCTTGTGCCAATGCATTGACAATCTCAAAGAGCGTATTGCCTCTGTAAAGTTTGACAATGAATTTGATCGAGGCCAGGAGCTTTATGAGGCCAAGCAGGAATCAACGTCATGGTAACGCAGACAATTTTCACCAAGCTGGAGAACTTCAAAGAGGATGTACTAGCCAACTTAGATGCTGCATATGACGTTGAGAGCGCATTGAATGCACTGAGAGCTATCACACTGGATGCACTATTACTTGAACAAAGGATTAGAAATGACAACACGTAAATTCCCAAGGACTATGAACGAAGCCTTTGGCCCGTATGCTACTGGCCCCATTGAAGATCAAATTCGACCTATGGACTGGCAGGACATTGTGGTTATTTCTGGCTGTATTTTTTGTGTCACTGCCTTTATCGGCATGATGTTATGGGGTGTTGTATGAACTGCTGCAATGATTATGGCGAATGCCACCAGGGTAAAGACTGTCCTGCGCGTGAGTCTGTCGATAACCTTACAGCCATCACGTTGGATGGTGTTTTTGGATTGCTGCGAAACATGCTAGCTGGCGTTGGTATCTTGGCTGTCATCATGGCGCTTGGCTTTTGGAGTGTTAAATGACCGACCTCGAAATCAGCAAAGCCCTCGCATTGGCGATTGGGTGGGATGACCTATGGGTAGATAAACACGGCCAACTATGGGTTGGCTTGAAAGCTGAAGAATTACATGAAGGAATATTCGACTACCGAGACTGGAACGTAATAGGCCCGATTGCGGAGTGGTACAAGTGCTTTCCGCAAGGTATGGGTGGTGAGTGGTATAGCCGGTGCGGAGATCGTATTGCTGTGTTTGCAGACACCCCGCGAAAGGCCGTTGCGTTGGCCGTTATAGGAGCGAAGCAATGAGCGACCTACAAGAAGCCAAGCGCATCCAGACCTTCACCATTCTGCAATTGCTGGAGTACGTGATGACTAACCCTGAGTACCTGACCGACAGCTACTACAGCGTGTTGGGAACCGCTATACGCGCACGCTACAAGGACCTAACACTATGAGCCGCCTAAAAATAGGTCGAGCGAAGCAGGACAGTCTGCCAGCAGAACGCCTTCGGAGACTGATGCATTACAACGAGGAAACAGGAGTTTTTACGTGGTACGAGTCACGCTCTAGGACTAAGGCCGGGGCAGTGGCAGGGTCAGTTAATACAGACGGATACCTTGCCATCTGCATAGACAAGTCAGTCTACCTTGCGCACCGCCTTGCGTGGCTCTACGTTTATGACGAGTGGCCTGATACAGCAATCGACCACAGAAATGGAACGCGTACAGACAACTGCATTGCAAACCTGAGACAGGTAACTCTGTCACAGAACCAGCAAAACAGTAAGCGTAGCGCTGCAAATACATCCGGCACTAAGGGTGTATCGCAAGTGGCATCTTCAAGAAACTGGAAAGCCCAGATAGAGGTTGACGGAGTGCGAACGGTACTTGGTTCGTTTAAGACGAAGGCCGAAGCTGTAGCTGCAAGACACGCCGCCGAGGTCATACACCACACGCACAGGAGAACCGAGAATGTCTAGACTTTTGTTTGCCGCAGCACGCGGCGCGCGGGTTCAGCGCCAACAAGAATCTTTGTCAGGGACTATCTGGTGGGAAACCGTTGCTATCCAGTGGGGTCTTGATGATGAACTCCGCATCCACCCCGATGATAAGAACCTGCAGTACGGGTCGATCAGCACGGCGCTGCGGGGGATGGCAGACAGCGAAGACAGCCCGCGCGGTGACATGCTCTACGACACCCTCGCCGGGGTTACACCGTACAGTATCGAGCCTAGATGGATACTGAGCGCCGCCAGCATTCACCGCTCCCTGTTTCTTTTAATCTTGGCCGAAGCACTGGCCGACGAAGGACTTTGATATGACACAAAACACCGTACCGCTGCCGGAGCCGGCGACAGTTACCGTTCTTCACGAGGTGGCCTATTACACCGCCGACCAAATGCACGCCCACGCAGCAAAGGTGTGCGCGGAGAAGGATGCGGAGATTGATCGGCTGAACACTGTCATCAAGTCATGGCTTCGAGCCAATGGACCTGATGGCTGGATTGATGACATGCGGGTCGAACTCGCAGCCCTTAAGGAAACCAAATGAAACGCCCAATAGAGCACGAGTACAACAGCTTTGTTAGCTACGCCAGAGAGCTTGAGAAGTATTGCAGTGAACTGGAGTCCGCTGCACAGCAGGCGCTGAATGCGCTGAAAGGATGGCCGGGCAAGCCACGCGCCGCCTTTGAAATTCTTACCGCAGCCCTTAAGGAAACCAAATAATGCACAGCACATTTGATGAAGATACAAACTTCAATAACCAAGAAGAAACGATTGGTGAGCTGCGAGACACCTGCAAAGAACTGCGTGCTGATGTAGCACACAAGGACAAGGTGATTGAACAGTACAGTGATGAAGCAAGAAAACTCTTTGCCGAACTCACCGAGCTGCGCACCGCGTTGGCAGAGCGGGATACGGAGATTGAAGGATGGAAGGCCGACCAGAAAGAGAACCTGTGCAACCAGTGCGAACTGCAAATGCAGATCAACACCCTCCGATCAGCCGCGCAACAGGCGCTGGAGGCTTTGGAGGAACTGCGCTACAGCAGCACAACATTCAAGGCCGATAAGCTGTACGCAGAAGCTAAAGCCGCCATCACTGCAGCACTGGAGAGCAAATGACAGACGAACAGCACAGCGCATGGATGCGGGTGGCGGTAATCGTTGCGCTAATCGCCGGTGCGACCGCTTGCGCTATTACTGGGCACGAAGACGCCGCCTACGTCTTTGGCACTGCGATATTTTTTACATTCCTTGGAATACTATGACCACCATCATCAAACTGAAGGCCGCGCTGGCGGCTCTGCAAAAAAACGGAGAGCATCTGCCCGTTGATTTTGACTACCACTTTGAAGCGATGGAAGACCTGCGCTCTGTGATTGCGGAGATGGAAGCGGGGGAGCCGGTGGCTACCATAACCGTTTGGAATCACAAAGGTCATTTAACAAACCACGATGTAGATTGTTTCGGCGAACTGCCAGAAGGCACGCATCAGCTCTACACCCACCCGCAGCCAAAGGCCGAGCCAGCAGATGGCACACTGCTCAAGCAGTTTCTGTCCGAGGCGAAGAAGGCTGGCGTTACTCACCTTAATTTCGCGCAGCCAAAGGCCGAGCCAGTTGTAAAGGAATCCTTGACTACTGAGGGAACTGTCAAGGAATCCTTGACGGTTGAGCCAGTGCAGGAGCCGGTGACCGGATGCGCTTGCCGGTGGGATGCTGACGATAACCGCGTGGCTACATGCGTTCGTCATCAGGGATGGCTTGATGTGGTCCATGAGTGGGCTGAGCGCGCCAAGGCAGCAGAAGCCGCTGCACTCCAAACAGCGCCAGTGCAGGAGCCGGGAAAATTGACGCCAGACCAGAAAGACGCCGAGCGCGCAGCCTTTGAGCAGTGGTACGTCGAAAACGCATTCAACTATGAGCGCGACCCGCTTGGAAGCAAGCTATGCGGCGACCAGTGGGCGGCATGGAAGTATCGCGCCGCCGCACCCCAAGCAAAGCCGCTGACGGACGCGCAGATTGCCCATATCGTGGACAGTATCACGGTCTACCAGGGCGAATACCCACATGCTATTGCCCGCGCCATAGAAGCCGCCCACGGTATCAAGCCATGAAACGCATACAGACCAACACCCTGCGCAACTTGGCATGGTTCGCTTCCCAGCCAGACCCCGTTACCTGGGCCGAAGTGGCCGACGATCTACGCCAGATGCCGCAGTCTGCGCAGAACATTCTCAAGCGATACACCGCTGACGGCCTACTGCATTGCGAGGCTCGACCCACGCAGATCACAAGCCATGGCCTCAGCAAGTTCGGCAAGCCTTATGAGTGCACCCGTACAGTTATGGTTCGCCATTACACCATCACACCTAAAGGGGTAGCTCTGCTTGCAGAGCATAGTGATGGACGTGATCTAACTCCTACACCACGCCGCTTCAGGATCGTGGCTAATTCAATATTCAACTACGCAGCTTCACTATGAAAAACGCATTCGACTGGAAGGGTCAGCCTTCTATTTTTACAACCAAAGCCAAAGGAAACTTGGCTTTTGGAGAAGACGCAACACGCAGGAACCTTGCTTTATCTATTCGCTCAAAGCGTGCGCCAGCAATGTTTGAAGGAAGCTCCAAGTACCTTGGGCCTGATCTAATGCTAGCCAGAAACCCAATGAAGAAGTCTACTTAGGAACCACATTTCTAATGTAGTCCTGCAAGCCTAGGGCTTTGTCTGCGATGGTTGCAGCATCTCGCGCCACCGCTTCATATCGCTCAAGGCATCGGCTAAGGATGTAGTCTTTGGGGGAACCATCAGCTCCGGGGGCGGCTGAGGTATCACCGGAGGCTGAACCGGAGGCAAGGGCGGCTTGCAGGCGCAGGCGCTCAGCGTCAAGAGCGCCCACAGCAGTGGCAGTAGCAGTTTTGAGGGATTCATAGTTTTCACTCACTTTACGGTTAGCGACTTGCAGGGACTGCTCTTTGGCGCGTGCGGCTTTCTCAGCAGCCAACGTGTCTAAAACTTGCTGATTTTTATACATGTCAAACTCGACCTGTACAGAATTACCGCCCATTTTGTACATCTTCCAACCGAAGGCGACTTCACCGAGGGCTAGGAACACCAGAATCCATATACGCCAGTTAAGAAGAAGGCTCATGGCTTGGTTACCCCGTATTTGTTGTCCATAGTGCCACCAGCAATGTACGCGCCCACTGTGGCTGCAGTCACCAAAGCGTATGTGCTTCCGGCCGGGTCAAGGTGGCCGGTGTACTGCAGGAATGTTGTAGCTACACCAGCACCTAGCGTGATGATGAATCGGCGACCGCCAAGGCTAGTGAAATTCATAAATCCTCCCACCTGACGTTATTTGTAGCTGATCCAGACCTCTTCACCGCGCTGGAGGGCATCCCGTATTTGGGGGAAAACGATGTTGAATGCTGCCACGGATTGGGTAACGGAGTTACTTGTCTTTCCAAGTCCGAGTAGTAAACATCCTTCCGTGTCGGCAACTGTATTTCCAGGATGGATTCGTACACCCGAGAAACCTGGTACACCAACAAGCAAAGGAAGATCACGTTGAAAATGAGGGCTAAAAGTAACCACCACGGAATATGTACCATAAGGGATTGCCGTTTCTCCAAAAACTTTAGGTTCACTGGATGGACGCACTACGTCCTCCAGTGTGTAGCACGTAAACAGGCCGTCGATGAACAGGTCACCAATGGTGCAGATGTCACTGCAAAGGTTTCGCACTACGTCGATTTTCATGGCCGTTTCTCCGAAATTCGATCAATCTTGATCTCCAGGCGGTCAAGCTGCTGGCGTAGAAGCCCAATTAGTTCAGCAGTATTTTTGTCTTGCCGGTCATCCCGGTCACGCTGAGCGAGTTGCATGGTAGATGTTTGCTGCTCCACCAATGAAAGTCTACCTTCGATCTTGTTGACATACATGAAGCATGAGAACGCCACGGTTAGCGTAGTGAATACATGCCCTAGCTGTATCTCTTTCTTGAATGTCCAATGGGTCAAACTTTCATTATCAGTGGTGTCTTGCGCCCGGCGAAGTTGTACGCGCCGTTCATTTTCTGGTGCAATCGAGTCAGTCATCACTACATGCCTTTATGTGTACAAAACCAGCAGCCCGGTTGATTTTCAATGCTATCTGCAAGAATAAAGCGTGATCGGGGTGAGTAGTGTCTCTGCACAGGCGCTCCAAAGTGTCACTTACTGTGACCTCACCCTTGCGAGGCATACCAGCGATAAGCGCCCATGTGGTGTGAGCTATGGCAATGTCCAGAATCAGCGCTGGAATTGGTAAAAAACTGAAATACCAATATTTACCTGGGTTTTTCAGGAATCTCAGCGCAGGCACCAGTAGGACAATCAGCAGGTCGATCACAGTTGCGCCCTGAGTGCTGCGGCCTGAGCCTCGACCTCGTAGACCTTTGCTACACCTGGGATGGCAGTCAGATTGACAGCACCACCTGTGATCTGCTTGAACGCCTCAGACATCAGCATCACCGTCTCGCGCAGGTTGCGCTGGGTAAGTGCGTTGGCTGCGTCCAAGGCTGCGAGTTTTTCTGCGACTGTTGGTGTGTGAACGGGCTTTAAGGCTTCTGCTTCTGCATCAGTGATTTGCACACAGCCAGCGGGAAGAAGGTGCTCGAACTCAGCAGAGTCGAGAAAGTACAGCGCGTTGGATTGGTCTTTGTAGTGCATGATTTCCCCTTAGCGAAGTTCGACCCATTTGTTAAGTGTCCCAGTTGTCATGGTGATTGAATACGAAGCACCAGGAGGAACAATTGAAGAATCGTTTGCAATTGCCAATGACGCACTGTTCACAGTCCATTGCGGCATAGTCACACCACCTACAACAATGGTTATTGCTGAACTTGTAGTACCAGTGCTACTGGCCTTTATAAATATTGGCTTGCCGGTTGTATTGAAATACGTTGTTCCAAGAACACGAGATGCAGTCACATCTTGCCAAGTCTGCCCATACCCCAGCGAGGACATAGCCGCCAACGCTTGCCCACCGTATCCTTGGATTGTGCTAGGTGCAGTGGTCCATGTGCCCGCCGTAGCCTGTGTACTTTCCACGTAGCCGATTACACGGTAAGCAACGTTGGTACGTGCGGTGGTTGAATACACCACAGAAGCGGACGTTGCAGCAGCAGAAATAGCTGTAGTGCTGATCAAGCCGGTCTCGGTCAAGTCATTACCGCCTGCGATGTTGACCACCGCCAATTCCACGGTTCCGGCGTTATTCAAGGCCAGCACCGCCAAGCGCGATTGCGTTGCAGAGAAAGTGCCAAGAGTCGCTGTAGATGGGACTACCAAGCTGGCAGGTGTACCCGTTACCCGTGTTACTGTCCCGCTACCAAGCGTGGCGCTGCGAAAATCTAATGTCAGTGCAGATGCCGTGATGGTCAGCGCGTTGGCATTTACCGATGCTGATATAGGCTGTATTTGAGGTGTAGCCGCTTGAACGAAAGCCGTAGTGGCGACTTTCGTACTGTTGTCACCAGGGGCTTGGGTCGTAGTGGTGACACCACCGGCAAAGTTGAGTGCTGATATGTCGGCATTCGCACCAGATGCAGCAGCGCCAAGGCTTGCCAACGTAGGCAATTGTTCAAACCTTACGGACTCACCGTTAGCAGATCCAGCGGCAAGGCCGGTAAGCTTGAATCCGCCCATAGGCAAATTGTTTGTTGGAACAGTCTGCCCATCTTTTGCCAAAGATCCAGTTAATGCTGTTCCAATATCAGAGAGTGTATTATTAGCCCATGTAGAGCTAATTGTCGTGCCTCCGGTTACTGGATTGCCAGCCGGTAGCGAGTATGTTCCAGAACCATTACGAGCCATTTTTATCCCTTAAAAACATGTCCGAAAACACATCCATGATGATTGCCATTTTAATCAAACCATTGGTTCTATTGGCATTTTTTACGCTACTTTTATGCGTAAGATTTGCATTCATTCGTTGGATGCCTGAATGCAAATTGAAGAACATTTTATTGCGCCGCGTTGGTAGCCGCTACTGAGGACAAGAAGGATGCAGGTAGAGAGGCTGCTACTTGCTGGGGCAAAGCACGAATAATCTGTTGCCGTGCGCTTGGCTCAATTCTTGAAAGCTCCACCTCGATAAGTTTTGCAACCTGCTGAGGATTATTGGCAAGCATATCGTCCAGCTTCCCAAGCATTTGCGCCTGCACCTTATTGCCAACAACTGATGCGGCCAAAGAAATTCCTTTGCCCATTACTCCAAGGCCTGGTATGTAACCAGCAATTGATAGCAGTTTAGATGTAATTGGCGCTTCTTGAGCGAAGTGCTGCGCTAGCATTTCACCACCAGCAAGACGCCTAGCAGTTGGAGAGCCAGTGCCCATTCCACGCTTCAAAGCCTCTGCTATTTGGCTAGCATCTGAGGTAACGCCTTGCACCGTAGCCATTTGCTCTGGTGACAGCACATTAGCCATCTTCGCACCACTAAAGCCAGTTGCTTGCTGCGCCAACCTATCAGGATTTTGCATAGCCTTTGCTAGGCTTGCATAATTCAGCGACTCAGGAATATCACCAGCCGTAGCGGGTATCAGCTTCTGTGCAAGCGACTGGCCTACCTGCATCTGGTTGATGGGTTTACTCATCTGTGCATGCGTGGTGCGGGCAGCATCATATAGTGGACTAATCTCACCCATGCCTTGCACCAAGTCATTCTGCAAGCCTTGATAAGCGCGAGCCATTTCTTTATCACCAGAAGAAACAGCTTGTCCAATCTTGCTATCAATTGCCTTCTTCACCCAATGCATGCCCTGGATAGAAGATTCATTATCCATAGGCGTACCGTTAATCTTTGCAAGCTCTTTGGCACGAGCCAATATATCCTCTGGAACACGTTGCTGGAATGATGCAATATTAGCCTGTGCCTCTGGCGCTAGTGATGCCATATCCACGCCTTGCGCACGAGCTTGGTTATATAGATTGCCAGACGCAGACTCCCGAGCAGACATTGCAGCCGCCATATCCTCCGGTGTCTTAGCCACGCCGCGCAATGCATCTGCCAATGCAGCACGGTTAGATCGGCCAGCGCGGGCCAGTTCACCACTTGGCAACGCCGATGTAATGGCATCCTCAAGGGCTGACAGACCCTCACTTCCACCGACCTGCCCAGCGGATAGGCGCACACCTGGTGTTGCTGCGCTCTTGCCTCTAAGCGCCTGTGCAAGCGTTGCAGCATCACTGCCAGCCGCCCGGTTAAGCGCACCGCCTATGATGCGCTCTTGACCTGCCAGAGGGTCATATAAAGCTGCTTTGGCTGCTTTTAGTCCTGATACAGCCGCAGGCAGTGCAGCACCCATAGCGCCACCTAGAGCCATATTCTTTAGACGGCTTTCATCGGCTGTAGTTGGTTGCAGTGCAGCCATACCTGCGCCAGTGAGGGCTGCGCCAGCTGCCCCTTGGCCTCCAGGGATCATCATTGCAGGAACTGATGTAAGAATGTTCCCAAGAATATTGCCAGCTACTCCTGACTTAGTAGCCATCAATGGAGCATCTAGTTCACGGGCTTTGGCTACGTCTTTATCAGATACAAGGCCTAGCATCTGACCAGCACCGCGCCCAATATCGTAGACTGCTTTACCAGCACCAGCGGCCATCTTCTCAAATATTGACATGCCCTCAGTAGGGTCAACATTCATTGCGGGTGCTGCCGGTGCTGGCGCTGCGCTATTGGTAAGCATTCGCAGGCCAACATCGGAGACTTTGGACAAGTCCCCACGGTGCAGGGCTAAAAGATCAGCGTCTGATAGTTTTGACAGATCCATTATTTCAATCCCCGGCGTGCCATTTCTGCTGCGAATGCGGACGGATCAGGCATGCCCTGTACTTGTGGCAGTGGGTCAATAGTCATGTCTTGGGCCACATTCTTAAGCGCAGGATTTTGCTGCCAGCGCGATAGAACTTGGCTTCCCTTGGCGTGCGTAGCGAGTGCAACACGCTCAGACAGATCGGCAACACGGCGCAAGTTTTCAGGCGTATCACTAATTTGACCGCCAATAGCAGAATTCAAGAATTCACGATCCTTATCGGTGAATCCATTGCCACCACCCAAGCCAGAGGATTTAATGCCGCCAAGCGTGAGCTTACTAAGACCTGACATAAGCTCTTGCGTGCTTGCAGCTTTTCCTGGGCCTACCATGCCGGTAGTCTCCATTAACTTTTGCAAAGCAAGTCGTGTATCGGCGACGCTTCCAGTAATAGCGCCCCTATCAATTGCAGATTTAATACTACGTGCATTTGCAACCATTTCAGGCGCTGACCGGGCAGCATCAACAGCCGCCAATGCATCCTTAGCCAATCCTGCGCCAACATCCTGATTGAACTTATTTTCAGGACCGGCAACGCTGACAGACATATTAGCCGCGCCTGCACGCTTCTGATCAATGATGAATTGTTGCAGCGAGCCTTTATAGCCTTGATTCTTGGCGTATTCATACTCAGAAATAGCTTGTGGCTGATCAAACTGCTTAGGCACCACTGCACCAGTCTTCTGACCAGTAAGCTCACCCATCAACTGTCCATTGACGTTAATCAGCTTCTCCTTACCAAGGTTAGGAGCTTCTGCCATTTGCTTGGCAAATGTAGGATCACCGCCAGCAAGTTGGAACTTCTGAATATCACCGCCAGTAGCATTCCACAAATCAGACTGTGCTTTGCGCTGCTGCATGGCTTGCTGGAGCTTCGCTTGCGACTCAGCGTTAGTGATCATGCCCTGAATGCCAAACTGCTGGAGCATCGGGTTTTGCGACTGGGCAGCAATATTGAATGCCTCAGACGGGTTCGGCGCAACTGCTTTGGTCTGTGCCGGAGTTGGCGCAAAGCCTTCGTAATCACCAGAGCTTGCAATGGTTTCTGCGGGTTTCCCAGTCAGTGCTTCTGACATTCTCTGCATATCAGATGCACCTTGTGTGCGCTGATTTTCGTACATAGCCTTTTGCTGGCCTTCAACATCCTGCATACCCTTCATGCCAAGATAGCTCTGCAAGCCCTTGGCAAGGTGCTGTGTCCAGCTTGGAGCCACATAAATACCGCTTACAGTCTGGCCTTCAACGGGTTGCTGGCCTTGCTGCAAAAGAGACTCGGCCATCCTCTGACGCCTAGCGAGTGCCAGAACATCAGGGTTGTTAGGGTCTTGAGTGATGAATGGGTTAGCCATAGTTTTAGAACAGTTTTGCTTACTTTAGGCCGAATGCTTTGCCAATCAATGCAGAGCCAGTAGGGCTACCAAGGAAAGCACCGCCCATGCCCATCAAGCCACTCATCATGTTGTTATTACTGGCTTGTTGTGCGTTGTATCCACCAAGATCAGCCTGGTATTGGCTCTGCGCAGCGCCAAGGTAATTGGCACCTTGCGGAGTAGCTGAGAATTGAGGGCCTGTAACCTGTGCACCAGATCGAACGGCATTCAGCATGTTGACAGGTTCATTGCGCAAGAATGATTGTTCTTGTAATGCCTGTTGTCTTGCCTGATTGCCTGTGTTAATACCTTGCAGTGCGGCTTGACTAGTCGCGTCATTGCGGGCATTGTTCAGGTCTGTCATGCCTGCGTTCCACGCCTCCGTACCACGGCCAATACCCTGGTTTGCAAGCTGAGTCTCAAGTGCAGACTGGCGACGGTCAAACTGAGGATTAAGACGCGCCATGATGGCGTCCTGCGCAGTCTGGCCTGGGTTAATCTGCTGTGCGGGCAGCTTGCTTGTGTCAAACGGTGTAGCTAGTGCGTTTTGCACATAGCCTAGGCCCTGATCCATTGTGGAGCCAAGCCCCAAGCTGATCTTGTTTTGCTGATCTAGCAGTTTCTGCTGATCAGGGGCAAGATTGACAGTCTGTGTGTATTGCGGGTGCCCGCTTGCATCGACACCTGAGCTGCTGTAAGTCATCGATCCGTATGGAGTGACTTGATTTACCCGATTAGCTGCCGCAGTAGATTCTGCTGCTGCTGTGTAATCAGGTGGTGGTGGTGGACTGGAGCTTTTTCCCATATTTACCTCTTAAATATTTGCATTCGTTCTTGCGCATAGTGAACAAAAACAAATCGCCTTTGGAGGTTGCCCCATGCAATTTTGCCTCCAGATTAAACCCGAATTTTGTTACTAATGCAATGCTTTTCTCATTCGAACTACACACCGGGGCAGTGATCATTTTTGCCCCTATTGCGTTGAATGGGTAGTCAAAAATGACCGATAAAAATGTTGCATCTGCCCATCCTGCATCGCCTGCAATGTGGCAAGTGATGTTAGACCCGTTCCAGTCTTCATACAAAGCGCCAGCCACCAACTTGCCATCTCGCAGTTTGCCGATAGCAGTTCCTCTGCCAGAATTCCAGCTAGCGCCTGTCCTCTCGCATACCCAAGGCCCAATGACTGACTCATCAAAGAATAGCGCCAGACTCATATACAACGTCCGTAGATACCCACCGCACATCCACGCCAGCACATGAAACTCTTATTTGTGGCGCACCATAGTAGCCGACACCAGATACACCTTGCCATGATTGCTGTATTACCAAGTCTTGGCCCCATTGCGTAGCATCCCATACAGCAGAGTCCCACGCTCCATAAGTGACTGGAGAAAATGTTAATGGAGCCGTATTTGTAGATAGATCAAAATCTACATTCATGGCTCCCTGCAAGCTAGGACGGCCACTAGCTCTAAAGATTGGCCTAGTCATCGTCCAGCGCTTTAGATTCCCTGGTGCCCCATAGGTGGAGAATGCTTGGATACACACGCCATTAATATTTGCACCGTCATCAGCATTCGTATCCCATGCTTTTCCGACATAGCCATTGCCACCGAAGTATGGCTGATCGTTG
>Ga0228699_1000381_pt1 | contig 34959 bp, 33 predicted proteins | sample McNCre217_Aug_MG_FD_178016 | JGI IMG/M metagenome (GOLD analysis project Ga0228699, IMG submission 178016) | Freshwater microbial communities from McNutts Creek, Athens, Georgia, United States - 2-17_Aug_MG | ecosystem: Environmental > Aquatic > Freshwater > Creek | place: USA: Georgia... | reverse complement strand
GGAAGCAGCAGCATGACACCCATCACTGGCAGCATCGTCGCCCTCATCACCCCCATGCATGCCGATGGCAGCGTGGACTACGACAGCCTGCGCAAGCTCATCGAGTGGCACATCGCCGAGGGCACGCACTGCATCGGCGTGGTCGGCACCACGGGCGAATCGCCCACGGTCAACGTCGAAGAGCACCGCGAAATCATCCGCGTGGCCGTCGAGCAGGCCAAGGGCCGCGTGCCCATCATGGCCGGTTGCGGCGCCAACTCCACGCAAGAAGCCATCGAGCTCAGCGAATACGCCAAGAAGGTCGGCGCCGACTGCACCCTGCAGGTCGTGCCCTACTACAACAAGCCGACCCAAGAAGGCATCTACCAGCACTTCAAGAAGATCGTCGAGGCCGTGGACATCCCCGTGATGCTCTACAACGTGCCCGGTCGCACCGTCGCGGACATGACGCCCGAGACCACCCTGCGCCTGGCCCAGATCCCCGGCATCTTCGGCATCAAGGAAGCCACCGGCAACCTCGAACGCGCCGCCTGGCTGATCAAGCAGGCCCCGGCCGGCTTCAAGATCTACTCGGGCGACGACCCCACCGCCGTGCTGCTGATGCTGCTGGGCGGCCATGGCAACGTCAGCGTGACGGCCAACGTGGCCCCGCGCGGCATGGCCCAGCTGTGCGAGGCCGCGATCGCCCGCGACACCGCCCGCGCCATCGACATCCACATGCAGCTGCTGCCGCTGCACAAGCAGCTGTTCTGCGAGCCCAACCCCATCCCGGTGAAGTGGGCCCTGGCGAAGATGGGCAAGGCCGGTGGTACGCTGCGCCTGCCGCTGACCGAGTTGTCGGCGCCGGCCCAGAACGTGGTCGAAGCCGCCCTGCGCGAAGCTGGCGTCCTCTGATCCACACCTTTGCACTGCTTTTACCTGCATGGGCCATCCCGAACAAGGGTGGCCCGTCCTTTTTGAAGCCATGAATGTTTTGAACCGCGCCCCGAGCGCCACGGCCCTGGCCTCCACCCTGTGCCTGGCCCTGCTGGCCGGCTGCAGCTCTGTAGGCGACACGCTCTCGGGCGACAAGGTCGACTACCGCAAGACGGGCGCCAAGGTCGTCAAGCTCGACGTCCCGCCAGACCTCAGCCAGCTGCCCGGTCAGGTGCGCTATGGCCAGGTCGGCGCCGCCACGGTGAGCGCCAGCAGCCTGGGCAGCACCCCTGGCACGCCGGCCGACACGGCGGCGGTGGCCTTGCGCCAAGCCGGCAGCTACCGCCTGATGCGCGATGGCCAGACCCGCTGGTTGAATGTCGCCCTGCCCCCAGACCAGATCTGGCCCCAGGTGCACGACTTCTGGACCGACAACGGCTTTGAGCTGACCGAAGACGATCCCAAGGCCGGCCTGCTCACCACCAACTTCCTGGAAAACCGCGCCAAGGTGGGCGACGAAGGTGGCGTGCGCAAGGCACTGGGCCGTGTGTTCGAGGCCCTGTACGACTCGGGTGAGCGCGACCAGTACCGCGTGCGCATCGAGCGCACCGCCAATGGCAGCGAGATCTACATCGCCCACCGCGGCCTGATCGAAGAGTACGAGACCAAGGCCAAAGACCGCACGGTCTGGCGTGCCCGCCCGTCTGATCCGCAACTGGAAGCCGCCATGCTCAGCCGCCTGATGGTGACGCTGGGCCTGCCCAAGGCCGAAGCCGAAGCCGTGGTGGCCATGGCGGAGTCGGTGCCCCAGCCCAGCAGCGGCTATGCCCGCTTGAACGATGACAAGGCCTCGCTGACCTTGGATGTCGATGGCGACACCGCCTGGCGCCGCGTGGGTCTGGCCCTCGACCGCAGCGGCTTCACCGTCGAAACCCGCGACCGCAAGGCCGGCGTGTACGAGATTCGCCTGTCGGCCAGCGACGTCGAGGCCAACCGCCCCGGCTTCTTCGCACGCCTGTTTGGCGCCAAGGCCCAGGGTGATGGCCTCAGCCGCTTCCGCGTGACCGTGGCCGCCAGCGGCAAGGCCACGCAGGTGCAGGTGCTGTCGGACACCGGCAAGCCCGTGGCCGACAACCCCATGGCCCAGCGCGTGGCCAAGCAACTGCTCGATGAGCTGATTTGAGCCAAGCCACCGCCAAGGTGGCAGGCCAACGCAAAACGCGCCCTTGGGCGCGTTTTTTCATGCCATGCGTGTCTGCGCTTGGGTGGCGACGGGTTCAGCGCAATCGCGGCAATACCGGCACAAACACGCATAAAAAAAGCCGCTCAGCTGAGCGGCTTTTTTGTACCATCGAACTGAAATTAGTTCGAAGCGGCGCTGGCAGCTTCCGAAGCAGCTTCCGGAGCCGAAGCAGCCGAAGCGGCTTCAGGAGCCGAGGCAGCCTCAGGAGCCGAAGCGACTTCAGCAGCCGAAGCGACTTCCGAAGCGGCGGCAGGAGCTTCTTCCTTCTTACCGCAAGCGGCCAGGGCCATGGCAGCGATCAGCGAAGCCAGCAGGAGCGACTTTTTCATGCTTGTGTCCTCAAAAGGGTGTCAATAAACCGGGGGATGGAACCATGTGCAAAGCCCACAGTCCCAACAGAGACAAGGGCAAAGGATGCATCGCAACAGCCGTTGCTCCACATTCAGCCTGCGATTATACGGTGTTCTGCGGGCTACCCCCTATAGGCCGAAAGTGCCGTGAGGTGTGACGGTCGACGATCGTTGCAAAATAACGTCAACCGTGGCAAGCCAAGCGCGACATTGGACACGATCGGTCGTCCAAAACACCTGTTGTCCGCTTTCCTCTGTAACTTTCAGGCCGCCGACGCCTGCTGCCACCATCAGCGTGCCTGGCCACATCGGATCATCCTCAGGCGCCATCGCCAGGGTGTGCAGCCGGTGACCCCATGGCGTGTGCCAGCGCACCCAGCGCCCGTGCTCACGCCCCACCGCCGACCAATCTTGCGCCAGCATCCGGCCTTGAGCGCCCCGGTGCGTCATCACCCAGTCTTGCCAGGCCTGTAGCGCCTCAGGCGCACTCAAGGGCCAGCGGGCAAAGTCGGCATCCACCAAGGTGAGCGGGGCCCCCAACTCTGCCGCCCGCCGGAGCAGGCTCACCACGGCTTGCGCGAAAGCAGCCTCGCCGCGCAACACCCCTTGGGTGGTGGCGCCGGGCGCAAACAGCGCGTTCGGCTCAGGTGCTGCCATGATGGCGGGACCTCGCTCGCTCAAGCCGCAGGGTGCAGCCAGCCGTCCTCGGCCCACTGGCACAGGAGCTCCAGCAGGTCGTCGCTGACCTGGCCCATGGCGCGCGCGTCCAAGCGGCGCTGGTCGGCGAGCTGGCGCAGGTGGCGCGCATCCTTGCCGCCCACGCGCCACGATTCGCCATTGCAGTACACGCAGCGCTCGTCGTAGACCAGCTTGGTCTTGGCGTCCAGCACCACGGCCGGTCGGCCGTCCAGCGGCTCGCCCGATTCGAACCACACGTTCACCTTGGGCTCGCTCACCCACTCGCCCAGCACGGCCTGCAAGGCGTGCGGGTCGCGCATCACCTTGTCGATGGCCTTTTGCGCAAAGGTCAGCAGCGCGGGCGGGATGGCGCCGGGCTGGCCGGTGGCCGTTTGCGCCGGATCCATGTAGAGCTTGCCCATGCCCTCGAGGTCTTCGCTGTCGGCCAGGCGCACCATCAGGTCGCGCACCAGCTCGTGGGCGCCCGGCGTGCGAAAGCCGATCGAGCAGGTCATGCACTCGCCACCTTCGGCCACACCATCGTGGGCCCAGCGCGGCGGCAGGTAGAGCATGTCGCCGGGCTCCAGCACCCACTCTTGCTCGGGCTCGAAGTGGCTGAGGATCTTGAGCGGCACGTCGGGCTCGAGGCGATCATCCTTCAAGGGCCCGATGCGCCAGCGGCGCTTGCCGCTCACCTGCAGCAAGAACACGTCGTACGAGTCGAAGTGCGGGCCCACGCCACCACCCTCGGTGGCGTACGAGATCATGAGGTCGTCCAGGCGCGCATCGGGCACGAAGCGGAAGCGCTCCAGCATGGCGCGCGCGGCGGGCACATGCAGGTCCAGCCCCTGCACCAGCAGCGTCCAGGCCTGCTGCGTGAAGGCGGGCATGGCGCGGCGGCTGGCAAACGGGCCATGCTGCAGCGACCAACTGCTGGCTTGAGCGGCCTGCTTGCCCGACGCCTTGCCCGACGCCTTGCCCGACGCCTTGCCCGAGGCCTTGACCGCCTTGTGCACGATCAGCCGGCTTTCGACGCCGTCGCGCTCGGCGAGCTTGAACATCTCGGCGCGGCTGATCGGCGGCTGCACGCCGGGCCAGGCCTGGCGGATGAGCAGCGGCTGTTTCTGCCAGTAGCGGCGCATGAACTTGCGGGGGCTCAGGCCGGCCAGCAAGGGCGTGGAGGCATCGATGTCGATGAAGTCAGCAGGGGCGTTCATGGCCCGCATTGTGCGCGGTCGGCGGGCCGCATGCGATGATCGCGGTCATGATCATTACTTCCCCGTGCGTGGTGAGCCTGGTTTGGCGTCTGGACGACGCCCAAGGCCAATTGATAGACGAGTTGCAGGAGCCCATCGAGTTCCTGCTGGGTGGCGACGACCTGCTGCCCAAGGTGGAGCAGGCGCTGATTGGCCAGGTGGCGGGTTTCGAGACCCAGCTGCACCTGGAGCCCGACCAGGCGTTTGGCGACTACCTCGCCGAGCTGGTGTGCTTCGAGGCGCGCGCCATCTTCCCCAAGGACGTGAGCGAGGGCATGCAGTTCGAAGGCCTGCCCGAAGGCGCAGCCACGCCGGACATGCCCAAAGACGCGATCTACACGGTCACCGAGGTGTACGACAGCCACGTGGTGCTCGATGGCAACCACCCGCTGGCGGGCATCGCGCTGCGCCTGTCGCTGAAGGTGCACGACGTGCGCCCGGCCACCGAGGAAGAAGTCGAGCAAGGCAGCCTGTCGTCGTCGCCCTTCAGCGTGGCCACAGGCCTGCCCTCAGGCTCGCCTCCCGGCGAGACCCTGCACTGAGCCCCGCCTGAGCGGGATCACCCGCGACCGGTCGAGCCGAAGCCCCCTTCGGCGCGGTCGCTGGGCGCGTGGAACGCGTCCACCACCTCGAACGCGGCCTGCACCACCGGCACGATGACCATCTGCGCGATGCGCTCCATCGGCTGCACGGTGAAGGCGGTGTCGCTGCGGTTCCAGCAGCTCACCATCAGCGGGCCCTGGTAATCCGAATCGATCAGCCCCACCAGGTTGCCCAGCACGATGCCGTGCTTGTGGCCCAGGCCCGAGCGCGGCAGCAGCATGGCCGCCAGCCCCGGGTCACCCAGGTACACCGACAGGCCGGTGGGGATCAGTGCCGTCTGGCCAGGCTGCAGCTCAAGGGGCTGCTCCAGGCAGGCGCGCAGGTCCAGGCCGGCGCTGCCCGGGGTGGCGTAGGCCGGCAGGCTGTCGGCCATGCGCGGATCGAGGATGCGAACTTGTACGGTGGTCATGGGGGTGGTGTGCGGTGACGTGGCGCGCCCTCAGGCCTGGCCAGGGGCCTTGGCCTGCGCAAGTCGCTCGGCGATCTCAGCGACCAGCGCGCGGGCCAGAGTGAGCTTATCGGTGGGGTGGCCATCGGGCGGCAAGGCGCGGTGGCTGTGCGCGTCGACCAGCAGCAAGGCGTTGTCGTCGCGGCCAAAGGTGGCGGGGCCGAGGTTGCCCACGATCAGCGGCACCTGCTTGCGCACGAGCTTGGCGCGGGCGTGCTCCAGCAGGTTCTCGCTTTCAGCGGCAAAGCCCACGCAGTAGGGGCCGTTGCTCAGGCGGGCCACAGCGGCCAGGATGTCGGGGTTCTCGGTGAGCTCGAAGGTGGGCGCCACCTTCTTGCCCTCTTTCTTGAGCTTGTGGGCGCTGAGGTGGGCGGGGCGCCAGTCGGCCACGGCGGCCGTGGCGATGAAGATGTCGTGGTCGGCGGCACAGGCCAGCACGGCGTCGTGCATCTGCAGGGCCGTCATCACGTTGCTGCGGCGCACGCCACGGGGCGTGGGCAGGTGCACCGGCCCGGCGATCAAGGTGACCTCGGCGCCCGCCTCGGCTGCGGCTCTGGCCAGGGCAAAGCCCATCTTGCCACTGGAGTGGTTGGTGATGCCGCGCACCGGATCGATGGGCTCGAACGTGGGCCCCGCGGTGATCAGCAGCTTGCGCCCCATCATGGGCTTGGCCTGCAGGCTGCCCACCAGTTCGTCGAACAGGTCTTGCGGCTCCAGCATGCGGCCATCGCCCACCTCGCCGCAGGCCTGGTCGCCGCTGCCCGGCCCCAGGATCTGGGCACCATCGGCCTGCACCTGGGCCACGTTGCGTTGCGTGGCCGGGTGGGCCCACATCTCACGGTTCATGGCGGGGGCGATCAGCAGGGGGCCGCGCTCGCGGGGGCGGGCCAGGCAGGTCAGGCTCAGCAGGTCGTCTGCCCTGCCCTGCGCCAGCTTGGCGATGACATCGGCACTGGCCGGCGCGAGGATCACCACGTCCGCATCACGGCCCAGCTGGATGTGAGCCATGTTGTTGGGCACGCGCGCGTCCCACTGGCTGGTGTAGACCGGGCGGCCAGAGAGCGCCTGCATCGTCACCGGGGTGATGAAAGCCTCGGCGGCCTCGGTCATCACCACGTCCACGGTGGCGCCCGCCTTGGTCAGCAAGCGCACCAGTTCGGCCACCTTGTAGCAGGCGATGCCACCCGAGAGGCCGACCATCACGTGGCGGCCCAGAAGGTCTTTGCGTTCAGACATGGCCGGCACTGTACCAGCCCTGCCTGCCCGCTTCAGCGTGCGCCGCTGGCGCGCAGGTTGAGCTCGCCGCGGTAGGCACTGGGCGACTTGCCCGTCCAGCGCTTGAAGGCGAAGGTGAAGGCGCGGCGGTCTGAGAAACCCAGCTCGGTGCTGATGCTCTCCATGCTGATGGCGCGGCGGCGCAGCATCACCAGGGCGCGCTGGCACTTGGCCTGCGATTGCACGTCCACGTACTTCACGCCCTCGGCCTGCAGGCGGCGCTGCAGGGTGCGGGGGTGCAGCCCCAAGGCGGCGGCGGTGGCCTCCAGGCCCTCGCGCAGCAGCTCGGGGCGGCGCTCCAGGGCCCAGCGCACCTCGTCGAGGATGCGGCGCTCGCCGGCCTCTTTGTTGAGCCGGCGCTCAATGAGGCGGCGGGCCTGGGTGTGGGCTTCGGGCTCGGGCTGGTTGAGCGGCTGGTCGAGCCAGCGGCGATCGAGCACCAGCGCATCCACGGCCTCGCCGAAGAAGATGGGCACGCCAAAGTGGTTGCGGTAGAACGGCTCGTGGCCGGGGGCCGTGCTGGCCACGCGCACCGACATCAGCCAACTGGAGCCGCGCAGCGCGCGCTTGATGAGCTGGTGGATGGCCGCCAGCGAGACTTCGCGCACGTGCCACAGGTCAGACGGCACGGCGTCGGTCACGTTCATCTCGACCCGCAGGTAGGCCTCGACACCCACTTCGTCCAGGTGCAAGGTCATCCAGGGTGCGACCAGCTCGCGCGCCCAGGTGGCGATTTCCAGCATCTCGCGCAGCGTGCTGCACGACGAGATGAACTGGTCGAACTCGGCGTAATGCTCGAACACGAACGCCTCGCCCAGCGCAAAAGGGAAGTGGTGCCCCTTGGCCCGCTCCACACACTCCGAGAAGGTGCGCAGCAGCTTGCGCGAGCTCAGCATGATGGGCTTGGTGGTGTCGCCCATGATGATGCCCGCATCCTTGAGCACGGGCTCGATGGGGAAGCCACACACATGGGCGGCATGGCGCCAGCTGCCTGGAGCTGGCATCGGGACCAGGGTGTTCGGATCGGCGGTGAGCATGACGAAGTACAGCCTTGACTACAGGCCCGGCGCACGCCATCTGACTACACGATGCAACCTTTTCATCGTTTAACGCCAGACAGGTGATTTGTGGAACCGGCCTGTTGACAATCTAGGAGTCAAGTCGGGGTCAAACAACCGCAATCGCCATGAGGTGAGGAATATTAAACGTCACACCACCCTGAACGCGTGTCCTGAAATACCCCCGAGCGTTGATCGTAAACCCTCGACCATGTGCGAAAACGCGCAATCTGGGCGCTTATTGATCCCGTAAGGAAAACAGGAAACGCGCGTTTTCACTTGGACTGTCGGGTGGCCGACAGTCGGGGGTGATTCAGTGCTGCTTGTCGCGCCAGGCGCTGGGCGTTTCGCCCTCCCAGCGCTTGAAGGCGGCGGTGAAGGCGCGGCGATCCGAAAAGCCCAGGCGCGCGCTGATGTCGTCGATCGACACCTCGCCTTGTTGCAGCCACTGGCAGGCCAGGCGATGGCGCATGCGCGCCTGCACGTTGAGGTAGCTGTCGCCCTCTTCTTTGAGCCGGCGCTGCAGGGTGCGGGGGTGCAGGCTCAAGCGATCGGCCATGTCTTCCACGCCCAGGGCCAGCAGACCCGGATCGCGGTGGATGTGCTCTTCGATCTCGGCGGCCACGCCCTGGCGCTTGACCTCTTTGCCCAGGCGCTGCTGGGCCAGGAAGTGCGCCTGCTCGTGCAAGGCCGGGAAGGCCCCTTCGAGCGGACTGTCGAGGATGCGGCGCTCGAACACCAGCGCATCGGCATCGGCGCCGAAGGTGACGGGCACGCCAAAGAACTGCTCGATTTGCGCGGCATAAGCCGGGCGCGCGATGGTGAGCGTCACGCCCACAAAGCCCTGCTCGTCGCCCTGCAGGCTGCGGCCGAACTTGCGGATGCACGCCAGCACCGCCTGCTTGACCAGCGTCAGCGGCAGGCCGTACGAGGCCAAATTGGGGATGGGCACATCGAGGTCGACGGCCACGCTGGCGCGGTCGCCCTGCTCGCGCACATCCAGCTTGAGCCACGGCAGCACCATGCGGCGCGCCAGGTCGGCCACGCGCAAGGCTTCACGCAGCGTGGGGCTGGTGGTCAGCAGGGTTTCGAATTCGGGCAGGCTCTCGAAGGCAAAGGTGTCACCCAGCACCAACGGGAAGTGCTGTTGCGGCGACAAGGCCACGCACTGTTCGAGCAGCGACACCAGTTGCAGCGGCGAGACGCGGGCGTCTTCCAGCCGGATGAGGTCGATCTTGATGCCAGCCTCTTTGAACAAGGGCTGGACGTTGAAGCCGCACTTGGCCGACGCCTTGATCCACGCCGACAGCATGAACAGCGGGATGGGGCGGACGCCCAGGGCTTCCAGAACGGAGGCAGGTGGCAGGGGAATACGCATAAAACGAAAACGGCACACCCGAGCAGAGTGTGCCGAAGTCTAACCAGTATCTCGGCGCTCAGCGCAGCAAAATCACCGCACCAGCGCCGCCCTCATTTTCTCACTGGCCTCAACCGGGTTGCCGTTCACGTTGAAGGCGGCCAACCAGGGCGCATAGCCAGGCTGGTCGGTCTCTTCCCAGGGGTGGTAGCCGGGCTTGTAGTACGCAAAGTACTTGCTGAAGATGGGCGCGGCCATGCCGATCATCCACGGCAGGTTCTTGATGTTGAGCCAGCGGCGCTCCCACCAGCTGTAGCCGTCGGTTTCGAGCATCGCGTTGGCGAACTTGCGGATGGTGTACGGGAACATGAAGGTGGCGTGCACCAGCGCTGCCGTGCGCTTGAAGTAGCCCACCTTGGCCACGTCGATCATCACGTCGTAGGCCACGCCCTTGTGCTCGACCTCTTCGATGGCGTGCCAGGCGTACATGGCGCGCACATTGGGGTGGGCGTCCTTCATCAGGTCACGCTGGTCGAACAGGGTGTGCGCACCCAAGGCCGTGAAGTGCTCGAGCGCGCCGGTGATGGCCAAGGTGTACTCGCGGCTGAAGCGCGTGCGGTATTGCTTGAACAGCAGGTCGTCGAGCTCGGCGATCAGGCCATCGACGTCAATGCCCTGGCGGCGCAGGTGCTCGTTGTACTGGTTGTGCACCAGCGTGTGCTGGGCTTCCTGGCGGTTGAAGTCCTTGATGTCCTGCAGCAGCTTGGGATCGGTCACGCGGTCGCGGAAGTCGCGCACGGTGGTCATGAAAAACTTCTCGCCGGGCGGGAAGATCACCGACATGGCATCCCAGAAACGGGTCTTGTACGGATCGCCACCGAACCAGTACTTGGGGATGTCTTGGTCGAAGCCGAAATTGAGCTTCTCGCGGGGCACGATGGGGTGCGCGGCGTGGGCATGCTGGGCCATGGTTTACCTCTTTTCTGAGCCCGTCTTGCAGCGGGCAATGTCTCCGGGAAACCTCAATGTAGGCAGCAGGGGCTGCTTTCTGCAGGATGCCTCATGACACCGAGGCATTGCAGACGACACATTGTGCGACTCTGCAAGAAGCCTGATCCATGTCAATGTCGGGCAAAGGGCCAACTTTGCCGCGGCCATAAAAAAGGGCTGCACATGGCAGCCCTGTGAACCGGATACCCCTCTCTCCTTGGGCCCCGGAGGATCTGTCGGCCGTCAGGCCAAAGACAAGTCCTTGCGCATCTGTTCGCTGGCGGCGATCGGGTCTTTCGAGCCGTTGAAGGCACGCAGCCACTCTTCGTAGCCAGGCTGTTCGGTTTCCTGCCAGGGGTGGTAGCCCGGCTTGTAGTACTGGAAGTAGCTGCGGGCCATCGGGGCCAGCGCGCCGCCCGGGCCCAGCAGCCACGCCAGACCCTTGAGGTTCATCTTCTGGCGCTGTACGAAGCTGAAGCCATCGGCCTTGAGCAACTCTTGCTGCAGCTTGTAGATCACGTACGGGAACATCCAGGTCGCGTGCAGCAGCGAGCCGATGCGCTTGACGTAGCCAACCTTGGCGTAGTCGATCATCACGTCGTAGGCCACGCCCTTGTGCTCGACCTCTTCGATGGCGTGCCAGGCGTACATGGCGCGCACGCGGTGGTCGGCGTTCTTCAGCAGGTCGCGCTCGTCGAACAGGCTGTGGGCGAAGATCGAGGTGAAGTGCTCGAGGGCCGAGGTGATGGCCAGCGTGTACTCTTTGCTGTAGACCTTGCGGTAGTGACGCTCCATCAGGTCTTCAACGTACTTGGTCAGGCGGTCCACGTCGATGCCTTGCTTGCGCAGGCGGTCGTTGTCCTGGCGGTGCACCATGCTGTGCTGGGCTTCTTGGCGGTTGAAGTCCTTGATGTCTTGCAGCAGCTTGGGGTCAGAGATCTGATCGCGGAAGTCACGCACGCAGTTCATGAAGAACTTTTCGCCGGGCGGGAAGATGATCGACAGCGCGTCCAGGGCACGGGTCTTGAACGGATCGCCTTCGAACCAGAAACGGGGCACGTCGCCGTCCAGGCCGAAATTCAGCTTTTCACGCGGAATGATGGGGTGCACGGCAGCGGGGGTGGTCATCTGTAACTCCTCGGTCATGTCTTGACTCTATGGAGTTCAGTGTCTTGCGATGGCGCCTTGGGCAACAGGATGTTGCGTGACAGGAAGGATTCGCGTCCGACACCCCGGGGGGCATCCACGCATTCCTTGGGCGTCAAACCCTTGTCAGAGCTCGGGTTTGCCCTCGCCTTGGCGCTGCAGCGGGCGGGCGCCAGCCTTGCCCATCCACGCCAATAGACCCTGCGCACAACACAGGTTCATTCTGAACTTTCAGTATTTACTGAAATTTGAGAATACGATTTGAGCCATCGCAAACCACCCGCATGAGGTCTCCCGATGGCCACGCTCAGCCCGCTTGCCAGCCAGTTCGTCACCCACTTCGGCGAGATGGGCAGCCGATGGGGCATCAACCGCACCGTGGGGCAGATCTACGCGCTGATCTACATCTCGCCGCAGCCCATCTGTGCCGACGACATGGCCGAGACCCTGGCCTTCTCGCGCAGCAACGTGAGCATGGGCCTCAAAGAGCTGCAGGCCTGGCGCCTGGTGCGGCTGCGCCACCTGCCGGGTGACCGCCGCGAGTTCTTCGAGCCCGTGGGCAATGCCTGGGAGACCTTCCGCCGCCTGGCCGAAGAGCGCCGCCAGCGCGAGATCGAGCCCACGCTGAGCATGCTGCGCGACGCCTTGCTGCAAGCGCCACAAACCCCGGAAGACGCCCACGCCCAGGCCCGCATGCGCGAAATGCACGACCTGATCGAGCAGCTCACCGCGTGGTTCGACGAGGTCAACCGCATGGACGTGCAGACCATTGGCAAGTTGATGAACATGGGCGCCAAGGTGGGCAAGCTGCTGGATTTCGCCAGCGGACGCAGCCGCAAGGCCAAGCCAGGCGGCACCTCCGACGCCTCGGACCTCTCAGGCACGGAGGGTTGAGCCATGGACACCCTGATGCTCTCGCGGCTGCAGTTCGCCGCCAACATCTCCTTCCATATCCTGTTTCCCACCATCACCATCGCCTTGGGCTGGTGGCTGCTGTTCTTCCGCTGGCGCTGGGTGCGCACGCGCGATGAGCGCTGGCTGCTGGCCTGGCGCTTTTGGACCAAGGTGTTCGCGCTGACCTTTGCGCTGGGCGTGGTCAGCGGCATCACCATGAGCTTCCAGTTCGGCACCAACTGGCCGGGCTTCATGGAGCGGGTGGGCAACATCGCTGGGCCGCTGCTGGGCTACGAGGTGCTCACGGCCTTCTTCCTGGAGGCCACCTTCCTCGGGGTGATGCTGTTCGGGCACGACCGGGTCTCGGAGCGCACGCACCTGGTCGCGACCTTCCTCGTGGCCTTTGGCACCACGGTCAGCGCGTTCTGGATCCTGGCCTTGAACTCGTGGATGCAGACGCCTGCGGGTTTCACCGTGGTCGATGGGGTCTACCACGTGCGCAGCTGGACCGAGGTGATCTTCAACCCCTCGCTCCCCTACCGGCTGGTGCACATGCTGCTGGCCTCGGCCTTGACGGCCACCTTCCTGATCGCCGGTCTGACGGCCTGGCGCCAGCTGCGCGGCACGGCCAGCGTGGCCGCGCCCCTGGTGATGCGCGCCGCGCTGACGGCCGCCGTGGTGCTGGTGCCCGTGCAGATCGTGGCGGGCGACATGCACGGCCTCAACACCCTGCAGCACCAACCGCAAAAGATCGCGGCCATGGAAGGGCTGTGGCACACCGAGCGCGGCGCCCCCCTGGTGCTGTTTGGCCTGCCCGATGAGGCCAGCCGCAGCAACCGCTTCGCGCTGGAGGTGCCGCACCTGGCCTCGCTGATCCTGACGCATGAGCCGGATGGCGAGCTGCGCGGGCTCAACGAGTTCGAGGGCGCGCACCCGCCCGTGGCACCGGTGTTCTGGGCCTTCCGGGTGATGGTGGGCACGGGTGTGCTGATGGCTGCTGTCGCGGGGCTGGGCTGGTGGCAACTGCGCCGCCGCCAGTGGCGACTGGACACCCTGCCCCGCTGGGCGCTGCAGGCCCTGCGCGCCATGACCTTCAGCGGCTGGGTGGCCACCCTGGCGGGCTGGTACGTCACCGAGATTGGCCGCCAGCCCTACCTGGTGTTTGGCGAGTTGCGCACGGCCGACCTGGTGACCACCACCGCCCCCGCGTCGCACGTGGCGCTCACGCTGGCCGGCTACCTGACGCTGTATGCGGTGCTGATCGTGGCCTACATCGCGGTGCTGCGCTACATGACCGAAAAGCCGCTGAGCCTGAGTGGCCATGGCGGCCAGACCGCCACCCCTGCCACAGGAGCTGCACGATGAACGCCCTCACCTCATCCCCTGCCGACTGGCTGCCTGTGGTCTTTTTGGGCCTGATGGGCCTGGCCTTGCTGATCTACGTGCTGCTCGACGGCTATGACCTGGGCGTGGGCCTGTGGATGGCCCGCGCCACCCCCTCCGAGCGCGACACCATGGTGGCCTCCATTGGCCCCTTCTGGGACGCCAACGAGACCTGGCTGGTGCTGGGCGTGGGCCTGCTGCTGATCGCCTTCCCCAAGGCCTCGGGGCTGGTGCTGGGGGCGCTGTACCTGCCGGTGGCCGTGATGCTGATGGGCCTGATCTTACGCGGCGTGGCCTTCGACTTCCGCGTCAAGGCGCGCGATGCACACCAGCACCTGTGGAACCGCGCCTTCATCGCTGGCTCAGGCCTGGCCACCCTGGCCCAGGGCTGGATGCTCGGTCGTTACGTGACGGGCTTTGCCGACCGCCTGTGGCCACAGCTGTTTGCCGCGCTGATCGCGCTGTGCCTGGTGGCCGTGTATGGGCTGCTGGGCGCCAGCTGGCTCATCGTCAAAACCGAAGGCGCGCTGCAGGCCAAGGCCGTGGGCTGGGCCAGGCTGGCGTGGCCGGCCATGGTGCTGGGCATCGGGCTGATCTCGGTGGCCACGCCGCTGGTGAGCCCCACGGTTCGCGAGCGCTGGTTCGCCCTGCCCGGCTTCATCGCCCTGCTGCCCATCCCCCTGCTGACGCTGGTGGCGCTGGGGGCCGTGCGCGCCACGCTGAACTCGAAGCTGATCGGCAGCCGCTTCCAGCTGGTGCCGCTGCTGGGCACGGGCCTGGCCTTGGTGCTGTCGGCCATCGGCCTGGCCTACAGCCTCTTCCCCTACGTGGTGCTGGGCCAGCTCACGGTGTGGCAGGCGGCCAGCTCGACCGAGGCGCTGACGGTGATCGGCTGGGGAGCGGCCGTGACGGTGCCCACCATCTTGGCCTACACGGTGTTCACCTACCGCGTGTTCCGCGGCAAGGCCACCGCGCTCAGCTACGGTTGAGCGCCAGGTCGCGGCGCATCTGCTCGTTGGCGGCCACCGGGTCGCCCAGGCGCTCGAACGCCCGCAGCCACTCGGCATAGCCCCGCTGCTCGGTGTCTTGCCAAGGGTGGAAGCCGGGCTTGAAGTAGCGCAGGTAGGCGCCGTACATGGGCTGCAGCAGGCCACCGGGCTTGAACACCCACACGGCCCCCTTGAGGAAGAGCGCCAAGCGCTGGCCCGCGCTGTAGCCATCGGCCACCAGCAGCTGGCGGTGGATGCTGAAGCTCAGGCGCGCAAACAGCGCGGTGGCGTGCAACAGACCCGCGATGCGCCGCCAGTAGCCCACGCGGGCCACCTGCGTCATCACATCGAAGGCCACGGCCTTGTGCTCGACTTCTTCGATGGCGTGCCAGGCGTACATGGCCCGCACGCGCGGATCGGCATCGCGCATCAGGTCGCGCTGGTCGAACAGGCTGTGGGCGATGATGGAGGTGAAGTGCTCGAGCGCAGCGGTGAGCGCCAGGGTGTGGGCGCGGCTGTGCGTTTGGCGCAAGCGTTTGTTGAGCAGCTCATCGACCTGCTGCACCAGGGCGTCCACGTCGATGCCTTGGCGGCGCAGGCGCTCGTTGTCCTGACGGTGCACCAGGCCGTGCTGGGCCTCCTGGCGATTGAAGTCGCGGATGTCGGCCTGCAGTTGGGGGTCCGTCACCTGGTCGCGGAAGTCGCGCACGCAGTTCATGAAGAACTTCTCGCCGGGCGGGAAGATGATGGACAGCGCATCCCACAGCCGACTCTGGAAGGCATCGCCGCCGTGCCAGTAGCGGGGGATGTCCCCGTCCAGCCCAAAGTCGAGCTTTTCGCGGGGCGTGATCTGGTGCTGGATGTGCTGAGGCATGTCAGGGGCCCGCCCTTGCAGGTGGGTCAGCGTGGCGGCCGGGGCCAAAAGCTGACAGCGTGCCACGCCCAGCGGCCACGCACAAGCGGGCCACACCGGGTGAGGCCCAGTGCGGCCGTGACAGGGGTCACAGCTTGGCGCTGACCCAGGCCTGCACGCCCGCCAGGGCTTGCGGCAGCGCGGCGGCATCGGTGCCACCGGCCATGGCCATGTCGGGCTTGCCACCGCCCTTGCCGCCCACCTGTTGGGCGACGAAGTTCACCAGCTCACCGGCCTTGACCTTGGCGGTGGCATCGGCCGTCACGCCTGCGGCGATCTGCACCTTGCCACCCTCCACGGCGGCCAGCACGATGGCCGCGGTCTTGAGCTTGTTCTTGAGCTGGTCCATGGTGTTGCGCAGCGTGGCCGCGTCGGCACCGTCCAGGCGCGCGGCCAGGATCTTCACGCCGTTGACCTCGACGGCTTGCGCCACCAGCTCGTCACCCTGGGCGGACGCCAGCTTGCCCTTGAGGGCCGCGATTTCCTTTTCCAGCGCGCGGATCTGGTCTTGCGCGGCGGCCACGCGGGCCGGCACATCGTGCGGCGTGGCCTTGAGCAGCGCGGCCAGGCCGTTGACGGTGCCTTCGAGCTTCTGGGTGTAGCTCAGCGCATCGGCGCCGGTGATGGCCTCGATGCGGCGCACGCCAGCGGCCACACCGCCTTCGGCCACGATCTTGAACAGGCCGATGTCGCCCGTGCGCTGCACGTGGGTGCCGCCGCACAGCTCCTTGCTGGAGCCGATGGTGAGCACGCGCACGGTGTCGGCGTACTTCTCGCCAAACAGCATCATCGCGCCCGTCTTCTGGGCGTCTTCCAGGGCCATGACCTGGGCCGAAGCCGGCGCATTGGCCAGCACTTCGGCGTTGACCAGGGCTTCGATCTGGCGGATCTCGTCGTCGGTCACCGGCTGGCCGTGCGAGAAGTCAAAGCGGGTGCGGTCGGGCGTGACCTGCGAGCCCTTTTGCTGCACGTGATCGCCCAGCACCTCGCGCAGGGCCTTGTGCATCAGGTGGGTGGCGCTGTGGTTGCGCACCGTGCGGGCACGCAGCTCGGCGTTGACGCGGGCGTTGAGCTTGTCGCCCACCTGGATGCCACCTTCGACCACACGGCCGTGGTGACCGAACACATCGGCCTGGATCTTCAGCGTGTCTTCCACCACAAAGCGGCTGGTGGCGTTGCGCAGGTCACCCGCGTCGCCACACTGGCCGCCGCTCTCGGCGTAGAACGGGGTGTGGTCCAGCACGATGACGGCGTCGTCACCGGCGTTGGCCTGCTGCACCGAGGCGCCGTCCACATAGATGGCGGTCACGTTGGCGGCGTCCACCGTCAGGTGCTCGTAGCCGTGGAAGCCAGTGGCCACGCCGCTGTACTCCAGGCCTGCAGCCATCTTGAACTTGCCGGCGGCACGGGCCTGCTCGCGCTGGCGGGCCATGGCGGCGTCGAAGCCCGCCTGGTCGACGGTCACGTCGCGCTCGCGGCAGACGTCGGCCGTCAGGTCAACGGGGAAGCCGTAGGTGTCGTGCAGCTTGAAGGCGGTTTCGCCGTCGATTTGCTTGCCGCCCGTGGCCAGTGCGGACTCCAGGATCTCCATGCCGTTGGCAATGGTCTGGAAGAAGCGCTCTTCTTCGGTCTTGAGCACCTCGGTGATGCGCTTTTCGTTGCTGCGCAGCTCGGGGTAGGCGTCGCCCATTTGCTCGACCAGTGCGGCCACGAGCTTGTGGAAGAACGGGGTGCGCGCGCCCAGCTTGTAGCCGTGGCGGATGGCGCGGCGGGTGATGCGACGCAGCACGTAGCCACGGCCTTCGTTGCTGGGGATCACGCCATCGGCCACGGTGAACGAGCACGCGCGGATGTGGTCGGCGATCACCTTCAGGCTGGGGCTGTCAGCCGGCACACCGCCTTCGACCGAGGCGCCACCAGCGGCTTCCACCGCCGACTTGGCCGCCGCCAGCAAGGCCACGAACAGGTCGATCTCGTAGTTGGCGTGCACGTGCTGCAGCACGGCGGCGATGCGCTCCAGGCCCATGCCGGTGTCCACCGACGGCTTGGGCAGCGGGTGCATGACACCGGCCTCGTCGCGGTTGAACTGCATGAACACGTTGTTCCAGATCTCGATGAAACGGTCGCCGTCTTCATCGGGGCTGCCCGGAGGGCCGCCAGGGATCTCGGGGCCGTGGTCGTAGAAGATCTCGGTGCAAGGGCCGCACGGGCCGGTGTCACCCATCATCCAGAAGTTGTCCGAGGCGTAGCGGGCGCCCTTGTTGTCGCCGATGCGGATCACGCGCTCGGCGGGCACGCCCACTTCCTTGGTCCAGATGTCGTAGGCCTCGTCGTCTTCGGCATACACCGTGACGGTCAGCTTGTCGGCCGGCAGCTTGAACTCCTTGGTGAGCAGCTCCCAGGCGTAGTTGATGGCGTCGCGCTTGAAGTAGTCACCGAACGAGAAGTTGCCCAGCATCTCGAAGAAGGTGTGGTGGCGCGCGGTGTAGCCCACGTTGTCCAAGTCGTTGTGCTTGCCGCCCGCGCGGATGCACTTTTGCGAGGTGGTGGCGCGGGTGTAGGGGCGCTTGTCAAAGCCCAGGAACACGTCCTTGAACTGGTTCATGCCCGCGTTGGTGAACAGCAGCGTGGGGTCGTCACCCGGCACCACGGGGCTGGACGCCACGATGGTGTGACCCTTGGATTCGAAGAATTTCAGGAAGGTCTCGCGGATCTGTGCGGCTTTCATGGGGACTTTCTGGTGTCACTGAGGGGCAACGGGCCGAATGGGTACGGCTTGGGCCAACCCTGCATTATAGGATTTCGACACTGCCGACAGGGCCACGCGGGGCCGCGCCTGCGGGCGTGGTGGCGGGGCCGCAAAATGCTGGATAACCCCGATCACCGCGGGCCGGTCAACGCCCGGATTCACGCGGATGATGCGGGCTGGCTGCCGAGGCGCCGAGCCTGCACCTTCGCCTGTGGCCCGCCCTCCGGATTGCCGCTGCTTCACCCACCAGGACATGCCATGCACCACCCCGCGCTCGCCCAACTGAACGACCCCAGCCTGCTCAAGACCCAGGCCTTGATCAACGGCGCCTGGGTGGACGGCAGCCAGCGCTTCAACGTGACCGACCCCGCCACCGGCGCCAAGCTGGTCGACGTGCCCAACCTGGGCGCCGCCGACGCCCACGCGGCCATCGCCGCCGCCAACGCCGCCTGGCCGGCTTGGCGCGCGCTGACGGCCAAGGCCCGCTCAGCCATCTTGATGAAGTGGTTCCACCTGCTGCACCAACACGCCGACGACCTGGCCACCATCATGACGGCCGAGCAAGGCAAGCCCCTGGCCGAAGCCAAGGGCGAGGTGGGCTACGGCGCCAGCTTCATCGAGTGGTTCGCCGAAGAGGCCCGCCGCGTGTACGGCGAGACCGTGCCCAGCACCGACCCCAGCAAGCGCTTCATGGTGATCCGCCAGCCCATCGGGGTGTGCGCGGCGATCACACCGTGGAACTTCCCCATCGCGATGATCACACGCAAGGTGGCCCCAGCCCTGGCCGCTGGCTGCCCGGTGGTGATCAAGCCGGCCGAGGCCACACCGCTGTCGGCCCTGGCCGTGGCCGAACTGGCCCAGCGCGCCGGCATGCCGCCTGGCGTGCTCAACGTGCTGACCGCCGATGCCGACCAATCGATCGCCGTGGGCCAGGCCCTGTGCGAAAGCGACGTGGTGCGCCACCTGTCGTTCACCGGCTCGACCGAGGTGGGCCGCATCCTCATGAAGCAGTGCGCCCCCACCGTCAAGAAGCTGGGGCTGGAGCTGGGCGGCAATGCGCCCTTCATCGTGTTCGACGATGCCGACATCGATGCCGCTGTGGAAGGCGCCCTGATCAGCAAGTACCGCAACGCCGGCCAGACATGCGTGTGCGCCAACCGGCTGTACGCCCAGGCCGGCGTGTACGACACCTTCGTGGCCAAGCTCGCCGAGCGCGTGGCGCAGATGAAGGTGGGCAACGGCTTCGAGCCTGGCGTCGTGCAAGGCCCCCTGATCGACGCCCAGGCGCTCGACAAGGTGGAGGTGCTGATGGCCGATGCCCTGGCCAAGGGCGCCCGGGTGGTGACCGGCGGCCAGCGCGCCGACGTGGCCGGCGGCCACTTCTTCCAGCCCACCGTGCTGGCCAACGTGACGGCCGACATGCGCATGGCCCGCGAAGAAATCTTCGGCCCGGTGGCGCCGGTGTTCAAGTTCGACACCGAAGCCGATGCGATCGCAGCCGCCAACGCCACCGAGTTCGGCCTGGCCAGCTACTTCTACAGCCGCGACGTGGGCCGTATCTTCCGCGTGGGCGAAGCGCTCGAGTACGGCATGGTCGGCATCAACACCGGCCTGATCTCGACCTGCGAGGTGCCCTTCGGTGGCGTCAAGCAATCGGGCCTGGGCCGCGAAGGCGCGCGCCAGGGCATCGACGAGTACCTCGAAGCCAAGTACCTCTGCCTGGGCGGCCTCGACCGCTGATCAGCGCGGCCGCTCAGCCCCTGGCAGCGGGGGCATCTGGTCGAGCTGAAAGCGCTTGCTGAGCATCCGGTCGAGCAGGCGCACCGGCACGTGCCGCTTGAGGAAAGGCAGCAGGCGGCTTTTTGAGCCCAGGCGCACCACCGGCGGGCAATCGGGGCGCATGAGCTGCGCCACCAGGCCATCGATGAACTCACCAATGGGCGTGGCCTGGTCTTGGCTTTCGTTGGCGCGCGCCATCACGCCGGCCTTGACGGCCTGGTAGGGCGAATCGGGCGCCAGGTTGATCTGTTGGGCCGCCGTCTGGCCAAAGGCCGACTGGATGCCACCAGGCTGCACGGTGATGACCTCGATGCCCAGCGGCGCCAGCTCCATGCGCAAGGCATCCGAGGCCGCGTTCATCGCCGCCTTGCTGGCGCAGTACGGCCCGGCAAACGGCGTGGTCAGGATGCCCGACACGCTGCTGATGTTGATCACCCGGCCCCGTCCCAAGGCGCGCATGTCGGGCACCACGGCCCGCACCATGGCCATGGGCGCAAACAGGTTGACCTCGAACTGGTGGCGCCACGCCTCGTCGGACACATCCAGGATCGGCCCCATGGCGCCAAAGCCCGCGTTGTTGATGAGCGCACCCACCTGCCAGCCCTCGGCGTGCAGGCCGGTCATCAGGCGGGCGATGTCATCGGCGCGGGTCACGTCGAGCGAGCGCGTGAGCAAGCCGGCCTGCGTCAGCTCGGTCAGCGTCTCCATGCGGCGTGCGGTGGCGCACACCTTGAGCCCTTGGCGATGCAGCGCCAGCGCCAGCGCGTGGCCGATGCCCGAGCCGCATCCCGTGATCAGAACCAGTGGGGTCTCATGTGCCATGGGGATCCTCATGCTGCGCACCGTGTTGCGGCGCTGCGGCGAGTGCCTTCAGCACCGCCAGTTGTTGTTCGTCACGCCAGGTGGACCAGGCGTCCACATCCTGCTGGCCGTAAGTGTCGTCGACCTGTGCGGCCAGGGCCGCGCGCGCACGGCCCGACAGCCACACCGGCCGCAGCCGCATGTGCAGCCACAGCAGCTGCAGCCCCGAGGCGAACTGCGCGAAGAACGCGCGGATGCCACCGGCCCCGCCGCCCAGGTGTGCCGACAAGAGTGGCCCACCCACGGCCCAGCGCAAGCCCAGCGACTGCGTGACGGCCACATCCAGGTCGCGCGCCGACACCACGCCCTGGCGCACCAGCGACACGCTCTCGCGGATCACCGCCGCCTGGATGCGGTTGGCCACGAAGCCCGGGATCTCTTTGTGGAGGCGCACCACGCGCTTGCCCAAGCTGGTGTGCAAGGCGTGCGCCGCATCCATCGCCCAGGCGGCCGTGCGCCCGCCGGGCACCAGCTCCACCAGGGGGATGAGGTGCGGCGGGTTGAAGGGGTGCGCGATCAGCAAGCGCTCGGGCGTGCGCATGCGCCGCGCCTGCAAGGACGCCGGGATGCCCGAGCTCGACGACATCAGCACCGCGCGCGGTGGCGCGTGCCGCTCAACTTGGGCCCACAGCTGCTGCTTGAAGCCCATGCGCTCGGGCCCGCACTCTTGCACCCACTGGGCCTCGCGCACAGCGGCGCCCAGCTCAGGCTCGCTGCGCAACATCGGCGAATGGGGATCCAGCGGCAGGCCCATGGCAGCCAAGACCGGCTGGATGCGCGCCAGCTCTTGGCGCACGCGCCCCAGGGCGTCAGGCGCCACGTCGTGCAGCGTCACCTGGTGCCCATGGGCCAGGAACAAGGCACACCACGAGGCGCCAATGAGGCCTCCGCCGATGACGGTGATGCGTTGGGAGTCGTCCATGGCCGGTATTTTAATTGACATCAATGTCACCCATATTCCAGCGCGCCGCCTCCGTGCAGGGCTGTACAGCACGTTCGGTGGGCGGCAAGGATAATCGCCCTGCCCTGGTTGCTCACTGGGGCCAGACCCCACCATGGCCGACACCACCTCTGCTCACCCCTCCTCCGACCTGCCGCCCAAGCGCGGCCGGGGCCGCCCCCGCCGCACCGAAGCCGAAACCGAAGTCATCCGTCAGCAAATCCAGCAAGCGGCCACCCAGGTGTTTGCCGAGCGCGGCTACCACGGCGTGTCGGTCGAGCTGATCCTGCAGGCCAGCGGCCTGTCGCGCCCCACCTTCTACCGCTACTTTGGCAACGCCGACGAGGTGATCGAGCTGATCCTCAAAGAGGCCAACGACCGGCTCCTGGTGGCCATCAGCGAATCGGTGCGACAGGCACAAGGCCCGATCGACAAGGTGGAGGCCGGCTTGCTGGCTTGGCGCACTTGGGGCGAATCCATTGGCCCCTTGCTCAAGGCGATCTTTGCAGAGCTGCACGACACGCACTCGCCGGCTTATGTGCACCGCCAGCGCGTGCTCAAGCTCGTGGGCGAAGAGCTCAATGCGGCAGCGGCCAGCCTGCAGCGCCCGCCTTTCGACGACCTGCAGATCGAGACCTTCGTGATCGGCGTCGAGTACCTGGGCTTCCGCTACCACTTCGGCCCCGAAGGCCCGTCAGAGGCCATGTGGGAGCGCACGCGCCAGGCCATGGTGCGGCTGGCTGTGGGCTTGCTGGGGGGACCGCAGGAGTGGGCTCACGCCACGCAATTGGCGGAGGTGATGCGGGTGACGCTGCGCTGAGGCGGCCACCGGCATGAAGCTGGAGCGGGCGATGGGAATCGAACCCACGTCATGAGCTTGGGAAGCTCAGGTCCTACCATTGAACGACGCCCGCGTGCTGCGCATTCTAGCCTCAGCATCCGGGCCGTGGCCGGCAACACCGACACAACGTGTGTCAGCTGCGACGTCCAACCAGCCGCCACAGAAAAAAGCCGGGAGCGCGTGCTTCCCGGCTGAGGGCAGATCAACAGAGGTCAACGCTCAGGCTTGGGCGTGGGCCGGACGGCGCCGGCTCGCAGCCGCGATGCCAAACAAGCCCAAGGCCATCAACAGCATCGAGGGGGCCTCGGGCACACCGGTGGCCATGGCGAGCGTGGGCTTGAACAACTTGTCGTTCACCGGGCTGCGCAACATCGGTGAGATGTCCACATCCATGGTACCGAAGTCGAGTTTGGCCATCACGGCATCGGTGAACTCTGGCAGGTAGAGCGCGTCAATGAACGCCGCGCGGGCCCCAGCAGTCAGGAACATCTGATCCATGCTCATCTTCATCGACAAGCCACCCGAAGTCGACAGACGCAAGCCATCTTTCACGTTGAAGTTGTAGATGTCCATGCCTTTGATGGTCCCGCTCTCTGAGGTGAAGTCCGCAGACAGCACGTTGCGCTTGAAATCGAGTGCGAAGTTCGCCAACACCAAGCTGCCATCGGCCCCTGAGATCTTCAGCGCCGAACCATCCGCACGCCCAGAGACAGGTGTCAACGAAGGCGGCAGCAGCCCCAGCGATGTGGTCACCTGCGTGACCGGGAGGTTGTACGACCAGCCGCTGGTGCCCAATGCCGTGGTGTTGCCCATCGCCGAAGCGCTCAAGTCCAGCAGCTTCATGGCCGTGATGGCCTTGGACGAGAACGAGAACACCGTGTTGGCGTCAATGGCCGAAGTCGGCAGTGTGGTGACGATCTCGGCACGCGCCGACATGGATGCAGCACCCAGCGACACCACCACACCCACAACCAGAGAGCTGAACCGATACTGCATGGTCATCCTTTGAACAAACTGGAACAAAGCCGTCTCCGGCAAGTGCAACAAAGGATGACAAAAATCAGCGCGACGCGCGAGCCTTGCGGACCGCTCTGGCCATGTCTGCGTGGAGTCATGCACAGAAATCACCGTGCAGGCCTGTCCGGCCCTGCCCCCACGGGGTCGCGGCTTGTAACAGCTGCCCCCTAAAATCGCGCCCATGACGCATTCTCCCGATCCCCACGACCTGCCCGACACCCCATCCACAGGTGATGGCGCCCCTGCTGACGCCGCCGGCGCCGAGGTGACGCACCCGCGCGCCATCCGCAGCTACGTGATGCGCGCTGGCCGAACCACGTTTGGCCAGGCCCGCGCCCTGAGCGACCTGGGCCCGAAGTTCGTGCTGCCCTACCAGAGCGACACCCCGCTTGACACCGACGCCACTTTTGGCCGCCACGCCCCTGTGGTGCTGGAGATCGGCTTCGGCATGGGCGACGCCACCGCCAAGATCGCGCAGGCCCTGCCTGACCACGACTTCATCGGCTGCGAGGTGCACGAGCCCGGCGTGGGCGCGCTGCTCAAGCTCATCGGCGAGCAAGACATCCCCAACATCCGCATCCTGCGCCACGACGCGGTCGAGGTGCTGGAGCACATGATCCGCCCGGGCAGCCTGGCGGGCATCCACATCTTCTTCCCCGATCCCTGGCACAAGAAGCGCCACCACAAGCGCCGCCTGATCCAGCCCGCCATGGTGCAAAAGCTGTGCGCCCGCCTGGCCCCTGGCGGATACCTGCACTGCGCCACCGACTGGGAGCCGTATGCCCAGCAGATGCTCGAAGTGTTGGGCGCCGAGCCGGCCCTGCGCAACACCGCCGCAGGCTATGCCGAGAAGCCCGCCTACCGCCCGCTCACCAAGTTCGAGAACCGCGGCCTGCGCCTGGGCCACGGCGTGTGGGACCTGGTGTTCCGCAAGGTCTGAGCGGCATGAAAAAGGCCTCCCGAGGGAGGCCTTTTGCTTGGGCGGTGCCGCCGATCAGTTCGCGTCGAACTTGTAGTCGGTCTTGGCCTTGGCCTTGAGGTCGTCGCGGAACTTGGCCATGCGCTGCTGGGTGATGCGCTGCATCAGCTGCGGCTTGACTTCGTCGAAGGCCGGGAACTGGGTGGCGCGCACGTCTTCCAGCTTGATGATGTGGTAGCCGAACTGCGACTTCACCGGGGCGTCGGTCATCTGGCCCTTTTGCAGCGCCTTCAGGGCGTTGGCGAACTCAGGCACGTAGTTGCCGGGGTTGGCCCAGTCCAGGTCGCCACCGTTCTCGGCCGAGCCGGTGTCCTTCGAGCTCTTCTTGGCCAGGTCTTCGAACTTGGCGCCACCCTTGATCTGAGCGATCAGGGCCTTGGCCTCGTCTTCCTTCTCGACCAAGATGTGGCGAGCACGGTATTCCTTGTCGCCGTTGGCCGCCTTGATCTTCTCGTACTCGGCGCGGGCTTCGGCCTCGGCACCAGCGCTCTTGGACTTCTTCTCTTCGTCCTGGATCAGGGCACGCATCAGCACGCTTTGACGGGCGAACTCCATCTGGTCTTGGTAGTCCTTGGACTTCTGCAGACCGCGACGCTCGGCTTCCTGGATGAAGATCTCGCGCAGCACGACCTCGTCACGCACCTTCTTTTCGAGCTCAGGCGTGCGCTCGGGGGCGGGCTGGCCAGGCTGGGCTTGCTTGGCGATCTGGTCGAGCATGGCGTCGACGCGGGCCTTGGGCACGGCCTTGCCGTTGACCACAGCGATGTTCTGCGCGAAGACCAGCGGAGCGGCCACGGTCATGGCGGCCAGCAGGGTTGCCGCCTTGGCGAAAGTGTTCAGTTTCATGTTGAGCGGAATACCAGTGATGTGTTTCAAGCGGGCTCGGCTTTGATGGCCAGCGCATGGATGCCCCGAGGCATCAGGTCGCGCAGGGCATCATACACAAGCCTGTGCCGCGCCACGGGCGTCAAACCAGCGAAACAAGACGCGCGGATGTGCAAAGAAAAGTGCGTGCCGTACAGCGAGCCGTTGCTGCCAGCGTGACCGGCGTGCGAGGCGCTGTCGTCGTTCACCTGCAGGAACACGGGCTGCAAGGCCTGCTGCAAGGTGGCGTGGATCTCGTGGTCGCGGACAGGCTCGCGGTTCGCGTCGGTGCTCATGGGTGACTCCTGTTGACAACAAGCCCTGGTGAAAGTCCCAGGCGTTCAGGCTGCCGGCTTCATGTGCTTGCTCAGGTACATACCCTGAGCCACGGTGAAGGCCAGCGTCAGGCCCAGGCTGCCCCACATCTTGAAGCTCACCCATTGCTCTTCGGTGTAGTGCTTGAACACATACACGTTGAGCAGCCCCATGAACACGAAGAACGCGACCCAGGCCCAGCCCAGGCGCCGCCACACGGCATCGGGGGCATCGATCTGGCCGCCCATCATGGCCGCCAGGGCCTTCTTGCCCAAGATGATCTCGCTGACGAAGAAACCCAGCGCCATCATCCAGTAAATGACCGAGGGCTTCCATTGGATGAAGGTCTTGTCGTGGAACCACAGCGTCATGCCGCCCAGCACCACCACGATGCCCAGGCCCGCCCAGAGCATCTTGTCGACCTTCTGCTTCATGGCCTTGAGGATGAGCACCTGCAGCAAGGTGCCGGCGATCACCACCACCGTGGCCAGCAGCATGGGCGCCTCGGTCACACCCACCACGCCGCCTTGCACCATGAAGCCCAGGTGCTGGCTCATCCACTCGGCCACTTGGGCCTTGTGCCCTTCGCCCCACTTGTAGCTGGCGAAGAACAGGAAGATGGGCAGCAGGTCGAGGAAGATCTTCATGGGGGCATCACACCGGCACTCGGGCCGTCAGGCTCGCTCACGTTGAGCGTGGCGTGAAGTCTAGCGCGGCAGAGTTGATGCAAAAGCGCTCGCCCGTGGGGGCGGGGCCATCGTCGAAGACATGACCCAGGTGGGCACCACAGTGCTGGCAACGCACCTCAACACGCACCATGCCATGGCTGTGGTCCATCACCCGCTCCACCCGGGCCTGCTCGACAGGCTCGGTGTAGCTGGGCCAGCCGCAGCCCGCGTCGAACTTGGTGGCGGCATCGAACAGCACCTCGTTGCAGCAGATGCAGCGGTACTGGCCATCGGCAAAGTGGTCCCAATAGCGGCCCGTGAAGGCGCGCTCGGTGGCTGCCTGCCGGGTGACCTGGTAGTCCATGGGGCTGAGTTGGGCGCGCCACTCGGCGTCGGTCTTCTTGATCTTGTAGTCGCTCATGATGAACAAGACACAGAGATGGAGGCCGCCCACGAGGGCGGGAAATCGGCGTCGGCTTGCGCGCCGGGCTGCTCGTCAAACGGATGTTGCAGCAAGCGCTGCAGGCGCGCCACTTCGCTGAAATCACCCTGGCGTGCGCGCTGGATGGCGGTCTCGGCCATGTGGTTGCGCAGCACATAGGCCGGGTTGACGCGGCGCATGCGTTCGGCGCGTTCGGCGTCTTGGCTGTGCTCGGCCTGCAGGCGGGCGTTGTAGCGCTGGGCCCAGGCGTCGAAGCCTTCGCGGTCGAGGAACAGGTCGCGCACCCGGGCATTGCCGGGGTGATCGGGCGCCACATCGGTGCGCCATGCACACAGTCTGCGGAAGGTGATGGTGAAGTCGGCCTGCCCCTTGGCCATCACCTGCAGCAGGGCCACGGCCAGATCGCCATCGTCGTCCTGCACGGTGCGCAGGCCCAGTTTGTCGCGCCAGCGCTGGCGCATGGCCTGCGGGAAGCGCTGCTCGTAGGTCTGCAGCGTGTCGATCACGGGCTGCGGGTTGGCCTGGCCATCCTTCACCAGCGGCAGCAGGGCCTGGGCCAGCGCACGCAGGTTCCAAAAGCCGATCTGCGGCTGGTTGTTCCAGCTGTAGCGGCCCCGGTCATCCGAGTGGTTGCAGATGTGGTCGGGATCGAAGCCATCGAGGAAGCCAAACGGCCCGTAGTCGATGGTCAGACCGAGGATGGACATGTTGTCGGTGTTCATCACGCCGTGGCAGAAGCCCACCGATTGCCAAGCGGCCATCAGCTCGGCGGTGCGGCCGACGGCGTCGTCCAGCAGGGCCAGGGCGGGGTCTTCGGCCCCGGCCAGCTCGGGCCGGTGGTGGGCGATGACGTGGTCGACCAGGGCCTGCAGCACGGCGCGGGCGCCCGGCTCGTCGCTGTAGGCGAAGTGCTCGAAGTGGCCAAAGCGCAAGAAGCTGGGCGCCACGCGGCACACCACGGCCGAGGTCTCCACGGTTTCGCGGCGCACGGGCTGAGGTGAGGTCACCAGGCTGAGCGCGCGGGTGGTCGGGATGCCCAGGCCGTGCATGGCCTCGCTGCACAGGTACTCGCGGATGGACGAGCGCAGCACCGCACGGCCATCGGCCCGGCGCGAGTACGGTGTCGCCCCGGCGCCCTTGAGTTGCAGCTCCATCGGCCCGGCCTGGGTCTGCACCTCACCCAGGCTCATGGCGCGGCCGTCGCCCAGTTGGCCGGCCCACACGCCAAACTGGTGGCCGCTGTATACGCTGGCAAACGGCGCCATGCCCGGCCAGGTGGCCTGGCCCACCATCACCTGCAAGGCCGTGGGCCAGTCTGCCTGCGGCGTGCCCTCACTCCAGGCCTCGGGCCAGCCCATCTCGGCGGCCAGCGGGCCATTGACGGCCGCCCAACGCGGCGCCGCCAGCGGATCGCCTTGCCAAGGGGTGCCCAGGCCCAGCTGGTGCTCGGCCTGCAGGCGTTCGTGCAGCCGAGCGAGGCGGTTGGGCCAGTCTTGCGGGGGCCAATGCGGCGAGGTGAAAGATGAAGGTGAGGGTACAGGGGTGTCAGCCATGTGGCGCAGTGTAGACAGGCGCCGCTTACCCTGAGGCGGGGTGGGACTCTCCGCGTGAAGGCGTCACGAACAGTGGCCTAAGATGCGCGCTTTCGCAGATCAAAAGGTGATGCCCGTGGACATGGTGTTGTTCGTCAAGTCGGCCCTGATGGGCATCGTCGAAGGGCTCACGGAATTCTTGCCCATCTCCAGCACCGGCCACCTGATCTTGGCCGATGCGCTGCTGGACTTCCAGCGCAACGTGGGTGCCGACAAGGCCAAGGTCTTCGAGATCGCCATCCAGACGGGCGCCATCTTCGCCGTGGTGCTGGTCTACCTGCAACGCATCAAGGACACGCTCTCGGGGCTGGGCAACGACCCGAAGGCCCAGCGCTTCGCCATCAACGTGATCGCGGGCTTCATCCCGGCGGTCATCATGGGCCTGGCCGTGGGCAAGGCCGTCAAGGCGCACCTGTTCACCCCCACGGTGGTGGCCACCACCTTCATCATCGGCGGCTTCATCATCATCCTGGCCGAGAACCTGGCCAAGAAGCAGCCCCAATCGCGTGTGGCCACGGTGGATGACCTGAGCCTCACCGATGCGATCAAGGTTGGCTTCATCCAATGCCTGGCCCTGGTGCCAGGCACCAGCCGCTCAGGTGCCACCATCATCGGCGGCATGCTGATGGGCCTGTCGCGCAAGGCCGCCACCGATTTCAGCTTCTTCCTGGGCATCCCCACGCTGATTGGCGCCGGCGCCTACAGCCTGTACAAAGCGCGCGACCTGCTGTCGGTGCAAGACGTGCCCCTGTTCAGCGTCGGGCTGGTGTTCGCCTTCATCTCGGCCTGGGGCTGCGTGCGCTGGCTGCTGCGCTACGTGTCCACGCACAACTTCATGCCCTTTGCCTGGTACCGCATCGCCTTTGGCATCCTGATCCTGGTGTCGGCGCACCAAGGCTGGGTCACCTGGGCGGATTGAGGCCTGGGGCCGCCACGCGCTGCCCCACCCCGCCTCGCTGAGGGACAATCGCGGCCATGAGCCCGATCGATCCCCGCAGGCAAGCGCTGGCGGCGCTGTGCGAGCCTGACCCCGAACGCAAGGCGCAGGCCGCGCTCGACCTGTTTGCTGGTGTGCGCCAAGCGCTCGCCATCCCCGAGGCCGACTGCACGGCCTCCAGCTTGGGTGGCCACGCCCCCGCCGACGTCACCCTGGCCCCAGGCTGGCGCGACACCGACTGGCTGCCCGCCGCCCAAGCAGGCGAGCCCCTGCCCGGCCGCCCCGCCCTGCCCCGCCTGGTGCCCGCCAAAGACGTGCCCTCGCGCTCGCCCTTCACGCTGGAGGGCCGCGCCGCGCTGCTGCACGCCATCTGCCACATCGAGTTCAACGCCATCAACCTGGCGCTCGACGCCGTGTGGCGCTTCCCCGGCATGCCCGAGGCGTACTACGTCGATTGGCTGCGCGTGGCCGCCGAAGAGGCCAGCCACTTCCGCCTGCTGCGAGAACACCTGGCCACGCTGGGCTGCGCCTATGGCGACTGCCTGGCCCACGATGGCCTGTGGACGATGTGCGCCCGCACCGCCGACGACATCGTGGCCCGCATGGCCCTGGTGCCGCGCACGCTCGAAGCCCGCGGGCTGGACGCCACGCCGCTCATCCAAGACAAGCTGACCCGCGCCGGCGATGCCCGCGCCGTCGAGATCCTGAACGTGATCCTGCGCGACGAGGTGGGCCATGTGGCCATCGGCAACCGCTGGTATCACCACCTGTGTCAGGCGCGCGGCCTCGATGCCGTCGCCCTGTACCCACAACTGGTCAAGCGCCACGAGGCGCCGCGCCTGCGCCCGCCCTTCAACACGGCCGCGCGCCTGGCCGCCGGCTTCACCGAGGCCGAACTGGCCTACCTGGCGGGCGACGAGTGAGCCCGCAACACCGCGTCAGCCCCGAGGGTGATGCTGGCGGTGCAGCTGGTTGAGCCGCTCGCGGGCCACGTGGGTGTAGATCTGGGTGGTCGAGATGTCGCTGTGGCCCAGCAGCATCTGCACCACGCGCAGATCGGCGCCGTGGTTGAGCAAATGCGTGGCGAACGCGTGGCGCAGGGTGTGCGGTGACAGCTGCTGGGTGATACCGGCCAGCAGCGCGTAACGCTTGATGAGCTTCCAGAACATCTGCCGGCTCATCTGGTGGCCCAACCGGGTCACGAACAGGTCGTCGCTCACGCGCTGGTCGAGGATGTCGCTGCGGCCCGTGGCCATGTAGCGTTGCAGCCAGCGGCCCGCCTCGTCGCCAAAGGGCACCAGGCGCTCCTTGCTGCCCTTGCCCCAGACGTGCACCACCCCATCTTGCAGGTTGAGCTGCACCACGCGCAGGCCCACCAGCTCGCTCACGCGCAGGCCGCTGGCGTACAGCAGCTCCAACATCGCACGGTCACGCAGGCCTTGCGCGTCGTTGGGGTCGGGGGCCTGCAGCAGCGCCTCCACCTGCCGCTCGGTGATCACGCCGGGCACGCGCAGCGCGCGCTTGGGCGGCGTCAGCGCCAAGGTGGGGTCGACGCTGCACAGCTGCTCGCGTACCGCCCAGCGGTAGTAGCGCCGCCACACGCTCAGGCGCCGGCTGGCGGTGGTGGCCTTGGTGTGCGCATGCTGCGCCTGGATGTAAGCCAGCAGCTGGCTCTCGCGCACGGGCAACAAGCCGCCCACGCCTTCGTGCTCACGCAACCAATCGGCCAGGCCACTGAGGTCGCGGCGGTAGGCCGACAGCGTGTGGGTGCTCAAACCGTCTTCGAGCCACAGCGCATCGATGAAGCGATCGATCTGGCTGAGGTCAACGGACACGCTCAGACCCCACCCGCCAGCAGCCCAGCCTTGAGGCGGCGGTCCACCGGGTGATCGCCCACGAAGATGCGCAACACGGCGCCATACAGGTCGTCACCGGGCACCGCCTGCCCGATCACCTTGCCGTTGTGCGACAGCTGGGTGCCCTTGCCAGGCAGCCAGTCGAGGTCGACGTTGTCGCCCACCTTGAGCTTGCCCAAGCCATCGATTTGCGCGCCCAATTGGTCCATGCGCGGCTTCACGCGGGCTTGCAGCTCGGCCGGTTCGTGGTCTTCGATGCGCCCCACCAGCGACTTGGTCAGCTCGTGGGCAGAGGCACTCACCATGATGCGCAGGCGCAGGCGCTTGGGGCCGGCTTGGGACACCAACTGGGCGCCATCTTTGCTGGGTGCGCCCACATACACCCCCGCCACAAAGCCCTTGAGCCAAGCCACGCCGCGCAAGCCCAACCCGTTGAGCACCAGCGGCTTGCCTTCCAGGGTGAGGCGGTTGTCGAACTGCTGGCCTTCGAGGCTGGCAGCGTGTGCCAATGGGGCAGCGCCCACCCACATCGCGCCCACCAGGCCAGCGCAAATCAAGGGACGGGCCAGGCGCGGGATGGTCCAGGTGCGTGCGGTGTGCAACATAGGCAATGTGAAGTCCAGGTGCCTCCACAACGCACCAGCTGCCAGCCGGGATGACCGGCGGCGGCTCAAACGATCACAGCTCGCCCGAGTTGACGGCGCGCTGCACGTCTGCAAAAGCCGATTCCAGCTTGCCCGCTGAACGAGCCGGATCGTTCGGCTCCAGCTTTTGCCAATCGTCGTAAGCGGCGGCCAGGCGGCGGCCGTACTCGATCTTTTTGAACTGGTCTTGCAGCACCTTTTCGTCCGTGGGCATGGGCGCGATCTGGCTGATCTTGGACTGCCACTCTTCCATGCGCTTGGCGCGCAGCTGTTCGTCCGTCTCAATGCCAGCGATCAGCACAGAGCCCATCAGGTTGGCTTCGACAGGGGTGAACTCGCCCGTCTTCATGCGCTCGGGCACCTGGGCCAGCAAACCTTCACCCACGCGGGCGCGGCGAGCGGCTTCCTTCGTCTCGTCGATGTTCTGCCAGTCTTCGAAAGCGTGCTGGAAGCGCAGGAAGCTGACGATGCGCTCGCCGTGTTTGGGGTCGATCTGGGCCTTGGCCAATGCCCCATTCAGTGCCCCCCAGTCGCCAGCATCGACATCCACCGGACGGCCATCTGCGTCCACCCCTGGGCTGAGGGTCGACGGCGCACTCGCGTCTGAGGAGCCCTTGAACCAGGCGCTCACCCCCGAAGTCGCCGCCCCGGCACCACCCGGCAGGTCCTCAGGCTTGCCGCCCTGCATCCACCACACACCCCCGCCGACCACCAGGCCCAACACCACGGCGGCGGCCACAAAGGTCATGCGGTTGGACTTCTCGTACGTGATCATGTCTCGCTATCCAGTTCTGTTCTGTTGCTGGCCGATTCTGCATCACCGCCCCAGAAAAAAACCCCGCAGGCACGGGGCCATGCGGGGTTGCGAGGCCACCGGACGGCATGTCCGGCGACGCAATCTATCACTGCGCTGCAGTTTCATCCACGGTGTAAGGCTTGGTTGACACGGCCTTCGGGCGCAGCTTCACAGCCACGTCCTGGGTCAGCGTGCCGAAGTCGGTCTTGTCCAGCACGGCGCGCAGGTAGTCTTCCAGTTGCAGACCCGCCAGGAACGAGTCCTTGGTCTCTTCGGTCAGCTTCAGGGTGTCCAGCACCTCGTGGCCCACGATGGCCAGCGGGAACTTGTACTTGATGCTCAGCGGCGTGTTGGTGTTGAAGTCATAGATGGCCTGCTGCTTGACCGTCGGCACGCCGGGGATGGTCGTGTCGGCCAGCACCTTCTTGGCGCTGTAGTCGATGGTGAAGTTGGCCAGCACCACCCAGGCTTGCGAGCCGTCGTCCATCGCGCGCACGAACTTCAGGGCCGAACCTTTGGCATCGCCCTTGACGATGTTGAGCTTGCTGTCGACCGTGATGCTGGTGATCGGGAACGAGAACGTGGGCAGCGTGGCCGAAGTCACGGTGACGGTGTTGCCCGCGCCAGAGACGACGGTCGACGTCAGCTTGAAGGCCTTGGTGGCGGTGTCCGAGAACGCTTGGACGGAGTCAGCCACCAGCGCGTTGGTCACGATGGTGGTGTTGCCGGCGTGGGCGACCGAGGCCAGGGCCAGCGAGGCCACGGCGATGGAGGAACGCAAAGTCATCGAAAAGCTCATGAGACGGCTCCTGTGGAGTTGAGTGGGGGCCACAACCGTGCAGCCCTGTGTGGTGAAGCGCTGCCATCATGCCGAGTCAGCAATTCACCCCACCCCCCGGGTTTACGGGTATTGGTCGGCGCCTTTGGCAAAAAACAAGGGTTTACATCCAACGGGTGGCCACCTAGCCATTTCGCGTTAACCCTTGTTCTGTAAATTATCTGACAATCCTATGGATCAGATTTATCGGCGCGTATTCACCCCTTTGGTGGTGGATTTGATGCAGCGCAACATCCGCGCGATCTCGGCGCCGCCGGCAGACATCTCGGCCAAAGGCAAGGCAAGCTCACCCCAAAGTTCACCCCTGTTGATGCCCCATGCGCCCAGCCCTGCACGCCGCACCGTCGCCTCGCCCTGAGCAGACCACCGACTGGTCACAACTGGCCCACCACATTGATCAACTGGTTCAAGGGCAGTTGGGCCACTGGTGGCTGGGCCAGTCACCCGTGCAGGCGGCCCTGGTGTGCCTGGACTGGGCCGGCCACCTCGCGCAGTCGCCAGGCAAGCAACTGGCCGTGGCGCACGAGGCCCTGGCCGATGCCCAGCAAACGGCCCTGAACTGGCTTGGCGCGACGCCCTCGGCCAACGGCGACCGCCGCTTCCAGGCCGAGGGCTGGCAACGCTGGCCCTACAAGGCCATCGCCGACAGCTTCTTGTGGCAAGAGCGCCTGTGGGAGCGCGCCACCCGGGGTGTGCCGGGCGTGAACCCCAAGCACGAAGACGCGGCCGCCTTCGCCGCGCGCCAATGGCTGGACATGTGCTCGCCAGCCAACCTCCCCTGGCTCAACCCCGAGGTGCTGCAGCGCACGGGGCAAGAGCTGGGCGCCAACGTCGTGCGCGGTGCGCTGAACCTGGCCGACGACCAGCTCCGCCAGGTCCGCCAACAGGCGCCGGCCGGCACCGAGGCCTTCCAGCCCGGCCAGCAGGTGGCCATCACCCCGGGCCAGGTGGTGTGGCGCAACCGGCTCATCGAGCTGATCCAGTACGCCCCGACCACGGCCACCGTCCATGCCGAGCCCATCCTCATCGTGCCGGCGTGGATCATGAAGTACTACATCCTCGACCTCTCGCCCGGGAACTCGCTGGTCAAGTACCTCGTGGACCAGGGCCACACGGTGTTCATGATCTCGTGGAAGAACCCCGGCCCCGACGAGCGCGACCTGGGCCTGGACGACTACCGCCAACTGGGCGTGATGGCCGCCCTCGACGCCATCGGCCAGATCGTGCCGGGCCAACGTGTGCACGCCACCGGCTACTGCCTGGGCGGCACCTTGCTGCAGATCGCCGCCGCCACCATGGGCCGCGACCACGACGACCGTCTGGCCTCCATCAGCCTGTTTGCG
>Ga0228699_1000380_pt1 | contig 35037 bp, 33 predicted proteins | sample McNCre217_Aug_MG_FD_178016 | JGI IMG/M metagenome (GOLD analysis project Ga0228699, IMG submission 178016) | Freshwater microbial communities from McNutts Creek, Athens, Georgia, United States - 2-17_Aug_MG | ecosystem: Environmental > Aquatic > Freshwater > Creek | place: USA: Georgia... | reverse complement strand
CCACCGGCGTGTTGTAGCTTGGCAGCGCGGCGACCGGGATCTTGCCCAGCGCCACCAGCCCGGCGAGCACGATCGCCAGGTTCAGCAGCACCGTCATCACCGGACGGCGGATGAATGACTCCGTCAGTCTCATCGCGAGGCCCCGCTCGCGGCGACCTCGGCGGTGCTGGCTGCCGCAGCGGCACCCGACGCCGCACCTGCCGCGCTCGCGCCCTTGCCGCTGCCCATCGGCGCTTCCTTGACAGGGGTGCCCGGGCGCAGGTTCTGCTTGCCCTCGACGACGACTTTCTCGCCAGCGGTGACGCCCTCGACCACCACCTGCTCGCCCAGCGGCTGGCGCAGCTGCACCGGCTTCATCTGCGCCTTGCCCTCGGCGTCGACCACGTAGACCGAGCGCTCGTTGCCGCGCACGATCACCGCGGCCTGTGGAATCACGACGGCGTCCTTGATCGTGCGCAGCGTCAGCTTGACCGTGACGTACTGGCCGGGCCAGAACTGCCGGCCTTCGTTGACCAGCTTGCCCTTGACGCGGATGGTGCCGGTGGTGGCGTCCACGCCGCTGTCGATGAAGCTCACGTTGCCGGGCAGCGCGACCGCTGGCTGGCCGCGGCGCTCGCCGGGCAGCTGCACGGTCAGCGGCACGCCACCTTCCGTGGCGAGCTCCTTGTCGGCCTTGCGCAGCGCGCCGAGCTGCGCTTCCGGCAGCGTGAAGCTCACGCCGATCGGGTCCATCTGCGTCAGCGTGACCAGGGCGGCACCGCCGGGCTGCACCAGGCTGCCCTTGACGACACTGACCGCGCCGGCCCGACCGCTCATGGGCGCCTTGAGCACGTTGTTGCCCAGCGCGACCTCGATGGACTGCACGCCCGCCACACTGGACCGCACGGCGGCCAGCTGCGCATCGAGCTGCGTCTGCAGCGAGTCGACGGCATTGCGGGCGATGAAGTTCTGCTCGAACAGTTCTCTGGACCGGGCCAGCTGGCGTTCGAGGTCGGCCTGCGTCGCCTTGTCCTTGGCCAGTTGCGCCCGGGCCTTGTCCAGATTGGCGCGGTCGGCGCGGTCGTCCAGCTTGAAGAGCACCGCACCGCGCTTGACCGCCTGGCCCTCCTCCACGGCCACTTCGGTGACGATGCCGGTGGTCAGTGGCCGGATCTCGACGCTGTCGAGCGCCACCACGCTGCCGGCCGCCTCGATCGAGACGGGCACATCCCGCTGCTGCGCGAGGACGATGCCGACGGTCTGCGGCCCGCCGCGCGTGCCGCTGGCCGACGCTGATCCGGCGGCGATCGGTGCCTTGGCAGTGTCGGCCGCAGGGGATTTCTGGGTCCACCAGTACGTGCCGCTGGCTCCACTGGCAACGACCAGGAGTGCGGCGATTGTTCTTGTCTTCATGTTTCTTCCAACCAGGGCGCCGTGCGCAAGGGGGCGGGCGCAATTGGCGTGCAATCTATCACTGCACACGTTCCGGTCGTGTGAAGACTTCTACTGACACCGCAGCCGCCGCCTTGGCCTCAAGCGTGCGCCGGAATCTGCCGATACCTGTGCCGAGTGGTCGCAAAGCCTTCGCATGGCGTTGTTCGCGACACCGGCCATTTCTGGCCCGAACCCGCTGTCAGCTCCCCGGTTGTTGCCATGACCAGACCGAATCCCCACCCCGAGCCAGCCGTTGCCGGCCCGGTGTCCCGGCCCCAGCGCCGCGGCGCGATCACGATCGCGCTGCTGGTCAGTGCGCTCGCGGCCCTGCCGATGCTGAACCGCGTCAATGCCGTGTCGGGCCTGTCGGGTCCGGCAAATGCTCCGGACACGTCCACGCCCCTGCTGGCGCTGTGTGAGCGCGATCTAGGTGGTCGCCAGGACCACGACCGAGGAGCGCAGCGCCATCGGATGGCGCCGATCCAGTGTTGGCGCCACTTCTACCGGAACCTCCCTCACATGGCCAAGACCGTCCCCCTGATCGACGCCGTTTCCCCGCTGGCCGCGCCCCAGGCGCGCGCCATGCCGCCGACGTTCTCCCTTCCTGCGGAGCTGACGATCGACACGGTCGGCGAGCTGTACCCGCAATGCCGCGTCTGGATGCACGCGCAGGTGCGGTCTGACCTGTGCGTGCAGGCCCGGGATGTCACCCAGGTGGATGCTGCCGGGGTGCAGCTGCTGTTGTCCTGGGCCAGGACGCTGGCGGCGGACCAGCGCCGTCTGCAGCTGGTCGGACCGAGTGGTGTGCTGGTGACGGTCTGCACCGCGCTGGGTGCCACTGGTCTGATCCGGCAGGACGGTCCGGCTCGGGAAAAGGGTTGCCCATGAGCCACCAGGAAACCGACGACGAACTCGTCCGTGCGCTGCTGCCGGCCTTCATCGACGAGGCCTATGCCCAGTGCGATGCGCTGGAGCAGCTGCTCCTGCAGATCGAGGACGCGCCCGATGACCGTGCCCTGCTGGACGCCCTGTTCCGCTGCGCCCACACCATCAAGGGCTCGGGGGGCATGTTCGGGCAGGAGGGCATCGTCCGGTTCACGCACCATGTCGAGACGCTGCTCGACCGCTTGCGCGAAGGCCACCTGATGCTGACGCCGCAGCTCATCACCCTGCTGCTGCAGAGCAACGACGTGATGCGGGAGCTGGTGCGCCTGACCCGCGACGCACAGGACGAAGCGCCGCAAGCTGCGCAAGCCCGCGAGCGGCTGGTGGCGCAGCTGCAGCGCGCCACAGCCTGCACCATCCCGCCGCAGGACCCTCCCGGTGTCGAACCCGCGCTGTGCCGGTGGCGGGTGACCGTCCGGTTCGGCATCGACACCTTCCGCCACGGCGTCGATCCGATCCACCTGCTGGACGACGTGCGCGGCCTGGGGAGCGTCTCCGACCTGCAGTGCGATGTCGGGACCGTGCCGGCCTTCGACGCCCTTGATCCGCAGAGCTGCTACCTGTCGTTCGCGTTCAGCCTCGATGCGGCGGCCACGCGGGCCGAGGTCGAGCGGGCCTTCCAGTTCGCCTGCGACGACTGCGAACTCTCCATCACCGCGATCGCGAGCACCGTGCCGGCACAGGCCGTGCTGCAACAACCGCCGCGACCGCGCCCGGTCGGTCCGGTCGGCCCGGCTTCGGGTGTCGCCGAGGACAGCGGCTTCATCCGCGTGCACGCCGACCGGCTCGACGAGGTGATCAACCTGCTGGGCGAGCTGGTGATCGCTGGCGCGGGGGCCTCGATGCTGGCACGCCAGACGCGCCAGCGCAGCCTGGTCGAAGCCAACCAGCAGGTGACGCGGCTGATCGAAGGCATCCGCAACAGCACGCTGAAGCTGCGCATGGTGCCCATCGGCGAGACTTTCGCGCGCTTCCGGCGTGTGGTGCGCGACACGGCGGCCGAGCTGGGCAAGGACGTGGCGCTGGAGATCGTCGGCGGCGACACCGAGCTCGACAAGGCCATGGTCGAACGCATCGCCGACCCGCTGATGCACCTGGTGCGCAACGCCATGGACCACGGCCTGGAGACGGCCGAGGAGCGCCTGGCCTGCGGCAAGCCGGCGCAGGGCACGCTCACGCTCAACGCCTGCCATGAATCGGGCAGCATCCTGATCCGCATCCTCGACGACGGCCGCGGCGTCCAGCGCGACAAGGTGCTGCGGCGCGCCTGGGACCGCCAGTTGCTGGAGCCTGGGGTGGTGCCCTCGGACGAGGCCATCCTGGACCTGATCTTCGCCCCCGGCTTTTCCACGGCCGAGCAGGTCACCGACCTCAGTGGCCGGGGAGTGGGCATGGATGTGGTGCGCAGCAACGTGCAGGCCATGCGCGGCTCCGTCACCATCCGCAGCGAGCCGGGGCAGGGCGCCTGCATCGAGATCCGCTTGCCGCTCACGCTGGCCATCATCGACGGGTTCCTCGTGGGGGTCGGGCCGTCCAGGTTCATCTTCCCGCTGGATGCGGTGGTGGAGGTGATCGCCAGCCGGGATACCGTGACCACCATGGACGCCCGCGGCCGCTGCTGCGTGGAGCTGCGCGGCCAGGTGCTGCCGGTGGTCGACCTGCGCAGCCTGTATGCCCTGGACGTCCCCCCGCCGGAACGCCGCAGCGTGGTGGTGGTGCGTGCCGGGTCGCGCCGTTATGGCGTGCTGGTGGACACCCTGCTGGGCCAGCACCAGACCGTGATCAAACCCCTGGGCCTGATGCTGCGCAGCCTGCGCGGCGTGTCCGGCTCGTCCATTCTCGGCACCGGCGAAGTGGCCCTGATCTTCGACGTGGGCGCCCTCGGCCAGCTGGCCGCCACCTCGCCGGCCGGATCCGGCCACGTTCCCGCGGCATGACGCCTCCAGGCCGCCGATGACCGCCACCGATCTGTAGGAGATGCGCATGACCTCGCCCCGACCTTCCTGGCTTGCCCGCACGTTCGCGGGCGACGAGCTCTCCCGCCTGCAGGCAGACGTGGAGACCCATGCCCGCGCCCGCGCCGAGGCCGAACAGTCCCTGGCCGACCTGACCAACCGGCTCGCCGCCGTGGAGTCCGAACTGCGGGTCCGCACCGACATCATGAATGTCACCAGCATCGTCTCAGAGTCCGACCGGAAGGGTGACATCCTGAGCGTCAACGAGAAGTTCGTCGAGGTCTCGAAGTACCGCCGCGATGAACTGATCGGCCAGCCGCACAGCACCACCCGGCACCCGGACATGCCCAAGGACGTGTTCAAGAAACTCTGGCAGACCATCGGTCGGGGCGAGATCTTCCGCGGCGTGATCAAGAACCGCGCCAAGGACGGCACCCCCTACTACGTGGATGCGGTGATCGCTCCCATCCTGGGCGACAACGGCAAGCCCAGCAAGTACCTGGGCGTGCGCTACGACATCACCGAGGCCGAGATCGAGCGGCAGAACGCGCAGGGCACGCTGCGGGCATTCAATGCGGTGTCGGCCTACATCGAGTTCGATCCCCAGGGGAGCGTGGTCTCGGCCAACCAGAACTTCCTCGACCTCATGGGCTACCGCATCGAGGAGATCGTCGGCAAGCACCACCGCATCTTCGTGGACCCGGTGCAGTCGGCCCAGCCGGCCTACGCCGACTTCTGGCGTGACCTGGGCCAGGGGCGCGCCCAGAACGACGTCTTCAGGCGCATGAACCGCAGCGGGCAGCCGGTGTGGATCCGTGGCATCTACGCGCCGATCCGCGACGAGATGGGGCGTGTCACCAAGGTGGTCAAGATCGCCTCCGACGTGACCGCCGAGGTGAACATGACCCACATGCTCAGCCAGTCGGTGGAGCAGGCGCAGGCGGTGACGGCGGCAGCGATGCGGGGCGATCTGTCGCAGCGCATTCCGCTGGACGGCAAGACGGGCGCGGTCAAGGTCCTGTGCGAAGGCGTCAATGCCCTGGTGGAGACCACCGCAACCATCTTCGGCGACATCGGCCGCATGATGGCGGCCCTGTCCGGCGGGGACCTGTCGCAGCGCATCGAGCGCCGCTACGAGGGCACCTTCGCCGAGGTCCGCAACGACGCCAACACCGCCAGCGAGAAGCTGACCGCGATCATCGAGGACGTCGGCCGTGTCTTCTCCGGCCTCGCCGAAGGGGACCTCACCCAGCGCATCACGCGCGAGGCCGAGGGGGTGTTCAACCAGGTCAAGCAGGACGCCAACAGCAGCGCCGACAAGCTGGCGATGGTGATCGAGGAGGTGCGTGCGGCCGCCAACGCCCTGACGGGGGCTGCCGGACAGGTGAGTGCCACGGCGCAATCGCTGTCGCAGTCGGCCAGCGAGCAGGCCAGTTCGGTGACGCAGACGACCGCCTCCATCGACGTGATGTCGGTGTCCATCACCCAGAACAGCGACAACGCCCGGGTGACCGACGTGATGGCGACCAAGGCCAGCAAGGAAGCCAGCGAAGGCGGTGCGGCGGTGACGCAGACCGTGGTGGCCATGAAGCAGATTGCCCAGAAGATCGGCATCATCGACGACATTGCCTACCAGACCAACCTGCTGGCGCTCAATGCGGCCATCGAGGCCGCACGGGCGGGCGAGCATGGCAAGGGCTTTGCGGTGGTCGCCGACGAGGTGCGCAAGCTGGCCGAACGCAGCCAGGAGGCCGCCAAGGAAATCGGCGATCTGGCCGCCGACAGCGTCTCCACCGCCGAGCGCGCCGGCAAGCTGCTGGACGAGATCGTTCCGTCCATCCGCAAGACCTCCGACCTGGTGCAGGAGATCGCCGCCGCCTCGCAGGAACAGAGCCAGTCGGTCAACCAGATCAGCGGCGCCATGGGCCAGCTCAGCAACGCCACGCAGATGAACGCCTCGGCGTCCGAGGAACTGGCCGCCACGTCGGAGGAGTTGTCCGGCCAGGCCGAACAGCTGCTGGAGTCGGTGGCCTTCTTCAGCCTGGACGGCGCACAGGCGGCGTGCGCCGCACCCCGCGGCCGGACCGAATATTCCGCGGTGGCCGTGGAGCGTCGGGCGCCCAACTCGCCGATGCGTGCGGCGGCGCGTCCGCCCCGGGCGGTGGCCGCGCCTGCGCCGGTCCTGGGCACGGGGACCCGTGGCAACTTTCGTCCCTACTGAACCCGGGAGCTGCAGATGAAACCGCAGGCAGCGGGCGCCGACACGGCGCCAGCGCAGTACCTCACCTTCTGGCTGGGCGACGAGGTGCTGGGCATGGACATCCGGACCGTGCGCGAGATCATCCAGTGCGGCCCCATGGCCACCGTGCCGCTGATGCCGAAGTTCCTGCGCGGGGTGATCAACCTGCGCGGCGCCGTGGTGCCGGTGATCGATCTCAACGCGCGCTTCGGCCGCCCGGCGACCAAGGTCGGCAAGAAGAGCTGCATCGTCATCTTCGATGCGGTGCGCGCCGGAGAGCGCGCCGAGCTGGGGCTGCTGGTCGACGCGGTGAGCGAGGTCATCAAGATCGGCGCCGAACACATCGAGCCACCGCCAGACTTCGGTGCCACGGTGCGCCGGGACTTCATCCGTGGTCTCGCCAAGCTGGGAGCGCGGTTTGTCATCCTGCTGGACCCCGACCGTGCGCTGGACGTGCAGGAAATGGCCGATCTGTGCGAGTCTGCCCAGAGCGCCGTGGTGCCGGCAGCGTCCGCATGGTGAACAACCCGAGTGCATCCCCATGCCGGAACTGAGTGATGCCACCTACCGCCAGATCGCGGCCCTGATGCAGGAAACGGTCGGGCTGTTGTTCAGCGACAGCAAGAAGGCACTGGTCAGCGCGCGCCTGTCGCAGCGCATGCAGCATCTGGCGCTGGACAGCTTCGATGACTACCTCCGTCGCATCACCTGGGAAGCGGACCAGGGCGAGTTCCAGATCGCGGTGGATCTGCTCACCACCAACGAGACCTACTTCTTCCGCGAGCCCCAGCACTTCGAGCTGCTGGAGCGCGAGCTGAACCGCCAGCGACCACCGTCGCTGGCGGTCTGGAGTGCGGCCTCGTCCTTCGGGGACGAGGCCTACAGCATCGCCATGCTGCTGTCGGACCTGCAGCAGCAGGGGCGGCTGGGTGGTGGCTGGTCCATCCTGGGCACCGACATCAGCGACCGCGTGTTGCGCAGCGCCCGGCAGGCGGTGTATCCGCAGGATCGGCTGCGCTTCGTGTCGCCGCAGAGGCTCAAGCGCTACTGTCTGCGCGGCGAGGCCGAGGCCGAGGGCCTGGTGCAGATCCAGGCGTGCATCACCGAGCGGGTGCAGTTCGGCCAGCTCAACCTGTGCCAGCCGATCGAGCCGCTGGGGCCGTTCGATGTGGTGTTCCTGCGCAATGTGCTGATCTATTTCGACCGCGACACCAAGCGGGCCGTGGTGGACCGGGTGCTGGCGCGGCTGCGTCCGGGCGGGCTGTTCTTCATTGGAACTGCCGAGTGCCGGGTGCTGTGCGAAACACCCTTGCAGCCGCTGGCCCCCGGCGTCTTCCGCAAGTTGCCCGAGTCCGTGCGGTGAACGCGCTGCGCGCGGTGACGCTGCACCCGGGCGATGTCGTGCTGGGGCTGCGCGGGGACCGGCTGGAGACCTTGCTGGGTTCCTGCGTGGCCATCGTGCTCACGGACCCGCGCAGAACGGTGGGTGCCATGTGCCATTTCGTGTACACACGGCCTTGCGCGCAAGCGCCTGCCATCCTGCCCACTGCACAGGCGGACCACGCGCTGCAGTCCATGGCGCAGCTGCTGCAGGTCCGCGGCATTCTGGTGCCGCTGTGCGAGGCCTATGTGATCGGCGGCGGCAACATGTTTCCGGAGATGGTGTCCGGTGTCCGCGTGGGTGACGACAACGCGCAATGGGCGCTCAGGGCCCTGGCCGCACAGGGGGTGCGGGTGCTGTCCACGGATGTCGGCGGGCCTGTGTACCGCCGACTGCGCTGGACCGTCGGGCCGCAGGCACCGCAGATCGAGGCCGTGCCGTTATGAGCACGCATGGGGGGCTCCAGCTCTTCGTGATCGACCACTCGGCGATCGTGCGCCAGTCCTTGCAGCAGTTGTTCCGAGACGATCCGGAGATCGCGCTGATGGGCAGCGCGCCCACGCCGCAGATCGCTGTGCCGGTGATCCGCAGAGCCCGGCCGGACGTGCTGCTGCTCGACATCGACATCCCCGGGGTGGATGTGCCGGCCTTTCTGCAGCTGCTCCGGGACGAGATGCCGATCCCGACCGTCCTGTGTGCCAGCCAGGGCGAAGAGCGCGGCCCGGCCGCGCTGGAAGCGTTGGCCGTGGGTGGCGCTGCGCTGGTTTCCCGACCGCGCCTGGGCTTGAAGCAGTTCCTCGAGGCGTCCCACCTCGACCTCGTGCAGACCCTGAAGCGTGCGGCCCGCCTGCGTCCGCGCCCGGTGGAGATTCCGTCGCCTCCAGCGGCTTCCGGGGACAGTGTCTTCCGGCCTTCGGGGGCGAACCGTCTCGTCCTGATCGGGGCTTCCACGGGCGGGACACAGGCGATCGAGGCGGTGCTGCGGACCTTGCCTGGCGACAGCCCTGGCATCGTCATCGTGCAGCACATGCCCGAGAAGTTCACGGCCATGTATGCACAGCGTCTGGACGCCACCTGTCCGATGCACGTGCGCGAGGCCTGCCACGGTGACCGTGTGGAGCGTGGCCTGGCATTGATCGCACCAGGGGGGCTGCACCTGCAGCTGCGCAGGGCTGGCGGGCAGTATTTTGCTGTGGTCCAGAACGGGCCGCTGGTGAATCGCCACAAACCGTCGGTCGACGTCCTGTTCCAGTCTGCAGCCGAGTGTGCCGGTCAGGATGTGCTGGCCATCCTGCTCACCGGGATGGGCGATGACGGTGCCCGTGGCATGAAGCTGCTGCACGAGCGCGGTGCCCGTACCGTGGCGCAGGATGAAAAGACCTGCGCTGTTTTCGGCATGCCGATGGAGGCGATCCGGCTGAACGGGGTGGACGAGGTGCTGCCACTGTCGCAGGTGGCGGGTGCGATCTCGCTGTTCGACCGGCGTGGCTGGCCTGCGTGAGCCCAAAGCACAACGGGTCAGCACCTTGTGAGTGCTAACCCGTTGATTTCATTGGTGCCGGAGAGAGGAGTCGAACCCCCGACCTTCTCATTACGAATGAGCTGCTCTACCAACTGAGCTACACCGGCGCAAGGATTGAATTATAGGTCGGCGGAATCAGCTTTGTGAAGCCTCTTCGCCATTTATTTTTGCTTCGGCCTGGTGGTAGTCGGTCGCGCGCTGGACTTCGTTCTTCGAGCCGAGGATGACGCTGACCCGCTCATGCAGCTTGGTGGGCGTCAGGTCCATGATGCGCTGGTGACCGTTGGTGGCCATGCCGCCCGCCTGCTCGACCAGGAACGCCATCGGGTTGGCCTCGTACATCAGGCGCAGCTTGCCCGGCTTGGCCGGCTCGCGCTGGTCCCACGGGTAGAGGAACACGCCACCGCGGGTCAGGATGCGGTGCACGTCGGCGACCATCGAGGCCACCCAGCGCATGTTGAAGTCCTTGCCGCGCGGGCCTTCCTTGCCTTGCAGGCATTCGTCGATGTACCGCTTCACCGGCGTGTCCCAGTGGCGCATGTTCGACATGTTGATCGCGAATTCCTTGGTGTCGGTCGGGATCTGCACGTTCTCGCTGGTCAGCACCCACGAGCCGGTCTCGCGGTCGAGCGTGAACATCGCGACGCCGTCGCCCACCGTCAGCACCAGCGTCGTCTGCGGCCCGTAGACGCAGTATCCGGCGGCCGCCTGGAACTTGCCCGGCTGCAGGAAATCCTCTTCGCTCACGCCGCGGTTGTGGCCGACCTTGCGCAGCACCGAGAAGATGGTGCCGATCGAGACGTTCACGTCGATGTTGCTGGAGCCGTCGAGCGGGTCGAACAGCAGCATGTACTCGCCCTGCGGGTAGCGGTTGGGCACGACGTGGATGTCGTCCATCTCCTCGGACGCCATCGCCGCGAGGTGGCCGCCCCATTCGTTGGCCTCGATCAGTACCTCGTTGGAGATGATGTCGAGCTTCTTCTGGACTTCGCCCTGCACGTTCTCGCTGCCGGCCGAGCCGAGGACTTCGCCGAGCGCGCCCTTGTTGACGGCGATCGCGATGCGCTTGCAGGCGCGGGCGACGACTTCGATCAGCAGGCGAAGCTGACCGGGGATGTGGCCGTGCTCGCGCTGCTGCTCGACGAGGTACTGGGTGAGGCTGATGCGTTTGGTCATGAAGCGGTGCCGGCGTGTCTGCCGGATCGGGAGTTACAAGAGAGTTTCAGGGAATGGCCCGATCCTAACTTCTCCAGATTTCAGTCGGCCAATGCGCGCGTGACGATTTCGCGCGTATCGCCGGACAAGTCCACCTTCGCGGCAATCCGCTCGATCGCCGCACGCGCGTGGCTGCGGTAGGGCTCGGCCAGCGCGCGCCAGCGGTCGAGGGCCCGGGCCATGCGCGAGGCGAGCTGCGGGTTGAAGCCGTCCACTTCCTGCACCTTGTCGGCCCAGAAGGCGTAGCCGGCGGCGTCGGCACGGTGGAAGGTGCCCGGATTGAGCTGTGTCATCGTCAGCAGCAGGCTGCGCGCGCGGTTCGGGTTGCGCAGCGAGTAGTCCGGGTGGCGCGACAGCGCCTTGATTTGCGCGAAGACCTGGCCGTCCTGCTCCGGCGCGGTGGCCTGCAGCGCGAACCACTTGTCGATGACGAGCGCTTCGCCGCTGAACATGGCGTGGAAGCGCTCCAGCGCCGCGCCGGCCAGCGACGAGCGGCCGTGGACCAGCGCGGTCAGCGCGCCGAGGCGGTCGGTCATGTTGCCGGCGTCCTTGAAGCGCTGCAGCGCCTTGCCCTGCCAGATCGGCTCGCCCTGCGCGACGCCGTCCAGCACCAGCATGGACAGCGCCAGATTGGCCAGCGCACGCCGGCCGCACGACACCGGGTCGGGCCGGTAGCCGCCGGTCTGGCTGTGCTGCTCCCACGCGGCGGCCCAGTCGGCGTGCAGGCTGCGGGCGAGTTGCGCGCGCATCGATTCGCGGGCGGTGTGGATCTTCTGCGGGTCGATCGGCTCGCCGGCTTCCGCCATGCGCTCGGCCAGATAGCCCTCGCTCGGCAGCGTCAGCACGAGTTCCTTGAACGCGGCGTCCAGCGCCGGATCGTTCAGCACCGTGCGCAGGGCCGCGGTGAAGGCCTCGTCGAGCACCAGCGCGCCACCCTGACGCACCGCCACGAGCAGCCGCTGCACCGCCAGCCGCTGGCCAGCCTCCCAGCGGTTGAAGGCGTCGGTGTCGTGGCCCAGCAGCGTGAACAGCTCGGCTTCGCTCGCGTCCCACTCCAGGATCACCGGCGCCGAGAAGCCGCGCAGCAGCGAGGGCACGGGCGCAGCGCTCAGGCCCTCGAAGTTCCACGACTGCTCGGCGCTGTCGAGCACCAGCACGCGGTCGGTGCCGGCGATCGGCTGGCCGGCCGCATCCAGCAGGCCCATCGCCACCGGAATCACGAACGGCTGCTTGACCGGCTGTCCCGGCGTGGCCGGCGTGTGCTGGCGCAGCGTGAGCGTGTAGCGGCCCGCTTCGGCGTCGAAGCGGCCCTCGGCTTGCAGGCGCGGCGTGCCGGCCTGGGCGTACCAGCGCTTGAAGGTGTCCAGCCGCTCGGCCAGCGCGCTGCCCGGGTTGGCGTCGGCGATGGCCTGCGCGAAATCGTCGCAGGTCACGGCCTGACCGTCGTGGCGCGCGAAGTACAGGTCCATGCCGCGGCGGAAACCGGCGCGGCCGACGAGCGTCGCCATCATCCGCACCACCTCGGCGCCCTTGTCGTAGACGGTGGCGGTGTAGAAGTTGTCGATGGCCTGGTACTGGTCGGGCCGCACCGGGTGCGCCATCGGACCGGCGTCTTCCGGGTACTGGCTCTGGCGCAACTGGCGCACGTCCTCGATGCGCTTGACCGCGCGCGCCGAGGCCTCGCCGGCCATGTCCTGGCTGAACTCCTGGTCGCGGTAGACGGTCAGGCCTTCCTTCAGGCTGAGCTGGAACCAGTCGCGGCAGGTGATGCGGTTGCCGGTCCAGTTGTGGAAGTATTCGTGGCCGACGACGCTCTCGACATTGCCGAAATCGACGTCGGTGGCGGTGGCGGGGCTGGCCAGCACGAACTTCGTGTTGAAGATGTTCAGGCCCTTGTTCTCCATCGCGCCCATGTTGAAGTCGCTGACCGCGACGATCATGAAGCGCTCCAGATCGAGCTTCAGGCCGAAGCGGGCCTCGTCCCACGCGATCGACGCGATCAGCGAGTTCATCGCGTGCTCGGTCTTGTCCAGGTCACCGGCGCGCACATAGACCTGCAGCGTGTGGTCGGATCCTGAGCGGGTGCGGATCTTCTGCTCGCGGCAGACGAGGTCGGCGGCCACCAGCGCGAACAGGTAGCTCGGCTTCGGGTGCGGGTCGCTCCAGACGGCGTAGTGGCGGCCCTTGGGCAACTCGCCCGACTCGACGAGGTTGCCGTTGGACAGCAGCATCGGGTGGAGCTTCGCGTCCGCGCGCAGCGTCACCTTGAAGACGGCCATCACGTCCGGCCGGTCGGTGAAGTAGGTGATGCGGCGGAAGCCCTGCGCCTCGCACTGCGTGAAGAAGCCGCCGCCCGAGGTGTAGAGCCCCGAGAGCTGGGTGTTCTTGCCCGGCGCGCAGGTGTTGCGGATCTCCAGCGCGAAGGGCTCGGCGGGCAGCTTCTCCAGCACCAGCTGGCCGTCGTCGAACTGGAAGGACACGCTGTCGCCGTTGACCAGCACGCGGGTCAGCGTGATGTCCTCGCCGTCCAGGCGCAGCGGCTGGCCGGGGCGGTCCGGGTTGGGCTCGACCTGCATCCGGCTGATGACCAGCGTCTTGGCCGGCTCCAGCTCGAAGGTCAGGTCGACCGAGCGGATCCAGTGGCTCGGCGCGACATAGTCCTCGCGCCGTGTCAGGGTGACGGTACCTTCACGCATGGCTTGTCTCTTGTTGTCAGGGGGTCAGCTGATCAGCCCAGACTGGGCGGCAGGGTGTAGTCGGTGAAGTCGGCGATCGACTGGCGCACGTTGTCGTAGCCGTCAAAGGCCTGCGCCGGCAGCGTGGTGGTCAGCACGACCGCGGCCATGCCGCCGCTGCGTGCCGCCTCGATGCCCAGTGGTGCGTCCTCGAAGACGAGGCACTGGGCCGGGTCCACGCCCATGCGGCGGGCGGCTTCCAGGAAGATGTCCGGGTGCGGCTTGCCGCGCAGGCCGTCGGCGGGGCTGGTGACCGTGTCGACCAGCGCGCCCAGTCCGAAGCGGGTGAAGGCGATGGCGATGTTCGCCGGTGGCGCGGCGGTGCAGATCGCGATCTTCAGCCCGCGTGCGCGGCCCTGGGCGATGACCTCGCGGGCGCCCGCGATCAGTGTCAGCTCGCGTTCGGCGATCTCGCGGTAGAGCGCTTCCTTGCGGGCGGCCATCGGCTGCAGTGTCTCTTCGTCGTGCGCCGGGAACAGGTCGCGCAGGATTTCGAGGTTGGTCCGCCCGGCCGTCGCGGCGAAGAAGCCGCAGGCGTCGTAGGGCAGCGCCATCTCGGCATGCCAGAGCGCCCAGGAGCGCTCGTGCAGCGGCATGCTGTCGATCAGGGTGCCGTCCATGTCGAACAGCAGTGCGGCCAATGTCATCCAAATTCCCCCGGGTGGGTCACAGACCCTGTTTCAGACTCGCCTCGATGAACGCATCCAGGTCACCGTCCAGCACCTTCTGCGTCGCCGAGATTTCCACGTTGGTGCGCAGGTCCTTGATGCGGCTGTTGTCCAGCACGTAGCTTCGGATCTGGTGGCCCCAGCCGACGTCGGTCTTGGTGTCTTCCAGCTTCTGCTGCTCTTCCATGCGCTTGCGCATCTCGTGGTCGTACAGCCGCGAGCGCAGGCGTTTCCACGCCACGTCGCGGTTGCTGTGCTGGCTGCGGCCGTCCTGGCACTGCACGACGATGCCGGTCGGGATGTGCGTCAGCCGCACGGCCGAGTCGGTCTTGTTGATGTGCTGGCCGCCCGCGCCCGAGGCCCGGAAGGTGTCCGTGCGCACGTCCGACGGGTTGATGTCGATCTCGATCGAGTCATCGATTTCCGGGTAGACGAACAGCGAAGCGAACGACGTGTGCCGGCCGCCCGACGAGTCGAACGGGCTCTTGCGGACCAGACGGTGCACGCCGGTCTCGGTGCGCAGGTGGCCGAAGGCGTAGTCGCCTTCCACCTTGATGGTGGCGCTCTTGATGCCGGCGGTGTCGCCTTCGGTGATGTCCTCGACGGTCGCGGTGAAACCCTTGCGCTCGCAGTACTTCAGGTACTGGCGCAGCAGCATCGAGGCCCAGTCGCAGGCTTCCGTGCCACCGGCACCGGCCTGGATGTCGACGAAGCAGTTCAGGGGGTCGGCCGGGTTGTTGAACATCCGGCGGAATTCGAGCTTCTCGACGATGTCGCGCAGGGCGGCGGCTTCGGTCTCGATGGTGGTCAGCGAGTCGAAGTCTTCCTCGTCCTTCGTCATCTCGAAGAGTTCGGTGTTGTCGGAAATCTGGCTGGTGAGGTGGTCGATCGTGCCGACGACGGTCTCCAGCGAGCGTTTTTCCTTGCCCAGTTCCTGGGCGCGCTTCGGGTCGTTCCACACCGCGGGGTTCTCCAGCGCGGCGTTGACTTCTTCCAGTCTCAGGCCTTTGCGTTCGTAGTCAAAGATACCCCCTTAGCGCGTTCGTGCGCTCGCTGAGGTCTGCCAGGGTGTTGCCGATGGCGTTGATGCGTTCGATGTCCATGGTCGCTCGATGTCCGGAAAGACACGATTCTGGCATGGACCCATCTCCCGGGCCGCAGGCGCTGCTGATCAGTCCGTGTAACCGGGCTGGCTGGCGAGGTGGCCGGCGACGAGTCCGGCCAGCGCGTCCGGCTGGTCGTGGTGCAGCATGTGGCCGCAGGGGCTCAGCCGGTGGCGCACGAGCCGCGGCACCACCGCCAGGCGCGCCTCGAAATCGGCCTGCGGGTAGCGGTTGCCCCACCACTTGCTGACATCGGTCTGGTCGCCCTCGACCCACAGCACCGGGGCCGTGATGCGCGTCCAGCAGGCCAGCACCTCTTCCTTGCGGTAGAGCGCCGGATTGACGTGCTTGTGCGCCGGGTCGCCCAGGATCTCCCAGCGGCCGGCCGCGTTGCGCTTCGACCAGTGCGGCGCGAGCCAGTCGGCGAAGTCGGTGCGCAGCAGCGGGTTGTTCTTCATCAGCCGGGCGGCGACGGCATCAAGGCTGTCGTAGTCGCGCAGCGCGGTGGGTTCGCGCAACTGGTCGAGCCACTGCGTGTAGCGGCGCGGGGCCTGGTCGGGCGTGTTCTGCGGCAGACCGAAACCTTCGAGGTTGACGAGCCGGCGGATGCGCTCCGGGCGGAGGCCGGCGTACAGCATCACGACGTTGCCGCCCATGCTGTGGCCGACCAGATCGATGGGCGGCATGGCCTGCAGTCCGAGACCGGGTGAGGCGAGCAGGGCGTCGAGGTCGCCGAGGTAGTCGGGGAACCAGTAGGTGTCGGTGCCCGGTGCGGAGGCGGTGCGCCCGAAGCCGCGCCAGTCGGGGGCGATCACGTAGCGCGGCGGGCCGCCTGCATCCCCCAGCGCATCGAGCGCGTCCACGACGAACTGGAACGACGCGCCCACGTCCATCCAGCCATGCACCAGCACCAGCGGCGGTGCTTCGGGCGTGACCATCGACGGGTCGCCCCAGGCCATCACGTGGTAACGCAGGCCGCGGATCGGCACGAACAGCGAGCGTGCGGCGCGGCGCGGGCGGTAGGGCGTGGGGGCGTGGGCGGGTGTCGTCATGCCCTCACTCTACGGGGCAGGGCGGGTCCTGGAAATCACCGGCGCGATAGGTCAGCACCAGCGTGTCGCGCCAGCCGGCGGCGCCGTCGGGCTGGATGGGCGTGCTTTCATGCACCACGCGCGGGTCGTCGAGCAGCAGCGCGCTCCACGGCTGGTCCAGCGTGAAGCGCACGCCGTGCGGGCCGTCGGCCTGGAACACGCGCGTCTCGCCGCCGAGCACGCCTTCGCGCGCGACCAGCAGCACGGCGACGAAGTTGACGCCGTCGCGGTGCGCGCCTTCCGGGGTGGGCCGGCCGACGCCGCCGGTCGTGTCGATGCGGAAGGGGTGGGCCTCGATGAACCAGCGGCCGTCGAAGCGCGGCTCGCTGGGCGTGTCGTGTGCGGCGGCGGCGAAGACTTCGCCCAGATGCTGCACGACGGCGAGGAAGGCGGGCGAGGCGGCCATCGCCGGGGCGAGCGGCGCGAAGTCGCGCAGCATGCCGCCGTGCAGGGCGTTGTAGGTGGTCGGCTGCCAGTGCGGGCGGTGCGGCACGGCGGCGAGCGTGCCGGCGCGGGTGTCCTGCACGAAGCTGCCGTGGCGACGGCGGCGGTAACGGCCCCCGTCCTTGAGGTGCTGGTCGGGCGGCAGGTCGTGCCAGAACGGGTCGAGGGCGTGCAGCGCGTCGAGCGGGACGCCGGTGGTCACGGCCAGCGCGTCGGGCGCCAGGCGCACGAAGCCCTGGGTGCGCAGGTGGTCGGCGGCGTGGGCGCTCTCGGGGCCGGTCAGCGCGTCGGGATGGGGGAAGGTGGGGAGCATCCGGTCATTCTGCCTTGGCTGCTTCTGGCTGCCATTGCACCAGCACCATGGCCGCACAGATCAGCAGCGCGCCCAGCCAGCCGCGCAGACCGAGCTGCTCGTTCAGCACCACCCAGCCGCCGAGCGCCGAGAACAGCCCCTCGCTGCTGTAGATCACCGCCGCGTGCGAGGCCACGGCGTCGCGCTGCGCGATGACCTGCAGCGTGTAGGCCACGCCGATCGACAGCACGCCGCCCCAGGCGATCGCACCCCAGGCCTGCTGCAGCCCGTCCAGGGTGATCGTCTCCCGCCCGAGCGCCACGGCCAGCGACAGCGCGCCCGCCACCAGGTATTGCAGCACCGACAGCCGCAGCGGATCGTGCCGCCGCGCCAGGTGCCCGACCAGCAGCATGTGCACCGCCCACATCAGCGCGCCGCCGAGCTGCAGCCAGTCGCCGGGGGCGATGGTGGCGTCGGCCTTCACGCTCAGCAGGTACATGCCGGCCGTGGCGATGGTGACCGCAGTCCAGGCCTGGCGCGACACGGTGGATCCGCCCAGCCGCACCAGCACCGGCACCAGCACGACGTACAGCCCGGTGATGAAGCCGGCGTTGCTGACCGAGGTGCCCAGCAGCCCGACCTGCTGCAGGTTGATCGCGACAAATAGCACGGCGCCCAGCAGCGCCCCTGCGCCCTGCACGCCCGTGCTCGGGTGCAGCGGCACCGACGCGAACGGCCCGCCGCGCCACCACCACAGCGGCCCGACCAGCGCGGCGCCCAGCAGCATGCGCGCCGCGGTGTAGGTGAACGGTCCGACCGTGGCCATGCCCATCTGCTGCGCGACGAAGGTCGAGCCCCAGATGGCGGCGGTCAGGAGCATGAGGAGGTCGGTGCGCAGCGCGGATCGGTTCATCCCCCTAAGATAGCCGAACAATTCAGCCGCCCCTGGAGACAACCCGCATGCAATCCGTCACCCTCGGCCGCAGCGACCTGCGCGTCAGCCCGATCTGCCTCGGCACCATGACCTTCGGCGAGCAGGTCGACGAGCCGACCGCCTTCGCCATCCTCGACCGCGCGCTCGAACTCGGCATCGACTTCATCGACACCGCCGAGATGTACGCCGTGCCGCCGCGGCGCGAGACTTTCAACAAGACCGAAACCATCCTCGGCCACTGGTTCGCTGCCCGGCCCGAGGCGCGGCAGAAGGTCGTGCTCGCGACCAAGGTCGCCGGCCCGTCGCGCGGGATGCCGTGGATCCGCGGTGGCAGCGCCGACCTGACGCCGGACGACATCGTGGCCGCCTGCGAGGGCAGCCTGCGCCGCCTGCAGACCGACGTGATCGACCTGTACCAGATCCACTGGCCGGTGCGCGCGGTGCCGGCCTTCGGCGCCAGCTACTACGACCCGACCCGCCGCGACCAGCCCGGCAGCTCGATCGAGGCGCAGCTCGAAGCGCTGCAGCGTCTCGTGCGCGACGGCAAGGTGCGTGCGGTGGGCGTGTCCAACGAGACGCCGTATGGCGTGTGCGAGTTCATCCATGTCGCCGAGCGCGCCGGCCTGCCGCGCATCGCCACGGTGCAGAACGCCTACTGCCTCGTCAACCGCGTGCCCGACAACGGCCTGGACGAGGCGATGCACCGGCATGACGTGTCGCTGCTGGCCTACTCGCCGCTGGGCTTCGGGCTGCTGACGGGCAAGTACGACGAGACGGGCTTGCACGACCCCGCCCACCAGCCCGGCCGTCTGGCGCTCTTCGACAGCATGAAGAAACAGCGCTGGGCGCGTCCCGAAGCGCTGGAGGCTGCCCGTGCCTACAACGCACTGGCCCGCGAGCATGGCCTCACGCCGACCCAGCTGGCGCTGGCCTTCTGCTACCGGCGCTGGTCGGTGGCCAGCACCATCATCGGCGTGACCAGCGTGGCGCAGCTCGAAGAGGACGTGGCCGCGTGGGACGTGCAGCTCAGCCCCGAGCTGCTGGCGCAGATCGATGCGCTGCGCCGCCGCTTCGGCGATCCGGCGATCTGAGTCTGGAAGCGGTCAGCCGCCGCCCAGTGCCGCCGTGACCCGCAGCGGGTCGAAGCCGAGCTGGCGCTGGCCGCGCACCAGCAGCGTCGGTGTGCCGGAGGCGCCCAGGCGCTTGTAGTCGGCCAGACAGACCGGGTCCCGCTCGATGAGGCATTCGTCGAAGGGAATGCGGTGTTCGGTCAGGTACTGGCGCGCGTTCCTGCAGAAGATGCAGGTCACCGACGAGAGCATGCGGATGTCGCCCGGTCTGGCGACGGCGCGCAGGGCATCGGCCTGGCCGTCGCGCACCTGGGTCTGCACGACCCGGCCGACGCCCCAGGCCAGCACGCCGACGAGCAGCACCGAGACTGCGCTGCCACGGCCCAGGCGTTGCAACAGCGTTGGGGCTTGCGACGGCGTGGTCATGCCACGGCGGCGGTGGCGACGACCTCGATCTTCCACTCCGGACGGGCGAGGCGGGCCTGCACGGTGGCCCGCGGCGGGGCGTGGCCGGGCGCGACCCAGGCGTCCCAGACCGCGTTCATGCCGTCGAAGTCGGCCAGATCGGGCAGGAAGATCTGCACCATCAGCAGCCGGGACTTGTCGCTGCCCGCCCGCGTCAGCAGCCGGTCGATCATGGCCAGCACCTGCGCGGTCTGGCCACGGATGTCCTGGGTGGCGTCGTCCGGCACCTGGCCGGCCAGATAGATGGTGCCGTTGTGGAGGGCCATCTCGGAGAGGCGGGCGCCGACGTCGAAGCGTTGCAGGGTCGTCATGGTGGGCTCGGGAGGAACGGGGTCAGTGGGTCTGCCTGCGGTGTTGCCGCGTGCCACGCGGGGGCTTGCTCGCCGACTTGGCCGGGCGTGGCGTCGTGGCCTTGGCGACATCGCCTGCGGGAGCGGCGGCCGCCTTCTGGCCGATGCGGCTTTCGGTGCCCTTCATGAGCTTGCTGATGTTGGCGCCGTGGCGCCACACCAGCAGCAGGCACATCACCACGATCGCCAGCGTCGCGGTGGACGGGCCCCAGACGACGGTCTGGATCACCGGCGCCGCCACGGCCGCGACCAGCGCCGCCAGCGAGGAATAGCGCGATCCGTAGGCCACCAGCCCCCAAACGGCCAGCGTCGCCAGCCCGAGCCAGACGTTGAAGCCCAGCAGCACGCCGGCGGCAGTGGCGACCCCCTTGCCCCCCACGAAGCCGAAGAACACCGGCCACAGATGGCCCAGGAACGCGGCCAGACCGACCAGCGCCGCGGTGCCTTCGCCCAGACCGAGGCGCTCGCCAAACAGTTGCACCAGCAGCACGGGCACCAGCCCCTTGACCGCGTCGAACACCAGCGTCAGGACCGCTGCCTGCTTGTTGCCCGAGCGCAGCACGTTGGTCGCACCGGGGTTGCCCGAGCCGTAGCTGCGGGGGTCGTCCAGACCCATGGACTTGCTGATGATGACGGCGAACGAAAGCGAGCCGATGAGGTAGGCGGCCACGACGGCCACCACGATCCAGAGCGTGGTCATGGGTTGTGCGAGAAGAAGCTGGGGACAGTCCGGCAGTGTAAGCCGCCGATGCGGCCCCGGTGGCGGGTCACGCCCGGACCGGCTCTGCCGCCTGCACCGCGGTGGCGCCGAGCACCTGCGTCAGCACCGCCGGTGCGATGCCCACGAGGTAGCCGCGCCGGCCACCGTTGATGTAGATGCGCTCGATCCCGAGCACGGTCGCTTCGACATACACCGGCACCGCCTTGCGGAAGCCGAACGGCGAGGTACCTCCGACGAGAAAGCCGCTGTGGCGCTGCGCCACCTCGGGCTTGCACGGATCGACCTTCTTGGCGCCGATCTGGCGCGCGAGGTTCTTGGTGCTGACCTGGCGGTCGCCGTGCATCAGGATGACCAGCGGCTTCGCGTCCTGGTCCTGCATCACCAGCGTCTTGACGACAGCGTGTTCATCCACCCCCAGCTGGCGCGCGGACTCGGCCGTGCCGCCGTGGTCCACATAGTCATAAGGGTGTTCGGTGTAGGCGACACCGTGCGCCTTGAGGAACTGCGTCGCGGGCGTCTCGCTGACGTGGGCGGGTTTCTTGGCCATGCCGATCTCGGGCGATCACGCCAGGCCGAGTGCGGCCAGATCGCCCCGGCCGACACGGATCACCACCGGGTCGCCGCCGCTCAGGTCGATCACCGAGGTCGGCGCGGCCGGGCAGGCGCCGGAGTCGACCACGGCCTGGATCAGGTGGTCGTAGCGCGCGCGGATCTCTTCGGCGTCGTTGAGCGGCTCGGTCTCGCCGCGCGGGATCAGCGTGGTGCACAGCAGCGGCTGGCCGAGCAGGCCGAGCAGCTCCTGCGTGACGACGTGGTCCGGCACGCGCAGGCCGATGGTGCGCCGCGACGGGTGCGAGACGCGGCGCGGGACTTCCTTCGTCGCCTCCAGGATGAAGGTGTACGGGCCGGGTGTGGCGCTTTTCAGCAGGCGGTACTGCTTGTTGTCCACCTTGGCGTAGCTCGCCAGCTCCGACAGGTCGCGGCACAGCAGCGTCAGGTGGTGCTTGTCGTCCACGCCGCGGGCACGGCGCAGCGCGTCGACGGCCGCCTTGTCGTCGAGGTGGCAGACCAGCGCGTAGCTGGAGTCGGTCGGGATGGCCGCGACGCCACCGGCGGCAAGGATCGCGACCGCCTGGCGGAGCAGGCGCGGCTGGGGGTTGTCGGGGTGGACTTCGAAGTACTGGGCGGCCATGGACAGAGCAGGACAGTGGATCAGGCCGGGTGCGTGATGCGCTCGGCGAGCAGCTCCCACACCGGGGTCAGCTGGGCGGGCAGGCGGGGCAGCTTGCCGAGGTCGGTGCGGCTTTCGACGGGCGAATGGAAGTCGCTGCCGCGCGAGGCGGCCAGATCGAATTCGATGGCCATCGCGGCGTACTTGCCGTATTCGGCCGTGGTGTGGCTGCCGGTGACGACCTCGACGCCCTGGCCGCCGTGTTCCTTGAATTCGGAGAACAGCGCGAACTCGGTGGTCGGGGTGAAGCGGTGGTAGCGGCCCGGGTGGGCGATCACGGCGACACCGCCCGCCTGCGTGATCCAGCGCACCGCGTCGCCCAGGCCGGCCCAGCGGTGGGGCACGTAGCCGGGCTTGCCGTCGGCCAGGTACTTGCGGAAGACGTCGTTGGTGTCGCTGCAGCGGCCGGTCTCGACCAGATAGCGCGCGAAGTGGGTGCGCGAGATCAGGTCCGGATTGCCGACATACTTCAGCGCGCCCTCGAAGGCGCCGGGGATGCCGACCTTGAGCAGCTCGGCCGCCATCTCGCGGGCGCGTTCCTCGCGGCCGCCGCGGGTGGCGGCCAGGCCCTGGCGGAGCGCCTCGTTGCGGTCGTCGAAGCCCAGACCGACGATGTGCACCGTCTCGCCCGCGAAGGTCACGGAGATCTCCACGCCGGTCAGGTGTGGCAGGCCCTGCGTGCGCGCGGCGTCGCGGGCGCGCTGCTGGCCGCCGATCTCGTCGTGGTCGGTGAGGGCCCACAGCTCGACGCCGTTGGCGCGGGCGCGTTCGGCGAGGGCTTCGGGACTCAGCGTGCCGTCGGACACGGTGGAGTGGCAGTGCAGGTCGGCGTTGAAGATGTTCACCGGGTCATTGTAGAAGCTAGAAGCGTGTCCGGCGGCCCGTCGATCGCCTTCGTCCCGGTGCGGTGCAGCCACTGGCGTGCGGTGGCCGCCGGGGCCGGCTGGCCGAAGAAGTAGCCCTGCGCCGCCTCGCAGCCGATGTGCCGCAGGTGGCGCATCTGCTCCTCGGTCTCGACGCCTTCGGCCAGCACCGAGATGCCCAGGCTGCCGCCCATCGCGACCATGGTGTTGACGAGCTGCGCGTCGGTGCTGTCGGTCATCAGGTCGCGGATGAAGCTACGGTCGATCTTGAGCTTGCCGACCGGAAAGCGCTTCAGTTGCGCCAGCGACGAATAGCCGGTCCCGAAGTCGTCGATGGCGAGCTGCACGCCCATGGCGTGCAGGCTGTGCAGGAAGGCCTCGCTGTGGTCGCCCTGCTGCATCAGGCCCGTTTCGGTGATTTCCAGCTCCAGGTATTCGGCGTCGATGCCATGGGTTTGCAGCGCACGCTGCACCCGGGCGACGGTGCCGCCCCGCTGCATCTCGACCGCGGAGATGTTGACCGCGATGCGCCCGAACTCCAGCCCCTCGTCCAGCCAGGCCCGCCCCTGGCGGCAGGCTTCGTTCGTGACCCATTCGCCCAGCGCGACGATGTGGCCGGTGTCCTCCAGGACCGGGATGAATTCGGCCGGACCGACCGGGGGCAGTCCGGGCTGGTGCAGTCGGACCAGCGCCTCCAGCCCGATCAGCCGCCGATCGTGCAGGCGGTAGAGCGGCTGGTACCAGAGTTCGAATTCCTGGCGCGCCAGGGCCCGGCGCAGGCGGGTGTCGAGTTGCAGCCGCCCCTGCGCGGCCTGTGTCAGCGCTTCGGTGTAATAGCGGTAGGTGCCGCGCCCGGCGCGCTTGGCCTGGTACATGGCGGTGTCGGCGTCGCGCAACAGCTCCTCGACCTCGGTGCCGTCATCCGGATAGAGGCTGATGCCGATCGAGGCCTGCACATAGACCTCGCTCGGGCCGACGTCGAACGGGCTGGTCAGCAGGTGCAGCAGCTCCTGCGCGACGGCGGCGGCGTCTTCGCCGCCGCGCAGGGTTTCGAGCACGAGAATGAACTCGTCGCCGCCGAGCCGGCCGAGCGTGTCCTCGCGCCGGGTGCGGTGCGCCAGGCGCTGCGCGACGCCGAGCAGCAGCTGGTCCCCGGCGTTGTGGCCGAGGCTGTCGTTGACGTTCTTGAAGTTGTCCAGGTCGATGTAGAGCACGGCGACCTTGTGCTGATTGCGCCGTGCGGCGGCCAGCGCGTGCTCCAGCCGCGTCAGCACCATCAGCCGGTTCGGCAGACCGGTCAGGCTGTCGATGTGGGCGAGTTCCTGCAGTTGCGCCTCGACCTCCTTCTGGGAGGTGATGTCGGTGAAGACCGTGACGAGGTGGGTCGGCAGTCCCAGCTCGTTCGAGACGGTGGCCACGGAGTTCCACAGCGCCTGCTCGGTACCGTCCTTGCGCTGGCTCCACAGCTCGCCCTGCCAGCGTCCATCGTGCAGCACGCGCTCGCGGATCGCCTCGTGGACTTCGGCGGGCTGGCGCTCGGTGTGCAGGAAATCGCTGTTCTGGCCGAGGGCGTCCTGCTCGCTGTAGCCGGTGATCTCGGTGAAGGCCCGGTTGACCGAGACGATGCGGCCGCGCATGTCGGTCACGATCACGCCGTCCTGCGTGCTCTCGAGCGCGGCGGCCATGAGCCGGCTGCGGTCCTGGCCCTCGCGCCATTGTTCGCGGCGCTGGAACTGGGTCAGCGCATGGGACAGGTCGGTGCTGATCTCGTTGAACAGCACCTGCTCTTCCGGGTCGTCCGGATTGAAACGCTCCCGTGCCAGCACCAGCACGGCGGTCATCGTGTCGCTGCAGCGCATCGGAATCGCCACGGCCTGGCTGGGCGCGCCGGTCGCCACGTCCCAGCGCAGGTGGCCGCTGCGCCAGGTGCGCACGGCCGGGTGATCCGCATCCGATCCGGCCGCGTCGAGACGCAGGTCGCGTGGCTGGTGTTCCGGGGCGGTGTGAGCGGTCTCTCCGCTCTGGGTGACCAGCGTCAGGGCGTTCTGCCGTGCGTGGCCTTGGACAATCCAGGCCCTGTCGAAGCGGCCGTGGCTGATGGCGACCTGGCAGATGCGCCGGTACAGCTCCTCCGGCGTGCGGGTCCAGGCGATCGACTGGTTCACCTGGCTGAGGAAGCTGTAGAGCCGGCTCAGTGTCCGGATGCGCAGCTCGCTGTGCTTGCGCTCGCTGATGTCCCAGCTGATGGCGACGACCCGGTCGGCTTCGCCGGGCAGGGCATGCGCGCGGGCCTCGAACCAGCGGGTCTCGCCGTGGAGCTGGACGCTGTATTCCGTGCGCGTGACTTCGCGGGTCGCCAGCGTGCGGCGGATGATGGCGTCGATGCGCTGGCTGGCCTCGGCCGGCATGAAGTCATGGTGCCGGCGCCCGATCAGGTCCTCGGCCGGTGCGATCAGCTTGTCGTGCTGGCCGAAGACCTCGATGTAGGTGCCGTCGACATCGAGGATGAAGGACACGTCCGGTACCGCTGCGGCAAAGGCCTGCAGATGGGATTCCCGGCGTGCGAGTTCGTCGAGTGCCTGCTCGCGCTGGCGGGTGTGGCGGTAGAAGAGCAGCAGCAGGCCGACGGTGCCGAGCGCGACCAGCACCAGCATCCCCTGGCTCAACCGGCCCTGCTGCTGCAGGCGTTCCTGGTGGATCGCGAGGGCCAGACGCTCCATCGCCATCACGGTCTGGTCGATGTCGAGGTGCAGGGCCCGCAGCGCGATCGCCGGCTTGCCGGGGGGATCGGCCAGGCGTTCGTGCAGCATCTGCCGGCTGCGGGCCACCTGCTCGACGTACTGGTCGACGGTCCGGACCCACTCTGCGTTCCGCGCCGCGCCGTCGTCCATGGTGCTGACCCGGGACTGCAGGGCCTGGCTGCTCAGGACCGCGTTCTCGAGTTCTGCATCGATGGCGGTCGTGCTGGTGCCCGGGTCTCCGGCACGCAGGCGCTCGGCCTGCAGCTCCGCTGTCTGCAGGTGCAGCCGGACCCGCTCGATCAGCTGGGCCGGCTGGCTGGTGTTGGCCAGCGTGGCCCGCCAGCGCAGGTCGCTCCAGGTGATCAGGCACAGACACAGCGCGCCGAACACGGCGATCACGCCCAGCAGCCCGCCGGCGTGGCGGGGGCGGGAAGTCGGCAACGCCGGTGGCGGTTCGTCGGTCATCGAGAGACTCCGGTGTCCGGTGCCGCGGGCACCATGCCGTGGGCGGTGGCGACGTCTTCGGCACTGAACCCGTAGCCTGCGACGGTCTGCAGGTGGCTGGCCGAACCGAGATAGCCCGACAAGGCCTGGTCGATGCGCGCACGCATCGGATCACCGTGGCGGAACGCATACGCCGGGTAGCCGATGTCCGGCGTGCCGGCGCGCCTGGGGACCTCGAACGGCGTGGCCAGTGCCAGATCGGCGGGCAGCTCGCGCAGGATCCACTGCAGCGAGGGCAGCGACCGTGCGAAGGCCACCGCCTGGCCGGAGCGCAGGGCCGCGAGCGCGCTGGCCGGGTCCTGCACCCGCAGCAGTTTCGCCTCCGGGACACCCGCTTCACGGGCCTGGACGCTTTCGACCGAGCCGGCCAGCACGACCAGCCTGGCGCTGCTGCTGGTGCGCCGCAGATCGCCCAGTGCGTGCAGCGCCAGCGGGTTGCCCGCCATCACCAGCAGCCCTGGGCGCACCGAGGTGGTTGGTCGCGTGAACCCCACCTGCATGGCCCGATCGGGGGTGATGAACAGGCTGGCGGCGATGATGTCGATCCGGCCGCTGCGCAGTTCATGGATGAGCCGCGGGAACTCCACATGCACCCACACCGGCTCCGGCAGGCCGAGCCGCTCCAGCACCGCCCGCAGCGTGTCGATGGCTTCGCCCCGCAGATGGCCCTGCCTGTCCCGGAAAGCATAAGGTGCTTCCAGCGCATAGCCGACGCGCAGCACAGGGTTCTGCTGATCTTTCGCATGCGGGGCATCCAGGGCCCCGCGGTCGATCAGCACGAGCGCGCCGCCGGTCACGACCACGACCAGCGTGATCCACCAGATCAGGCGCCGACGCATCGTGGAGCTGTCCTGTTCGTTGTTCACGGGTCATGTTGCAGTCATGGTCGCTGCATGATGGCGCCCAGCGGCCGGCGTGAGACTGCATTTAATCAAATCGCCACGACTTCCAGAAGTGGACCGGCGACAGCAGTTCCAGCAGCGACCCGTGTTGCAGCCACATCCAGGAAAAATCGGCCACGCTGAGGATGAGGACCGCGGCGACCACCCCCGCGGCCACCATGGCCACGCCGAGGTTGTGCACCAGCTGGGTCCAGACGTCCTCCTGGCGCCGCACCGGGTGACTCCACAGCCAGACCAGCGGCCCCCCCGCCAGCACGGTGAACTGGGTCAGTGCGGGCATCTCGATCAAGCCCGTCGCCTGCACGCTCCAGGCCGTGCCCAGCAGGGCCAGACTCAGCGCCCAGCGGATCACCCGCGGCCACGCCAGCACGGAGAACACCAGCGTGAACAGGGCCGCCACCAGCACCATGGTCGAACCGATGAAGACCGGCGCGCGCCCGTCGGCCAGCTCCGGCAGGCCCTGCAGCGCCTGCCACAGCGGCAGCTGTCCGGCGCAGGACAGCCAGACGCTGCCGAGCACGGCCAGGCGCTGCGGGCTTTGCGGCGTGCGCTGGGTCAGCACGGCGGCGGCTCCGCAGCGGTCCGGGCCAGCCAGTCGCCGAACCGGGCCAGCAGGGCGTCATGCTCGCGGCCCTCCGGCAGAACGAAGTAGTAGGCGCGGTCACTGTCGTGGGCCTGCGGGACGGGCTGGAGCAGGCGGCCCTGGGCGAGTTCCTCCGCGACCATGAAGTCCGGCACCAGCGCCACGCCGAGGCCTAGCACCGCCGCCTGCACGCTCATCGAGAACTGCTCGTAGCGTGGCCCGCGCAGGTCGCCGTCGCAGGCCAGGCCGCCGGCCGCGAACCAGTGGCGCCAGGCGTGCGGCCGGGTGGTCTGCTGCAGCAGCGGCAGGCGCGCCAGCGCGGCCAGCGTGAGCGGCGCGGCGTGTGGTGCGGCCAGTGCCGGGCTGCAGACGGCGATCAGCCGCTCGGCCAGCACCTGGCGCGTGATGCAGCCCGGCCAGTGGCCGTCGCCGGCGTAGATCGCGGCGTCGAAATGCGTCTCGTCGAACAGGAACGGGCGGGTCCGGGTGTGCAGGTTGATCTGCACCGCACCGGGCATGAACTGCGGCAGCCTCGGCAGCAGCCAGCGCGTGCCGAAGGTCGGCACCACCGCCAGCTCGATCACCGGCATGCCGCCTGCGCCGGCCATCAGCTCCAGCGTGTCGCGCTCCAGCGCGTCGAGCCGCTCCGCCACGCGACGGGCGTAGCTGCGGCCCTCGTCGGTGAGCTTCACGCCACGCCGCGTGCGCCGGAACAGCTTCACCCCGAGCATCGCCTCCAGCCCGGAGACCTGCCGGCACACCGCGCTCTGCGTCAGCGCCAGATCCTCCGCGGCACGCGTGAAGCTCTCGTGGCGGGCCGAGGCATCAAAAGCGGTGAGGGCGGCAGTGCTGGGGATGCGGCGTTTCACGGAGTGCGTTCAAGGAAGGGCTGCATGCCATATTCTCGGTTGAATCTGCTGGCCTGCGCCTCTAGGATCTGCACGCACCGAACTTGGAGATCCCGACATGGCCCACCCGACCCGCGCATCCTTCCAATGGCAAGACCCGCTGCTGCTCGACGCACAGCTCGGCGACGACGAGCGCGCCGTGCGCGATGCGGCCCGCGCCTACTGCCAGGGCCGGCTGATGCCGCGGGTCACCGACGCCTTCCGCCACCAGACCACCGACGTGGCGATCTTCCGCGAAATGGGCGCGCTGGGCCTGCTGGGTTCCACGATCCCGGAGCAATACGGCGGTGCCGGCCTGAACTACGTCTGCTACGGGCTGGTGGCGCGGGAAGTGGAGCGCGTCGATTCGGGCTACCGCTCGATGATGAGCGTGCAGTCGTCGCTGGTGATGGTGCCGATCCACGAGTTCGGCCACGAGGCGACGAAGCAGAAATACCTGCCGAAGCTGGCCGCCGGCGAGTGGATCGGCTGCTTCGGCCTGACCGAGCCCGACCACGGCTCCGACCCCGGCAGCATGGTGAGCCGTGCCCGCAAGGTGGACGGCGGCTACGCGCTGACGGGCTCCAAGATGTGGATCACCAACGCGCCGATCGCCGATGTGTTCGTGGTCTGGGCCAAGGACGACGGCGGCCAGATCCGCGGCTTCGTGCTGGAAAAGGGCTGGAAGGGTCTGAGCGCGCCGGCGATCCACAGCAAGGTCGGCCTGCGCGCGTCGATCACCGGCGAGATCGTCATGGACAACGTGTTCTGCCCGGAAGAGAACGCCTTCCCCGACGTGCGTGGCCTGAAGGGGCCGTTCACCTGCCTGAACAGCGCCCGCTACGGCATCGCCTGGGGCGCGCTGGGGGCGGCGGAGTTCTGCTTCGAGACGGCGCGTCAGTACACGATGGACCGCCAGCAGTTCGGCAAGCCGCTGGCCGCCAACCAGCTCATCCAGAAGAAGCTGGCCGACATGCTGACCGAGATCGCGCTGGGCCTGCAGGGCTGCCTGCGCCTGGGCCGGATGAAGGACGACGGCTCGGCGGCGATCGACCTGACCTCGGTCATGAAGCGCAACTCGTGCGGCAAGTCGCTCGACATCGCCCGCACCGCGCGCGACATGCTCGGCGGCAACGGCATCTCGGACGAGTTCGGCGTGGCACGCCACCTCGTCAACCTCGAAGTCGTCAACACCTACGAGGGCACGCACGACATCCACGCGCTGATCCTCGGCCGCGCGATCACCGGCATCCCGGCGTTCTGAGCGGAGCGCGCCGATGACCCCGACCGCGCTGAACGGCCTGAAGGTGCTGGACCTGTCCCGCGTGCTGGCCGGGCCGTGGGCCTCGCAGATGCTGGCGGACCTGGGTGCGGATGTCGTCAAGGTCGAACGCCCCGGCAGCGGGGACGACACGCGCAGCTGGGGCCCGCCGTGGCTGCAGGACGCCGAGGGGCGCGACACGGCGGACGCCGCCTACTTCTTCTGCACCAACCGCAACAAGCGCTCGGTGGCGATCGACATGGCCACACCGGACGGCCAGCACCTGCTGCAGCGGCTGGTGGCGCAGGCCGACGTCGTGCTGGAGAACTTCAAGATCGGCGGGCTGAAGCCGTACGGGCTCGACCACCAGACGCTCTGCGCGCGCCACCCGCGGCTGGTCTACTGCTCGATCACCGGCTTCGGCCAGACCGGGCCCTATGCGCCACGCGCCGGCTACGACTTCCTGATCCAGGGCATGGGCGGGCTGATGAGCGTGACTGGCCGCGGCGATGCGGAAGAGGGCGCCGGTCCGCAGAAGGTCGGTGTCGCGCTGACCGACGTGATGACCGGACTGCACGCGGTCATCGGCATCCTCGCTGCGCTGCAGCACCGTGAGCGTACCGGCCAGGGCCAGCACATCGATCTGGCGCTGCTCGACGTGCAGGTCGCGGCACTCGCCAACCAGGCCGGCAACTACCTGATCAGCGGCCTGGTGCCAGGGCGCATGGGCAATGCGCATCCGAACATCGTGCCCTACCAGGACTTCCCGACTGCGGACGGCGACATGGTCCTGGCCATCGGCAACGACGGGCAGTTCGCGCGCTTCTGCACGGTGGCGGGCCGAACCGAGTGGGCGAGCGATCCGCGTTTTGCCACCAACGCGGCGCGGGTGGCGCACCGGACGGTGCTGATCCCGCTGCTGCGCCAGACGACGGTGCTGCGCACCACGCGGGAATGGGTCGCGGCGCTGGAGTCGCACGCCGTGCCGTGCGGGCCGATCAACCGTCTGGACGCGGTCTTCGCCGATCCGCAGGTGGTGGCGCGCGGGTTGCGGATCGAGCTGCCGCATCCGCTGGCCGGGACGGTACCGGGCGTGGCCAATCCGGTCCGGCTGTCGGCGTCCCCGGTGGTGTACCGGTCGGCACCACCCGTGCTGGGCCAGCACACCGACGAGGTGCTGGCCGACTGGCTGCGTCCAGGATAGCCGCCAGACCACGGGCCGGTGTTCGCCGGTAGAACAGGCCGGCATCCTGCGACCTTATCCCGGGGCTGGTACCCGCCGGACTGCATAGGATCAGGGCAACTCAGCCCTCCTGTGCGCCATGAACGAAGTCCCCGCCTGTTGCCAGCCTGCGCGCCACCACGGCGCCTGGCTTTGTCCTGCCGGGCACGCTGGGCATCGCGTCGGAGGTGGGCCGTGCGCTGGAGCACGGTGCGCGCGAGGCGTGCCTGGCCGCGTGGCGTGAATGGATGAAGGCCCCGACGTGACGACTGCTCTGCCCCGGATTCTGGTCGTCGATGACGACGCCACGGCGCGGCTGATGATGCGGGCCGCCCTGCGCAAGGCCGGCTACGACGTCATGCTGGCGGTCGATGGCGAGGATGCCCTGCGCCGGTTCAGTGCCGAGTCCTTCGATCTGGTCATGCTCGATGTCGAGATGCCCGGCCTGAGCGGCTACGAAGTCTGCGCCCTGCTGCGTGCCCGCTCGGATGACCTGCTGCCCATCGCGATGGTCACCGGCATGGACGACGTGCGGTCGGTGGAGCGCGCCTACGAGGTCGGCGCGACCGACTTCATCTCCAAGCCGCTGAACTGGGCGCTGCTCGGGCACCGGGTGCGCTATCTGCTGCGCAGCCACCAGAATCTGCTGGATCTGAAGCAGGCGCAGGCCCGCCACGAGGCCGTGCTCGCCGCGATTCCGGACCTGCTGTTCGAGCTGGACCTGGAGGGGCGCTTCCTCGACTGCCATTCACCGAATTCGGCCTTGCTGTTACTGCCGCCCGAGCAGTTCGTCGGCCGGCTGATGCGCGAGGTGATGCCGCCGGATGTGGCTGCAGTGGGTCTGTCGGCGCTGCAGCTCGCCTATGCGCAGGGAACGTCCTTCGGCAAGCAGTACGAGCTGGCGCTGCCGCATGGCCTGCGCTGGTTCGAGCTGTCCGTGGCCCGCAAGGCCACCGCGGCCGGGCAGATCCCGCGCTTCATCGCGCTGGCGCGCGACATCACGGGACGCAAGGAGGTCGAGCTGAAGGTGGCCCGGGCGGCCTACTTCGACAGCCTGACCGGTCTGCCCAACCGTGTGTCGTTCATGGAGCGCATCGGCCGGGAGATCGGCCGCGCCGACCATGCGGGCAGCAAGCTGGCCGTGCTGTTCCTGGACCTTGACGGATTCAAGGCCATCAATGACACGCTGGGCCACAGCGCGGGCGACCTGATCCTGCAGGCGGCCGCCAATCGATTCCGCCTGGATCTGCGGCCGGCCGACATGGTCTCGCGCGCCAGTCCGGAGGGACTGGAGGTCGAATTTGCCCGGCTGGGTGGCGACGAGTTCACCGCGCTGATCCTGGACATCGACGGGCCGGGGGATGCGCTGGTGGTCGCGCACCGGATCGGGCAGGTGATGCGCCAGCCATTCCTGGTCGAGGGTCGGGCCGTCGCACTCACGACGAGCATCGGCATCGCGCTCTATCCCGACAACGGACGCGACGCGCCGACGCTGCTCCGGCGCGCCGACATGGCGATGTACCAGGCCAAGCGGGCGGGCCGTGACAGCGCCTGTCTTTATGGCTCGATGCCCGCCGTGTGACCGAGTCGGCGCGCGTTGTCGCTGGCGCGTTCGCTGACCGGGCTCAGCCCTGCGCTCAGCACCGCCAGCGGCGTGTCGGTCAGCAGCGTCCAGGCGGTCTGTGTCGGCACCACCGACCACGGAATGACCGACCAGTGCGCATAGACGGTGGCGAGTTTCTGAGAGGCATCCAGGCTGGCCAGCGTCATCGCCTGCAGCGATTCCTGCAGGGCAGCGAGCTTTTCCATGCCCATCGCGGTGAACTCTTCCTGGTCGACGGCGGACGGCTGGACACCGGCGGTGGCGAGTCGGCTGAGCCGGTGGTGCACGACGAAGGGGACGGAGGTTCCCAGCGCGTGGATATGCCGCTGGATGTCGGCAAGCGAGCGTCGGGCAGAGGTGGTCACGGGCGATTCCTGTGTGGTTGCAGACCACACGGTACTCCAGTGAACTGACACCTGCGTAAAGGAAACGTTCAGGTCCGTGTCTTTTTTGCCATGCGCTGACGCGGTACGGCGACCGTGGCTGCCAGCGCCTGCAGCACGAACTCGCGGACCTTTTTTTGTTTCAGGTCGGGTGGCACCGTGAGCTTGAGGTGCCGGCGCTTCTTGCCGTCGCCTTCGAGCAGGTGGTCCGGGTCCGCCAGATCGGCGCCGCGGCTGAACTCCAGCATCACGTGCGTCGGGTGCGAGAAGATGCCGCAGAAGGGCGGCCCGGCCGAGAACAGGATCCCGCCGTACTTCACCTCCTCGCAGATGGCGGGATCGGCCGCCAGCACCAGCCCCCGCAGCCGGGAGACGAGATCGACACGCACGTCCTCGTTCAGGAAGAGCGTGTCGAGCAGGTCATCGACCTTGTCGGTATTCAGGAATCGATCGGACATGGGGGGGCTTCGGGTGGCAGCGGTCGGGCCGGGGCGGCTTACTTGAACAGGTCCTTCATCCGGTCGGTCCAGCTCTTGGCGGTCGGCGAATGCTTGTCGCCGCCCTTCTTGAGCGACTCGTCCAGCTCCTTGAGCAGCTTGCGCTGGTGCTCGCTGAGCTTGATCGGGATCTCGATCTGGATGTGGCAGTACAGGTCGCCGGGGTAGTTCGAGCGGATGCCCTTGATGCCCTTGCCGCGCAGGCGGAAGGTCTTGCCATGCTGCGTGCCCTCGGGCAGCTCGATCTCGGCCTCGCCACCCAGCGTCGGCACCGATACCGAGCCGCCGAGCGCTGCGGTGATGACGCTGACCGGCACCGTGCAGTGCAGGTCGTCGCCGTCGCGCTCGAAGATGTCGTGCTGCTTGATGCGGATCTCGACGTAGAGATCGCCCGCCGGTCCGCCTTGCTGGCCCGGTTCGCCGTGGCCGCGCAGCGCGATGCGCTGGCCTTCGTTGATGCCGGCGGGGATCTTGACTTCCAGCGTCTTCTGCTTCTTGACCTTGCCCTGGCCGTTGCAGGTGGTGCAGGGCTCGGGGATGATCTTGCCGGTGCCGTGGCAGTGCGGGCAGGTCTGCTGGATGCTGAAGAAGCCCTGGCGCAGGTGGACGGTGCCCGAGCCATGGCAGGTCGTGCAGGTCTTGGCACTGGTGCCGGGCTTGGCGCCGCTGCCGTGGCAGGTGTCGCACTCTTCCCAGGTGGGAATGCGGATCTGGGCTTCCTTGCCGAGCGCGGCCTCTTCGAGCGTGATCTCCATCGCGTAGGACAGGTCCGCGCCACGGTAGACCTGCTGGCCACCGCGCCGCTGGCCACCGCCACCCTGGCTGAAGATGTCGCCGAAGATGTCGCCGAAGGCCTCTGCGAAACCGCCGCCGCCGAAGCCTTCCGGGCCGCCGCGGAAGCCGCCGGCGTTCGGGTCGACGCCGGCATGACCGAACTGGTCATAGGCCTGGCGCTTCTGGGCGTCCGAGAGCATCTCGTAGGCCTCCTTGGCCTCCTTGAACTTCTCTTCGGCCGCCTTGGCACCTTCGCCCTGGTTGCGGTCCGGGTGGTGTTTCATGGCCATCTTGCGATAGGCCTTCTTGATGTCGTCTTCGCTCGCGTTCTTGGCGACGCCGAGGACTTCGTAGTAGTCACGCTTTGCCATGGACAGTTCCGACAGCAGCAAGCCCGTCCCGATTGGACGGAGGCGGGCTTTTCAAACAGGAACGCCGCGCCGAGCAAAAGGTGCTGCCAGCAGCACCAGTCTCGAACGCGGCGGGGACCACCAGCGGGTGGATCAGCCGATCACTTCTTGACTTCCTTGAACTCGGCGTCGACGACGTCCGGGTTCGACGAGTCCGGCTTCGGCGCTTCGCCGCCAGCCGCGCCAGCCGCACCCGCTGCGCCTGCAGCACCTTGCTGGGCCTGCATGTCGGCGTACATCTTCTCGCCGAGCTTCTGGCTGGCCGTCATCAGCTCGTTGGTCTTGGCCTCGATCAGTTCCTTGTCGTCGCCCTTGATGGCTTCCTCGACGGCCTTGATCGCGGCTTCGATCGTTTCCTTCTCGCCGGCTTCCAGCTTGTCGCCGTAGTCGGTCAGCGACTTGCGCACCGAGTGGACCATCGCGTCGCCCTGGTTCTTCGACTGCACGATCTCGACCTTCTTCTTGTCCTCGGCGGCGTTCACCTCGGCGTCGCGCACCATCTTCTGGATCTCTTCTTCCGACAGACCCGAGTTCGCCTTGATGGTGATCTTGTTTTCCTTGCCGGTGCCCTTGTCCTTGGCGCCGACGTGCAGGATGCCGTTGGCGTCGATGTCGAAGCTCACCTCGATCTGG
>Ga0228699_1000377_pt1 | contig 35307 bp, 28 predicted proteins | sample McNCre217_Aug_MG_FD_178016 | JGI IMG/M metagenome (GOLD analysis project Ga0228699, IMG submission 178016) | Freshwater microbial communities from McNutts Creek, Athens, Georgia, United States - 2-17_Aug_MG | ecosystem: Environmental > Aquatic > Freshwater > Creek | place: USA: Georgia... | reverse complement strand
GCAACAGTTGCACGCCTGCTCGCCAAAGCTCGTCTGAAGGCTTAGCGTACGATTTTTTCCTTTTTCTGAGACGACCCCTTCTCGACAATGCCCTTCTCCCAGCCAGCGGCGCGGTTGCAGAACTCAGGCTCGAACAGGTAGTGGCCGGTAATGGCCTCGAAGCGGGCGTTGACCGTGCGGCTCTTGCCCTGGCCAACCTTGTCGACGGCGGTCTTCATGTTGTCGTAGATGCCCCGGCGCGGCACGCCACCAAAGGCAGCAAAGGCCCGGGCGTGCGCGTCAAACAGCATCTCGTGGGCCTGGCTGAAGTAAGCGGTCATCATGAAGGCACGGCTGGCCGCCAGCTTGGTGTGCGCGGCCTCCAGGCGCTTGCGCATGCCGCCCACAAACAGGTACTCGCAGCTCCAGTCGAACTGGAAGGCCTCGCCCATCTCGAAACTCATGGGCACGAAGGCCATGCGTGTGGGGGCATCGGACTGCGCCTGCTGCCAGCGCTTGGCAAATTCATAGACCGGGCCACGACTGCCGGGGTAGCCCATGGCCTGCAGCGCCCGGAACATGGCCTTGACGCCTCGGCGCTCGCGCTTGTTGCGGTGGCTGTCAGCCTTCAGCCAGGTGGCAAGTTGATCCTTGTACGGATCGAGAACGCTGAGGATGGATGCCTGCTTGGGGTAGCGGGGCTCGACCATCTCGTCGGCTTGCAGCCACTTGGTGGCTGTGTTGCGGGAGATGCCCAGCCTGCGGCTGGCTTCGCGCACGCTCAGGTGGTCACGGTGGACCATGCGGCGCAATTTGCTCAATGTGCTCACGTTGATCACTCCTGCACCCCGCTGCTGCAAAAAGCAGCAGGGTAGGTGGATAACGTGGCTCAAAATTGGACGTGACGGACGCCCTTCAGTGGCTCAGTTTTGCTCGTGATTCAACACCGTTGGATGCCAGCAAGCGCCTTGGCATGCGTTTCCACCAAAACGCCGTGCTCTGGTGTGACGCCAAAGCCATACCACACCTTGTGCTGCTGATGTAATTTCCCATCAAAGCAGCCTTTTATGAAATCCGCGCTTTCAGCCTCTTTTTAATCCTGCTTTTGTATGTTTTATAGGGGCTGTAGCGTGCCAACATTCATAAATCCTGCTATCGTGGATGTTATGAAGCGCGTTGTTCCCTCGCCTCCCCCTACCGATCCCTTGACCCTGGACCCCCAATCATTCGGTCAGGCGATCCGGGCTGCACGTACAGCGGCAGGTATGACCATGGTCGATGCCGCAGCGATGATAGGCGTGTCCAAGCAAACGCTCAGCGACCTAGAAAAGGCCACTGGCTCGGTGGGCCTGGCCATCGCCCTGCGCGTGGCACGTGAATTGGGCGTCGGGGTCTTTGCTGTGCAGCCCCCCCAACGGGAAGCCGCACGACAGGCCATGCTATCCCAAGCGCCGTCACGTGAGGACGACGCATGAACGAGCCGGGCCACACGCTCACGGTCTGGATTGGGGATCAGGTGGCAGGCCACCTCCACCACCACCCCACCACCAACCGATTTGCATTTGCCTATGCTGACGCTTGGCGCGAGGCTCGCGACGCATTCGCCCTGGGTCCGCAACTGCCGTTGAAGGCGCCTGACGATCAGTCGCCAGACCAGCACAGCGCCATAGTCCGCCAGTTCTTCGAGAACCTGCTGCCTGAAGGGAATGCGCTCGACCATGCTGCGCAAGCACATGGCGTTTCCAAGTCAAACCTGCTGGGCCTCATCCATGCGCTCGGGCGAGAAACCGCAGGCGCGATCCGCCTGACTGCTGGCGATGATCCGGCGCCGATCGCAGAAGAACCAGAGCAGTTGCGCGAGATCACCCGCGAGGAGCTCTCGCAACGCATTCGCGAGCGCGCGCAACTGCCCTTCTCGGTCTGGGATCAACAGGTGCGACTGTCGATCGCGGGCTACCAGGACAAGATTGCGATCTACGAGCACGACAGCAGATTGTTCCTGGTGAATGGCGGCCCCAAGGCCTCCACCGTGATCGTCAAGCCAGTGCCCACACGCCCTGCACTGGCCTCATTACCAGGCAACGAGTTCATGTGCATGCAACTGGCTCGCGCAGCAGGCCTGCCCGTGGCAGACACCTGGCTGGAGCACGTGCCTGAGCCCGTGCTGTTCGTAAGGCGCTTTGACCGCAAGGAAACACTCAAAGGCGTCAAACGCCTGCACCTGATCGATGGTTGCCAGTTACTGGGTCTGTCGGTCGGGATGAAGTACGAGCGCCCCTATGGTGATGGGCCAGACGTGCGCAACATCCGTGATGGTGCCAGCCTGCGCGCACTCTTTCAGGCGATCAACCAGCACAGCCTGCAGCCTGCTGTGGACCGCCTGGCTCTGCTGCGCTGGGCCATCTTCCAGGTGCTGATCGGCAACACCGACGCCCACGGCAAGAACCTGTCGTTCTTCGTTCATCCGTCTGGCGTGAGCCTGGCCCCGGCCTACGACATGGTGTGCATCCCGGCGCTCAAGGATGCGCAGTTGTCGGGCACGCTGGCCATGGCAGTGGGCGACGCCTTCACCGAAGCTGACATCACGCCATTCGACTGGGCGCAATTGGGGCAACAAGCAGGCCTTCGGCCTTCGGTCATGGCTCAACAAATGACTGGCTTGATCGGCAAGGTCACAGACGCACAGAAAATAGTCAGTGAAGAGGCCCGGAAGCGAGGCGTGGGCCAAGCCCCTATTGATGCCATCTCACAGCACGTCATTGAAGCGTGCGACAGGCACCGTACCGCAGCCACGCAGGTGAAGGCCATCAAGACCGACTGGCTCTGACCTCACTCATATGCCTTGAGCAACGCCCTCACCTGGTCGCGCTGCTTGCTAGCGTTGGGCAAGGTCACTTGCAACAACTTCAACGAAGCGACGGCATCATCACATCTCAGGTTGGCCATCTCCTGATTGATCTCCTTGTCTCGATCTGACTGATCGCCGCCGAACTCTCCCGCCAGGTGCAGACATGACTCTGCCTGATCGATCGTTCTGTCCGCACTGCTCCTGGACGGAGAAGCCGCCGCCTTCAATTGCTGAAACTTCTTGGGGATCAGTTCAAATTTCTGGCTGCTGCCGTTGATGGCGCTACAACTGCCGAGTGTGGTGTCCGGTATCGGACGCCGACCAACAGCTGAAAAATGCAATTGCTCGCAATCACACATGAGGCGTGCCTTCGCAGATTTCGCCTGCCTGTCACGAAGCTCCGCCACCCAGCAAGCATCCGCACAACCGCATGAGTGATAGCTCAAGGTCTCCCCCCGAACTGGCCACTTCAACTTATAGGTTTCATGCCCTCCCGCAAGTGGAAGCGCACAAGCGAGCAACAGCGCAACACAAAGTCCATGCTTGGTCATTGGTACTGAACCGCCCCGGGATTCGTGGAGGCCGGTTGGTTTAAGTCATGCCGCCACCGCAGTGGCCTGACCGGCGAGTTGCCGGTAATAGTTTGCCTCAGCTTCTGCTGGAGGGATGTACCCAATGGGTTCGAGCAGTCGGTGATGGTTGAACCAGGACACCCATTCCAGTGTGGCCAGTTCCACGGCCTCCTTGGTCTTCCAGGGCGCACGGCGATGGATCAACTCAGCCTTGTACAGCCCGTTGATGGTCTCGGCCAGGGCGTTGTCATAGCTGTCGCCCCTGCTGCCCACTGAGGGCTCCACACCAGCTTCAGCCAGGCGCTCGGAGTAGCGAATGGACACGTACTGCGATCCCCTGTCGCTGTGATGAATCAGGCTGTGGTCGCGTTCAGGCTGGCGGGCATACAGCGCTTGCTCCAGGGCATCGAGGACGAAGTCGGTGCGCATCGTTGAGCTCACGCGCCAGCCCACGATGCGCCTGGCGAACACATCGATGACAAAGGCCACGTAGAGCCAGCCCTGCCAGGTCGAGACATAGGTGAAGTCCGACACCCAAAGCTGGTTGGGCCGATCAGCTTTGAACTGCCGGTTGACCTTGTCCTGCGGGCATGGTGCCTTGCTGTCGCTGACGGTGGTGCGCACCACCTTGCCTCGCACCACGCCACGCAGGCCTTGGCGCTTTATCAGCCGCTCGACCGTGCAGCGTGCAACAGCGACGCCCTCGCGGCCTAGCTGGCGCCAGACCTTGTCCACGCCATAGACCTGCATGTTCGATTGCCAGACACGCTCGACCTCAGGCGCCAGAACATCATCCCTCTTGGCCCTGTTGCATCGCTTGGCAGGGTCACGTTGCGCGGCCGCATGGCGGCGGTATCCCGACGGGGCGATCTGCAGCACCTTGCAGATCGGCTCGACCCCATGGGCCTGCCGGTGCCGGTCCACGAACGCCCTCAGGACTTCAAACGGCGGTCGAGCTCCGCCTGGGCGAAAAACGCGCTGGCCAGCTTCAGGATCTCGTTGGCCTTGCGCAGCTCCTTGACCTCGCGTTCCAGGTCTTTGACGCGCTGGGCCTCGTCCGTGGTGACGCCCTTGCGCTGGCCTTGATCGATCTCGTGCTGCTTGACCCAGCTCAGCAGGGTCTGCGGAACGCATTCCAGCTTCGGGGCGATCGACACCACGGCCGCCCACAGCGACGGGTGCTCCCCTCGCTGCTCTTGCACCATGCGCACGGCGCGCTCACGGAACTCGGGCGTGAACTTCTTTGACTTCTTCATGGCTCCATCTTCTCAAAGGTTGGAGCCTCCACGAATCCCGGGGCAATTCAGTGACGCCCGACATGGCGTTTGTTTGCTCGGAAGAACGAGAGCACATTCCACCGCGCGATCCAGAGGCCGAGCAGCTTTATCAATACGCCAGATGGCTGCGGCAAGGCAACCTACTCAAAGAGGATCCGGCAGCATATCTGGCGATCGAGCGATTGGTGCGCATTGCCGCTGCGTATGGCCATGACAAGGCTAACTTTGCTCTGCGTGGCATGCTCAAGGCAGGTCAAGCCACGAGCCCGAACCCCATCAAAGAGACAGTCGACTTGGTCGAGGACTTGGTGCGACGTGGCGTTCCTGGCGGGTATTTCGATATGGCTAACTTGCTGGCGCAAGGCTATGGGGTGGTAGCTGATGCCGATCTTGCTCTTCGCTACTACCGAAAGGCTGCAGACCTGGGGAGCCCAGATGCTCAATTCCTCATTGGCGGCAAGCTTGTTGATGCAACGAAGCACAAACCAGATGTTGTGGCCATTGGTCTTGCAATGTACCGGTGTGCTGCACAGCAAGGGCACGCCATGGCTGCCGTACGGTGGGGCGTGTACGTCTCAGAAGATGCACCAGAAGAGGCGATGAAAGCCTTTCAACTGGGAGTCAAGGCCGGAAGTGCGCTGTCAGCGAGTCGGTTGGAGGACGCGTTCACGATCACTGATCCCAAGGTCGGCTTTTATCTTGGCCAGAAGCACGCTGATCCTGAGCGTGCGCGTCGCTACGAGGCCATTGGTGCGATCCTTTCCAAGTACGACTATCGTGACCCGAAAGTGCCTGAGATTGACGACATCGTGCCGCTGCCGCCCGCGAAGCTGCCTCTCTGGGACGGCCGACTGAAATGGCTTGATGCTCACAAAGCCAATTTGCCACCAGTGTTGCCCGCAGAGGATCGCATAGCAGAGATGGCGCGTGCCAAAGGATTGGATCCCAGTACGGGGCGGGCGCAGAACGCCGGCCGGTGACTGTCCATCATGGCCGCATACCGCTAGGCGATCACCAGCTATTGCAGAGTACAGACTTTTCGCCCCCGCATAAGGGATCAAGACCAACGATAGGAGATAACCATGCTTACCTCCATCTTCAGCTTCTTGAAGTTCCGCCACGATGCGGCGGCGCAAGCCCCTGTCCCCTCAGAACTCCAGCGCTTTGAGCTCTGCTGATCAGCGAGGCTCGGCCACTGGATTCTTCCCAGTCATCTTATTTGCACGAAAAACCATCTAATTTTGTGTGGTGGTGTCGGTTAAATTCGCTAGAATTCTGTGCAAATGTCTGAAACGTGTACGATTCAACTCCATGCCGCTGGTGTTTGGCACGATGTGGCAAGCGTCAGTCTGTTCGGGGCAGAGGGCGAGGGCTGGAAGGCCAAGACGTACGCGGGCTATGACGTCAGTTGGGCCGTCACTCATGCAGGCGCCACAGATGCCCATGCCCTGTGCGCGGCCTGGCCCGTTGGGCTGGAGCCGCTGCAGTCTCCTCACTGGCCGGTATGCGTCATCGACATGCTGCCGCAAGGCTATGGACGCCAGGAACTGCTGCGTCGCGTCGGGCTGTCGCCCACTGCCGGCATCGCAGCCGATTGGATGTTGCTGTTGGCGGGGGCGGGCAACCCCATCGGTAACCTTCGCGTCAAGGAAGCTGCGGACTGGCTTGCCACGCAGTCCGGACCTCTGCGCGGATTCACCGATGACGAAGTCGCCGAGCGGGGTGATGAGTTCGCAGAGTACCTGGGGGCTCACGGGCTCTTCGTCGCCGGATCCTCTGGGGTTCAAGGTGAGTGGCCAAAGATTCTGCTGACCCGAGCAGGCGATGGCCTGCTCTACCTCGACCACACGCTGCCAGACGTCGGAGCAGTCGAACACTTCATCGTCAAGTTCGGCCGCGGCCAAGACCCGCAACTGGCGAGCATCCTGCGGCACGAAGCGCCGTACATGGACATCGCGCGTCATCTGGGGCTCCGTGTCCACGCGTCGTTGGTCCTGCGCAACCGGGCGTTGTTCATCCCCAGGTTTGACCGCGTCGCTCAAGGTGGCGTCGTGACGAGACTGGCGCAGGAAAGCATCGCCACCATGACGGGCCTGCCAGGCTTCGAGGCCCTCCCAAGCCACGACCAGGTCTGCGAGGCCTTGATTCGGCACTGCAGCGACCCGCAAGCCGAGGTGATCGAGTACATCAAGCGCGATGTGGCCAACCTGGCGCTGCTGAACAAAGACAACCACGCCCGGAACACCGCTGTGCAACGGGACTTCGCTGGCCGCATTGCTCTGACGCCGCTGTATGACTTCGCGCCGATGTACCTGCACCCTGACGGCATCGCGCGCCGCATCCGATGGGTGGGCAACGACGGCGGTCAACCGGACTGGGGCCGGGTTCTTGACAGTCTGTGCGAGCTCGAAGAGCGGATGCGAAAGTCGATGAACGGAAGCAAGAAGAAGGGCCCGGCATTGCTTGAGCGGTCGGCGCTTGTCTCTGGCCTCAAGGCGATGGAGCCAGGCCTGCGTCACGTAGCCGAGCACGGCGAGGCGATGGGCATCGAGCCCGGCGTGCTGAGCCACTTGCGACCGCACATCCTGGCGAGAGCCGACGAGTTGGCCGCCCTGGCCTGAGCATCATGGACAAGCGCTACACCACACTGACGCTGCCTGAGCAGCTGGAACTTCGCCGCAAGGCCGTCGAGGACGTGTTGTCGCACCCCGAGTGGTCGCTGGCAGAGTCCGTGCGTCATCTCAAAAAGACCATGCGCCTCACAACCGCTGAGATGGCCAAGCTGTCCGGCGTCGCCTATCGAACCATGCAAGATATCGAGCAGCAACGCAGCGAGGGCAGTGTCCAGACGATGAACCGAATCTTTGGGATGCTCGGCTTGAAGCTTGCGGTCGCGAGGATTTCCCGAGACGCGAGCTTTGGAGTTGCTGGTGAGCGCGACGCTGACGCAAGGTGAGCGCGAACTCGATTGAGCCATCGCGTGGGCCGTCTTTGCAGTGGTCGCTGTGGGCAACTTGCCTTGGCTCAAGCACGAATTTGGGCCTCTTGACCGGTTCGGGTACGCTACCAACCGACTCGACGAGCAACTTGATTGGCATAGAGGAGCAGTGCAGATGGAGCCGGGGTTGTGGGTGCTTGCCTTTGGCGCATTGGCCTTGCTTGTGCCCGTGCTGATCGCAGGGCGCTTTGCTTGGCGACATCACCAATCCAGTCAAGATTTATGATTCAGCCTGAACGAGCCAATAGGCGTTGAAGCACCTTGGCCGTTCCTGTCCATTGTGGGCATTTCTGTGGGTACGCTTGCAGAAATTGCCTCAAATGGCCCATCAACAAAGGATGTGTGCCTCTCACCGCACCCGCCAGTTGGGTCCGTGACTGGCGGTGTCCGCCAAGACCCAAGGGTTCGCTGGCCAAAGTGGCCAACAAAGCCACCCTGGTCGCCCTGGTCGATCGAATGCGATGAACCAACTGATCCTGGGCGATCGCCTGCACACCATCACCCGCTTCGCGCTGGACCTCACCGGCCGCCAGGCCGCGCTCGACATCGAGACCGATGGCGGGCTGCATGTCTACCACCACGGCTTCGCACTGGATGCACAGGACCTGACCGCCCTGAGCGGACAGGTGCTGGACCTGAGCCCTGGCGCCGACCCAAGGCACGACGACGATCCCTATGTGTTTGTGCACGGCCATGAGCCCTTGCAGCGCTGCGTGCTGAAGCTGGGCGCCGTCGATGGCAGCCGGCTGGAGGTGATGCTCGAGGCCTGGTGGGCGGCAGACGGTGAGGGCGGTGCGCTCTCGCCGCTGGCCTGCCATGGCTGGGCCGAGGTGCTCACGCCGCAGGCCGAGCCGAGCGGTTGGCCCATGCCCTGAATGGGCTGACCTGGCCCACAAAAGTCAGCCTGCTGCGCCGGCGGCCGCCGTGCCGTGCGTGCGCACCAGCAGCGAGTCGGGGGGCAGTTGCACCTCGGCCAGTGGCAGCGCCACCAATGTGCGGGCGGCGGCGCGCGGCATGCCCAAACCCAGCAAGATGAGCAGCGTGATCTCCTGCGGGTAAGCCTCGGGCAAGTCCGGCCGCAGGCTCAAGGTCTGCAGGGCCGCCGCCGTGGTGCCCACCACCAGATCGAGGCCCAGCAGCGGGTCGCTCAGCTCAAAACGCCCCGTCTCGCGGGCGGCCAGCAGGTCGCGCATCAGGTGGCCCAGGGCCGGCATGTGCTCGGCGCCACGGCTCACGCCCACGCGGGCCACAAATCGCCCCATCTGCGGAAATCGCCGTGCGGTTTGCAGCATCAGGCGCACCCCGCAGGCCAGGCGCTCGGCCGGGTCGCTCCGGTCGGCGATCGTCGCGTCGATCAAGGTCAGCAACTCGTTGCCCACCGCTTGCTGGACGGCCGCCATCACCTCGTCGGTGGTGCGGAAGTGGTTGTAGAAGCTGCCGCGCGAGACGCCCGCCTGGGCGATCACGTCGTCGATGACGGTGGCCTCCACGCCCTGGGCGGCGAAGACCTCCATGGCGGCCTCGATCAGGCGCGCACGCATGCGCTCGCGCTTGTCGGCGGCGACGCGGCTGCGGAAATCCGGGGTGCTCATGGCCCAAGGTTACCCGATCCCACCTCGGGAAAACGACAAATGCGTCATCATGACAAAAACGTCATTATGAATGAGTGCGGCATCCGCTGCGCGCTGCAACCCATCGCCACCACCCATGAGTCACACCCCGGTTTTGAGGGCGCCGCCCGAACATCCCGAAAGCGCGCTGCCCCCGCATGTGCACAAGCTGGCGCGGCCGCAGGCCTGGCAAAAGGCAACGCAACTGGCCTTCCTGCGCTTCGAGAAGGCGGATCTGGATGCTGCGCAGCGTTTTTGGACCGACTTCGGCCTGATCACGGTGTCGCGCACGGCCCACCAGTTGGTGATGCGCGGGGCGGGCAGGGCGCCGGCCACCTTGGTGGCCACGTCAGCGCGCCGCTCGCGCTATGTGGGCGCGGCCTTTGTGGTGCCCGCAGACACCGACTTCGAGCGCCTGGTGCGCACCAGCGGGGCGCAACACCTGCCCGCCGAAGCGGTGCCCGGCGGCGCGCATGGCGTGGCGCTGACCGATCCCGATGGCAATGAGGTCTGGCTGATCGCCGATTGGGGCGAGGTGGATGCCAGGCCCCTGCGTGCGCCCACGCACCGCCAGGCCAACGGGCTGCAGGCCACGCCGCGCGTGAACGCCCCGCTGCGCACGCCGATCGAGGCGGCGACCGTGGGCCGCCTGGGCCACCTGGTGCTGCAGACCACGGACTTCCACACCATGGCCGCGTGGTACATGCGCCACCTGGGCCTGATCCCCTCGGACGTGCAGTACCTGGAAGATGGCTCGCCACTGCTGGCCTTCTTCCGGCTGGACCTGGGGCCGCTGCCTGCCGATCACCACACCCTGGTGATCGCTGGCGGGCTCACGCCCAGCTACGAGCACAGCGCCTGGGAGGTGGCCGACCTGGATGCCTTGGGGCAGGGCCAGCAGGTGTTGCGGGCCAACGGGCACGACCACATGTGGGGCATCGGCCGGCATGTGCTGGGCAGCCAGCTCTTCGATTACTGGCGCGATGCCGACGGCTTTGCCTTCGAGCACTACACCGATGGCGACGCCTTCACCGCCGATCGCGAGCCCCACTACGTGCCGTTCACCACCAGCGCGCTGTGGGCCTGGGGGCCCGACGTGCCCGCCAGCATGTTCCCGGCCAAGACGCCCCGGATGCTCTGGCACGCGATCCAGCTGATGCGTTCAGGGCGCACGACGCTCAAGCGCTTGCTGATGCTGGGCCGCACGGTGGAGGCCCGGGCGCGGCCCTGGCTGTGAGCCCTGCGTCATCCCCAGCCCACGGCATCCCCAGCCCACCCCTGCCCACCACCGACACAGCCCAGAGGTCCCCATGGCCATTGCATTCGTCCGCTATACATCGATTGGCGCACCCAGCTTGCCCCAATGGGGCGTGCTGTTCGATCGGCACATCGCGCCTTTGCCCGAGCCTCACGCCACCACGGGTGAGCTGATCCGGCATGGCATCGCTGCAGCGCGTGGCTTGACCCGCGCACACGCCACCGTGCCCTGCGATGCGGTGCGGCTGCTGTCGCCCATCACCGAGAACCAGCAGTTCTTGTGTCAGGGCGTCAATTACGGCAGCCATGTGCGCGAGTCCGGCATGGACCCGGCCGACATGCCGTTCAACACCTTCTTCACCAAGGCTTCGTCGTCGCTGAGCGGGCCGTTCGATGACGTGATCCGCCCACCCCACGTGCGGCTGCTGGATTACGAGATCGAGCTGGGTTTGGTGATGGGCCGCGACCTGGATCGCGGGGTGACCGTCAGGCCCGATGCCTTGCACGAGGTGCTGGCGGGCATCACCATCGTCAACGATGTCTCGGCCCGCGATGTGCAGCTGCCGCAGGGGCAGTTTTACAAGGGCAAGAGCTACCGCACCTTCGGCCCCACCGGCCCGGTGCTGCTGTGGCTGGAGCCCAGCGAATGGCAGCGCTGGCCAGAGCTGCACATGCAGCTGCACGTCAATGGCCAGTTGCGGCAAGACACCTACTGCCGCGACATGATCCACCCGCCCCATGCCACGGTCAGTGAATTCTCGGCGCTGCAAAACCTCTCGGCGGGCGATCTGATCGCCACGGGCACCCCAGCCGGTTGCGCGGCCAAGGCCCCGGGCAAGGTGCCCATGTGGGTGGCGCGGCACTTCTTGTCAGAGCCGCTCAAGTGGAAGCTGTTCATCCAAGGTGGGCTGCGCAATCCGCGTTACCTGCAACCCCATGACCTGATGACCTTGAGCATCCGCACCGACGATGGCGCCTTGGACCTGGGCCAGCAACGCACCGAGGTCAAGCAGGGATGATCACCGCACAGGAATGGCAATGCCTGGTGCCTGGCCAGCCTGCAAGGTTTGCCTTGCGCGCCCGCGAGCTGAGCGCGCCCGGGCCGATGCAAGTGCTGGTGCGGGTGGAGGCCACCTCGGTCAATCCCATCGATGCCAAGCGGGCCACGGGCCATGGGCAACGCCTGTTGGCGCTCAAGGGCGCGGCGCGCTGGCCCCTGGTGTTGGGCAATGACCTGGTTGGCCATGTGCTGGCGGCGGGGCCGGGGGCCTCGTTCAAGCCGGGCGACCGCGTGTGGGGGCAGGTGCCCTCGGGGCGCTGGGGCGCCCATGCCAGCCATGTGATCGCCGATGCGGCGCTGTTGCGCCTGGCGCCCAGCACCCATGGCGCGGCCGACTTGGCCGTGTTGCCTTACACCTTCACCACGCTGTGGTTGGCGCTGCGCAGCGTGGGGCTGGGCCCGCACAACGCAGCAGGCAAACGGGTGCTGGTGCACGGGGCCTCGGGGGGCTTGGGGCAGTTGGCCTTGCAGCAATTGAGCCTGTGGGGGGCACAGGTGACGGCCGTGTGCAGCACGCCCCATGTGCAGGCCTGCACCGAGCTGGGTGCCGCCACGGTGTGGGACCGCACGCAGCGCCCGCTGTCGGCCTTGCCGGCGCACCACGACGCCAGCTTCAACTTTGCCCACTGGCCCGACGAGGGCCACTTGATCAGCCGCCTGCGGCCCGGTGCGTTGGGTCACGCCACCACCGTGCACCCGCTGCTGGGCAGCTTCGATGCCCTTGGCTGGTGGCGCGGCGGCTGGCAGGCGTGGCGTGCCTGGTCGGCGATGCGCCAGCAGTGTGTGGTCGCCGGTGGCCCCGGCACGCGCTACGCCTGGACGATTTTTCGGCCCGATGGCGCGGCGCTGGATGCCTTGGCGGCCTGGCTGCACGAACGCCCGGGGCAGCCTTTGCCCATCGGTGTGCAGGTGCCACTGGCGCATGCGGACCAGGCCTTTGCGCACGTTGCCGGGCAACGCCCAGGCCGCGCGGTGATCACCCTGGACTGAGACCGGAGGACACATGTTGCCCACCCCCACCGAGGTCGACGTCCTCATCGTCGGCCTGGGCCCTGTTGGCGCCGCGCTGGCCCAGCTGCTGAACAGCCACGGCACACGCACGCTGGCGATCGACAAGGCCCGCGACATCTTCATGGCACCCCGCGCCATCGCCTTGGACAACGAGGCCTTGCGCGTGCTGCAGCTGTGTGGCCTTCACGAAGACGCCTTCCAGAAGGTGGCCATCCCCGAGGTGCGCATGCACTCGCCAGTGTTCGGCCAATACAGCCGCGCCGTCACCGCCGGTTGTGCCGATGGCCACCCCAAGCTGGTCACTTTCTTCCAACCCGAACTGGAGCGCGCCTTGCGCGATCGGCTGCAGCACAGCGCGCACGTGCAGGTGGCCCTGGGTGTGAGCCTGGTCTCGCTGACCCAGCAGCCCGACGCCGTGCTGGCCGATCTGCAGGCCGACGATGGCCGCCACAGCCAGGTGTGCGCACGCTGGGTGGTGGGTGCAGACGGCGCCAACTCGGCGGTGCGCCGCATGCTGGGCCAAGATTTCAAAGGCAAAACCTTCGCAGAAGATTGGCTGGTGGTGGATGCCAAGCAGGTGCCCACGCCCATGGACCACGTCGAGTTCATCTGCGACCCTGGCCGCCCCACGCCCCACATGGTGGCGCCAGGTGGCCGCCAGCGCTGGGAGTTCAAGCTCCAGCCGGGTGAGACGCGCGAGCACATGGAGCGCCACGAGACCGTGATGGGCTTGCTGCAACCCTGGACGCGGGGCGAGCCCATCGAGATCGAGCGCGTGGCGGTTTACCGCTTCCATGCGCGGGTGGCCGATCGCTTCCAGGTGGGCCGCGTGTTCCTGGTGGGCGACGCCGCCCACATCACGCCGCCGTTTGCCGGGCAGGGCCTGGTGGCGGGCTTGCGCGATGCGGCCAACCTCGCGTGGAAGTTGTCTTGGGTGTGCCAAGGCTGGGCACAGCCAGCATTGCTGGACACCTACCACCAGGAGCGCCGCCCCCACGCCAAGGCCATGATCCAACTGGCCTTGATGATGGGGCGCCTGGTGATGCCCAGCAACCGAGCGGCTGCCTGGGTCACGCACGGCCTGATGCGGGCGATGACGCGCGTCCCTCGGCTCCGGCGCTTGTTTGAAGCGCAAGAGATCAAGCCGCGCAACCGCTTCCAAGAGGGCTGCTTCGTCAGGCCAGACCGCACCAGCCGCCTGCACCGTGGCGAGCAGATGCCGCAGGTGTGGCTCAAGCCGCAGGCAGGTGGCGAGGTGGTGCTGAGCGATGACGCATTGGGCTTGGGCCTGGCCATGGTGGGCTTTGGGGTGGACCCGACCGAGGGGCTGACGCCTGCAGAAGTCCAAGCCTGGGAGGCACGCGGCGGGGGCTTTGTCCAGGTCAACCCGCGCGGCCAATGGGCGCGGCGCTCGTCGCTCAGCCCGTGGGAGGACTTCGCCGGCGGGCTGATCCCTGCGGCCGTGCCCGTGGGTTGGGTGGCCGTGGTCAGGCCCGACAAGGTGGTGATGCACGACGGCCCGAGCGCGCAGGCCAGCGCGATGCTGTCAGCTTGTACGGCTTTGTTGACCGCCCAGCCTGTGACCTGAACCTGAGCCCGACAACGATCGCTGACCTTGACGCTGGAGTACACCCCCGCCATGTTCCATCCCCAAGACATCGTGCTGATCACCGGCTGCGGCGCCGGCATCGGCAAGGCCCTGGCCCAAGCGTTCCACCAGCGGGGCGTGAAGGTGTGCGCCACCGCCAGGCGACAGGCCACGATTGACGACCTCCAGGCCATGGGCATGCTCACCTTGCCCCTGGACGTGTGCGAGCCCAGCCAGGTCGATGCCGTGCTCGCCACCTTGCGCGCGCAGCAATGGCGCGTGCGCATGCTGATCAACAACGCGGGCTACGGCGCCATGGGCCCCTTGGTGGACGTGCCGCTCCAGGCCTGGCGTGACCAGTTCGAGGTGAACCTCTTTGCCTTGGTGGCCCTCACCCGTGCGGTCGCCCCTCAGATGATGGCCCGGCGCCAGGGCACCATCGTCAACATCAGCAGCATCTCAGGCGTTGCGCCCACGCCCTTTGCCGCGCCGTATTGCGCCAGCAAGGCGGCCGTGAATGCGCTGTCTGATTCGTTGCGCATGGAGTTGCGCCCCTTCGGTGTGAACGTGGTGACCGTGCAGCCGGGCGGCATCCAATCGGCTTTTGGCGATGCCGCAGGCTCAAGGGTCAACCTGGCGGCGGACTCGCCCTATCAGCCGGTCAAGGCGGGCATCATGACCCGCGCGCAAGAAGGGCAGCGCCAGGCCATGCCCGCCGACACGTTCGCCCGGCTGGCCGTCGATGCCTTGCTGGCGCCCACGTGTCCGAGCGTGTTGAGGATCGGTGAGAAAAGCCGCCTGCTGCCATGGCTCAAGCGCAGCTTGCCAGATGGGGTGCTGGATCACATCCTGAGCCGCCGTTTCGGCCTTGACCGCTTGTCTCGCCCTCAGGCGATCGTGCCAGGCCGTCGGGACACAGGAGCGTGACCGGGGGGCAAAGGCGTTGGCCTGACCCTCAGGTGCTGACCGCCAGATCGCTTTGCACCAACGGCGCGGTGGGCGCTTCCCACGCAGCAGCCCACGCAGGCAACTGATCCGCCGGCATCGGCTTGGCGATCCAATAGCCCTGGGCGATGTCGCAACCCAGCTGGGCCAGCAGGTGCCAGGCGGCCGCCTCTTCCAGGCCCTCGGCCGTCACCTTGAGGCCCAGGTTGTGCGCGAGGTCCACCACCGAGCGCACGATCTTGGCGTCTTGTGCGTCGCGGTGCATGTTCATCACGAACGATCGGTCGATCTTGAGCTCGTGCACAGGCAGGCGCTTGAGGTAGGCCAGCGACGAGTAGCCCGTACCGAAGTCGTCGATCGACATCTGCACGCCCATGTCGTGGAACTGCGCCAGCGTTTGCTGGGCGCGGTTGGGGTCGTCCATGATCGCGCTCTCGGTGATCTCCAGGCACATCGCGCTGGCCGGCACGCCGTGGGCGTGGAGCAGGGTGCCCAGGCGGGCCGGCAGTTCGGTGTCGATGAGGTCGCGCGCCGACAGGTTGATCGACATCTGCAGCGTCAGCCCCTGGTCGGCACACTGGCGCCACACGCGCATCGATTCGCCCAGCAGCCAGCTCGTGATCTGCCGGATGAAGCCCGATTGCTCGGCGAACGGGATGAACAGGCCCGGCGGCACCATGCCGCGCGTCGGGTGGGCCCAGCGGATCAGGGCCTCGGCCCCCAGAACGCGGCCCGTGCGCAGGCACACCTTGGGCTGCAGGAACAGGCGGAACTCGCGTTGCTCCACGGCCTGGCGCAACTCGCCCAGCAAAGACAGGGCCGCATCGGACTTGACGTCCATCTCCGCGCGGAAGATCGCGTGGCCGGTTTGCGCCTGCTTGGCGTGGTGCATGGCCAGCTCGACCCGGCGCAGCAGCGCGGCATCGTCATCGGCGTGCTGCGGGCAGGCGGCAATGCCGATGCCGGCACAGAGGTCGACGGAGCTGCCGTTGAGTTCGATCGTGGCTTCCAGGCCTTTTTGGATGTGGCGGGAGACCGCCAGCGCCTCCTCGACCCCACCCGGGCTCAGCAAAATGGCGAACTCGTCGCCACCCACACGGGCCACCGTGTGCGCAGTCTGGCTCAGGTCATCACGCAGCAGTTGCGCCACCCGGCGCAGCAACTGGTCGCCGGCATCCGTGCCCAGCACGTTGTTGACGTGGCGAAACCGATCGAGGTTGAGCATCACCACCGCGCAGCTTTGTTGCCGCGTCAAGGCCTGTTGAACGGCATCGCGCACCGCCGCGCTGAATCCCGCACGGTTGGGCAGGCGCGTGATGGCATCGGTCAGGCCACTGCGGCGGATCTCGTCTTCGCGCTCGTGCACGGCCTGACGCATCGCTTCAAAGGCATCGGCCAGGGCGCCGATCTCGTCGTGCCCGTGCGGTGGGATGGGGGCGGAGAAGTCACCGCTGGCCAGGCGCTTGGCCAGGCGGGTGAGGGTGCTGACGGGCGAGGTCACCCGGCGTGCCGTGACCACGCTGCCGATCGCAAAGGCCAGCACGCCAAAGCCATTGAGGGCCAGGATGGCCCACTGCAGCTGCTGGAAGGGCGCCACCGCCTCATTCACTGAGCGCAGCATCACCGCATAGATGGGCTGCTGGGCAGGGCCCATGGCGAGCAGTTGGGCCACATGCGGCCCGCCAGACAGCTCGAACGACAGCAGCCGATTGCCCCGTGTGGGCGGTGTCGCGGTCGGGGGTGTCCACTGGGCCAGCAGGGCCTGCAGATCCGCTTCGTCCAGCAGCGACAAGGCCGCTTGCCAACCACGCTCGGGCGTCTGGGTGAGGATGACGACGCGCATGTCGGTGAGCTGCTTGACGTCGCGGGCCAGCCGATCGTCCAGCGGGAAGGCCATGATCACCCAGCCAATGGTCAGCGGGGCCCGGATGGGCACGGCCACGACTTGCATCACCTGTTTGCCCATCGGCAGGATCGCGCCGGGCGAGGCCACGTCGGCGTTCGCCTCGGTCTGTTGGATGGCCTGCCTGGCCATGGGCGCGAGCGCGGCACCATTGGGCAAGGTGCTGGCCTGGACGTTGCCTTGCGCATCGGTGATGAGCGCGAAGCTGGCGCCCACGCGCTCGCCGTGGTTCTCCAGCGCAGACACCAACGTGGCCGTGTCGCCGCTCGACAGCGCCTCGCGGAAGCCGTAATCGGCCGCCAGCAGGCGTGTGGATTCGCTCAGGTGCGTGGCGTTTTGCAGCACCAGGCGCCGCAAGACCTGTTCGCCCAAATCCAGCGAGGAGGCCAGCAAGGCGCGGGCGTTGTGATCGATGCTGCGCTGAACGAGTGCGAAGGTGAACACCTGGATGAGCAGCAGCAGGCCCAAGAACAGGGCCACGAGGCGAAACGCCAGGCGACGTCGCCAGGGGATCGCATCCAGCGCCAGGCTGCCAGCCTTCATGGCTGATGCGCCACGCCCACGCGCACCGTGAGCCTGGCCCCGCTGCTGGCGGCGACCTTGATGGGCTGCCGCTCAGGCGGCTGCTTGTCGCCCAGGCCCGGGTGCCAGATTTGCAAAGTGTGCTCGCCCGCGGGCACGTCTAGCGCCACCTGGCCGATCTTGTCAGACAGGGCGAAGTACGGGGTGCTCACGACGTGGATGAAGCCCGCCATGCGGTCGTGGATGTTGCAGCCCAGGATGGCCGTGCCCGGCTTGTCGAACACCACCGGTGAGGCTGGCGTGCCTGAATAGAGCTTGATCTCGAAGGGCTTGGCGGCCGAGAACGAATAGATGTGGTGGCGGACCGTGTCGAAGTTCGGGAAGTTCACCGCCGTGCCGGTTTGCACCACCAGCACGCTGGGCACAAAGGCCCGGAAGCGCTGGCCCATCTCGGCCTGGGTGCCTGCGGCCGCCTGGGCGCGCGCGCCTGTCACCTCGATGGACACGGCCGCATTGGCCACGGGCTGGCCGCCGGCATCCAGCACCGTGATGACCACCGGTGCGGCCGGCGCGCCGCTGGCCAGCGACACAGCGCCAATCAAAGCCAGGCACAGGGCCGTGGGCCAAGACGTCAAGGGCTTGCTCATGCGCGCACTCCTCACCGGTCGGCCGTGACGATGTCACGACGGCTCGGGGCCAAGCGCCGCAGCAACTCGTTTTTGGCGGCAGGCGGTGTGCCCGCGCGATCCAGCTCTTCGCGCAGGAACTGGACCACGGTCTCGAACTCGGATCCGCCCAGGTTCAGGTCGGCATGGGCATTGCGCATCGTCTCGCCCTCGTACACGCAGGGCCCGTCGGCCACCTTGCACAGGTGCGCCGCCAGGCTGGCTGACACCGTGCGCAGGTTGATGCCGTCGAAGCTCCGGCGGGTGCGCGGGTCGGTGGACATGCGCTGCAGCATCCGCCCACTCAGGCGCTCGATACCCGCCACGCCGCCGAGCTGCTGGTACAGCGGTCGGTGGTCGACCAAGCTGGTGCACGCGCCCAGGAGCAAGGCAAGCGCCGACAGCACCGCGACAAGGCGAAGCGAAGGGCCGATGGAGGTGAGGTGGGGTGGCATGGGTGCGACTCTGAGCCAATCGTGCCCACTGTGTCAGGTTTTCGTGTGGACGTTCTCACATGAATGGCCACTGCCGCAGGGCAATTCCGACGATGTCGGCCCCTGAATCACGCCAAGATGCGTTGGCCGGCGATCTGGTGCCCGGCAGGAGGACCCGCGCATGCCCGATCACCGTTGCCTGTTGACTTCGCTGCGGCGGCTGGCTGGGCTGGCCTGCATCGGGGTGCCCCTGCTCGCGCAGCCCGGTGGGGCTTGGGCGGGTGACCGCCTGCTGGCGACCTCTGGCGTTTCGCAGATCGAGGGGGCGGCGGGCGGTGGGCTCACCACCTGGGCCGTGATCGGCGGCCACGGCAGCAGCGACCAGATCGGCGCCTCGGCCTACGCCACGCACATCCGCACGCAGGGCGACTTCAACCTCAACATCCAGGGCGTGGCCCTGGGCATCGACAACCGGGTCGAGTTGTCGGCAGCGCGCTGGGACTTCAGCTTTGGCAGCACCGTGCCCGGCCAGAGCGCCCAGATGAATGTGCTGGGCGCCAAGGTGCGCGTGTTGGGCGATGCCGTCTACGACCAAGACCTGTGGTGGCCCCAGCTGAGCGTGGGCCTGCAGCACAAGCGCAACCAGGATTTCTCGCTCGTGCCCACCTTGCTGGGGGCCAAACGGGCGGCCGACACCGACGCCTACATCGCGGCCACGAAGGTGTGGCTGGGCGCCGCCGGTGGGCGCAACCTCTTGGCCAACGCGACCGTGCGCGCCACACGAGCCAACCAGTTCGGGCTGCTGGGCTTTGGGGGCGACCAGGGGGATCGGCGCCAGCTGATGCCAGAGCTGGCCCTGGCCGTGCTGTTGCGCGATGACCTGGCCTTGGGCGCCGAGTGGCGGGCCAAGCCCGATCGCCTGGGTGCCTTCCGCGAGGATGCGGCCTGGGATGTCTTCGCCGCGTGGTTCGTCCACCGCCACCTGAGCCTCACAGCGGCCTGGCTGGCCCTGGGCAACATCGCCGACAAGCCCGCGCAGCGCAGCCTGTACCTGTCGGCGCAGATCGGGTTTTGAGCCCGCGCGGGCGATCAGTCGCGGGCGTCGAGCTCGGTGACTGCGCCGGTGGGCGTGCTCGCGGCGGGCCGCGTGGTTCGCGCGGCGTCTCGGTGCTCACCACCGCGCTGCACCCACCAGCGCTGCAGCGTCCCCAAAATGCCCACGCGGGGGCCGATGCGCCACAGGATCACGGCCACGCTGGTGAAGACCAAGGTGAGCAGGGCGGCGGCCAGCAGGTGCACCAGCACATCCAAGATGCCGTGATCCAGCGTGGGATGCAGGCTGGCGTGGAAGGTGGTGAGCAAGCCCGTGATCGTCCACGGCTGGCGGCCCACCTCGGCCACGGCCCAGCCGGCGATGATCGACACCCAGGGCAGGGGCGTGGCCCACTGCAGGGCAGCCATCAGGCGCGGCGCGCGGCCTTCACTCAAAGCCTGGCGGTGCCAGAAGGCCAGCGCGGCCAGCAGCATGCACAGGCCACCGCTGAACACCATCGCCCGGAAGGCCCAGAACACCATGGTCACGTTCGGGCGGGCGGCCTTGGCCACCGCTTCGGCGCGCTGGGTGTCGCTCCAGCCAAACCAGGCTTCGCCACTTTGCGCGGCCACGGCGTTGCGCAGCAGGCGCAGGCCGCGTTCTTCGGGCGAGCCTTGCCAAGGCAGGTGGGTGTCCAGGCCCTCTGCATTGCGCGACACGCCGGGCTGTGGCGCCTCATCGTGAGACATGTTCAAGAAGCGGTCGCGGTCGCGTGCCTCCAGGTCGAGCAGGCCCGGCGGGTTGCCATCTTTGCCCGACATCAGCATGCCCATCAGCTTGGGCACGGCGATCTCATGGCGGTTGACGCCGCGCTCCACATCGGGGATGCCAAACAGCACCATGGGGGCCCAGCCGGCCTCGGCCTTCCAGTGGGCCTCGAAGGCAGCGAACTTGCGCGGCTGGGTCTCGGCCACCAGCGATGCGCTCTCGTGGCCACTCAGCAGCGTGAGGCTCAAGGCACCAATCGCCGTCATCGCCCCAAAGCGGATCGACGCGCCCGCGGCCTCGCGCTGGCGGCTGCGGCGCAGGTGCATGGCGCTGAGTGCCATCACGAAAAAGGCGCCTGAGACCAAGGCGGCACAGATGGTGTGCGCCCACTTGTGCAGGGCCGTCGGGGCGGTGAGCAGGGCCCACAGCTCGATGTTGGTGCTGGGCGCTTGCATCCAGGCGTTGACCGACAAGATGGTGAGGGCCTGCAGCAGCATGTGCCCCAACAGCGCCCAAGCCGCCGTCGCGCCCAGCCAGCCGGGCAGGCGGCCGCCAAAGAAGAACAGCACGCCCACCAGGCCGAACATGCCCGGCGCGATGCCGCCTTCGATCGAGAAGATGGTGCTGAGCACCGGCGTGGCCTCGCCGATGTAGCCGGCCCAGTTGGCCGCCAGTTGCGCGCGCAGCGGGTAGCCCGTGGCAATGCCCACAGCCCAAGTCAGCGTGAAGTAGCGCTGCCAGTGCTGGGCGGCGGCCAGCAGGTGCCGCTCATGCGGGCGGCGCGCATGGGCCGTGCGCAGCAAACACACCTGCCAGATCAGACCGATCGACAGGGGTACGAACAAGAAATGGAAGCTCGCGCTCAAGCCGAACTGCATGCGCAGCAGCGTCTGGAGGAAGTCAGCAGAGTTCATGGCGGCGGGCTGTGGGAGGCAAAACCACAACTACAAAGTGGAAAATGCCCGACCATCGTATGAAATGTCAAAACCGCGACAATTGGGGTCTGCCAGTACCGGATTCGTGGGAATGTGCGCAAGGGGTCAATTGAAGGCATTTGGCGACAAATGCGCGTCACAAAATGACTGATGCACAAAAAAACAGCCCGTCGGCCTAGGAGCGACGGGCTGTGGCGGGCACCCTACCGGGCGACCTGGTACCGGTGGGACAGACCCCGGTCCATGCCCCTTTCGGGGAGCCACCGCACCGGTGGCAAGATGCGGCAAGTCTGTCTTGCCTGGCGCGAACGCGGCGCGCCGTGCACCTCGATGACGCCGAGATCCGGCTGTCATGTCTGTGGGCGGAGAACTCACCCTGTCGACGAGTTCAGTATCTCAAGATTCGCCTTCTTTGTGGGGCGCATCTCAGGATCGCCCGCATGGTTTTGTGCCACCCTGTGCATTAGTGCGCAGCCTTCGCGCGGCTCCCCGGTGACACATGAACAGAGAGATCCTTTCCGTGGCCCAAATGGGCCGAGCCGATGCCCTCACCATCGAGGGCGGCACGCCCGGCTTCACCCTCATGCAGGCCGCAGGGCAGGCGGTGGTGCAAGCCATCGTGGCCCGTTGGACCCCACGCGACACCTTGGTGTTGTGCGGGCCGGGCAACAACGGTGGCGATGGCTTCGTGGTGGCCACGCTGTTGCTGGAGTTGGGCTGGCCCGTGAAGGTGGCGGCGCTCGCCCCCGAGCAAGGCTGGCAGGGCGATGCCGCCCAGGCGCATGCCCAGTGGCTGCAAGCCTGGCAGGCCCACCAAAGCGGCGGTGGCGAGCCCGCACCCGCTGTGCGCGGCCTGCTCGACGAGCGCGCGCGCAGCGACATGCTCGTGGTGGACGCGCTGTTTGGCGCGGGCCTCAACCGCCCCCTGGAAGACGATGCCGCCCGTGCCCTGCAGCGCGTGCAGCAGGCTGGCGCCACCGTGGTAGCCGTGGATGTGCCCAGTGGCGTCTGGGGCGACAGCGGCCTGGCCGATGGGGCCATTGCCTGCGCGTTGACCGTCACCTTTTTCCGCGCCAAGCCGGCCCATGCGCTGATGCCGGCACGCACCTTGTGTGGCGAAGTGGTGGTGGCCGACATCGGCATCCCCTCCCGCGTACTGCACGGGTTGCAGGTCAAGTGCTGGGGCAACCAGCCCGAGTTGTGGCTCGACCATTGGCCCGCCATGGACGAGTCGGGCCACAAGTACCACCGCGGCCATGCCTTGATCTGGGGCGGGGCGCAGATGACCGGGGCGGCTCGCCTGGCGGCCCTGGGCTGCGCGCGCCTGGGCGCGGGCCTCACCACGGTGTGCACGCCGCAATCGGCCTGGCCGGTTTACGCCAGCAGCCTGCTGTCGGTGATGGTCGCCCCCCTGGCTGGCGCCGATGTCGAAGCGTGGAGCGAAGGGTTGGAAAACCTGTTGGAAGACGACCGCCTGTCGGCCGCGCTCATCGGCCCCGGTGCGGCCGGTGGCCTGGGCGCGCCGGGCGTGCGCGCGCTGGTGAGCGTGCTGCTGGCCAGTGGCCGCCCGCTGGTGCTCGATGCCGACGCGCTCTCGGCCTTCCAAGATGACCCCGAGTTGCTGTTTGCCGCCATCGCTGCACACGGTCGCCCGGTGGTGCTGACCCAGCACGAGGGCGAGTTCCGTCGGCTGTTCCCGATGCCGCAGGTGCAACTGGCCAGCAGCAAGCTGGAGCGGGCCCGTGCCGCCGCCGCCCGCAGCGGAGCGGTGGTGGTGCTCAAGGGCGCCGACACCGTGATCGCCGCCCCCGATGGCCGCGCAGCGATCAACTTCCACGCCAAGCCGGCCTTGGCCACGGCCGGTGCGGGCGATGTGCTGGCCGGCATGATCCTGAGCCTGCTGGCCCAAGGCATGGGCGCGTGGAGCTCGGCCTGCGCGGCGGTCTGGCTGCATGGTGACCTGGCCTGGAGCGACACCGCCGGCCTGATCGCCGACGACCTGCCCGGGCGCATCCCGGCGGCACTGGCGCGCCTGGCCACGCTGGAGCAGCAGCGCCCGACCTCGATCGCCCGCGCCTTGAACTCGCTCAATGCCAACGCGGGCAGCCTGCAGCTGGGTTTTGCCCGGCGCTGACGGCGTGCCGGGGCTGGGGGTGAGCCCTCAGCCCACGCAGGTTTTGTTCTTACCGGTGCGCTTGGCCTCGTAGAGGCCCATGTCGGCGCGCTCCAGGGCGGCCTCGATGGCCTCGCCCTGGCGGTACTGCGTGACCCCCGCCGAGAAGGTGATGAACACCTGCTTGTCGTCGTGGGTGAAAAACGCCGCGCTGAGCTGGCGCTGCAGCCGCGTCAGCACCTGCTGCCCCTCGCTCACCTCGGTGGCGGGCAACAGCACCACGAACTCCTCGCCGCCGTAGCGCGCCACCACGTCTTGCGGGCGCAGCCACTCGCTCACGCGGCTGGCGAGGAACTTCAGCGCCTCGTCGCCCGTCTGGTGGCCCAAGGTGTCGTTGAGCTTCTTGAAGTTGTCGACGTCGAGGATGCCGATGGCCAGCGGCGCGGCTTCGCGCTGGGCGCGCGACTGCTCCACCTCGAAGGCCTGCATCATCCCGCGCCGGTTGGCGATGCGGGTGAGCGGGTCGGTCGACACCTCTTGCGAGAGCTGGCGGATCTCGTCTTCGAGCTGGCGCACGCGGTCGGTCAATGCCGTGGCGCGTTCGTGCTCGGCATGCAGGCGCGATTGGGTTTCAGCCACGGCGCTGTGCACGGCGCGGCTCTCGCTCACCATGTCGCGCACCACGCCGGTCAGGCTCTCCAGCGTGTCGGCCTGGCCGATGGCATCGGCGTACTGGCCCAGGTTCTGCTGGAAGCGGTCGGTGGTCTGGCCCAAGGCGCCGATGTCTTGCAGCATCTGCTGGATCAGCTGCTTGAGCGCCTGGCGGGCCGCTTCGCGCTCGCCCTTGAGCACCAGGTGGCGCTGGCGGGTGTCATCCAGCAGCTGCTGGACCTGGCGCACGCCGCGCAGCTGCAGCCCGTCGTGCAGGTGCAGGCGCATGGCCTCGCACTGGCCCTGGGCCCAGCTGTCGTCTTCGGCCAGATCGGTCAGGCTGTCGGTGAGCGTCTGGCACAGCACGGTGAGCTGATCGACCAGGCTGTGGCGGTGCGCGATGATGCGGCGCGACTGCTGGCAAGCCTCGTCGAACGCCTGCTTGATCGCCTGCGCGGCCTCGGGCGCATCGACCACCTTCAAGGCGCCCACGGCCGCTTGCAGCTGTGCATCGGCCTCTTGCGCCGGGGCGTTGCCGGGGGGCAGGGCAGCGCGCACCTGCGCCTGCAACTGCTCCAGGCCGTGGTGGTGCAGGGCGGTGCGTTCGTGCAGCCAGGCTTGTGCGGCGGCGTCGTGTTGCGGGTCGGGTGCGCTCGCCGTGGCAGGGCCGTCTGCGGGACCTGGCGCGCTGGCAGAGGGCACCGCAGGCGTTGCTACAGGTGGAGTTGAAGTTGACGCTGCAGGGGCCTGGCCGGGCAGGCCATCGTCATCGGCCACCGTGCCATCGAGCTTGTCGCTGTCCCAGCTGGACACCAACTGGGTGAGGCGCTGGTGCAGCTTGTCGCCCGAGCCCTTGCTGCCATCGAGCACGCGCTGCAGGCTGTCTTTCTTGCGCGCCGACGTCCAGTTCTTGCCGCCGCGCTCGGCGCCCTTGATGATGCGCTGGATCAGCGCAGACCACCGCTGGCCCTCTTCGCCATCGCTGCGGCCGGCCTGAGCAGGCTCTGCGGGCGGCGGGGCGGGTGCAGGCACGCCGGCCTCAGCTTCATAGGCCCGGCGGAAGTTCTCGGGCGTGGGCTCTTGCTGGCGTTCCGCCAGCCGCCGCAACGCGGCCTTGGCCAGGAGTGCGGGGGTGTTGGCGTCAGCCATGTCGAGCGGGGGTTAGTGGCCCACGCGCGGTGTGCCGGCCAGGGGCAGGCTTGGCTTGGCGTCGAGCTGAATGCAGGGCAGGTTGCCGCCCTGCAGCGTGTCGTGAACCCATTGTTCCACCTGTGCAGCCGGCATGGGCCGGGCAAACAAGTATCCCTGACAGATGTGGCAGCCCAGGTTGTAGAGCTCTTGCATCTGCGTGACGTTCTCCACGCCCTCGGCGATCACACGCAGGCCCAGGGCGCGGGCCAAGGCGATGATGGCCGAGACCACCGCGCCGCTTTGGGGTGTGTTGCCCAGGTCTTGCACGAAGGAGCGGTCGATCTTGAGTTCGCTGATGGGCAGCGAGGTGAGGTACGACAGCGACGAGTAGCCGGTGCCGAAGTCATCGATCGAGATCTCGGTGCCCAGCTGGTTGAGCCGGTGCAGCGAGGGCACGACACCTTGCAGGTCTTTCATCAGGCCGGTTTCGGTGATCTCGAGCTCCAGCGCGCGGGGCTCCACACCCACCTTGCGCAAGATGGCTTCGATCTTGTCGACCAGGTCGCGTTGCTCGAACAGGCGGCTGGGCAGGTTGACGGCGATCGAGGCATCGAAGCCGAAGGCGGCCTGCCAGCGCTTGGCCTGGCCTGCGGCTTCTTCCATGGCCCACAGGCTCATCTCGTTGATCAGCCCGGTGGCTTCGGCCAAGGGGATGAAGTCGCCCGGCGGCACCAACTGGCCGTTGCGCTGCCAGCGCATCAGCGCCTCGGCGCCCACCATGCGGCGGGTGCGCACATCGACCTTGGGCTGGTAGTACAGCACCAGCTCTCGGCGCTCCAGGGCCTTGTGCAAGGCGGTGTCCAGGTCCAGGCGCACGCGGCCCTTGCTGGCCAGCTGCGGGTCATAGATCTGCACGGTGTTGCGGCCCTGGCTCTTGGCCAGGTCCATGGCCACATCGGCGTTGCGCAGCAAGTCGGCCACGCTTTGGCCATGGGCCGGGTACATGGCCAGGCCCACGCTGGCGGTGATGAAGCACTCTTGGCCGGCGGCCATCATGGGCGCGCGCAGGGACTCCAGGATGTCGTTGGCCTTGGCCAAGGCCTCGGCTTCCGAGTGCACCTCGGGCAACAGCACCACGAACTCGTCTGCACCCAGGCGGCCCACGGCCTCGAGGGTGCGGTGGCTGCGCTGGCCGGGCTGCTCGTAGCCGCTTTCGATGACCTGGTCGGTGTGCTTGACGCAGCAGCGCAGGCGCCGCGAGGCTTCGGTGAGCAACTCGTCACCGGCGTGGTGGCCCAGGTTCTCGTTGATGATCTTGAAGCGGTCCAGCCCGACCTGCAGCAGCGCCACCCCGTGGTTGAGCCGCTTGGCGTATTCGAGCGCGCGCTCGCTGCGCCAAAACACCTGGCGGCGGTTGGGCAGGCCGGTGAGCGTGTCGAAGTTGGCCAGGTGCTTGATCTGGTCTTCGGCCAGGCGCCGGTCGGTCACGTCCTGCACGATGCCGGTGTAGCCGATGATGCTGGCGAACTCGTTGAACTCGGGCTCGGCCTCGATGTGCAGGATGCGCTCGCGGCCATCGTGCAGCTGCAGTTGCACGTCGTTGCACAACACGGTGCCGTGGTCGAGCACCTCACGCAGGATGCGCATGAAGCCGCGCTGCTCCTCGCTGGGCAGCATGCGGATCACCCGGCGCAGGTTGAGGCGCTCGCCAGGGCTCATGCCGAACACGCGCAGGCCTTCGATCGAGAAGCTCACGTCGCCTGCGCCACGGCGCCAATCGAAGCTGCCCATGCGGGCGAGGTCTTGCGCGCGGGCCAGCTTGGACTTGCTGCGCTCCAGCTCGGTGCGGGTGCGCGCGGCGCGCAGCAGGTAGCGCAGGCGGCCGGCCAGCAGGCTCCACTGGGTGCTTTTGACAAAGAAATCGGTGGCGCCGACCTCGTAAGCGCGCGTGATGGACGCCTCGTCATCCAGGCCCGTGAGCATCAGCACCGGGGTCGACTCGAAGCCGGGCAGGTCGCGCAGCTCCAGGCAGGTGTCGAAGCCGTCGAGGCCGGGCATCACGGCATCGAGCACCACCACGTCGGGCAGCACATCGCCAATCTGTTGCAGGGCGCCTTCGCCCGAGCTGGCTTCGAAAATCGCGAAACCGCGTTCGCGCAAGGCGATCGAGGTCAGCAGCAGGTTCACCTCGTCGTCGTCCACCAGCAGGACGCGAGGCTGTTCTTCGTGCTCATCAGCGGTGAATGCGCTGCTCAGGCTCATGCAGACGGCTCCAGCAGGCGCTGCAGCGCAGCCTTGACTTTGGCCGCCTCTGCAGGGATCTGCAGGATGCGAGGGGTCAGGTCTTCGATGGTTTGCCGGCGAATCATGGCTTCAATTTCGGCACACATTTGTGACAGCTTGAGCGCGCCAATGCTGGCAGATGAAGACTTGAGTGTATGCGCAACGTGCAAGATGGCCGCATGATCGTGTAGTTTTACGGCTTCTTCCAACTGCGGCAGCAGCCGGCTCAGTGAGGTCTCGAAAGCCCGCACCACCCGGTGCATGAGCTGGTTGTTGCCCTTGGGGTCGAGGTCGCGCAGGCGCTGAAGGGCCTCGGCATCGAGGATGTCGCCGTCGGCCTGTGGCGCATCCAGTGGTGCGCTGGCCGTCGCCGGGGCGCCGCGTTCTTCGGTCAGGCTCAGTGCCGCTGGGGCCATGGCCAGGGCCGGCTCGGCGGCGACGGGCGGGTTCAGGGTAGGGGCCAGCGCGGGCGTGGGTTGCGGCAACTCGCCGTCATCCGATGGGGCAGCAGTGGGCTGTGCGTGCATGGCAGCGGTTGCGGGTGGAGGAGGTGCAAAGTCCTGCGGGGCAGGGGCGGTCCGCGGCGTGCGGGCGGACTCGAGGGCGCTCAGTGCATGGCCCGCCATCGGGTGGCCCTGCTGGGTGTGCTCAATCAGCAGCTTTTGCAGCTGGCTCTGGCGGAAAGGCTTGGAGAGGTAGTCGTTGAAGCCCAGGCTGAGGAAGCGCTGCTCGTCGCCTTCCAGGGCATTGGCCGTCACCGCGATCACCGGGGTGTCAGGCTGGGTGAGGAAGTTGAAGCGGCTGTTCGAGCCCTTGCGGAACCAGCCCAGGGCCTCGATGCCGTCCATGCCCGGCATCTGGATGTCCATGAGGATGAGGTCGAAGCGGGTCTCGCCCAGGCGCCGCAGGCCCTCCAGGGCCGAGGAGGCCACACGCACCTCACAGCCCAGGCGGCGCAGCATCTGGCTGCACACCTCTTGGTTGACCGGGTTGTCTTCGATCACCAGCACATGCTTGTGGATCAGCGGAATCTCTTGCTGCTGCTCACTGCCGATCTCGATGGACACGCCCAAGATGGCCTGGCGCAGCTCGGCCTTGCGCAGTGGCTTGGCCACGAAGCGCAGGAAGCCCGCCTCTTGGGCGCGGCGCACGTCATCGGGTGACGACACCGACGACAGCAGGATCATCTTGAGCCCGGTGAAGCGCGGGTCGTCAGACAGCGCCTCGGCCAGGTTCAGGCCGTCCATCTCGGGCATGTTCATGTCGACCAAGGCCAGGTCGAAGTGCGTGCCGCTGGTGTGCTCGTCTTCGAGGATCTGCAGCGCTTCCTTGCCATGGCGGGCCTGGCGCACGCTCATGCCCCAGGCGGTCAGCATGTTTTCGATGACGGTGCGGTTGGTCTCGTTGTCGTCCACCACCAGCACGTTCAGGGTGGGCATGCCCGGCTCTTCGACCAGGGCCATGTCGACCTGGGTGTCGCCCACCCGCACGGGCACGCGGAAGACGAACTCCGAGCCCACGCCCGGTGCACTGTGCGCCTCGATCTGGCCGCCCATGAGCTCGACGAGCTGCTTGGAGATGGCCAGGCCCAGGCCGGTGCCGCCATAGCGTCGCGCCATGCCGCCGTTGGCCTGCACGAAGGCGCTGAAGAGGCGCGGGATCACCTCGGCCGAGATGCCGATGCCGGTATCGCGCACCATGAACTCCAGCTCCAGGTGGCGCGTGTCGGGGTCGAGCGAGTTGGCGCGGTTGATGGCGCGGCGGATGTCGACCACCACCTCGCCATGCTCGGTGAACTTGATGGCGTTGGCCACCAGGTTGGTGATGATCTGGCGCAGGCGCAGCGGGTCACCATGGATGACGCTGGGCAGGCCAGGCTGCTCGCGGAACGACAGCTCCAGCCCCTTTTCGTGGGCGCGCGGGGCCATCAGCTCCAGCGTGTCTTCCACCAGCGTGCGCAGCACGAAGTCGCTGTTGGCCAATTCCAGCCGGCCAGCTTCGATCTTGGCGAAGTCCAGGATGTCGTTGATGATCTCCAGCAGGCTCTCGCCAGAGCGGTACACCGCCTGGGCAAAGCGGCGTTGCTTGTCGTTGAGCGGCGTGCCCAGCAGCAGCTCGGTCATCCCGAGGATGCCGTTCATGGGCGTGCGGATCTCGTGGCTCATGTTGGCCATGAACTGGCTCTTGGCCTGGCTGGCGGCCTCGGCCATGTCGCGGGCGCGCTGCAGTTCCAGGGCCTGGATGTGCTCATCGGTCACGTCCGAGACCAAGCCGTAGACGCGCAGCTCGCCCGTGGGCAGGCGGCGGCTGCGGGTGCGGTGGCGCATCCAGCGCAGGCCACGGTGGGGCACCTGCACGCGCAGCAGCACGTCCGAGGCTTCGCCCATGGCCTCTTGCGCCTCTTGCTGCTCCAGCAGGCGCAGGTCGTCGGGCACGATGTGGTCGCGGATGAGGCGCGGCTCGGCCAGCAACTCGTCGGCGCTCAGGCCCAGCAAGGCCTCCGAGCGCGGGCTCAGGTAGAGCAGTTGCTCGCGGTGCTCGGTGGCCACGTACACCGAGTCGTCCATGGATTCGACGAGCTCGCGGAAGCGGCGTTCAGACTCTTCGAGGTCGGCCTGGGCTTGGCGGGCGGCCGTGATGTCGCGCACCAGCGAAATCAGCAGGCGCGGGCGGCCGTTGGCGTGGCGCAGCGCGAAGTGGCGCGCATTGACCACGCGCTGGTCGTTTTCGCCACCGTGCCAGATGAAGTCGTGCTCCACCGTCTGGCCGCTGTCGATGGCCTGCTGCATGTAGGGGTTGACCGTGCGCAGCACCGACCGGCCCAGGGCGGTCTCCAGCGTGCGGCCCACCACGCCCTCGCGCTTGAGGTGGAACTCGATCTCGGTGTAGCGGTTGATGGCCACCACGTTGAGGTTGACCGGGTCGAGCACGAACAGGCTCACGGGCAGGTTGCCCAGCAGCGCTTCAAGGAACTCGCGCTCTTGTTCGCGGACGTGCTCTTGCGCCTTGCGCTTGGTGACGTCGTTGAAGAAGCACACGTAGCGGCTGCGGCCGCCGGATTCGTCCATCACCTGGATGGCGTCGATCTCGCCCCAGTAGCGGGTGATGCTGCGCTCGGCGTGGCGTCCGCTCTCGTACGACAGCCGGAAGGGCACGCCACTGGCGATGTGCTCGGCGAGCTCTTTGACGGTGTTCGCGTCGCTGACCTCGTTGGCCAGCAGCTCGGTGAGCTTGCGGCCGACCACGCGCTCTTCTTGCCAGCCGGTCAGTGCCATGAAGGCGGTGTTGACCCACTCGATGGTGCCTTCGCGGTCGGTGATGGCCACGCCGTTGCTGATGCGCGAGGCCACCAACGTGAGCCGGCTGAGCTGCTCGGCACTGTTGGCCATGTGCGCTTGGTTGACGTCACGCTGGGCCACGAAGCCCAGCTGCAGCGCGGCGAGGTCGAGCACGGGCGACGAGGCCGGCCGATCTGGGGCCGGATCGTCAAATTCGAGCAAGGCCAGCGGCCAGCCATCGATGCTGATGGGCAGCGCCAGCACGCGCTGCGTGCCTTCGGGCAGCCAGGGCCAGGCCTGTGCATCGGCCGGGCCCAGGCGTGCGCCGGTGGCACACAGCTTGACCAGGGCATCGCCCAGGGCTGGGGTCGATTTGTGCACCGTGGTGATCGCGCTCACGTCGATCATGTCGATGGCCTCGCCCTGGCCGTGGCGGGCGTCCATCCAGGGGCGCAACAGGCCAGACTCGCCGTTCCAGCCCTCCACCTTCAGGCAAATCCAATGCTGTGCACCCAGGTGCTCGGCCAGGCGCTCGCCCACGGCCTGCAGGGCGGTGGCCAGGTTGGGGGCCTTCTGGGCCGTGGCCGCCAGCCCCAGGCCCAGGGCCAGTTCGGATTCGGCGGCGTGCAGGGCTTGGCGCAGGTCGCGCGAGGTGATGAGGTTGGGGTCGGGCAGGGGTTGCGTGCTGGTGGGCGGGGCATCCAACTCGGGCGCGTGCAAATCGGGCGGCGAGGTGGTGCCAGGCAGATCGGGGTGCACGGTGGCCGGGCGGCGCGCCAGCCAGCCAATGCCCAGCGCCGTCACCGCCGTGAGCGACACGCCCAGGCCGCCCAGCCCCCATTGCCAGGCGGACAAGCCCACCACGGCTGACGACAGGGTCAGCATGGCGGCTTGGGCGGTTTTGCGCATGGGTACAGCTTGAGGGGCGATCAAAAGGATTTCCTCTGGTTTCGCAGGAGGTCTCCACGAATACCGGGAACAGGAAGGCAATCGTCCGATATTTCACAGACTTTAACGGGAGCTTGAAATCTTCTTCCAGCAGAAGAAACCCCCTGCACACGTCCATACAATCGTTTGACGGGGGCAGCCCGCATTTTCCACATGGCGAAGCCTTTTGCCTTGTGGTCGAAGCGCGACGTTGTCTTTGATCACCGAACAGATCTGGACTTTTGGCCTGAGGATGTCGGGATGAACGAGTCTGCGTTGCCGCTGCCTGACGCGATGCTGCCCTGGGTGGCGGGCTGGTACTGGCGCACCGACGCGCAGGGCCGGCTGCTGACCTTTCGCCCGGGCTGCGTGCACGGCGGCGATGGGGCCCAGGCCGATGTGCGCCTGAACTGGCAGGCCTTGGCCGATCACGTGGCGCTGCAGCCCTCTTGGTTGGCGCTGTGGGACATCGCCCAACACCAGTCGCCAGCGTGGCAGCACATGGCCTACCTGATGTCGCAGGGCGTGGGCTGGAGCCAGGGCTTGAGCCTGCCGTGGCCGCAGGCACTGTCGGGCTGGTGGCCCGCCCGTGACACGCCCGATGCGCCGGCCACGGTGTGGGTGTGCGGGGCGCCTTTGCGCGATGCCGCCGGCCAGCTCCAAGGTTTCCAAGGGGTGTGCCAGCCCCGCGTGGCCTTGCCGTCAGCGGCCACCGCGCCCACCGAGCCGGGCATGACGCCGGCCGAACAAGAGGCGCTGCGTTACGCCTTGTCGCATGATTTGCGCGCGCCCTTGCGTGTGGTCGATGGCTTCGCGCGCATCGTCAAGGAAGACTTTGGTGCGCAACTGGGCAAGCTCGGGCTCGATCACCTGGACCGCGTGCTGGCCGCATCCGCGCGCATGGGCGGCATGATCGACGCCATCCTCAACCAGGCGCAACTGGGCAGCACCAGCTTGCAGCGCCAGTGGGTGAGCCTCAGTGAGTTGGCGCAAGAGATCACGGCCGACCTGGGCGCGGCGGTGCTGGCCGATGGTGGCGCGCCGGTGCACTTCGAGATCGAGCCGGGGTTGATGGCCGAGGCCGATGCCCACATGCTGCGCCGGGTGCTCGACAACCTGCTGGGCAATGCCGTGAAGTACAGCGCCAAGGTGGCGCAACCGCGTGTCACCTTGGGCCGCATGCCGGCCACCCACCCCGACGTCTACTTCGTGCGTGACAACGGCGCGGGCTTCGACATGCAGCACGCCGACAAGCTGTTCGGCATGTTCCAGCGCCTGCACAGCGCCAAAGAATTCCCGGGCACGGGCGTGGGCCTGGCTGGGGTGCAGCAGATCGTGCGTCGCCACGGTGGGCGCATCTGGGCCGAGGCCAAGCCGGGCGAGGGCGCGTGCTTTTACTTCACCTTGATGGACGCGAGCGCGGCCCAGCAAAAGCTGGTGTGAGGCTCACAGCGAGCCCAAGCCCGCCATCACTTCTTGCGCGTTGAGCAGGCGCTCGCTGAGCGCCTCGACGCTGCTGCCTTCCACCTGGGCCTGCTGGCGCAGGCGGGTGAGGGCCGCTTGGCGCCCCAGCGAATGGCGGTGCATCACGATGCCCACCGCGATCGACACGGTGTGCGTCAGCGGCGTGGCGGCCTCGGGCGGCGTGGCCGTGACTGTGGTTGAGGCCGCAGCGATCGCGGGTGCAGGCGTCGCGACAGGAGCGGCGGTTGCCGGCCCGGCGGGGGCCAGCGCCGCAGGTGCCGGGGCTGCCGCCCTGGGCCGGCTGGCAAACGCCGCGTCGACGGCCGGCACGATCTGCTGGATGTCGAGTGGCTTGACCAGGTAGCTCACGGCCCCCAGGCTTTTGACCTGTTTGACCGTGGCCTCATCGGTGAAGGCCGACAGGAACATGAAGGGGATCTGGCAGTACTCGCGCAGGTAAGCGGCCACGTCAAAGCCGGACTTGCCTTCCATGCGGATGTCGAGCAACGCCAGTTCAGGCTTGTGCTCGCGCGCCAGCAAGATGGCGTCGTCGCCGTTGTCGGCGTCGATCACCTCGTAGCCAGCTTGGGCGAGGCCATGGGTGAGCGTGGCCAGCACCAGCCGGTCATCGTCCACCACCAAGATCTTGCCTTTCTGCTGCACGCTCTCGCCCTATGTTGTGTTGCGTTCAATGTCGAACGCCATGATTGTGACCCGACCCCGTGCCCGTGCTCGGGTGGTCAGCCGACCATTGTGGCCAAAGCGCAATCTGTTGACCAGCACTTTCCCCGATTTCTGGGGGCGCGACCACGAGCACGATGCCTGGCGGGCTGAGCTGGATCTGGGTGTGCACCTCGTGGCCTTCCTGCGTCAGCGAGAGTTTGGCACTGCGGCGCGGCAGCAGGGCGCGGACCAACCCCAGGCCCGAGACGGCGCCGCGCACCTTGTCCAGGCTGAAATCTGCGGGCAGCTGGCCTGGGCTGTGGATGTCGATCTGGGCGCCCTGGTCGGTGGTCACCAGCCGGCAGCGCAGGTGCTGGGCGCCGGGACCGTGCTTGTGGGCGTTGGTCAACAGCTCGTTGATGCACAGCGCGATGGGGATGGATTCGGCTTCGGGCAGCTGCCAGGCCTGGGTGTGCGGGCCTTCCTCGCTCAGCTCGATGGGGCGGTTGAAGGTGCGCTGCACCGACTGCGCGATGGCATCGAGCACGGCCTTGAGCTTGAGCGGCCCGCCCGAGCCCACCTGCAGCCCGTAGACCTGCGCGATGGCCTGCACCTGGCCCACCACCTCAGAGATGGCGCCGGCCACCTCGGGCTTGCGCGAGGCGATTTGCTGCAGCAAGCCCGCCACACCCTGCAGGTTGTTCTTGATGCGGTGGTGCACCTCTTTGACCAGCATCTCGCGCTGGGTGATGGCGGCCTCCAGGCGGGCTTGCTCGGCCGCGCGCTGCTCGGTGATGTCCGAGGCCACCAGCAGCAGCTGGTCGGCGGTTTCGCCCTCGCGCGAGGCCAGGGGCAGCAGGTTCACGTCCCACAGCTGGTGGCCGCTGCGTTGCTGGAAGCTGTACTCGCGGTGCACGCGCTCGCCGCTGTCGAGCGCGAGCTGCATGTCGCTTCGCAGCAGCCGGGCGCGGTCGGTGTCGTACACGCCTTCGGGCGGCTTGCCCACGGCCGAGGCGATGGGCTGCTGCAAGAAGGCGCCGGCAGCCTTGTTGGCCTCCAGCAGCGTGAGCTGGTGCGCGTCGATCACCTGGATGGCCATCGGGGCCATCTCGATGATCCGCTGCAAGGTGGCACGGGTTTCGGCGGATTGGGCCTCGGCCTCGCGGCGGCGGTCGATGTCGAGCAGGGCGTAGGTGATCTGGCGGGCGTTGTCTTCGGCCAGCGTGACCACCGCGTTGCCCACCACCCAAAATACTCGGCCGTCTCGGCCCACCACCTGGCATTCGAAGGTGTGCGATTGCCCGTCTTCGAGGTGGTCGAGGTAGTCGGTGAGGCGGAAGGGGTGGTCCAGATCGGGCGTGGCCACGGTGCTCAGCGGTTGGCCCACGAAAT